>ENA-OROR01000094-OROR01000094.1-human-gut-metagenome-genome-assembly--contig:-NODE-94-length-90027-cov-12.899780_pt1 | contig 90027 bp, 104 predicted proteins | sample MGYA00242135_ERZ509060 | MGnify/ENA primary metagenome ERZ509060 (study PRJEB26280, sample SAMEA2338742) | human gut metagenome | biome: human gut; feature: human-associated habitat; material: faeces... | reverse complement strand
ATTACATACAGAAGCCTCTTTGTGTATATTCACATGAAGAGGTTTCATTTTTAGTGTGGAATAGAGTAAGTAGAGTAAAAACGCAAATAAAAAAACATAAATATGTATGTAGCTTAGAAGGTTGGCAGGAACCATAACAGAATATTAATTTATTAAGAACGAAGCATGTGAGTTACAATTTTGTGCTTTAGTGAATATATATGAAATATTAACAATTTACTTTTACCTCAATGAATTTACAAGGTGCATTCGTAGTGCTATAATTTTACCTGCATGTAGAAGGGGATAAGGGAGTGAAGTAGATGAAAATAAGAAGAATTATCATTGCGATTGTTGTGATATTGTTAATTGCCAGCTGTATTTCAATACCAATGTTTGCACAGGAATCCGCAGATAATGTAGAAAAACAGCAGTATGTAAATCATGACTTTGATGATGTTGAAATTGTAACGGAAGATACTTATGTTCCAGTAGATACAAAAGTTCCAAAGGAAATGAATGATAATGCTGTTTTGGGAAGTGCATTGGAAAAAGAACCGCAAACTTATGCAGTGGAAGCAAAGGCAAAGGATCCTGAATGGAAGTTAGAAAATGGGAATAAGAATTTTTATAATGGTTATGGGGAATTGATGTATCATCAGGGTACCCAAAAAGTTATTGATGTTTCTGAACATAATGGAAAGATTGACTGGGAAAAAGTTAAACAGTCAGGAATAGATGGTGCGATTCTTCGTGTAGGGTATGGAAATAGAATGGAAGATAAATATTTCAAAAGAAACATTGAGGAATGCAATCGATTAGGAATTCCGTATGGCATCTACTTGTATAGTTATGCGTATGATGAAAATTTCGCTTATGCAGAAGCAGAAGGAACAGTAGAAATGCTTTCGAAATATCATGTAAATCTTTCTTATCCAATCTTTTATGATATTGAAGCGTTTGATTCATGGAATGATGGCGGAGTAACAAGAAGACATCCAACTACTGTTGCTGAGTATGAAAAAGTCATTGGTACATACTTAGATTATATGAATAAAAATGGTTATGCAGGGAAAGTGCATGTGTATTCTTATCGCAGCTATGCAAATGGGGTATTGAATAGTCCAGCTATTCATTCTAATTTATCCTGGGTTGCAGAATATGGACCTAAATTGAATTTTAAAAATAAACATTATGCAGGAGAGCAGGGATGGCAATATACTTCTAGTGGAAGTGTAAATGGTATCAAAGGAAGAGTTGACTTAAACTGTTTTAGTAGTAAGTTTTATAATAAACCAGTATCTGAAAATGTTCCTGTAGCTGTTAGTGATGCATTAACAAGAGCAGGAGTAAGATTTTCTGGAGGATACTTATCAGGAATGCAGGTAGGTACAAATCTTGATACTTTAATAAAAGAATTATCTAGTGTAGGTAGTGTAACATGTTTTGATAAAAATGGAGCTATTGTAAATGGTGGAAGTATTACAACAGGAACAACGATAGATGTAACAATAAGCCTTCCAGAAGAATCATCTAGTGTGGAAGCAGGGGAAACACCAACACTGGCAAAAACACAAACGTATACGATGATGATTGTTTTGAAGGGTGATGTAGATGGGGATGGAAGAATTCGCTCTATTGATTATTCTTTGGTTAAGAACGATATATTAAATATTAGAAAATTGTCTTCCGCATTTTTCTTGGCAGGTGATGTTGATGGTGATGGAAAGATTCGTTCCATTGATTATTCATTAATTAAAAATGACATTTTGAATATTAGAAAAATAACACAGTAAAAAGGGAGAAAACTATGAAGAAGATAAAAGTATTAATGAGTGCTTTGATTGCAGGAGCATGTATAAGTCCAATGCTTGTAAAAGCGGCAAGTGTTCGACCAGGAGGAAGTTTTAGTGCAAGTGCCAGCTGTGGTGTATACGAAGGTGCAGTAAGTATTACAGGAAGCAATGCGACAATAACAGGTGGAGGAAACTGGTGTGATCGAGGTGGTCAGATTAACGCAACAGCAACTGCTGGTGGAGTAGGAAGTGCTTCGATTACGATTACTGTAATCGATGCGACAGATGTTAGCGATCCTGCAAATCCAAAACTTGCAGGTAATGTTACCATTGGTGGAACAAGTGTAACGGTTGCCAATCCATCAAACAACACTTCGAATTCTGGCAGCTCTTCTAATACAACAGTAAGACCGGCACCAAATCCAGAACCACAGGAAGATCCTAGATCAAAAGACAATAATTTGAAAAGTTTAAGTGTAAGTGCAGGAACGTTATCTCCAAAGTTTTCTGCAGGTACAACATCTTATAAAGTAAATTTGCCAGCAAATGCGACTTCTATTGAAGTAAATGCCTCTGCAAATGATTCTAAGGCAAGCGTTTCTGGTACAGGGAAAAAGAAAGTTGAACCTGGGGAAAATAAAATCAATATTGTTGTTACATCGGAATATGGAACTACAAAAACGTATACAATTAGCGTATATGTAGATGAAAAACCATTAGTATATACAAAATATAATGGAAGTGAATTAGGTGTTGTACGTAATGTACGCGGAGTAAAAGCACCAGAAGGTTTCAAACAGACAAAAGTTCAATTAGAAGGAAAAGAAATTCCTGCATGGACAAATGATAAGATCAATAAGACACTTGTATATTTAAGTGATGATAAAAATAATAAATCTTTCTATTTGTTTGAAGATGGAAAAGTAAGCACAAAGATGACGTATAAAGAAATTATGGGCAGAAAGTTCTTTCTTGTAGATGTTCCAAAAGATAAACAAACATTAGAAGGTTTGGAATATAAAGAAGTTACGATTGATAAAACAAAACTGATGGGCTGGACTTTTAAAGATAAAGCGTTTGAAAACTATTCTTTGATTTATGTGATGGGAATGGATGGAGAAATGCATTATTACCAGTATGAAAAATCTGAAAATATTCTTCAGCTGTATTCAGGTGCGGTCGCATTAACAAAAGAAGCTTATGATAATGAAATCAAAGAATTGAAAAGTCAAAAACAACATGGATGACAATTGGAATTGTTACCATCATCACAACGATTGCAGCTGCAGGAGCAGCAATATATTTCGCAAGAAAAAAATAAGCTATACGGGAAGAAGATGGTCGTTTAATCGTCTTTTTCATTCTAAAAAATGCATCTTATCTCTTTAAGAAATAAAATGCATTTTTATTTTGGTTATTTGATCCTTGAAGTACGAATCGTATGTAAAGCCATCTATAGGAAATATTCTGGCTGTTTTCGATTCGCGTATTCAATTTCTAATTCTTCCTTATGATAAAGATATCCTTCATCAATAAATGATTTCGCATGATAAGGACATGCTTTTACACATGCATTGCATTTAATGCAGATACCCTGACATACTCTAGCATCTTTAAAGCTAATTGTTTCCATAGGGCATACATTGGCACAAATTCCACATTGTACACAAGTATCACTTGTTACAGGTTTTACCTTAAGAATGTTGATCGGATTGTGGTTTCGATCTTGTGGCATATAATAAGGTCGTAAAGGTGTTTGACCATTTACATAGACAGGGTGCAGGAATTCCTCTGTGCCTTCTATTTTTTGATACAAAAGATACGCAAATTCTTTTAATGTCTTTATATCCTCTTCATCAGGACGATGTTTCGCAAGGGTCGTAGAAAAAGCATGTTCGCTAATAAAAGCACCTGCACCAATGCATTGAAAAGAAGCATTTTCTAATAGATTTCGAAGTTCAATTAAGGCATCATCATAATTTCGATTTCCAAATGAAACTACAGGAACTGCAAGGGAATGATTTCCCTTTATGGTTTTTAAATATGGCAATAAAACATTAGGGACTCTGCCCGCAATTACGCTGGTGCCAAAGATAACTAAATCATTTTCATTTAGTTCTGGAAAGGTGTGACGATTTTTTAATAATGTAAAGTCATAGCTTTCAAGAGGGGATTGAAATTGCTGGGATAAGGTATCTGCAATTGTAGAAACAATTGTTTTTGTTCCTCCTGTTGGAGAAAACCAAATCTTCCATATACGTTTTGGCTTCATAATTACCTCCGTATTGTATACAGTTTTCATATGATAAAACACCTATGAGAATGATCTATAGGTGTTTTCGTATTTGTTAATTATTCTTTTTTAATGAATCAAGAATTCCTTCTACAAGTCCATCCATTTCATTTTCATTTGTATCACGTAAGGCGGATACCATAGAGACTTCACTGTTTAAAACACTCATCTGTTTCATTTCATCATCAAGGAAGGCTTTCATTAAAGAACCAGATTTTGGTGCCCAGGAACCATTTTCAATTAGTCCGACAATTCGTTTTTGTACATTTAATGCTTTCGCATGCAGTAAATAATCATGCATAACTGGATAAATTCCTAAATTATAGGTTACCGATGCAAGAACGATATGACTGTATTTAAATGTATCCGCAATGAGTTGGGAAACATGGGTATTGGATACATCGTGTACAACGACATTATGGACTCCTTTTTCCACCAGTTTTGCCGCAAGTACCTGTGCTGCCGATTCTGTATTTCCATACATGGAAGCATAGGCAATCATAACCCCTTGTTCTTCAGGCTCATACGTGCTCCATTTATGATATTTGTCTAAAATATAGCCTAAATCTGTTCTCCAAACGGGTCCATGTAAAGGACAGATCATCTTAATATCCAAGGTTGCGGCTTTCTTTAACAGGTGCTGTACATGAGGTCCGTATTTTCCAACAATGTTTGTATAATAGCGGCGAGCATCATCTAGCCAGTCACGATCAAAGTTTACTTCATCATTAAACAGTTTTCCATCTAATGCCCCAAAAGAACCAAAGGCGTCTGCGGAGAATAAAACACCATTTGTTGTGTCAAAGCTAACCATAGCTTCTGGCCAATGCACCATTGGAGCTTCCACAAAGGCAATGGTATGTTTACCAAAATTCATTGTATCGCCTTCTTTTACTTCGATCATGCGTCCATCAACATCAAATCCAAACTGATGCATCAGTAAAAAGGATTTTTCGGTACTGATGATTTTTACATCTGGATAGCGTAACAGTACTTCTTCAATGCTGGCACCATGATCGGGTTCCATGTGGTTAATAATCATATAATCAAGTGTTCTTCCATTTAGGACATACTCCATATTTTCTAAAAACTGACGGCATACATCCCAATCTACCGTATCAAATAAAACGGTTTTTTCATCCATTAGAAGATAGGAATTATAGGAAACTCCTCTTGGAATTGGGTGGATATTTTCAAATAAAGCCAAGCGATGATCATTTCCACCAATCCAATATAAATCATCACATACATTTCTTACACAGTGCATAGTGTTTCCTCCTTATTCAATTTCGATGAAGTGTTCTTTTTCTTCACCGCAATCCGGACAAATCCAATCTTCCGGCAGTTTTTCAAATGGGGTACCTGGTGCAACATCACTTGCTTCATCACCAAAGTCTTTATCATATTCATAACCGCATCCGCTGCATACATAGCGTGGATAACCAGGTGCATCTTTTAAAATAAATGGACGTTTCATTTTCTTCATAGGAGGTGCCGGTTTTTTCGGTTTTTCATTGTCTAAGGCAGCAGCTAATAATGGCAAGATTTCTAGGACATCGCCAACGATTCCATAATCTGCATTTTTAAAGATTGGCGCATTTGGGTTGTTGTTGATGGCAACAATTGTCGTTGCATCTTTGATGCCTTTTAAGTGCTGACCTGCACCAGAAATTCCACATGCGATATATAAGTTTCCTGTGAATTTTTGTCCGCTCATACCAACATAGCGATTGATTGGTACATATTTTAAAGTTTCCGCAACTGGACGAGAAGAACCGATCGCAGCCCCTGCCTGTTTTGCCAGCTCTTCAATTAACTTCATATTTTCTTTTTCGCCAATTCCTTTTCCAGCACTGACAACACGTTCTGCATTCGCAATTGGTGTATCCATTGGAATACCAACACTGAAATCATAACCATCTTTCTTTAAAGCTTCTACAAGTTTATCTACCTGTTCTTTTGCAGTTCCATCTCTAAAAATCATTTTCTTGCGCTCACCGGTAATTGCTTTTGGTTTTTTCTTTGCGGATGCTTTTTTAGGTGCTTTTCCAATAATATGAGAGGCAATAACAACACGCTGAATTTCATTTGTGCCTTCATAAATCGTACAAATTTTCATATCACGATAAGCACGTTCTACTTCCATACCTTTCAAATAGCCGCTTCCACCAAAAATCTGCAATGCATCGTTGACAACTTCCAATCCAATATCACTTGCATATTGTTTTGCCATGGCAGATTCCATTCCATAAGGTTCATGGTGTTCCTTTAATTCCGCTGCACTGTAAATCAAAAATCTTGCACAGCGAAGCTTGGTTGCCATATCGGCAAGTTTAAAGCTGATGACTTGCTGCTGGGCAATTGGTTTTCCAAACTGTACACGCTCTTTTGCATATTCCAAAGCATGTTCATAAGCACCCTGTGCAATTCCCAGGGCCTGAGATGCGATACCGATACGGCCACCATCTAAAGTAGCCATCGCAATCTTAAATCCCTGACCTTCTTTTCCAAGCAGATTTTCTTTTGGTACACGTACATTATTGAAAATTAGTTCTGCTGTGGAAGAAGATCGAATTCCCAGTTTGTCATAATGATCTCCATATGTAAATCCTTCCATTCCTTTTTCCACAATAAAGGCACTGATACCACGAGTTCCTTCCTCTGGATTTGTTGATGCGAAAACCACATAGGTATCCGCATAAGGAGCGTTTGTTATAAATATCTTGCCGCCGTTTAATACATAATGATCACCTTCTAAAACAGCGGTTGTTTCAGTTCCACCAGCATCGCTTCCAGCATTTGGTTCCGTTAATCCAAACGCACCGATTTTTTCCCCTTTCGCAAGAGGTATGAGATATTTTTGTTTCTGTTCTTCTGTACCATACGCAAAAATAGGCCAGCTTCCCAAAGATACATGGGCAGATAAGATAACGCCGGTACCACCATCTACACGAGATAATTCTTCTACCGCAATTGCATAGCTGATGACATCCATCCCAGCTCCGCCATATTCTTTTGGATAGGGGATTCCCATAAAACCAAGCTCTCCCATTTTTTTAACGGCTTCTTGTGGAAATTGATTTTCCTTATCCAGCAAAAAAGCGATTGGTTTTACTTCTTCTTCCGCAAAATGACGGACTTTCATTCGAAACTCTTCTTGTTCTTTTGTTGTAGTATACTTCATGATTCCCTCCTTGCCAGTTGTTGTATTGTATACATTATGGCTTGTATCTGAGACCATTGTACTCTTTAGAAAACGCTTACACAAATAATATGCTCATAAAATTTTATAAATTTTTGAGAAATAAACAAATATTTTTTATATTTCATGTGCTTTCCTGTAAAAGAAATAGTTTTCGTATGTCTGCTGTGATATAATGAAAGCGTTGAAAAACTTTAGGAGGAAGACAGAATGAAAATTTTGGTTACTGGTGGAACAGGCTTTATCGGAAGTCATACGGTAGTAGAACTGTTAAATGCCGGACATGAAGTTGTAATTATTGATAATTTATATAATTCAAAAGCAGATGTTGTTGAAAAGATTAGAAAAATTACTGGTAAAGAAGTCGCTTTTTATAAAAAAGATTGCTGCGATGAAGATGCTTTGGAAGAAATTTTTAGCCATCATAAAATTGATGCGGCCATTCATTTCGCAGGTTACAAAGCAGTAGGAGAATCTGTAAAACTGCCTTTAAAATATTATGAAAATAACCTGATGAGTACACTTGCTTTATGTAAGATTATGGCAGCGCATAACTGTAAAAAGCTGGTATTCTCATCTAGTGCGACAGTGTATGGAGGTAATAATGTGGCTCCTTATACAGAAGATATGCCACTTGGACCAACAACAAACCCTTATGGTTCTACAAAACTGATGATTGAACAGATCTTAACAGATTTGCATACAGCAGATGAAGAATGGGATATTGTATTGTTGCGTTATTTCAACCCAATTGGAGCACATGAAAGTGGATTGCTGGGAGAAAGTCCAAATGATATTCCAAACAACTTAATGCCGTATATCGTAAAAGTTGCGAACAAAGAATTGCCGATCCTGCATGTTTATGGAAATGATTATGATACACCAGATGGAACAGGGGTACGTGATTATATCCATGTGGTAGACTTGGCAAAAGGACATGTAAATGCTGTGCAGAAGACAGTAGAACATATCGGTGTTGAAGCATATAATCTTGGTACTGGAAAAGGAAGCAGTGTATTGGATGTTGTAAATACATTTGCGAAAGTAAATGATATCGAAGTGCCTTATCAAATCGATCCAAGAAGACCTGGAGATATTGCGACATGTTATGCAAGTACAGAAAAAGCAGAAAAGGAACTTGGGTGGAAAGCAGAAAAAAATCTGGAAGAAATGTGCAAAGACAGCTGGCATTTCTTACAGATGGAAAAACAAAAATAAGAGGAGCCTGTGGAAGAAATTCTACAGGTTTTTTTTATGATAGAAAGGTATACAGATAAGGAAAACGATGCATTATTCTGCATCGCTTTTTGTAACTTCTTCTTTGTATGTAATCGTTCGATGTGGATAAGGAAATTCAATGCCTTCTTTATCAAATCGTTTTTTTATTGCGTATCGCAAGTCGCATAGCATGGCAAAACCTTCCGCATTATTTTTTGAATAAATCGTTGTTTTTAAGTGTACAGAACTATCCAAAAAACCGGTAATACGCGTAATTACAGGAGGGATATGGTTGTTTTTTTCTTCTTGTGTACGAACATCTAAAAAATTTGGATGCCGCAAGATTTCTTCTTTAATGATATCCATAGCTTTATCTACGTCGCTTTCATAACTGATATCAAGTTCCAGGAAATTTGCTTTGCGATTGTTTGTTGTACTGATATTTTCAAGAATAGCTTTGTTCATCGTAGAGTTTGGGATGATGACACGTGTATTCTCATACGTTTGAATGATCGTATGCCGTAAAGAAATATCCACAACTGTTCCAATGATATTTTCTGAATCAATACGTATTAAATCTCCAATTTTAAAGGGTTTAAACATGGCAATCATCATACCATTGACAAAATTTCCAACCGCATCCTGTGCAGCTAACCCAAGAGCCAAGGTAACGATTCCGGTACTTGCGGCCAGTATTTTCGTAATATCAGAAAAAGGCAGAAACTGATTTAAACATCCATAAATCGCAAAGCTGTATACGAGAATGTTTTTTAAACGAAGAATAAAAAGTTTATTTCCTTTGTAATGGCGATGGATAAATTTTTTTAAAAGTTTACTTACGATAAAGGCAAGAATCAGTATGAGACCAATATTGATAATCGTTTCAATGAGCCCGTATTTCAAAAAGGAATTTTTACCCCAATTGTTTATTTGATCGATAAGATCTATATTCATGTTATCTTCACTTCCTTTCCTTTATTATACAGATTATCTGGTAAAAATCTATATGGGTTTGGAATTTCTATAATTTAGGATTATAATAAGCAAAGAAGACGATTATGGGGTAAAATGGAGGAAGAATTGAATATGAAAAAAATTACATATTGTGCGGTGGCAATAGGTCTTTTATTGCTGGGGACACAGCCAGTGAAAGCACATCCGGGGAGAACGGATTCTAATGGATGTCATGTATGCAGAACAAATTGTGATAAATGGGGACTTTCAACAGGGGAATATCATTGTCACAATGGTGGTTCTAGTTCTACGACTTCTAATTCAAGCAATTCCAGTGTATCAAATAGTGTATCAAACTCTTCTGGTGGAGGCTCCACATCATCAAACAATATTACACAACAACCGAAACAAACGACACCTAAGATAAATTATGCTTTGAAAGGGAAAGAAGATGGGTATAAAGCGAAGAAAAACAATCCGAATATGGAATTAGAAGATGCACTTTATACTTATACAGATTCTGCGTATAAAAACGCATATGATGAAGCATTTAAAAAAGTGGAGACGGAATTAAATAGTACAAGCAAACGTCTCGGTGAAAAAAATGGAGAAAAAGACGCTTTAGAAACGGAAGAATATAAGCTTGATAATGTTCCAGATGATGTTATAAAAACAGTTTATGAAGATGCCTATAAAAAGGCATACGATAATGTGGAAAAAAAGGAGATAGCTTTTGATGACACATTGGCAAAACAAAACAGTTTTATGAAAGTCTATAATAATCAAACAGAAGAAAGTGTTGATTTTCGTGGACTGAAGAAATTTGAAGATGCCTATAAAACGGCATATGATCAATATTATAGTACGTATACAAAAGAAAAAGAACATTATATTCAACAAAGTAAAGATAAAGGGAAACAAGATGGTGAAGAACGAAATGAAAAGGATTATTCTTTTTTAGAAGATATCAAAGATACAGCTGTATATAAACAGGCTGTAGACGCATATGATCGCTCTTATGATGAAAACTATGAAGAAGTGGGAATTGTGGAAACTATCCTGTCACTGGCTATTGTAGTACTGTTTGTCTATGGAGTATATCGTATTGTGAAAATGGTAATTCGAAAATTAAGAAAGAAAAAATCAGTATAAAATATAGAATAAAAATCGTCTTCGTTATAGATACCGTATAGAAAACATCTGTAGGAAAAAAATGCAGATGTTTTTTGTATTTTTACCTTTTTCTTTCGTATATAGATAGTGGAAGGTGGTAAAGTGCGATGTTCTCGCTGCGGAAATGAAAATCTGGCTTATTTTTATTTGGATGGAACGACATGGTATTGTCGAAAGTGTATTGCATTTGGAAGAGTGGATGTGGGAAAGGGTGTAGAAGCGAAAGCATATAGAAAAAGGAAAATCGATTGTTCGTATTCTTTAAAATATCCTTTAACTCCTTTACAGAAACAGGCAGTTTCCAAGATTATGTCCTTTTTGAAACAGAAAAAAGATGTGCTTGTGTATGCCGCATGTGGTGCTGGGAAAACAGAATTAACGATGGATGCGATTCAGTATTATTTGCGTCAGGGAAAGAAGGTTGGTTTTGCGATATCGAGAAGACAGGTGGTACTGGAAATTAAAGAGCGTATGCAGCAGGCATTTTCCAGTTTGCATGTTGTTGCGGTTTGTGAAGGCTTTACAGATGTTACCGATGGGGATTTGATCGTATGTACGATGCACCAGCTATACCGTTATCCTTACTGTTTTGATTTGTTGATTATGGATGAGGTAGATGCGTTTCCTTATCGAGATAACGAGTTGTTAGAGGCCATTGCGATGCAGGCGTGTGTAGGAGAAAAACTGATGTTAACGGCTACTCCAGATGAAAACATGTTGAAGAAAGTGGAAGAAGGAACATTAGGGCTGGTGGAATTGTTTCAAAGACCGCATGGATATCCTTTGATTGTGCCACAGGTTGTATGTTTGCCATTTGCATTGCAGCTTTGTTTTCTGATTCATTTCTTACAAAAACAAAGAAAAAGAGGAATACAGACATTGGTGTTTGTGCCAACGATTGCATTGGCAAATAAATTGTATCTAGGCTTGCGCTTGCTTTTTAAATGTGCAGTATTTACTTCAAAGACAAAGGATAAAGAAAAGGTAATTGATGAGTTTCGTGAGAAGAAATATTCCTTTTTGATAAGTACAACCATTTTAGAAAGAGGAATTACAATTAAAGGAATCTATATCGTCATCTTGCAGGCAGATCATGCCGTGTTTTCACAGGCAAGTCTTATACAAATGGTAGGAAGAGTGGGAAGAAACATAGAAATGCCAACAGGAGAGGGGTGGTTTTTATGCGCAAAGAAAACAAAAGACATCGAACAGTGTGTTTCTGCCATTCAGAAAATGAACGAAACAGGATGAAGTATTGTTTACTGTGTCATAAGGAACTTGACTATAAACAAAATTTCTTTCAGTATTTTCAAGAAAGTGAGGCATTGTGTGGAGGGTGTAAAGAACAGTTGAAGTTTTTAAATGTGAAGACCAAACTGGAAGATATGCCATTACATATTTTGTATGAGTACAATGATTTTTTAGAAAGTATGCTGTTTCAATACAAAGAAGGAAGAGATATCGCGCTGGCAAACGTATTTTTCCAGCCGTTTCTAACAAAACTTTCCAGCAAATTTCGACATCATGTAATTGTTTTAATGCCCTCCAGCAAAGAGAAGATGCTGGAAAGAGGATTTCTTCCAGTAAGGGAAATGTTGAAGAATTGTCCTCTTGCCATATGGGAGCCTTTTTATAAGGTAAACAATACGAAACAATCAATGCAGTCATTTGAAGATCGTCAATTTATTTCCCAGGTAATAAAAAGAAAAGAAAATGAAACTCTGCCAGGCAGAAAGCTTCTTTTGGTAGATGATGTATGCACGAGTGGTTCTACGCTTCTTTGTGCATATCATTTGTTGAAAGAGCATAAGTTGAAAGTAGAAGCCCTAGTGCTTTGTGCACACCCTTTGTTTGTCGAATCCTGCGATGAAAAAGGTTTGCTTAGAAAGGGAAGCTTCTCTATACTTTGATGTGTACTTTAGGAAGGTGGTTATCGTATGAAAGGTAAAGTAAAATGGTTTAACACAGAAAAAGGATATGGATTTATTAGTGATGAAAATGGAAAGGATGTTTTTGTACATTATTCTCATATCTTGCAAGATGGTTATAAAACTTTGACAGAAGGAGAAGAAGTGAACTTTGATGTTGTAGAATCTGAAAAAGGTATACAGGCAAGAAATGTAGAGAAAATAAATTAACTCGTTTTTAAAACGAAATGTCTTGTATTTTTAAACAACTTATTGTAATGTCTGAAAAAAGATTTTATAATAAAATACGTAGGGAAACCCTATATTTCACTCTGTTGCAGGAAACTTTCTAAGAACAAAAAGGGAGAATATACAAATTTGTATATACAGGCAAAACCAATGGAGAGAAAAGAAGAAAGTCTGTCAAATAAGGGGGACAGACTTTTTTTATGATTTAGGATGTGCTTATGGGGGAAGAATGTGTTATAATGCATTTATCTGGGTAAAAAGAATAGTAATACATATATAGAAATTGGAGGGTCTTTATGGCTGGATTATTAGAACGTATGTTCAGTGGAGAAAAACGTATTTTAAATCGATTGGAGAAAACAGCAGATGAAGTTATGGCATTGGCTGATTCTATGGCTTCTTTAAGTGATGATGAATTACGTGGAAAAACAGATGAATTTAAAAAGCGCTATCAGAATGGTGAAAGCTTAGATGATTTGAAAGTAGAAGCTTTTGCGGTTGCCAGAGAAGCAGCGAAACGTACGATTGGAGAATATCCATATAAAGTACAGATCATGGGTGCTGCGGCAATGCATGAAGGGGATATTGCGGAAATGAAAACAGGGGAAGGAAAAACCCTGACATCTACAATGTGTGTATATTTGAATGCGTTAAGTGGAGAAGGTGTTCATGTTGTTACAGTCAATGAATATTTGGCTCAGCGTGATGCTGAATGGATGGGGCAGATTTATCGCTTTCTTGGCTTAAGTGTTGGATTTAATGCAAGAGCAATGTCTGCTTTCCAGAAAAGAGAAGCTTATGCATGTGATATTACGTATACGACAAACTCTGAATTAGGGTTTGATTATTTACGTGACAACATGGTAACCGATGTAAAAGATCGTGTTATGAGAGGACTTCATGTGGCAATTGTCGATGAGGTTGACTCTATTTTGATCGATGAATCCAGAACGCCATTAATTATTAGTGGAGGAGCTAAGAAAACAGCAAATCTGTATTTGCAGGCAGATGCTTTTGCGAAACGTTTAAAAAGCGATGGATATGAAATTGATGAAAAGACAAAACAGATTATGTTGACAGAATCCGGTGTGGAAAAAGCAGAGCGTTACTTTAAATTGGATAACTTGTATGATGTTGATCATACACAGCTTGTACATCATATTACACAGGCTTTAAAAGCAAATTATATTATGAAAAATGAAGTAGAATATGTTGTGCAGGATGATGAAATCGTTATCGTTGATACCTTCACAGGTCGTACAATGCCTGGACGTGCGTATTCTGATGGTTTGCATCAGGCGATTGAAGCAAAAGAAGGAGTTCCTATTAAAGAAGAAACTTCTACATTGGCTACAATTACATATCAGAACTTCTTCCGTTTATATGACAAGCTGGCTGGTATGACAGGTACCGCAAAAACAGAGGAAGAAGAATTCTTGGATATTTATAATATGCGTGTTATTGAAATTCCAACAAATCGCCCTGTGCAGCGTCAGGATTTGCCAGATGCAATATTTGCAAAACCAGCTTTAAAATTTAATGCGCTGATTGAAGAAGTAAAACGTTTATATGATAAAGGGCAGCCGGTATTGGTTGGTACAATTTCGGTAGAAGCTAGTGAACTTGTGCATAATCTTCTTGTGAAAGCAAAAATTCCTCATGAAGTATTGAATGCGAAAAACCATGCTCGTGAAGCAGAAATCATTGCGAAAGCTGGACAGGTAAAAGCTGTTACAGTTGCGACCAATATGGCAGGGCGTGGTACCGACATTAAATTAAGTGAAGAATCAAGGGCACTTGGAGGGCTTGCAGTGCTTGGTAGTGAACGTCATGAATCTCGTCGTATTGACAACCAGTTACGAGGACGTAGTGGACGTCAGGGAGATCCTGGATTCTCTCGTTTCTATGTTTCTTTGCAGGATGAATTGATGATTCGTTTTGGTGGAGATAAATTTAAAAACTTGTTTGAAACTTTGGGAGATGCACAGATTGAATCTAAAATGGTAACAAAATCCATTACACAGGCACAAAAACGTGTAGAAGGATATAACTATGACGTTCGTAAACAGCTGCTTGATTATGATGATGTATTGCGTAAACAGCGTGAAATTATGTATGAACAGCGTAACTATGTGTTGGAAAATGAAGATGTACATGGTATCGTTCGTGATATGATGGATCGTGTTGTGGAAAGTGTTGTAATGGCTAATGTTGATGCATCAAAACATAATGAAGTAGACTATGAATCTGTTATCCAGGGATTGGAAATGCTTGGTGTTACACCTGAACAAAATATCAAAGTGGAAGAAATTCGTGGAAAATCCAGTGATGAAACAGCATCTTACTGTGCAGAAAAGTTATTCCAGCTGTATGATGATAAAATTAAAGATTTCCGTGAAGAGTTTAAACGATTCGAAAAGAATATCGTTCTTCGAAACATGGATAGAAACTGGATTGAACATATTGACATGATGGATAAACTTCGTAATGGAATTCATTTACGTGCTTATGCACAAAACAATCCACTTCAGGCATATATTGAAGAAGGGTATGAAATGTTTGAAGAAATGCAGCAGCGTATTGCACGTGAAGTTGTATTCTTTGCGATGAAATTAGAAATTCAAAGAACAGAAACTGAGGCTTAAAATATGGAACTTTATGAAATTAGACAAGGAGTGAATACTTATCAGGAGAAGCTAGCTTCTCTTGGTGAGTCTCTTTGACTTAGCTGAAAAAAGACATAAAATTGAAGAGTTAAACGCAAAAACGATGGAAGAAAGTTTCTGGAGTGATCCAGAAGCTGCACAGCATACGATTCGAAAACTAAACAGCATAAAAGAAGTTGTGGAAAGTTATGATCATTTAGAGAAAACACTGGATTCTTTAAAAGATAGTGAAGAAATGTTGAAAGATGATTTTGATGAAGAATTGTTTATGCTGGTGGAAGAAGAATATCAGGAATTGACAAAGGCATTTGATGATTTTGAAATTCAAATTCTTTTATCTCATGAATATGATCATTCCAATGCGATTCTTGAACTGCATCCAGGAGCAGGAGGAACAGAATCTTGTGACTGGGCAGATATGTTGTATCGCATGTATTCCAGATGGGCAGAGAAAAAAGGCTTTAAAGTCAGCGTTTTGGATTATCTTCCAGGAGAAGAAGCCGGTATTAAATCGGTTACGTTTATGGTTGAGGGAGATATGGCATACGGTTATTTAAAAGCTGAAAAAGGCGTACATCGTCTGGTGCGCATATCACCTTTTGATTCTGGTGGAAGAAGACATACTTCTTTTGCGTCTTTGGATGTTATGCCACAATTCAATAACGAAATAGAAATTGAAATCAAACCGGAAGATTTGCTTGTGGAAACAAAGCGAGCAAGTGGAGCTGGAGGGCAGCACATCAACAAAACAGACTCTGCAGTGCGTATGGTACATAAACCTACAGGACTTGTTGCGACTTGTCAAAACGGAAGAAGCCAGCATGAAAATCGCGAGGAGGCTTTGCGTATATTGAAAAGTCGTTTGTATCAGAAGATGATTGAAGAACAGGAAGCAAAACTTGCGGAAATTAAAGGAGAACAGAAACTGATCGAGTGGGGTTCTCAGATTCGAAGTTATGTATTTCATCCATACAGTATGGTGAAAGATCATCGCACCAATGTGGAAACAAGCGATATTCAAGGTGTCATGGATGGAGATTTAGATAACTTTATCTATGCATATTTAAAATCAATGATAAAATAACGCTAATTGGGGGTGAAATTCACCCTCTTTTTTATATATTTCTTAAATATATGGAATCTTTTCATTTTGCGTTTGGAATGTTATAATACGATACGTATGTTTTGTGGAAGTGTGGAGGATACGTATGTCAAAATCAAAAGAATTTGTTTCATCTCTTGCCTTTGTTGTTGCAGGGAATTTTGTGATAGCCCTTGGGGTATCTTTGTTTATTCTGCCATTAAATATTTTATCTGGTGGAGTTGCAGGTATTTCGGTGGCAGTACAGCCTATTTTCCATTTGCCGCCTACTTTTGTCATTAACTTTTTAACTGTAGCGCTATTTGTCGTAGGTGCTTGTTTTTTAGGGAAACAATTTGCCTTTAAAACGATCATCAGTACACTGATTTATCCAGTTTTTATTACTTTACTTACAAATGTGCTTGGGGATGTACAGATTACGCAGAATCCATTGCTTGGATCTATTTATGCAGGGGTATGTACAGGTGTTGGAATAGGACTTGTATATCGTGTAGGTGCAAGTACAGGAGGGATGGATATTCCTCCACTGGTTATTAATAAGTTTACAAAAATTCCACTTCCAGTATTGGTTATGTGCATTGATGGAATGACGGTTATTCTTGGGGCTAGTACCTATGGAATTGAGGCAGCGATGATTGGACTTGTATCGGTGTTTGTTTGTGGACAGGTTATCAATAAAGTTTTGACATTTGGTATACAGGAAGCAAAAAACATTATGATCATTTCAGATAAGCATGAAGAAATGCTGCAGGAACTTTACAGTAATGTAAATCGCGGGGCAACGATTTTGCAGGCAAAAGGCGGCTATACAAGAGAACAAAAACCAGTCATTATGATGGTGGTGGCAAAAAAGCAGCTTTCTGCTTTAAATAAAGTTATTCTGCAGGTGGATCCAGAAGCGTTTGTAATCATGAGTGATGTAAATGAAGTGCATGGAGAAGGATTTACCTACAAAGAACATTTATAATATAATTGTAAGAATTTACTAACCTGAATTTTTTTGAGTTCAGGTTTTTTTATGCTATAATGGGAAAAGTAAAAACAAGGAAGGAGTGCGTTTATGATTCACTTGAAAAATGTAAGCAAAACATATAAAAATGGAGTCCATGCACTTCGTAATATAGATTTACAAATAGAAGATGGAGAGTTTGTTTATGTCATTGGTCCTACGGGAAGTGGAAAATCTACCCTGATCAAACTGCTGGATGGAGAAGAAGTGCCTAATGAAGGACAGGTAATTGTGAATGATATTAATGTAGGAAAGCTTCGACATTCTCGTGTTCCTGTTTATCGAAGAAATATAGGAGTTGTGTTCCAGGATTTTCGCCTGCTTCCAAAAATGACAGTGTTTGAAAATATCGCTTTTGCCTTGGAAATATTGGCAATGGGTAAGATTGAAATTCGACGTCGTGTTCGTGAAGTGCTTGATCTTGTGGATCTGCGAGACAAAGCAAAAGCATTTCCTAGTGAGTTAAGTGGAGGACAGCAGCAAAGAGCAACGATTGGAAGAGCAATTGCCAATCATCCAAAAGTATTGATTGCGGATGAACCTACTGGAAATTTAGATCCGGAAAAATCAAAGGAAATTGTTGAGCTGCTGGAAAAAATCAATGAAGTAGAAAATACAACAATTGTCATGGTTACACATGATTCTGATTTAGTAAACACTTATAAAAAAAGAACGATTGCTTTGGAGGAAGGCTGTATTGTATCTGATTTGATGGAAGGCGGTTATTTGAAACATGATTAGGTTTATCGAAAGTCTTCCAAAACATTTTGTTACAGCATGTATTTCTTTACATCGTCACATGGCTATGACAATTTCCAGCATTTCTGCAATTTTGGTTACGATGCTTTTGATGGGAGTACTCCTGCTGGCTGGAGGGAATATCGATGCATTTACAGAGAATGTGGAAAAAGAAGTAAAGATTCATGTGTCTATTGATTCTTTAACAAAAGATGAGCAGATTGAAAAGTTAGAAAAAGAAATTTCATCTTTTCCTCAGGTAAAACAAGTTGTTTTTTCCAGCAGTGAAGATGAATTAAATGCTTTGATAGAAAATAATGGAGCGGTTTTTTCACGTTATAAGGATAGAAATCCAATGCCAAATGTTTTTGATGTAGAAGTATATAAGGCAGAAGATGTAAAAATGATTGCAAAGAAAATTGAATCTTTGGATGGAATTGAGAAAGCGGACTATGGAGGAGCTTCAATTGAAAATTTGATTTCTGTATTTGAAATCGTAAGAAATGGCGCTATGGCAGTAATTGCGGCTTTAGGTGTATTAACGTTATTTCTAATAACTCATACGATTCGCATGTCTATTTATACACGTATGAATGAAATTTCCATTATGCGCAATGTAGGTGCAGAAAACTGGTATATTCGTATGCCTTTTGTATTTGAAGGAATGATGATCGGGTTTATAGGTTCTATGATTCCTGCAGCAATATGCATTGCTGCATACAGTTCGATTTTTCAAATGTTAAATGGCTATTTTGTATCAGATATGTTTGTATTAAAACCAGTTGCTTTTGCTTATGGTATTGGTGGAATATTGCTTTTAGCAGGAACATTGGTAGGAATGTTTGGGAGTTTTTTGGCAGCAAGTAAATATTTGAGGTGGCGAAGATGAAAAAATGGAAATTAGGTGCATTGATGTTTCTGGTTTTTATGTTTGCAGTATCACCTTCTGCTTCAATCCTTCAAGCATATGATTTTGAAGGAAATGAAGAAGAATGGCTCAATCGCTGTTCAACGGCACAGTCATCGCAGTCAGGTGCACAAGCCTGTGAAGCGTTTAAAAAATATTATGCTGGACAGGAAAAAGAGCTGAAAAAAGAAATCAGTTCTTTAGATAGGCAAATTGATAAAATTGGAAATGATATTGAAAAGTTAAATGGTGCACTAAAAACACAGGAAAAATTAATTGCATCTATTAATAAAAAAATTGAAATTAATGAAGCGAATATAAATAAAATCAATAGTGAAATTAAAATCTTAGATGAAAAAATTTTAAAACTGCAAAAATCAATTGATGAAAGAAACAAAATCATCAAAGACCGTATGAAAGATGATCAGGCATATATTGGTACAAATATGAGTTTGGAGATTGTGATGGGGGCACAAGATCTAACAGATATGGTTCGTAAAATGGATGGACTAAGACGAATTGATGAAGCAGATCAAAAAGAAATTAAGATTATTTTAGAAGAAAAGGAAAAACAGGATCTGCAGAAAAAAGAGCAGGTACGTTTAAAAGAGGAACAGGAAAAAACAAAAGAAGATAATGTAAAACAGAAAAAACAGGCTGAACAGGTAAAGAAACAGAAACAGGAACTTATAAAAAAGTTTAGGGAACAGGAAGCAGCACTGGATGAAAAAATGCGTTCTGTTAAAGTAGACTTATCGACGATTCAGGATAACATAATTTCTATTTCTAGCGGGTTTGATTTTTCTGGCAATGCAACATTGGCAAAACCGGTAAATGGTTCTATTTCTGCACATAGTTTCTATTATCCAGATGGCTCTGTTCATTTAGGACTTGATGTGGCAGTTCCACTGCTTACTCCTATATATGCACCTGGAAATGGTATTATTTTATATGCCAACAATCCAGTTTCAACAAACAGCGGGTATATCGGAAATACGAGCGGCTATCCTTCGGGTACTGGAAATTCTATTCATATGCTGACACAGGCAAATGGTACTACATATGCATTATCATTTTTCCATATGGCACAGGAAAATTTTGCTGTTCGTGCTGGGCAGAGTGTAAAAAAAGGCCAACTATTAGGGTTAAGTGGAAATACAGGGAACACAACAGGACCACATTGCCATTTGGAAGTTATTAATTTTGGAAAGATGAGCATTGCACAGGCAGTATCTCAATTTCAGGCTACAGCTGATTTTTCCTGGGGAAATGGCTGGGGGAATACAGGTTTATCTGGTATCTGTGATGTAAAAGGAGCTCCTTGCAGAGAGCATCCAGAAAAAATTTATGGGTATTAAGGATAACAAATAGGAGAAATAATATGATCGTTTTAGAAAATATATCAAAAGAATATAAAAATGGTGTGCATGCGTTAAGGGATGTAACTTTAACCATTGAAGATGGAGAGTTTGTATATATCATTGGTCCTACAGGAAGTGGAAAATCTACGATGATAAAATTGCTGGATGGGGAAGAAATTCCAACTTCTGGAAGAGTGCTGGTGGAGAATACAGATGTTGGAAAACTGAAACATTCCAAAGTCCCTATTTATCGAAGAAATATCGGTGTTGTTTTTCAGGATTATCGCTTGCTGCCAAGATTAACAGTATTTGAAAATATTGCATTTGCTTTAGAAGTTATCGGTATGAAAAAAGTGGATATACGACGTCGTGTAAGAGAAGTTTTAGAACTTGTATCGCTGGAAGATAAAGCAAAATCATTTCCTAGTGAATTAAGTGGTGGACAGCAGCAAAGAGCAGCTATTGGACGTGCGATTGCGAATCATCCAAAAGTTTTGATTGCGGATGAACCAACAGGAAATCTTGACCCGCAGAAATCAAAGGAAATTATGGAACTGCTGGAAAAAATCAATGAAGTAGAAAATACAACGATTGTTATGGTTACACATGACAGCACGATTGTTGATCGTTATAAAAAACGTACGATATGTCTGGAAGAAGGATATGTTGTCGCAGATATTATGAAGGGAGGCTATTTAAAACATGATTAGTTTTTTCAGAGCTCTTCCTAAGCATATTAAAACAGCTTTTTTAAGTATATTTCGACACTTGGCAATGTCTTTATCAGCCATTAGTGCAGTAACGGTAACTTTGGTGCTGTTTGCGGTGTTTTTGATTATTGCAGGTAATGTATCGCTTTTTGCGAATAACATTGAAAATGATGTAAGCATACATGTTGTATTGAAGGAAAACATTGAAAAACAAAAAGATATTGAGCAGGCAGAACAGGAAATTAAACAAATCAATGGTGTTCGCAGAGTAAAATTTTCAGATAAAGATGCGGAATTGGAATTGATGATCAAAGAACGCGGGGAAGAACTTGAAATGTACAGAGGGAAAGAAAATCCTTTAAGCAATGCTTTCTTTGTGTATGTAAATAATGCGGATAATGTTGAAAAAGTGACAGAAGAGATTAAGAAACTAGACTTTGTGAGTGATGCGGTATATGGGGGCAGTAGTGTTAAACAAATGGTTCAAATCATAAATATGGTTCGAACAGGTGGAAGCATTGGTGTTTTGTTGTTGACTTTGCTGGCGCTCTTTCTAATTTCCAATACGATAAAAATGACCATTTATGCAAGAAATACAGAGATTTCCATTATGCGAAATGTTGGGGCAGCCAATTGGTATATCAAAGTTCCTTTTATGCTGGAAGGTATGATAATTGGACTTCTTGGGTCCATTCTTCCATGTTTGTTTGTGTATTTTGGATATCCGTATTTATACGAAGTGATGGGTGGACAGCTTGTAACCTCTATGTTTAGTTTAAAAGAAGCAGTTCCATTTGTGGCACAGGTATGTGGTGCTTTGACTTTGTTTGGAATGCTTGTCGGCTTGATTGGAAGTTTCTTCTCTACGGGAAAATATTTACGTTGGAAAAGATAAATGGATGAAGCAGGTTTTACCCTGCTGCATTTGGTATGTAAAAAATATTAAAAAAGTATTGCATTTCTGTTTAAAAAGTATTATTCTATATAAGAACTGCATTATTGCGGTGTTTTTCATGCGTGGGAGAAGGAGCAACGCCTTCAGTCAAACCACTGCATAAGACAACAATTATAGGAGGTGTGTCTTGTGAGTAAGAAAGTTGCAAAAGTATGTAAACTTCAGTTCCCTGCAGGAGGGGCTAGACCGGGACCAGCATTGGCATCTGCCGGAATCAATATGCCACAGTTCTGTACAGCATTTAATGATGCTACAAAAGATCGTGGTGGAGATATGGTACCAGTTATCATCACTGCATACGAAGACAAAAGTTTTGATTTCGTATTAAAAACAACTCCAGCTGCAATCATGATCAAAAAAGCTGCTGGAATCAAAAAAGCTTCTGGAAACCAGAAAGATATCTGCGGTAAAATCACAGTTGATCAGTTACGTGAAATCGCTGAATACAAAATGCCTGACTTGAACGCTAACGATGTTGAAGCTGCTATGCGTATTGTTGCTGGTACAGCTAAAAACATGGGTGTTGAAGTAGAAGGTTTTGAATAGGAAAAGGAGAGGTAAGAGATTATGGCAAAAGTAGGAAAAAAATATGCTGAAGCTGCTAAAAAAGTCGACCGCTCTAAAACTTATTCAGTAGCGGAAGCTGTAAAATTAGCAAAAGAAACAAACACAGCTAAATTTGACGCTTCAGTTGAAGTTAGCTTTAAATTAAATGTTGATCCACGTCATGCAGATCAGCAGATTCGTGGAGCAATGGTATTGCCACATGGTACTGGTAAAACACAGCGTGTATGTGTTATCACACAGGGACCTAAAGAACAGGAAGCAAAAGATGCTGGTGCAGATTTTGTAGGTGGTAAAGAATTATTAGAAGATATCCAGAAAGGTTGGTTTGACTTCGATGTTATCGTTGCAACTCCAAACATGATGGGTGAACTTGGTAAATTGGGACGTGTTTTAGGACCTAAAGGTTTGATGCCAAACCCTAAAACTGGAACAGTTACTATGGATGTAGCAAAAGCTGTTGAAGATATTAAAAAAGGTAAAGTTGAATACCGTGTTGATAAAGAAGGTAACATCAATCTTATGATTGGTAAAGTTAGCTTCGATGATGAAAAACTAGTTGATAACTTTAATGCTATCTACAACACAATCGTTAAAGCTCGTCCAGCTGCAGTAAAAGGTGCTTTCATTAAGAACCTTGTACTTTCTACAACAATGGGTCCTGGAATCCATGTAGAAATTGTCAAATAAGCTTGACAAAGAAAAATCACCAGGTTAAAATATTCGATGTTATCAATATACCATAGACAGTAACGGCTATTGCTTAATCATGTTACCGAGGTAGAAAGTAAGAACATATATTCTTTCGCCCGCAGACTGTCTAGGTATGCGGGTGTTTTATATATCACTCTTCAAAGGTATATTGTTACATATATAAAGTAGGAGGTGTGAAGAATGAACCAGGCAATTATCGAAAACAAAAAAGCGATCGTTTCTGAAATTGCTCAGAAAATGAAAGAGTCTGATTCAACTGTAGTTGTAGAATACCGTGGACTAAGCGTTGCGGAAGTAACTCAGCTACGTAGAGATCTTCGCGCAGAAGGTGTAGAGTTCAAAGTTTATAAAAACTCTTTAGCTCAGCGCGCTGCGGAAGAAGTTGGTGCTAACGACTTGCTAAAAGACTTGACTGGTCCTAACGCAATTGCGTTTGGTAGCGATGCAGTTGCTCCTGCACGTGTACTTGCTAAATTTGCGAAAGACCACGATAAACTTGTATTGAAAAGCGGTATTGTTGAAGGTAAAGTTGTTGATGTTAATGTTATCAAAGAACTTTCAAGCTTGCCAAACCGCGAAGGTATGTTGTCTATGTTGCTGAGCTGCTTACAGTCTCCAGTACGTGGATTTGCATGCGCTGTTAAAGCTGTTGCTGACAATAAAGAAGGAAGCGAAGCTGCTGCTGAATAGCAGATTATTAAACATAGGAGGAAATTAAAAATGGCTAAATTAACACATGAAGAAATTCTTGCTTACTTAGAAGAAGCTACAATCTTAGAACTTAACGAATTAGTAAAAGCAATCGAAGAAAAATTCGGAGTTACTGCTGCTGCTCCAGTTGCTGTAGCTGCTGCTGCTCCAGAAGCTGCTGCTGGTCCAAGCGAAGTAACTGTTACTTTAACAGATGTTGGTGGAACTAAAGTTGCTGTAATCAAAGCAGTACGTGAAATCACTGGTTTAGGATTAGTTGAAGCTAAAGGAATGGTAGATAAAGTTCCTAGCGTAATCAAAGAAAACATCAGCCCTGAAGAAGCAGAAGAAATCAAGAAAAAATTGATGGATGCTGGTGCTAGCGTAGAAGTTAAATAATTAACTTTTAAAATTTGATACAAACACAAAAAGCCTTCGGGCTTTTTGTTACTTTAAAAAGGCGGGATAACTATGAATCATTATTTCACAGATAATCGTCATTTAGCTGAAAACCGGAAGGAGATTTCTTTCCGGTTTTGGTGTATTACCTATTCGTTTATAAGTGATAACGGTGTGTTCTCTAAAGATAATATAGACTTTGGTACGAAAGTATTTTTAGATACTTTATTAAAAAGAGAAGAGATGGGAAATCGCATTTTAGATGTTGGATGCGGTTATGGACCTATTGGTATCATTGTGAAAAAAACATATCCAGATAAAAGAGTAGAAATGGTGGATGTCAATCCACGTGCAGTTTTGCTTGCAAAAGAGAATGCGCAAAGAAATAATGTAGATGTATATGCGCATGAATCAAATATTTACGAGCAGGTAGATGGGAAAGATTATACAGACATTCTTACCAATCCACCTATTCGAGCAGGGAAAAGTGTTATTTATAAAATTTTTGAAGAGGCGTATGAGCGATTATGTAAAGATGGCTCTTTATGGGTCGTTATTCGTAAACAGCAGGGAGCGAATAGTGCAGTAAAAAAAATAAATGAGATTTTTGGGAATTGTGACATTGTGAATAAAGAAAAAGGATATTTTATATTAAAAGCGAAAAAATATTGACAATTTGACATTGCATTGCTATTATAATAAATTGCATAATACTAAAATATTAAAATGGCTTTTTTGCCCTATTTTTAGTATGAATACATGTAGAAAGGATGGCGTACATGGACAAAAAACAACCTTATCGTATTGTCGCTTCCGGTAAGAAGGCAGAGCGTCGCGACTATTCAAAAGTAAGTGGGCATTTGGAACTTCCTAACTTGGTTGAAATCCAAACTGACTCTTTTGCGTGGTTTAAGAACGAAGGAATCAACGAAGTATTTAACGAGATTTACCCTATCCAAAACTATGGAGGGAATATTAAACTAAAATTTGCTGGATATGAATTCGGTGAACCAAAATACAATGCGGAAGAATCAATGTACCGCGAGTGTAACTATGCGGCTCCATTGAAAGCACGCATGGAACTTGAAATTACAGATAACCAGACAGGAGAAGTTATTAATAAATGGGAAGATGTTTTCTTAGGGGATTTCCCTTTGATGACAGAAACTGGAACATTTATTATCAATGGAGCAGAACGTGTCATCGTTTCTCAGATCGTACGTTCTCCAGGGGCATATTTTTCTACTGGATATGATGAAAAAACAGGTAAAGAATCTTATGCATGTGAATTAATTCCTAGTCGTGGTACATGGCTGGAATATATGAGCGAACAGAAAAAAGCGTCTAGCGGACGTATTTTAAATGTGAGCATTGACCGTAAACGTAAAATGCTTTCTACTGTTCTATTTAAAGCAATCGGTATGTCTGTAGATCTTGACCGCAGTGAAGATCCACATGATACTACACAGATCAAAACATTCCTAAATGCTTTAGGAAGAAATGTTATCGAAGATGTTGCACAGGATGATGAAGATCGTGAATTCATGAATCTATACCTTACATTATATGCTTCATACTTTGGTAAATACGAAGAGCTGGAAAACACTTTGTTGGCTGATAAAGTAAAAACTACACAGGAAGCATTGCTTTCTATTTACGAAAACCAGCGTTCAGATGAAATTCCTACATTAGATGGATCTATTACTTTAATGAATGCGAAATTCTTTGATCCTAGACGTTATGATTTAACAAAGGCAGGACGTTTTAAACTTCGCAAGAAATTAAATGCAATCAATCGTTTGACACACAATCGTTTGGCTATGGATATTTTAGATGTTAATGATGAAATGTTTATGCCAAGTGGTACATTGATCAATCGTGATGAAAGAAATACATTACGTGGAGAATTGGAAAAAGGTCGTTATGTAAATGCTTTCCCATTCAATCCATTGTTTAACTATCCAGATGCGGTAGAAGTACCTGTTAGCTATCATCTAGGTTTAATTGGACGTGTTTTAGCAGAAGATGTAGAACTAGAAGATACTACTTTATATGAAGGAACTATTCTAAGTGAGCAGGATGTTGAAATGCTGCAGGGCAAAGTAGAAAATATTACTGTTCATGGAGGAGTCATTGCGAAAAAAGTAGCATTGACAAGTGAAAATGCAGGTGCTGTATTAAATTATGGACAAAGATTATATGCTTTAGGAAGAATCACTGATGAAAATGGAGCAGATTTATTGAGTGAAGATGGCGAAACTTATGCAGATGGATATCTTCCTCGTCATAAACCAGATCCAATGCATGTTCTTAAGGTTGAAGAGTTAAAGAACAAAGTAGGAAGTGGTGTAAAAGCATATGCTTGGCTTGTAGGTGCTGCTGTGCAGGAACTTTTCGTACGTACAGAAGATGGTGCTGTTGTAAAAGTAATTGGAAACGATCCATTTGCTAATAAGCACACAATTACCATTTCCGATATTTATGCATTGTATTCCTACAATTTAAATGTTATGGAAGGCGTAGGGGAAACAGACGATATCGATATGCTTGGAAATCGTCGTATCCGTTCTGTAGGAGAATTGATTCAGAATCAATTCCGTATCGGTTTAAGCCGTATGGAAAGAGTAGTTAAGGAACGTATGTCTATTGCGGAAATTTCTACTTTAACTCCAAAGAAACTTACAAATATTCGTCCATTGACTGCAGCTATTAAAGAGTTCTTCTCTAGTTCACAGCTGTCTCAGTTCATGGATCAGCAAAACCCATTGGCAGAACTTACTAATAAACGTCGTATTTCTGCATTGGGACCTGGTGGTTTGACTCGTGATCGTGCCGGTTTCGAGGTTCGTGACGTTCACAGTTCTCACTATGGTCGTATTTGTCCTATTGAAACACCTGAAGGGCCAAACATCGGTTTGATTTCAAACTTGACTTCTTATGGGAAAATTAACGAATATGGATTTATTCAGACGCCATATCGTATCGTTAATCCAGATGGTTCTGTAAAAGATGAAGCAATTTATTTATCAGCTGATGAAGAAGCGGATTATGTAATTGCACAGGCCAATGAGGTTGTTAATGGACAGCTTGTAAATGAAAATGTCGTAGCTCGTAAAGCGGGAGAAACAATCATCGCTAAACGTGAAGAAGTTGAATTGGCCGACGTTTCACCAAAACAGATCGTATCTGTCGCAACAGCGTGTGTACCATTCTTGGAAAATGACGATGCTTCTCGTGCCTTAATGGGTGCCAACATGCAGCGTCAGGCAGTACCATTGTTAAAACCACATTCACCATATGTTGGAACTGGTATTGAATATAAAATTGCCAAAGACTCTGGTGTAGGTGTTGTAGCAAAAGAAGATGGATATGTTGAATATGTAGATGCACAGCGTATCATTATCAGTGGCGATGATGGACAGCGTCATGAATATCGTCTACGTAAGTTCCAGCGTTCAAACAATGGAACAAACATTAACCAAAGCCCTATTGTTAAGAAAGGGGAACGTATTGACAAGGGAGATATTCTTGCGGATGGACCTTCTATGGAAAACGGAGAACTTGCTCTTGGACAAAACGTAACTATCGCTTACATGACATGGTATGGTTATAACTATGAAGATGCTATCATTATGAGCGAGCGTTTAGTTCGTGATGACGTATATACATCTGTTCATATTGAAGAATATGACATTGACTGCCGTGAAACAAAACTAGGACCTGAAGAAATTACACGTGATATTCCAAACGTAAGTGAAAATGCGTGTCGTAACTTGGATAGCCGTGGTATTATCATGGTCGGTGCAGAAGTTGCAGAAGGAGATATCCTGGTTGGTAAGGTTACTCCAAAAGGACAGAGTGAAATTTCACCAGAAGAAAAACTGCTGCTTGCAATTTTTGGAGAAAAATCACGTGAAGTTCGTGACAATTCCTTAAAAGTACCACATGGTGGGGCTGGTATCGTTCATTCTATTCGTGTATTTAAACGAAGCGAAGGGCATGATCTTCCACCTGGGGTAAATGAAACTGTTAAAGTTTATATCGTTCAGAAACGTAAGATTTCTGAAGGGGATAAAATGGCAGGACGTCATGGTAACAAAGGGGTTATCTCTAAAATCTTGCCTGTAGAGGATATGCCATATATGGCAGATGGAACACCAATTGATATCATGTTGAACCCATTTGGTGTGCCTTCTCGTATGAACATCGGACAGGTATTGGAAATCCACTTAGGTTATGCGGCTAAGAAACTGGGTGTTAAATTCTCTACTCCAGTATTCGATGGTATCAATAACCAGGAATTAAGTGATATCATGAAAGAAGCAGATATGACAGTTGATGGAAAACAGGTACTGTATGATGGACGTACAGGGGAACCATTCGATGAACGTATTTCTGTTGGGGTCATGTATATGATCAAGCTGGCACACATGGTTGATGATAAACTTCATGCTCGTGCTACAGGACCTTATTCTTTAGTAACTCAGCAGCCATTAGGTGGTAAAGCACAAAATGGTGGTCAGAGATTTGGAGAGATGGAGGTTTGGGCATTAGAAGCATATGGTGCTGCTCATACTTTACAGGAAATCTTGACTGTAAAATCTGATGATATCGTAGGTCGTACAAAAACTTATGAGGCTATCATTAAAGGAAAAGATATTCCAGAACCAGGAATTCCAGAATCATTCCGAGTATTGAAACACGAATTGCAGGCTTTAGCAATTGATGTGAAAATGCTGGATGAAGATGGAAATGAAGTAGATATTAATAAAGAAGACACTACAGAACCTACAATTGTTCCTAATTTGGTAGAGGAAGAATCTGTACGTGAAGAAGATGTAGATGCAATTAACGCTGATGATGAAATAGAAGAATCTGAAATGGAAGAAGATATGCCAGAAGATTTCAATGAAGAAGCGTTTTTAGAAGAAGAGGAGGCATAGTAGATGAGTGTTAATGATTTTGCTTCAATTCAGGTAAGCCTTGCTTCACCTGAAAGAATCCATGAATGGAGCCATGGAGAAGTTAAAAAACCAGAAACTATTAACTATCGTTCTCAAAAACCAGAACGCGATGGATTATTCTGTGAACGTATTTTTGGGCCTAGCAAAGACTGGGAATGTTATTGTGGAAAATACAAAAAAGTGCGTTACAAAGGAGTCGTGTGTGATCGCTGTGGTGTAGAAATTACAAAATCAAGTGTTCGTCGTGAACGTATGGGGCACATCGAACTTGCTGCACCAGTAGCTCATATCTGGTATTTACGTGGTATACCAAGCCGTATGGCACTTCTTTTGGATGTTACTCCAAAACAGCTGGAAGAAGTGGTATACTTCGTTTCTTGGATTGTTACTGATCCAAAAGAAACAAGTTTGGAATACAAACAGGTATTGTCAGAAAGAGAATATCGTGAGTACATGGCAATGTATGGTCCAGGAAGCTTTGTTGCACAGACAGGAGCAGAAGCAGCTTTAACATTGTTGAAAAATGTAGACTTGGAATCTGAATATAAACAGATTCAGGAAGCTTTGGAAAATGCACAGGGTGAAAAACGTAAAAAATTGATTAAGCGTTTGGATACAGTGAATTCTTTCCGTAATTCTGACAACAAACCAGAATGGATGGTATTAACTGTAATTCCGGTAATACCACCTGATTTGCGTCCAATGCTGCAGCTGGATGGAGGACGTTTTGCGACTAGTGATTTAAATGACTTATATCGTCGTGTAATTACTCGTAACAATCGTTTGAAAAAACTGTTAGAACTAGGAACACCTGCGATTATCGTACAGAACGAAAAACGTATGTTACAGGAAGCAGTAGATGCCTTGATTGATAATGGACGCCGTTCAAAACCTATTACAGGAGCTGGAGGACGTGCTTTGAAATCATTGTCTCACTCTTTGAAAGGGAAACAGGGACGTTTCCGTCAGAACTTATTGGGAAAACGTGTTGACTTCTCAGGACGTTCTGTAATCGCGGTAGGACCAGATTTAAAAATGTATCAGTGTGGTATTCCACGTGAAATGGCAATTCAGTTGTTTAAACCATTTGTAATTAATGAAATTGTTAATCAGGAAATTGCAAGTAATCCAAAAACAGCAGAAAAATTGATTGATCGTCAGGATCCACGTATTTGGGATATTGTAGAAAAAGTTATTGATGGATATCCAGTGTTGATGAACCGTGCGCCTACGCTTCACCGTTTAGGTATTCAGGCATTTAAACCAAAATTGGTAGAAGGAAGAGCACTTCGTCTTCATCCACTTGTATGTACTGCATTTAATGCGGACTTCGATGGTGACCAGATGGCGGTACACGTACCATTAAGTGAAGAAGCAAGAGCAGAAGCCCTTGTTATGATGCTTGGTTCTAATAACATTCTAGGTCCTAAAGATGGAAAACCAATCGTTACTCCAGGACAGGACATGGTTATGGGGAACTTCTATTTAACAATGGAAGAAACTGCTGAAGAATTCTATGAAGAAGCGGAACGCTATAACTCTGTTGATTGCCCAAAATCTGCAGAATTATGGAAACGTTATGGGGATAATGAAGGTCATGTTTTTGGTAACATTAATGAAATTTTGATGGCATACCAGACAGAACAGATTCATTTGCACTCTCGTATTGCGATTCCTGCACGTGCATTAAAGAAAACAAGCTTTACAGCTGAACAGCAAAACAAATATTTGTTGACAACGGTTGGTAAAGTTATCTTTAATAACATGTTCCCATCTGACTTCCCATTCTTAAATGAAGTTAGTGGAGAAAACTTCAAAGCAACTCCAGATCGTTATTTCCTTGAAATGGGGAAAGACGTAAAAGAAGCAATTCGCAATTTACCAATTACTCCTGCTTTCAAAAAGAAAGATTTAGGAAAAATCATCGGTGAAATCTTTAAACGTTATAGTACAGAAAAAACATCTCAGATACTTGATGAAATCAAAGATATGGGATTTAAATATTCAACAGTAGCAGGTGTTACTGTATCATTAAGTGACATTGAAGTCGCTCCTCATAAAGAAGACCATGTAGAATATGGTAAAGAAAAAGCCGAGGAATTAAAAACACTGCGTAAAAAAGGAAAACTTACTATGCAGGAATGGGAGCGTCACCTAAACAAGTTATGGGCAGATGTTAAAGATGATATCGCAAAAGAGTTGTTAGGTAACCTTCCTCGTAAAAACCCAATTAACATGATGGCTCGCTCTGGTGCTCGTGGTAATACGTCAAACTTTACACAGTTGGCAGGTATGCGTGGTCTGATGGCGAAACCGTCTCAGTCAAAATCCGCTAAAGGTGAATATGTACCAAGTATCATAGAGGTACCTATCTATTCATGTTTCCGTGAAGGTCTAAATGTGTCTGAGTTCTTTATCTCTACACATGGTGTGCGTAAAGGTCTTACAGATACAGCGTTGAAGACAGCAGAATCTGGATATTTGACACGTCGTTTGGTTGATGTTGCACAGGATGTTATCATCAAACAGGAAGATTGTGGTACAGATAAGGGATACTGGGTAGAAGCAATCGTTGATCGTAAAACGAATACGGTTATTGAAAGCTTGTTTGATCGTTTAGTTGGACGTTATAGCAAACAGGAAGTAACTGATCCGAAAACTGGAGAAGTTATTATTGAAAGTGATGAATTCATTAGTGAAGCAATCGCGCAGAAAATCGTAGATGCTGGTGTTGAAGGAATGTATATCCGCAGTGCTTTCACATGTAAATCTATCTATGGTGTATGTAAAAAATGTTATGGACGTAACATGGCTACAGGTAAAGATGTAGAAGTTGGAGAAGCTGTTGGTATCATGGCTGCGCAGTCTATCGGGGAACCTGGTACACAGTTGACCATGCGTACATTCCATACCGGTGGGGTTGCAAGTGCGGATGGTGGAGATATCACACAGGGTCTTCCTCGTGTTGAAGAACTATTTGAAGCACGTTGTCCAAAAGGTGTTGCTGTGCTAGCTCAGATTAGTGGAGAAATTACATCAATTGAGCAGGTAGAAACTGGATATGAAGTTGTTGTGTCTAATGATAAGGAAAGTATTGTACACAAGCTTTCTCTAGTACAGGCAATTCGTCCTTGGTTAAAAGTAGGGGCAACAATTGAAGCTGGTGATAAGATTACAGAAGGTCAGGTAGATCCAAAAGAACTTCTAAAAGTAGCTGGTGTGCGTCAGGTACAGAATTATATCTTGAAAGAAGTTAAGAAGGTTTACCAAAGCCAGGGTATCGAAATTTCTGATAAACACATTGAGGTAATGATTCGTCAGATGCTTCGTAAAGTTGTTGTTTTAGAAGGAAATGATACAGATCTAAATTCTGGTGTTCAAATTTCATTGACTGAAATCACAAAAATTAACCGCCAGGCTTTATTGAGCGGTAAAACACCAGCAACATTTAAACCGGTATTATTAGGTATTTCGAAAGCATCTGTAGAAACAGATTCCTTCTTATCTGCCGCATCTTTCCAGGAAACTACAAAAGTATTGACAGATGCTGCTATTAAAGGTAAGAAAGATTACTTAATTGGTTTAAAAGAAAATGTAATTATTGGTAAATTAATTCCAGCAGGAACTGGTGTTAAGAATGATCGCCCAATGAATGAAATTGTTCATGAAAAAGCAGAAGAACTTCGTGAAAAACGTATTGAAAGAAACAGAAAACCTGAAGATGAAGGATTTATGAGCTACGCTGCTAGTCCAGAGACATTTACTAGTGAAATGGTAAAGCAGTTAATGGCAGGTAGAGATGCTATTCATGCAGAATCTTCTGTAGAAGACGAAGTTAATGATGTTAATGAATAATATATACAAAGCAATTGTTTGATGAATATATTGCAATAGAAAAAAACAGATGTTCTATGTAACTAGATTACATAGAGCATCTGTTTTCATTTATATAAAAAGCCACACTCTACAGCGTGGCTTCCAATATAGTATCAAAAGTATTTTATAAGTAAAATATGGCAGATCAAGATAAGTTCGTAAATAAGGTAAATGAGAGTTTAATATGTATATACTATATATCAAAAGCTTTCTTTAATCCTTGAGCAACTCCTTCGTCATAGACATTTGCGGTTACTTTATCTGCAAAGGATTTCACATAATCATTTGCATTTCCCATTGCAATACCTAATCCAGCTTTTTTCAACATTTGAATATCATTTGTACTATCCCCGAAACAAACACAATCCTTCCAGCTTAAATTTTCTTTTTTTAAAATCTGTTCAATTCCAACTGATTTATCATTACCAGCATTAAATATATCAAAGCAAAAATGATCTTGAGAAATTTCTATTAAATCACTACGTAATTCTTCATGGGAATTGATAAATGCATCAACTTTATTTTTTTCTTTAGTCATTAAAACGGCATTATAAGCGTTGTGACGTTTATGATAAGATAAATTTTCATCATAAAATAAATAATCTAATACATGATGATCTCTACAGAAGTAATACATCGGATAAAAATTATTGTAAATATAAGAAGAATCACCAAAATGAAACATAAGTCCGCTTTTGTTAGTATTGCACCAAGATACAATCTCATCGGTAGTTTCTGATTTTAAAGGATTTTCATAAAGTAGTCTTTGCTCTTTATCTAATACATAACCTCCGTTAATTAAAACCATATAGTCAAACTTTATGCGTTCTAGAATAAGTTTCATTTGATTTAATGGTCGTCCAGTAGCCGCACAAACTAATACTCCCTGTTTACGAAGTTCGTTAATGGCATCCAGATTGGCTTGCTGAATGATATCATTTTCAGTTTGATATAAGGTGCCATCCATATCTAGAAATACAATTTTATAGTTCATTTCTTATTACCCCTTCTTTATAAATAACGATTAGTCAATCGAATAATGGATAAAACTTAAAGTAAATAAAAAGTTAACATCCGTTTATATTATACATAAAAGTATGGCTTTTCTCATGATAAATTAAAAGAAATCAATACTATAAGGATGCGAAAGCAAAATTTAAATTCAAAAAGCAAAAAAATATTTGACAAATTTATTCAGATGAATTAAGATATTTAAGCAAGTGGATTTTTTAGTTCCCCAATTTGGGGAATAAAATTTTTCGCTTCAAATGACACACCCGGAAATGTGTGTTAGTGAAAGGAGGACAATATGCCAACAATTAACCAATTAATTCGTAAAGGTCGTGAACAGAGCGTGAATATGTCAAAATCACCTGCTCTGAATAGAGGATATAACTCATTAAAAAGACGTCCTACAAATCTGAGCTCACCTCAGAAACGTGGAGTATGTACTCGTGTCGGTACAATGACACCTAAAAAACCTAACTCTGCGCTACGTAAATATGCCCGTGTTCGTTTAAGTAATGGGATGGAAGTTACTGCTTATATTCCAGGAATTGGACATAACTTACAGGAACACTCTGTAGTATTGATTCGTGGGGGACGTGTTAAAGACTTGCCAGGGGTTCGTTATCACATTATTCGTGGTACTTTGGACTGTGCTGGTGTGGCAAACCGTAACCAGAGCCGTTCTCTGTATGGTGCAAAAAAGCCAAAAGAAGCTAAGAAATAGCAATCAATTGTGAAAGGAGGAAATTAAAATGCCTAGAAAAGGACATGTAGCAAAACGTGATGTATTGGTAGATCCAATCTACAACTCCAAGCTGGTTACTCGTTTAATCAACAAAATCATGATTGATGGTAAAAGAGGGGTTGCACAGAAAATTCTGTACAATGCATTCGATATTATTGAAGTAAAAACAAATGAAAAACCTATGGAAGTTTTCGAAAAAGCATTAGAAAACGTAATGCCATTATTGGAACTTAAAGTTCGTCGTGTTGGTGGTGCTAACTACCAGGTACCAGTAGAAGTTTCTGCTGAAAGAAGATTGACTTTAGGTCTTCGCTGGATCGTAAACTACGCACGTTTACGTAGCGAAAAAACTATGGAGCAAAGATTAGCAGCTGAAATTATGGATGCAGCTAATGGAAGCGGTGCATCTGTTAAAAAACGTGAAGATACTCACAAAATGGCAGAAGCTAACAAAGCATTTGCTCACTACCGCTGGTAAGAAAGGAGTCAGACTATGGCACGTCAGTATTCATTGGAAAACACACGTAACATTGGTATCATGGCTCACATCGATGCTGGTAAAACAACAACAACAGAACGTATCCTGTACTATACAGGGGTTAACCACAAAATTGGGGAAACTCATGATGGAGCTTCAACAATGGACTGGATGGCTCAGGAACAGGAACGTGGTATTACAATCACTTCTGCAGCAACAACAGCTGCTTGGAAGGGTCACCGTATCAACATCATCGATACACCAGGACACGTAGACTTCACTGTTGAGGTTGAACGTTCTCTTCGTGTATTAGATGGTGCGGTAACTGTATTGGATGCAAAAGCAGGGGTTGAACCTCAGACAGAAACTGTTTGGCGTCAGGCTACTACTTATGGTGTTCCACGTATCGTATTCTGTAACAAAATGGATGCTACTGGGGCAGATTTCTTAATGTCTTGCAGAACTATCGTAGATCGTTTAGGGGCTAAATCTTGTCCAATTCAGCTTCCAATTGGTGCAGAATCTACATTCACTGGTATCGTTGATATCATTGAACGTAAAGCAGAAATTTACACAAACGATCTAGGAACAGATATCAAAATTGAAGAAGTTCCTGAAGATTTGAAAGATCTTTGTGAAGAATATCGTGCAAAATTAATTGATTATCTAGCAGATTATGATGAAGATTTCATGATGCAGGTATTAGAAGGTGAAGAACCAAGCGTAGAAGAAATTAAACGTGTTCTTCGAATCGCAGTATGTAAAGGGGATTTCTTCCCAGTACTTTGTGGTTCAGCATACAAAAACAAAGGTGTTCAGATGGTATTGGATGCAGTTGTTGACTACTTGCCTTCTCCACTAGATATTCCTGCAATCAAAGGAACAATCGAAGATGGTAGTGAAGTTGAACGTCATGCTGATGATAATGAACCATTCTCTGCATTGGCATTCAAAATCATGACTGACCCATTTGTTGGAAAACTTTCTTACTTCCGTGTGTACTCAGGTACAGCGAAAGCAGGAAGCTATGTATTGAACTCAACAAAAGGAAAAAGAGAACGTTTTGGACGTATCGTACAGATGCATGCAAACTCTCGTAAAGAAATTGATGAAGTATACGCTGGAGATATCGCAGCTGCTGTAGGTTTAAAAGCTACTACAACTGGAGATACTTTATGTGCTGAAGATGCTCACATTATTCTGGAAAGTATGGAATTCCCAGAACCAGTTATCGAATTGTCTTTGGAACCAAAAACAAAAGCTGACCAGGATAAAATGGGACTTGCTCTTGCTAAATTGGCAGAAGAAGATCCTACATTCAAAACATATACAGATCAGGAAACTGGACAGACAATCATCGCAGGTGTTGGGGAACTTCACTTAGACATTATCGTTGACCGTCTACGTCGTGAATTTAAAGTAGAAGCAAATGTTGGTCAGCCAATGGTTGCTTATCGTGAAACGATTCGTCAGGCAGCTGATTGTGAAGGTAAATATATCAAACAGTCTGGTGGTCGTGGACAGTATGGTCACGTATGGATTAAATTCGAACCTCAGGAAGAAGGTAAAGGATTTGAATTCGTTGATGCTACAGTTGGTGGAAGTGTTCCTCGTGAATACATCAAACCTACTGAAGAAGGTTTAAGAGATGCATTGGAAAATGGTATCATTGCAGGATATCCAGTAATCGATATCAAAGCTACATTGTTTGACGGTTCTTACCACGATGTCGATTCAAGTGAAATGGCATATAAAATTGCTGCTTCTATGGCATTGAAAGCTGCTGCTAAACAGTGTAAACCAGTTATCTTGGAACCAATCATGATGGTAGAAGTAACTGCACCAAACGAATACCTTGGTAGTGTTATGGGAGATGTAAGTTCTCGTCGTGGTGCTATCGTTGATCAGGAAGAAAGAGGAAATGCTATTATTGTTAAAGCACACATTCCTTTATCTGAAATGTTTGGATATGTTACAGACTTACGTTCATTTACACAGGGGCGTGGTAACTATTCAATGAAATTTGATCACTATTCTGAAGTGCCTAAGAGCATTGCAGAAAAAATCGTTAAAAACAACGGTTCTGACAATTAACTGTTGCTTTTATAAAGATATTGAATTAGAATATATTTGAATCTTTAAAATAGGAGGAAATTAGAAAATGGCTAAAGAAAAATTTGACCGTTCCAAAACGCATGTTAACATTGGAACTATCGGACACGTTGACCACGGTAAAACAACTTTAACTGCTGCTATTACTAACGTATTGGCTAAAGCAGGTATGGCTCAGGCTCAGGCTTACGATCAGATCGATGGTGCTCCTGAAGAAAAAGAACGTGGTATCACAATCAACACTGCACACGTTGAATATCAGACTGAAAAACGTCACTATGCTCACGTTGACTGCCCAGGTCACGCTGACTACGTAAAAAACATGATTACTGGTGCTGCTCAGATGGATGGTGCTATTCTTGTAGTAGCTGCTTCTGATGGTCCTATGCCTCAGACTCGTGAACACATCCTATTGGCTCGTCAGGTAGGTGTTCCTTACATCGTTGTATTCTTGAACAAATGCGACATGGTTGATGATGACGAATTGATCGACCTTGTTGAAATGGAAGTTCGTGAATTGTTAAGCGAATACGGATTCGACGGAGATAACGCTCCAGTTATCCGTGGTTCAGCTTTAAAAGCTCTTGAAGGAGACGAAAAATATGTTGGTGCTATCCACGAATTGATGGATGCTGTTGATGAATTCATCCCAGATCCTGTTCGTGATACAGATAAACCATTCTTGATGTCTGTAGAAGACGTTATGACAATCACTGGACGTGGTACAGTTGCTACTGGACGTGTTGAACGTGGTGTTGTTAAATTAGGAGAAGAAGTGGAAATCGTTGGTATCCATGAAACTCAGAAAACTGTTATTACTGGATTGGAAATGTTCCGTAAACAGTTAGACTTCGCAGAATCTGGAGATAACATCGGTGCATTACTTCGTGGTATCAACCGTGACCAGATCCAGCGTGGACAGGTTTTAGCTAAACCAGGATCAGTAAACCCTCACACAAAATTTAAAGCTCAGGTTTACGTATTAACTAAAGAAGAAGGTGGACGTCACACTCCATTCGTATCTAACTACCGTCCTCAGTTCTACTTCCGTACAACTGACGTAACTGGTGTTATCACTCTTCCAGAAGGAACTGATATGGTAATGCCTGGGGATAACGTAGAAATGACTGTTGAATTGATCGCTCCAATCGCTATCGAAAACAACACTAAATTCTCTATCCGTGAAGGTGGACGTACTGTAGGTTCAGGAAACGTAATCGAAATTCTTGGTTAATTTTGAAATATGAAAAAGAGTGCCGATGCACTCTTTTTTTGTGGTGTTTGATTAAGTGAATAAAGGAAATGAAATGAACTAGTACAGATGTTTTAAAGTAATGTGTAGTTAGTAATTTCATTTGAAATGTTTAAGTAAGAGTACATAGATGATAGATTAATCTAGATAAAGTATAGAGCTGATGTAAGCACGTAGGAAGATGACAATTAAAATAGATATGAAGTTTAGTGATATTTATTGAGAATAAGATTTCTATAGCTTTAGTAGCATAGCAACCAATACTAAATAAATCTATAGCAAAATTACATATAGATAGATATTTGTTTCAAGAAACCTTCTTGTCAAAGAAATCTTAGCATGAAGATTTTTTTATGAAAGAAAAGAATAACGATACAATATGTTAAAGATATTCTCCAATCATGAATAGATTGCATGATCAATAGCATCATTCTTATATATTATTATGGTTAGAATAATGACGAAGATAAGCGCTTAAATAATTAAATAAGAAATTGTTTCTATATTTTTTTTATAAGTATAAAACACAATTGCTTGATAAAAATATTAAAAAAAGATAAGCTATGACAACAATTCCTGGAGTGTCATTTTAATGTTTTTATTCAATGAAATGAAATAAAGATTGTTAAAATGACCTATAAATATGGGATAATATGTAAATCCTAATAATATATAGAGAAATCAAAAATAAAATAAAAAAGTTAAAAAAAGCCTTGTAATTACAATTTTATTGTGTTAGTATATTGACATGACCGCAAGGACATGCGAGGTTGCTGACCCACTGAAAAACGTTGTCATGAACGGCGTGGTCAGGGAATTCGCATCGAGCGAGTCTATCAAGATATAGACGAAAGGAGAATTATTCATGGCAAAAAATAGCGTAAGAATTCGCTTAAAAGCCTATGAACACAGAATCTTAGATGCATCTGCAGAAAAGATCGTTCAGGCAGCACAAGCTCACGGTGCTAAAAAAATTGTTGGACCTGTACCACTTCCAACTGAAAAGCAAGTCGTTACAGTCTTGCGTGCGGTACACAAATATAAAGACTCTCGCGAACAGTTCGAGATCAGAACTCACAAACGTTTAATTGAGATTGTCGGACCTACAGCAGAAACTATCGACTCATTAAGTCGTCTAGAACTGCCAAGTGGTGTGGACATCGAAATTAAACTGTAATGGAGGTGACATCATGAAGGGTATTCTAGGACGTAAACTTGGAATGACACAGGTATTCACGGAAGATGGTGTACTGATTCCGGTTACTGTTGTTGAAGCTACACCAAATGTAGTTTTACAGAAAAAGACAGTGGAAAACGATGGATACGAAGCTGTACAGTTAGGATTTGAAGATGTAAAAGAAAAACGTAGCACAAAACCTGAAATTGGTCACGCTGCGAAAGCAAATACTGCTCCAAAACGTTTTGTTGAAGAAGTTCGTGACTGCGAACTAGAAGTTAACGTTGGAGATGAAGTTAAAGTTGATATCTTCGCTGCTGGAGAAACAGTTGATGTTATCGGAACAAGCAAAGGTAAAGGATTCATGGGTACAATCGTTCGTAACAATGCGAAAATCGGACCTAAGAGTCACGGTTCTGGACATCACAGACACATCGGTTCTTTGGCAACTAACGGTATTACATCTCGTCAGGGGAAAATCCTGAAAGGGACAGTAATGGCTGGTCAGGAAGGATGCTATAGAACAACAAACCAAAACCTGACAGTTATTAAAGTAGATGTTGAAAACAACTATCTACTAATCAAAGGAAACGTGCCTGGTCCTAAACGTGGAATGGTAATGGTACGTACTGCTAAATGTTCTAAAGGTAATTCAGAACCTGTAACATTAGTAGATTACACGAAAGAGGAGGAATAAAAGATGCCTAAGATGGTCGTATTAAACCAAGCTGGTAAAGAGTTGCACGAAATCACTCTTGCTGATGCAGTATTTGGCATCGAGCCAAATCAGCAATGTATCTTCGATGCTATCGTAATGCAGCGTGCTAGCATGCGTCAGGGAACACACGATACTAAAAACCGTACTGAAGTACGTGGTGGTGGACGTAAACCTTGGCGTCAGAAAGGAACTGGACGTGCTCGTCAGGGTTCTATCCGCGCTACACAGTGGAGAGGTGGAGGAACTGTATTTGGACCTACTCCAAGAAGCTATGCATACAAGCTGAACAAAAAAGTTCGTCGTCTAGCTTTAAAATCAGTTTTATCTGAAAAAGTACTAGAAAACGCAATGAGCGTTGTAGATAAATTTGAATTGGAAGCACCTAAAACAAAAGCTTTCAACGAAATTATCGCAAATCTGGAAGCACCTAAGAAAACTTTATTCGTAGTTTCTGAAGGTGAAGATTTTGAAAATGCATTCTTAAGCATGCGTAACATCCCAACAATGATGATGTTAACTGCTGATGGATTGAATGTTTACGATATCGTAAATGCTAACAAAATCGTCTTTACAGAAGCTGCTGTTAAAGATGTTGAGGAGGCACTTGCATAATGAACAATTATAAAGATATTATTATCCGTCCTATCATCACTGAAAAAACAATGAGATACATGGACGAAGACAACAAAGTAACTTTTGAAGTTAAAAAAGGAGCAAACAAAACATTGATCAAACAGGCTGTTGAAAGCATCTTCGGTGTTGATGTTGTTTCTGTAAATGTTGTAAACGTAAAACCTAAAACAAAAAGAATGGGTAAATACGTTGGTAAAACAAAAGCTGTTCGTAAAGCTTATGTAAAAATTGCTGAAGGACAGGATATCAATTTATTCGGTGAAGAAGCTGAATAATCATCAGGAAGAAGACACGCTATTTCCTGAATAAATATTGCGTAAGGAGGACATTAGAAAATGCCAATCAAAAAGTATAAACCGACCACTCCAGGTCGTCGTGGTATGACTAGCTTGTCTCGTGAAGAGATTACAGCTAACAAACCAGAAAAATCACTTTTGGCACCTTTAAATAGTAAAGGTGGAAGAAACAACAATGGACGTATCACAACACGTCATCAGGGTGGAGGGCACAAACGTGCTTATCGTATCATCGACTTCAAACGTAATAAAGATGGAATCCCTGCTCGTGTAGCAACAATTGAGTACGATCCAAACCGTTCTGCAAATATCGCTTTATTGAATTATGCAGATGGTGAAAAACGTTACATCATTGCTCCAAAAGGATTAACAGTTGGTACAACTGTTATATCTGGAAAGGGTGCAGATATTAAAGTTGGTAATGCGTTGGAATTGAAAGATATCCCAGAAGGTACTTTCATTCACAATATTGAATTAAAACCTGGAAAAGGTGGACAGATGGCTCGTTCAGCTGGTACATCTGCTCAGATTTTAGGTATTGAAGAAAAATATACAACAATCCGTTTAGCATCTGGAGAAGTTCGTAAAGTATTGTCTAACTGCCGTGCTACAATTGGTCAGGTTGGTAATGAAGATCACAGTCTAGTTAACTATGGTAAAGCTGGACGTAACCGTTGGAGAGGTATCCGCCCAACTGTTCGTGGTTCTGTTATGAACCCTAATGATCACCCTCATGGTGGTGGGGAAGGACGTACGCCAATCGGACGTAAATCTCCAATGACTCCTTGGGGTAAAAAAGCTATGGGTGTTAAAACTCGTAAAGCAAAACAGCCGTCTACGAAGTTAATTGTTCGTCGTCGTAATGGCAAATAGGCAAAGGAGGAAATGAAAAATGAGTCGTAGTTTGAAAAAAGGCCCATTCTGTGATGACCACTTAATGAAAAAAGTGGAAGAACTGAATGCTGCTGGTAAAAAACAAGTTATTAAAACCTGGTCACGTCGTTCAACGATTTTCCCTCAGTTTGTGGAACATACATTTGCCGTTTACAACGGAAAAGAACACCTGCCTGTATATGTTACAGAAGATATGGTAGGACACAAGCTTGGTGAATTTGTCCCAACTCGTAAATATACTGGACACGATGACGACAAAAAAGCTAAGAGATAAGGAGGAAACGTTACATGGAAGTTAAAGCAACAGCAAAAACATTACGTATCCCACCTAGAAAAGCTCGTATCGTTATCGATCTAATTCGTGGGAAAGACGTTGCGGAAGCAGCTGCTATTTTGAAATTTACACCAAATGCTGCAGCTGATGCAATCGCAAAAGTATTGAAATCTGCAGTAGCTAATGCAGTAAATAACAATGAAATGAATGAAGAAAAATTGTATGTTAAGGCATGCTATGCTAATGAAGGTATTACTTTAAAACGCTTCATGCCTCGTGCAAAAGGATCTGCAAGTGCAATCCACAAACGCACCAGCCACATTACTATCGTGGTTGACGAGCGTGATTAAGGAGGTAGCTCATGGGACAGAAAGTTAGTCCAATCGGATTACGTGTCGGTGTTATCCGTGACTGGGAATCTAGATGGTATGCTGACAAAGATTATGCCGATTTATTATTGGAAGATGTTAAAATTCGTGAATTCTTATTCACTGAATTAAAAGCAGCGTCCGTTTCAAGAATTGAAATCGAACGTTCTAAAAACCGTGTTGAAATCATGATCCGTACAGCTCGTCCTGGTGTGATCATTGGAACAAATGGTGAAAATATTGAAAACCTGAAAAAGAAATTAGAAAAATTAACAGGTGGAAAAAACATTTTCTTAAAAGTTTTAGAAATCGCAAACCCAGATTTGGATGCTAAATTGGTAGCTCGTAGTATTGCTGATCAGTTGGAACAGCGTGCAAGCTTCCGTACAGCACAGAAAAAAGCAATCCAGAGAACAATGCGTGCTGGAGCTAAAGGAATCAAAACAGCTGTTTCTGGACGTTTAGGAGGAGCTGATATGGCTCGTACAGAAGGATACAGTGAAGGTGTTGTTCCTTTGCATACTTTACGTGCTGACATTGATTATGCTTGGGAAGAAGCACATACAACTTACGGTCGTCTAGGAGTTAAAGTTTGGATTTGCCGTGGTGAAGTATTGCCAGGACAGATGGTTCAGGAACCAGAAGCTCCAAAAAACAATATGAACGACAGACGTCGTAACCGTCGCGGAAACCGTGGTGGAAACAGAAATAACAGAAGAGACAACGCTGCAGCAAGTGCTCCAAAAGCTGAAGGAGGTAACTAATTATGTTAATGCCTAAGAGAACAAAATATAGAAGACCTCACCGTTTAAGCTACGAAGGACGTGCAAAAGCAGGTCGTGATGTATCTTTTGGTGAGTATGGTCTAATGGCTGATACTGGTGCTTATATCAGCAACCGTCAGATTGAGGCCGCTCGTATTGCCATGACACGTTATATGAAACGTGGTGGTAAAGTTTGGATTCGTATCTTCCCTCACATGGCAAGAACGAAAAAACCATTAGAAGTACGTATGGGTTCTGGTAAAGGTGCTCCAGAAGGATGGGTAGCAGTAGTTAAACCAGGACGTGTTATGTTCGAAATCGCTGGAGTTTCTGAAGAAGTAGCACGCGAAGCATTCCGTTTAGCTTCTCACAAATTGCCAGTAAAAACAAAATTTGTTGTTAGAAAAGGAGAGGAGTAATTTATGACAGCGAAAGAGATCAGAGAAAAAAGCAATAGCGAAATCCTACAAGAGATCGAAACGCTTAAAGATGAACTTTTTAATCTTCGTTTCCAACAAGCAACTGGACAGTTGACAAACACTGCTCGTATGAAAACAGTGAAAAAGGATATTGCCCGTATGAAAACCGTATTGACTGAGCGTGAGCTTAGCAATCAGGATTAAGGAGGATCACTAAGCTATGGAAAGATCTAACCGTAAAGTATATCGTGGAACAGTTGTTTCCGATAAAATGGATAAAACTATTACTGTAGTAGTAGAAACTAAGAAAACACATCCATTATATGGAAAACGTGTAAATTATTCTAAAAAATTCAAAGCTCATGACGAAAATAACGAAGCTAGAATCGGAGATAGAGTAGAAATTATGGAAACTCGTCCATTATCTGCAACTAAACGCTTCCGCTTAGTGAAAATCGTTGAGAAAGCTGTACAGCTGTAGACGCTAGGAGGTAGACATTCATGATCCAGAATGAAAGTAGATTACGCGTCGCTGATAACACTGGTGCCAAAGAAGTTTTGGTTATCCGTTGTTTAGGTGGTAGCGTTCGTAAGTTTTCAAACATCGGGGATATCGTTGTCTGTGCTGTAAAACAGGCTGCTCCTGGTGGAACTGTTAAAAAAGGTGATGTTGTTAAAGGTGTAATCGTACGTACAAAACGTGGAGTACGCCGTGAAAACGGAACATACATCAAATTTGATGACAATGCAGTTGTTCTTATCAAGGATGACAAAACACCACGTGGAACTCGTATTTTTGGACCAGTGGCAAGAGAACTTCGTGACAAAGACTTTATGAAAATTGTGTCTTTGGCACCAGAAGTATTATAAGGAGGTGTCTTTGTGAAAATCAAAAAAGGTGATAAAGTTCAGGTTATTACAGGTGCTTACAAGGGCACTATCGCTGAAGTAATTAAAGTTTTCCCTAAAGAAAACAAAGTTATCGTTGAAGGAGTTAACATGGTGAAAAAACACCTAAAACCTACTCAGGCTAATCCTGATGGAGGAATTGTTGAAAAAGAAGCTCCTATTCATGTATCTAACGTAATGGCTTACGATGCAAAAGCTAAGAAAGCTAGCCGTATCGGATTCGAAATTAAAGAAGACAAAAAAGGCAATAAAACAAAAGTTCGCGTCTACAAAAAAACTGGCGCTGAAGTTAAGTAAGGAGGTTATAAAGGATGAACCGCCTAAATCAAAAATACAATGAGGTTGTAGTACCTAACTTGATGAAAAAATTTAACTATAAATCAGTTATGGAAGTACCTTACGTAGATAAAATTGTTATCAATATGGGTATTGGTGAAGCTATTTCTAACCCAAAAGTATTAGATGATGCAGTTGCTGAATTAGCACAGATTACTGGACAGGCTCCAGTAGTAACAAAAGCTAAAAAATCAATCGCAAACTTTAAAGTTCGTGAAGGAATGCCTATCGGATGTAAAGTTACTTTGCGTAAAGAAAAAATGTATGATTTCTTAGATAAATTAATGAACATCTCTTTACCACGTGTTCGTGACTTCCGTGGTGTTTCAGATACATCTTTTGATGGTCGTGGAAACTATACTTTGGGTATCAAAGAACAGCTGATTTTCCCAGAAATCAATTACGATAAAGTAAATAAAGTACGTGGTATGGATATCGTAGTTGTTACAACTGCAAAAACAAACGAAGAAGCTAAGGCATTACTAGAAGAATTAGGTATGCCTTTCAAGAAATAGGAGGACTTGAAATATGGCAAAGAAAGCAATGATTAATAAATCAAAACGTCCTCAAAAGTTCAAAGTGCGTGAGTACACACGTTGTGAACGTTGTGGCCGTCCTCACTCAGTTTTACGTAAATACAAACTATGCCGTATTTGCTTCCGTGAACTTGCTTATAAAGGGCAGATTCCGGGTGTAAAAAAGGCAAGCTGGTAAGATAGGAGGAATAAAGTCATGATGATAATGACAGATCCGATTGCAGATATGCTTACTAGAATTCGTAACGCAGTTCAGGCTCGTCACGATGTTGTAGAAGTTCCTGCAAACAAAGAAAAAATTGAAATTGCAAAAATTTTAAAAGAAGAAGGATTCATCACAGATTACAAAGTAGAGGGTGAAGTTAAGAAAACTATTACTATTACTTTGAAATATGGTCCAAATAATGAAAAAGTAATCAATGGATTGAGAAGAATTTCAAAACCAGGATTAAGAGCTTATGCTAAAGTTGATTCAATTCCTCGTGTATTGAATGGTCTTGGTATTGCTATTATCTCTACATCTCATGGATTAATGACAGATAAAGAAGCTAAAGCTAAACACGTTGGTGGCGAAGTTATCGCTTACGTGTGGTAGTATAAAGCTATAACGGAGGTAAGGAAATGTCACGTATCGGTAATAAAGCGATTACCATTCCTGCTGGTGTTGAAGTTACTATCGCTAGCGGGAATGAGGTGACTGTTAAAGGGCCTAAAGGAACTTTAACTCGTCAGTTCAATTCTGATTTAGGTATCAAAATTGAAGAAAATATTTTAACTGTTACTCGTCCTAATGAAGAGAAACATACAAAACAGTTGCACGGAACAACTCGTGCATTATTAGCTAACATGGTAGAAGGTGTAAGCGAAGGCTTCACTAAAGAACTTGAACTAGTTGGTATTGGGTTCCGTGCTGCAGTTAGTGGTAAAAAACTAACATTAAATGTTGGTTACTCTCACCCAGTTGAATTTGCTGTTGAAGAAGGAATCAGTGTTGAATGTCCATCAGCTACTGAAATTAAAGTATCTGGTATTGACAAACAGCGTGTTGGTGAATTCGCTGCAAATGTTCGTGCTGTAAGAAAACCAGAACCTTACAAAGGAAAAGGTATTCGCTATAAAGGTGAATATGTTCGTCGTAAGGAAGGTAAAACAGCAGGTAAGAAATAGTGGGAAAGGAGAAATTGAACAATGCTTAAGAAAGTATCTAGAAATGATGAGCGTTTACGCCGTCACGTACGTGTTCGTACCAAAATCAGTGGTACTCCTGAATGTCCCCGCCTGAACGTTTTCCGTTCAAACAGCCACATTCACGCGCAGATCATTGATGACGTTAATGGAAACACATTAGTTTCAGCTAGCTCAGTTGAATTGAAACTTGAAAATGGTGGAAATGTAGAAGCTGCTAAAACAGTTGGAACAGAAATTGCAAAACGCGCAATTGAAAAAAATATTACAAATGTAGTATTCGACCGTGGTGGATATGTTTACACAGGTCGTGTAAAAGCATTAGCTGATGCGGCTAGAGAAGCCGGACTGAAATTTTAGGAGGTTATGCGAATGGAACGTAAACCAAGAAGAGACCGCGAACGCGAAAAGGAATTCGAAGAACGCGTAGTTGCCATCAACCGTGTAACAAAAGTAGTTAAAGGTGGACGTCGTTTCCGTTTTGCTGCTTTAGTTGTTATCGGTGATAAAAAAGGACGTGTTGGATTCGGTACAGGAAAAGCTAACGAGGTTCCTGATGCTATTAAAAAAGCAATTGAAGATGCTAAGAAAAACGTATTTACAGTACCTGTTGTAGGAACTACTATTCCTCATGAAATTACTGGTACATACGGTGCAGGTCAGGTATTCCTTCGTCCTGCTTCAGAAGGTACTGGAGTTATCGCAGGTGGAGCAATTCGTGATGTATTAGAATTAGCTGGTATTAATGATATCCTTTCTAAATGTTTAGGAAGTCGTACTCCAATTAATATGGTACGTGCAACAATGACAGCTTTAAAAGAATTAAAAACAATCGAAGAAGTTGCTCAGCTCCGTGGTAAAAAACCAGAAGAAATTCGCGGTTAACAGGAGGAATTTGACATGAAATTACATGAAATGAAATATACAGAAGGTGCACGTAAAGCTTCTTATCGAGTTGGACGTGGACATGGTTCTGGTAATGGGAAAACTGCTGGTAAAGGACATAAAGGACAAAACGCAAGATCAGGTGGAGGCGTTCGACTTGGTTTTGAAGGTGGTCAGACTCCTTTAGCTAGACGTTTACCTAAACGTGGATTTACAAACTTTACACGTAAAGAATATGCAATCGTTAATGTTGCTTCTTTAAATCGTTTTGAAGATGGAACTGAAGTAACTCCAGAATTACTAATCGAATGTGGATTAGTAAAAAAAGAATTGGATGGTATTAAAGTATTGGGTGAAGGTGCATTAGAGAAAAAATTAACAGTAAAAGCTAATAAATTCTCTAAATCAGCTTTAGCTACAATTGAGCAGGCAGGCGGAAAAGCAGAGGTTATCTAATATGCTAAAAACGATTATCAGCATGTTTAAGAGTAAAGATATCCGTAATCGAATACTCTTTACTCTCGCCATGTTGTTTATCTTCCGTTTTGGCGCAGCAATCACCGTACCAGGAGTTGACATTTCAACAATGACAAATGCTAAGAGCAATAGTTTATTTGAAATGATCAACCTCCTTGGTGGGGGTGGTCTTGAACAGTTATCTGTTTTTGCTCTAGGTGTAGGCCCTTACATTACAGCTTCCATTATTATCCAGTTATTGTCAATGGATGTTATTCCAGCATTAACTGAATTAGCAAAAGGTGGGGCTACAGGAAAAAAACAGATAGATAAATATACGCGATACCTGGCAGTAGTTTTAGGCTTCTTCCAGGCTTCAACGCTAATATACGGATTCTCCCGTGCATACCCTGGACTTCTAGTTGAGGGAGATGGATGGGCTTCCATTTTGTATATTTCAACTGTTCTAACTGGTGGTAGTATGTTCCTTTTATGGATTGGAGATCGTATTTCTATGAAAGGAATTGGAAATGGTATTTCTATGATTATTGCCGCTGGTATTATTGCTAGATTGCCGCATCAAATGATTACAGCATGGGAGACTGTTGTAGATACATCTAGTAGTTCAGCAACTTTCAATGGTATCCTTGGTTTTGCAGGGTATATTTTATGTTATCTACTAATCATCGTTTTTGTAGTATTTATGCAGACTGCTGAAAGAAAAATTCCAATTCAATATACTTCAAGTACTGTTACTACTAGAAAGAAAGATATGACATATTTACCTTTGAAAATAAATTCAGCAAGTGTAATCCCAGTCATTTTCGCTTCTTCTCTGATGGTAGCACCACTGTCTATTGTTAAAATGATTACTTCAGCTGACTGGGTAAATACACTAGAATATTTTTTAGGATTACAGACACCGGTGAGTCTAGTGATTTATGTTGTTTTAACAATATTATTTACTTTCTTCTATACACAGATGCAAGTAGATCCATCAAAGATTGCTGAAAATTTAGGAAAATCTGGTACGTACATTCCAGGAATTCGTCCAGGTAGTGAAACTAAAGAATATATAAATAAAGTACTAAACAGAATTACTGTTTTAGGTGCACTTGGCCTGGCATTTATTGCTGTATTGCCTCATGCTCTTCCATTGTTTACCTCTCTACCAGCATCTATGGGTATTGGTGGAACGGGAATTATTATCGTTGTTGGGGTTGCAATGGAAACCGTAAAACAAATTCAAGGACGTATGACACAGAAATCTTATCGTGGGTTTCTTCAGCGATAGAGGTGAATAAAAATGAATATTCTTATTATGGGAGGACCTGGTGCTGGAAAAGGCACTATGTCAGCAAGAATTGTTGAAAAATTTAATGTTAATCATATTTCAACAGGAGATATATTCCGCAGTGAAATTGGAAATGGTACAGCTTTGGGGTTAGAAGCAAAAAGCTATATGGATAAAGGTTTACTAGTTCCTGATGAATTGGTTAACAATATGGTTAAAAGTTATTTAGAAAATCTAGAAGATAAGAAGAACGGATACTTGCTAGATGGATACCCAAGAACACTGGATCAGGCAAAAGCTTTTGATGCTTTAGCAGGGGATAGTGACCTTGCAATTGATAAAGTCATCGCAATGGAGATTGATTTTGATGTTTTAGCAGGTCGAATTACCGGTCGTCGAATCTGTAAAGATTGTGGAGAAATCTATCATATAGAATCTAAACCTTCTAAATTAGAAGGAAAATGTGATAAATGTGGTGGAGAACTTTACCAGCGTAAAGACGATACTGTTGAAAGTTTGACAGTACGATTGGATGAATACAGTAAACAGACTGCTCCAGTTTTGGATTACTATGCAGAAAAGGGAATTGTTAATAAAATCAATGCTGATCAACCAATTGAAAACGTCTGGAGCGATGTCCTGAAAGCATTGGAGGACTAAAATGGTCAAATCCAAGTCTATTCAGGAGTTGACATATATGAAAAAAGCAGGTATAATTGTTGCGCTTGCACATCGTGCAGCGCAATCAGTTATACATCCTGGAATAAAAACCAAAGAGATAAATGAAATTGTTGAAAAAACAATTATTGAGAATGGCGGTTATCCGTCTTTTAAAGGTTTATATGGTTTTCCAGCTGCAGCTTGTATATCTGTAAATTCTGTTATAGTACATGGTATTCCTGATGATACAGTACTAAAAGACGGAGACATTGTTTCAGTAGATATCGGTGCCTGTTATAAAGGGTATCATGGAGACTCGGCATGGACATATGCTGTTGGGAATGTAGATGAGCAGACAAAACGACTCATGTGCATTGGAGAAAAATCTTTATATGAAGGTTTAAAAATGGCAAAGGTCGGGAATCATTTAACTGATATTTCTCATGCTATCGGAGAATATGTTTTTCAACATGGTTATTCGTTGCCAAGAGATTATGCAGGTCATGGCATTGGAACTTCTGTCCATGAAGATCCGACAGTTCCAAATTTTGGTCCGGCAGGTCATGGAATCATTCTTAAAGAAGGTATGACTTTTGCGATTGAGCCTATGGTTCTAGCAGGAAGACCGCAAACACGATTGTTAAAGGATGGATGGGGTGTTGGCACTAGAGATGGTAAAAATGGTGTACACTTCGAACATACAATCGTAATTACAAAAGATGGGTATGAAATACTCACAAAAGTTTAAAGAGGAGGAACACTCAAATAATGGGTAAGCAAGATGTTATTGAAATTGACGGGGTTGTTACAGATACTCTGCCAAATGCAATGTTTAAAGTGAAATTGCCAAATGGACACGAAATACTGGCTCACGTTTCTGGTAAAATCCGCATGCACTACATCCGCATTTTACCAGGGGATCGTGTTACTGTAGAAATTTCACCTTATGATTTAACACGTGGGCGAATTACATTCCGACACAAATAAGTCGGTAATAAGGAGGAAAACGCATGAAAGTAAGACCATCTGTCAAACCAATATGCGATAAGTGCCGCATTATCAAACGTAAAGGCCGTATCATGGTTATTTGCGAAAATCCAAAACACAAACAAAGACAAGGAAACTAATGGAGGTGTAATGTAAAATGGCTCGTATTGCAGGTGTTGATTTACCACGCGATAAGCGCGTTGTAGTATCATTAACTTATATTTATGGAATTGGCCGCCCAACTGCGGAAAAAATTCTAGCAAAAACAGGAATTAGCGAAGATATTCGTGTAAAAGATTTAACTGACGAACAGGTTAACGCAATTCGTACAGAAATTGACGCAATCAAAGTTGAAGGTGATTTGCGTCGTGAAGTAGCGTTAAATATCAAACGTTTAATGGAAATTGGATGCTATCGTGGAATCCGTCACCGTAAAGGATTACCGGTTCGCGGTCAGCGTACTAAAACAAATGCTCGTACACGTAAAGGTCCAGTTCGTACAGTAGCAAACAAAAAGAAATAGGACGATAGGAGGAAGTAAATAATGGCAAAAAATGTAAAAGCGGGCGCTCGTAAACGTAAGGCACGTAAGAATATTGCTCGTGGATGTGCGCACATTCACTCAACTTTTAATAATACCATCGTTACTATTACTGACGAAAGTGGAAACGCAGTAGCTTGGTCTAGCGCTGGTGCATTAGGGTTCAAAGGTTCTCGTAAATCTACTCCATTTGCTGCTCAGATGGCTGGAGAAGCTGCAGGTAAAGCTGCAATAGAAAATGGTATGAAGACGGTATCTGTAAACGTTAAAGGTCCAGGACCTGGACGTGAAGCAGCTGTAAGAGCATTACAGGTTGCGGGATTAGAAATTACAATGATTAATGATGTAACTCCAATTCCACACAACGGTTGTCGTCCACCTAAACGACCACGTGGTTAATAAATAGCGTAAGTGAGGAGGTATAATATGCAAAAATTCGAACGTGCACATTTTGAAGTAAAAGAATACAGTGATTCAGAACATTACGGTAAGTTTGTATTTGGACCTTTGGAAAGAGGGTTTGGATATACTATTGGGAATGCACTAAGACGTGTTTTGCTCTCCTCTTTACCGGGAGCTGCCGTATTCTCAATTAAGGTTGATGGAGTGTACCATGAGTTCACTTCTATTCCAGGAATTGTTGAAGACGTTACGGCAATGATTTTAAATATTAAAACTCTGGTAATGAAAATTCAAGATGATGAAATTTATACATTAAGAATTTCAAAACAGGGTCCAGGCGAAGTAACAGGTGCTGATATTATTTGCCCAGAAGGTGTAGAAGTGTTAAGTAAAGATTTACACATTTGTACATTGGAAGAAGGCGGAGTTTTGGAAATGGAACTGCAAGCACGCATTGGGCGTGGTTACGTAAGTGCTGATACTAATAAACAGTTATATCAGACACCTAATCAGCCTTTAGGAATCATTTATACAGATTCTATTTATACTCCAATTGAAAAAGTATCATATAGTGTAGATCCAACTCGTGTTGGTCAGGATGCACACTATGATAAAGTTACTTTGGAGGTATGGACTGATTCTTCAATTAGTCCTGCAGAATCCATCGCATTATCTTCTAAGATTTTAATTGATCATTTAGAATTGTTAACAAGTGTTGACGAAGCTGTAAATGATATGGAATCTTTAATGAAGGAAGCTCAAGGTGAAGTACAGAACAAAGGTCTTGTAATGATGATTGAAGATCTTGATCTTTCTGTTCGTTCATATAACTGTTTAAAACGTGCAGGTATTCAGACCGTAGAAGAGCTTACACAAAGAACTGAAGATGAAATGATGAGAGTTCGTAACTTAGGTAAGAAATCATTGAAAGAAGTTAAAGATAAAATTTATGATTTGGGCTTAAGCTTCAAATCATATGAATAGAAATACGAAGGAGGCTAATAACCAATGTGGAATCGTAAATTAGGACGTAAAGCTGACCACCGTAAAGCATTGCTACGTAACATGGCTACATCTGTAATTGCTTATGGTCAGATTGAAACTACAGAAATGAAAGCAAAAGAACTTCGTACTGTTGTAGATGAACTGATTACATTAGCAAAACGTGGTGATCTTCACGCACGTCGTCAGGCTGCAAGTTATGTACGTGATGTAGTAGTTAATGAAGCTACTGGGCAGACTGCTCTTCAGAAATTATTTGATGAAATTGGTCCAGCATATAAAGATCGTAATGGTGGATATACTAGAGTAATCAAAACTAGAGTACGTCGTGGTGATGCTGCTCCAATGGCAATCATTGAATTGGTTAAGTAATTTAAAAAAGGCTGAATATCAGCCTTTTTTCTATTTATGAATTGAATCAATAAGAAAAAAATGGTACCATACACTAGATGAATTTTTCTTTAGGCAATATTACAAAATAAAGGATAAGGTGAATATACATGACATTGATTGAAGAAATGGAAGCATATGCAAAAGATTTTGATGTTCCTATTATGCAAAAAGAAGGAATTGATTTTATGTGCAACTTTATAAATGAAAATAAGATTACTTCTATTTTAGAAATTGGAAGTGCAATAGGGTATTCAGCTATTCGTATGGCACAGTTAAATAAGAATATTCATATTACTACGATAGAGCGTGATGAAGAACGATATAAAAAGGCAGTGGATTACATTCAACGCAGTGGATTAGAAAAACAAATAAATATAATCTATGGAGATGCATTAGAAACGGTAGTTCATGGTAGTTATGATATGATTTTCATAGATGCTGCGAAAGCTCAATATATACGTTTTTTTGAAAGATATGAAGGTTATTTAAAAAAAGATGGATATATTATAACAGATAATTTAAAATTTCATGGTTTCGTAGAACACAAGGAATTAGTAAAAAATAGAAACTTAAGACAGTTAGTTGGTAAAATTCAACGTTTTGTTGACTATTTGAAGAATAGAGAAGATTTTGATACTACTTTTTATGAGTTTGGTGATGGTGTCGGAATAAGCAGAAAAAAATAAGATTCTTTCTTGTATTATTTATTTTGTTTTGTGATACAATAATATAAAGAAAGTGGTGATGTAAATGAAAAAAATAATTCCAGCTTTAGCAGTTCTTGGAGGAGTTGCTGCTTTTGCAGTATACAAGCTAAAAAAAGAAGAGAAGAAGCATGTTGTTGATTTAGACCAGGGACTTCTTTATGATGAAGAAAACGAAGATGATATTTTAGAGAACAGCTTTAAAAAAGCAGAAACTGAAGTTCAAGATTTACCAGAACATAATGATACTATAACAATGGATAATGAGTATCCTAGTTTAACAAGTACTGAAGTTGAAAATTTAAAAAATGAATATAATACAAAAGTTGAAGAATTAGCGAGTGAAGGCGATATCCTTACAAAGGAAAGACCAGTTCGTCATAATGTATGTTTTTATAGCGAAGTAGACTTAGAACATTTTAAAAAAGAAGTAATTAATCGTGGATTTGTTATTTCTACCGGAGAAGAACCTTTAAATTTGGTTGTTTTACATATATCTCCTATAAATACAGAAAAACTTGTAGATAATATTTTATATTTAGCAAGTCGAGCAAAAGAAAATAAGGGAACTTATAAAAACTGGGAAACAAAAGTTATTTATGGATAATCGGGGATAATTATCTCCGATTTTTTCTGAAAATTGAAAAAATAAGAAAAAGTGTTATACTAAACCATGATATAAAAGAAAGAAGGAATTTTAATGACGAAAATAGATATTATTTCAGGGTTTTTGGGCGCTGGAAAAACAACGTTAATCAAAAAATTATTGCAGGAAGCTCTGCAGAATGAAAAACTAGTATTAATCGAGAATGAATTTGGAGAAATTGGAATTGATGGTGGATTCTTGAAAGATGCAGGTATTGAAATAAAAGAAATGAATTCTGGTTGTATTTGTTGTTCTTTGGTAGGAGATTTTTCGGAGGCTTTAAAAAAAGTTCTAGAAACATATTCTCCAGATCGTATCATAATTGAACCAAGCGGTGTAGGTAAATTGTCTGATGTAGTGAAAGCAGTAAAAGGTGTAGCAGATACAACACTAGAAATTAATAGTATTACAACGGTTGTAGATGCACAAAAATGTAACATGTATATGAAAAACTTTGGAGAATTTTTTAATAACCAAATTGAATATGCGAAAACAATTGTATTTAGTCGCAGCCAAAAATTATCAGATGAAAAATTACATAAAGTAGTTCATAGTTTAAAAGAACATAATGATACTGCTCATATCATTACAACAGAGTGGGATAAATTAGATGGTAAAGAAATTTTAAATGTCATGGAAAATCAAGGCAGCTTGGAGTATGAACTTTTGCAGGAAAGTGAAGTTTGTCCAGAGTGTGGTCATGTTCATAACCATGATGAACATCATCATACTCATGAACATTGTGAATGTCATCATGACCACGAAGAACATGATGGACATGCATGTGATTGTAACCATGAGCATACCTGTGGATGTACACATGAACATCATCACCATGCGGATGAAGTATTTACAAGTGTTGGAATGGAAACTGTTCAACACTATGATAAAGAAGAACTTGAAAGTATTTTAAAACAATTATCAGAAAGCGATGAATATGGAACAATATTACGTGCAAAAGGAATGTTAGAAGATAAAGAGGGAAAATGGATGTATTTTGATTTGGTACCTCATGAATATGAAATTCGTGAAGGACAGCCTACATATACAGGACGTTTTTGTATAATCGGATCAAAATTACAAGAAGAAAAACTAAAAGAACTTTTTAAGATGTAGGAGGAATATACAATGACAGTACCTGTATATCTGTTTACTGGTTTCTTAGAGAGTGGAAAAACTTCTTTAATAAAAGATACTCTTTTAGATGAAGGGTTTAATACCGGTGAAAAAACGTTATTATTTGTCTGTGAAGAAGGTGTAGAAAGCTACGATGAGGAATTTCAGAAAAAGACAAACACTTCAATTGTAATAGTTGAAGCTAAGGAAGATTTAACATATGAATTCATGAAGAAATGTGACAGTATGATAGAACCAGAAAGAGTCATGATTGAATTTAATGGAATGTGGAATGTAACAGAATTTTTAGATACGCTAGATTTCCCATTTGACTGGCTTTTAGTTCAAATTCTATCAACTGTTGATGCTTCTTCATTTGAACTTTATTTATCAAATATGCGATCTATTATGAATTCACAGCTGCAGCATTCTGAAACTATTATTTTCAATCGCTGTGATGAGAATACAAAGAAACTATATTTAAGAAATAATATTAAGGCTGTTAACAAAGGAGCACAATTAATTTACGAAACAAAAGATGGTCAAATCGTTGATTTGAAAGAAGACGAATTACCGTTTGACAAACAAGCAAAGGAATTAGTGATTTCTGATGATGACTATGGATTGTGGTATATGGATGCTATGGAACATCCTGAAGATTACGATGATAAAGAAATAACAATGAAAGGTAAAGTTATCAGCACTCATGTGGATGGAATGCAGAATGTATTCGTATTTGGACGTTATGCGATGGTTTGCTGTGCTGATGATACTTCTTTGATTGGATTATTATGTCATTTTGAACAAGCATCAAAGTTGCTTCCAAAAGAATGGATAGAAATGAACGCCGTTATTAAAGTTGAATTTGATGATGAATATAATGGCTATGTTCCAGTAATGTATGTGAAAAGAGTAAAAACAACAGAACCATTAGTAGATGAGTATGTGTACTTTACTTAAATAACTAAAAATTAAATCGTTGAAAAGAGTGGCAAATAAAGATATGTCATTCTTTTTATTGTTAATTGGTAATTTTATACAAATGTAAATTACTTGTAATGTCCAGTATCTTTATGTATCATATAAACTAATAAAGTTTAGGTAGGTGTTCATATGGAAAATACTTTTTTAACTCAGTTTATTTCAATCAGTAACATAGAAACAATTATATTCTTATTTGTTTTTATAGGCATATCCCTTATATTAAAAAATATGGCTAAAAAGAAAATTAGTTTTTCAACACGTGTATTATTTGCGACAGTTGCCGGGCTTATTATAGGGTTTGTGATACAGGCGGTGTCTGGATTTGTAAATGATCCATCAAGTGTTTCTTTTGTCAGAGAAACAACCTTATGGTATGGATTGATAGGAAATGGATTTGTTGGCTTTATTCGTATGCTGGTGATTCCTCTTGTTATGGTTTCTATTATTCATGTTATTTTACATATGGAAGAAGGAACACATGTAAAAAAACTAGTGCAAAGAGGAATCCTAACAACGATGGGAATGGTAGCTGTTGCGGCCATCATCGGACTATTATTTGGAATATTATTCCATATAGGTGGAGATGCAAATGCAATACAGCAGGAAAGTGCGAGCGCAAAAGAAATTGTTCCTGTTGTAACCACTCTGCTAAATTTAATACCTGCAAATCCTATAGAAGCTATGATACAAAATAACATTGTAGGAATTGTGATTTTCTCTACTTTTATTGGTCTTGCGGCAAGAAAGATGCAGAAAAAATATCCAGATATTTTAAGTAGTTTTATTCATTTAATCGATGCTTTGCATAAGATTGTTATTAGTATGGCACTGATGGTAATAAAAGCTATGCCATATGCAGTCTTAGCATTACTTGCTAATACGATTGCACAGCGTGGAATAAGCAGCATTATTGAAGTGGGGAAATTTATTATTTTAATTTATGTTTCTTGTGGAGTTATGATGGTCGTACAGTTATGTATGCTAGCTATATATAAAGTAAATCCATTTATTTATCTAAAGAAAAGCTTTTCCACTTTGTTATTGGCATTTACATCACGTTCTAGTTTAGGAGTATTACCTGCTACTATCGAAGTATTAGAAAAAGAGATGGGGGTTTCTTCAGGTACAGCTAATTTTGTTGCCAGTTTTGGTACAACAGCGGGAATGCAGGGCTGTGCTGGAATCTTTCCTGCATTACTAATTGTTTATGTAGCAAATACAACTGGAATGACCATTGATTTTAGTTTCTTTTTAATGGCAGTATTAGTTATTACGATTGGCTCTATAGGTATTGCAGGAATACCAGGTACTAGTACTATGGCTGCATCAGTTGGCTTATCTGGTACAGGATTAGGAGGATATTTTTCATTCATTACTCCAATACTGGCGATTGATCCAATTATCGATATGGTAAGAACGATGTTGAATGTAAGTGGCTCTATGACAAATGCAATTTTAGTTGACCGGCAGCTAGGTCTTATGAATATGGAAATATATCATAATAAGACAATTGATTTAGAAAAAGCAGATGATTAAAGTTATAAGACTGTATAGATAGCAGAAGGGAATTGCTGTCTATACAGTCTTTCTTTTTCAAGAGTATATAGGAATAGACTTGACAGAAGATAAACATAGATATATTATTTAGCAGGCTAATATTTAGTAAGCTAAATAATAGGAGTGATGACTATGAAGATACCGTTTCATTTAATGATGTTTAAATCCTTTCATGCGCAAAGAAATGTACTGCGAAAAGGGATGAAGGAATTATCACCAGGACAGCCAAAAATATTACGTTATGTTGCAACGCATCAAAATTGCATGTTGAAAGATATAGCTTCTTCATGTGATGTAGAATGTGCAACAGTTTCAAAAATTTTAAATGCATTAGAAGAAAAAGAATTTCTTGAAAAGGAAATTTCTAAAAACAATAAAAGAGCATTATGTCTTCGTATCACAGAAAAAGGAGAAAAAGCTTTACAGCATTGGAATTCACACTGTGAAAAAGTAGAACAGCTTTCTTTACAAGGATTTAGTGAAAGAGAAAAAGAACAGTTTTATGATTATTTAAACCGTATGTATGAAAATTTAAGTGGAAAAGAAATGAATTAGGAGGGAGTTCCATGTTGAAAAGAATATGGCCATTTATGAGCCGGTATAAAAAATATTTGTTTATGAGCTGTTTATGCGTTATGGTAGAAACGGTATTTGAACTTGTCATTCCTATGTTGATGGCAGATATCATTGATGTAGGTGTTGCCAATAGGGATACACATTATATCTTTATACGAGGTATATTGATGATTGCCTGTGCTTTTTTTGCACTTCTGTTAGGAGTATTCTATGCAAAATATGCAGCTACGGCAGGGCAGGGATTTGCGGCAGAATTAAGGAAAGCAGAATTTAAAAAAGTTCAAAGTTTTTCTTTTTCAAATATGGATCATTTTTCTACATCAAGTTTAATTACACGTTTAACAAGTGATGTTACCATATTACAAACTGCAGTATCCAATGGAATTCGACCAATCGTACGCTCACCCGTCATGCTTATTACCGCGTTGTTTTTAACATTTTCTATCAATGCGAAACTAACTATCGTATTTTTGATTGCGATACCGGTTTTAGGAATAAGCTTATTTTTGATAGTGAAAAAAGTAGGTCCATTGTATCGTTTGATGCAGACATCTGTTGATCGAGTAAATACGATTGTACAGGAAAACTTAAATGCGATAAGAGTTGTGAAATCCTATGTAAGAGGAGATTATGAACAAGAGAAGTTTGAAAAGGTGAATGCAGATCTTCGCTCTTCCAGTGAAAAGGCATTTCGAACTTCTGTGTGGAATCTTCCGATGTTTCAATTTGTTATGTATACAACAATTATCTGTATACTCTGGTTTGGGGGAAATATGATTTTTGTTGGAACTATGAAAGTTGGGGAGCTAACAGGATTTTTAAGTTATGTTTTACAAATATTAAACTCTTTAATGATGATTTCCAATGTGTTTTTAATGTTGACTCGATCACTTGCAAGTTGTGAGCGAATCATTGAAATTTTTGATGAATCTATTGATATTTCTGAAAATGAAGAAAAACAGGCACAGGTGGAAAATGGAGACATTGTCTTTGATCATGTTTATTTTAAATATCAAGACAGTGCGAAAGAATATGTTTTACAGGATATTAATTTGCATATAAAAAAAGGAAGTACAGTTGGAATCTTAGGAGGATGTGGTTCCGCAAAAACAACTTTGGTACAGCTGATTCCTCGCTTATATGATGTAAGTGAAGGAGAGATTCGAATTGATGGAAAAAATGTAAAAGAATATCCATTACATCATCTAAGAGATGCGATTGGAATGGTCTTGCAGAAAAATACTTTGTTTTCAGGAACAATTCGAGAAAATCTTTTATGGGGAAATGAGCAGGCAAACCAAGAAGATTTAGATTGGGCATGCCATGTTGCCTGTGCAGATGAGTTTATAGAAAGCTTTCCAAACGGTTATGAGAATGATTTAGGTCAGGGAGGAGTAAATGTATCAGGTGGACAAAAACAGCGCTTATGTATTGCCAGAGCCTTATTAAAACACCCAAAGGTTTTAATTTTTGATGATTCAACCAGTGCGGTAGATACTCGTACAGAAGCAAAAATAAAAGAAGGATTAGCTTCTTTAAAAGATACAACCAAAATCATTATTGCACAGCGTGTCAGCAGTATTATGCATGCCGATCAAATTGTAATTTTAGATGATGGAAAAATACATGCGATAGGAACACATGAAGAATTGTTGAAGAAAGATTATGTTTATCAGGACATTTATACTTCACAGCTGGAAGGAGCTGGTTTATAATGGCAAAAGCTACAGGAAAAAAACCGCAGAATATGGCGAAAACATTACGAAAACTCATGAAATATATGGGGAATCATAAGTTCTCTTTATTGCTTGTAGGGATTCTTGTTATATGCAGTGCGGGGGCAAATTTATATGGTACTTATATGCTGCAGCCTATTATTGATGAATATATCGTACCAAAAGATTATGATGGTTTGGTATCTGTGATTTTATTTATGGCATTGATGTATGGTGCAGGGGTATGTGCAACAGCTATTTATAAACAGTTGATGACACATACAGCACAAAAGATTACACAGGAAATCCGCAGGGATTTATTTAAGAAAATGCAAAAACTTCCTTTGCGATTCTTTGACTCACAAACTCATGGAGATATTATGAGTCGATTTACCAATGATATTGATACTTTGCAGGACGCTTTAAATAACTGTTTTGATAACCTTATTCAAAGTTTTACGATGATCATAGGTACACTAACAGCCATCTTTATCCTAAACTGGCAATTGTCTTTGCTGGTCATGATATTTATGATCATTATGTATTTTTTAATACAGTTTTATAGTAAACGCTCTAAATATTATTTCTCTCATCAGCAGGCAGCTATGGGAAAACTAAATGGTTATATAGAAGAAATGGTAGAAGGAAGCAAAGTTGTAAAAGTATTTAACCATGAAGATATAAGTTTTAAAGAATTTGAAGAACGAAATGAAAGACTTCGTATAGCTGGGACAAAAGCTTTAACGTATTCTGGAAAGACGATACCTACGGTTGTCGCCATCTCTTATATCAATTATGCAGTTGTTGCCTGCATAGGTGGTTTTTTTGCGATAGCAGGAAAAATTCAGTTAGGAGCATTGGCATCTTATCTTGTTTATGTACGTCAAACTGCATTACCTATTAATCAGTTTACGCAGCAGTTAAATTTTATTCTGGCAGCAATGGCTGGAGCTGAGCGTATTTTTACAATGATGGATGAAAAAGAAGAAGTAGATGATGGAAAGGTAACATTAACAAGTGTGCGTCTTATGGAAGATGGAAGATTAGAGGAATGCAAAGAGCATACAGGTCATTGGGCATGGCGTCATCCTCATGGAAATCAAATAGAACTTGTCCCTTTGCAAGGGGATGTACGTTTTCATGATGTTGTTTTTGGTTATACTTCCAATGTAACCGTGTTAAAAGGAATTCATGTATATGCGAAACCGGGACAAAAAATTGCCTTTGTAGGTAGTACAGGAGCAGGGAAAACAACCATCACAAACTTAATCAATCGTTTTTATGATATTAAAAGTGGAAGTATTACCTATGATGGAATTGATGTAAAGCTTATTCAGAAAGCAGATCTTCGTCATTCTATTTCTGTTGTTTTACAAGATACACAGTTATTTACAGGTACGATAGCGGATAATATTCGTTATGGAAATTTAGATGCAGATATGGAGCAAATCATAGAGGCAGCAAAATTAGCAAATGCACATAGTTTTATTAAACGTTTGCCGAATGGATATGATACGATGCTGGAAGGCAATGGAAGCAATCTATCACAAGGACAAAGACAATTGCTGGCAATTGCACGAGCTGCGGTTGCAGATCCTCCTGTTTTAATTTTAGATGAAGCAACTTCTTCGATTGATACTAGAACGGAAAAATTAATTGAACAGGGAATGGATAAACTAATGGAAGGAAGAACGGTATTTGTCATTGCACATCGTCTTTCTACTGTACGTAATTCTGATGCGATCATGGTTTTGGATCATGGAGAAATCATAGAAAGAGGAAGCCATGAAGAACTTCTTCAACAAAAAGGAAGATACTATCAGTTATATACCGGACAGTTTGAACTAAGCTAGACAGTCGTTAGACTGTCTATTTTGATATCCGAAAAACATGAAAGAAAAAAAGAAAGAAATTAATTTTCCTACTTTGCATTCAAAATCTGTTATAATAAAAACGTAATAAATTCAAGAAGAAGGGATAAACATGATAGAAGAAATGCATAAACAGCAGCTTATGGAATATGCAGAAGAAGTTTTACAGCCGCTTTTAGCTGAGGATATTGCGATTATGGATACGAAGACAAACGAAGATGGAGATACAAACATCTGGCTTGTTGAAATGGAAGATGGAGAGGAATACTGGCTTTTAGAAGGCGCATATCCTATGAATATATACAAAAAAAGTGGAATCTTAAATAATGCAGAGCGAGCATTTGAAGTACATTTGCAGTTTATTGAAAATATGGATAATAAAGAAGAAACAATGGATCGATTTCAAATGATAAATCTATAAAGTAAAGGATGGATAGTTATGAAAACAGCAATTTTAACAGATAGTGGATGTGGTTTAACACCACAGCAGGCAAAAGAATATGGAATCTATTTAGTGCCATTGCAGGTTATAGATGAGAATGTATCCTATCAGGATGGCTTAGATATGACAACAGAAGATTTATATGAAAGATTGAGACAGCAGCACACTCCAAAAACAAGTATGCCAAATGGGGAATCTTTGGAAAAAGTTATGAAAGAAATACGGGAAGCAGGCTATGAAGATGTGGTTGGAGTTCCTTTGTCTTCTGGTTTAAGCAGCACAGGAAATGCAATGCGTATGGCTGCGGAAGAGGAAGGTTTAGGATTTGCCTTATTAGAAACATATACGACTTGTGATTTGCAGTTTCATAACGCTAAATTAGCGTTAGAATTTGCACAGCAGGGTTTATCAAAAGAAGATATCGTAAAAGAAGTAGAAAAGAAAGTAGTAAATAGTGCATCTTTGATCGTACCTAATGATATTCAGCATTTAAAACGCGGAGGACGCTTAACACCAGTTGCGGCAGCTGCGGCAAACTTGTTGAAAATTAAGCCGATATTAAAAATTGATCCATCAACAAATGGAAGAATAGATGTTATCGATAAAGTAAGGACAGAGAAAAAAGCAATTTCTAAAGTTGTGGATGATGTTTGTGATGTGATAAAAGATGCACAAGGAGATATTTTTGTTATTCATTCGGACTGTCTTTCAAAAGCAGAGGAAATTCAAGAAGAAATTCGTAAGCGATGTCCTAATGCAAATGTACACTGTAATCTTATATGTGCCGTTATTTCAGCACATACAGGACTTGATTGTATCGCAATTCAATACATGAAAAAGTAAGATATGGAAAGTGAGGAAGAATTGATGAAAGTATATGTAGCTGGAAGTTTGTTTAATGAAGCAGAAGTAGCACAGCGTAAAAAAGAAGGACAGCTTTTAAGAGAAAGATTTCCTTCTTTAGATATATTTAATCCCATTGATCAGCCATTTAATGAAAATAAAGCATCACTGCCTACACCACAGGAAATTTATGAAGCAGATACAAAAGCAGTGGAAGAATGTGATGTATTTATTGCGGATTTAACGAATGAAGATGCTGGGGTTATGGTAGAGTTAGGCATTGCGATTAAATCGAATACAAAAATTATTATTGGAATCAATAGTGATATTCGCTTAGCAGATGCGAATCGTTATGATATTCCTACTTATGGAATGAACCATTATGTATTAGGCGGTGTATTAAAACATGGTCATTTCGTTACATCATTTGCCCAGGCGATGGATGTGTTAGAGGAAGAATTAAAAAAATAAAAGAAATATTGGATAAAGCGAATCATATAGGCTGTATAACTAGCAAAGAAGGTTCGCTTTTTAAATGGGTCAAAACATAAAAGAGAATAAAAATAGAATTATATTTAAAGAGAAAATCAGGAATTATAGTTTCATATAAATCAATTTAGGAAATTTGCTTTGTTAATTAATAATTTAATTCTATAATAGATGATAAAACATTACAAAACCTTGAAAACAAAAAGATGTTCTTCATGAACAATTACGATATAATGAAGATAAGTTAACAGTATATTAGATATATATTATATTAGATATATATTTGTGTTAAAAAGTATAGAAATCAAAATAAATTATTATTCATACTAAACACAAATAGTTTTTAATACTTATAGGATGTAAAACTAGTAAATTATGTTTTTATTACATAATTCATCTATATTTTTTATGCTAAGAAAGGCAGGATAGATTTTATGAAAAAAAACACTTTGTTAATTTTGATTACTGCATTTTATATTGCTTGTTTTATAGGTGTTATGTCATTGTTGAATGAAAAGAATTTACAAATAAAATTAGTATTTTTTGTTACATGTCTGTATTTTTACATATTTTCTAAGTTATTAAAACGAACAGGTAATGTATATTGGCTAGCTGGATTTGATTATGAAGATTATAAAAAAATGTCATTAGATGAACGTTTTGAAATATCATCTAAATATGCTAAAGATATTGCTGTTCCTAGTTGTATGTTTTGTATTTATCAACTTGTATCGCTTTATCTTCATATAAATACAATTATAGATGCTGTTATTTTTTTTATTTGTTTATTATTGATGTGCTTTCCTGTTGGTAAGAAAAAATCCCAAAATGATTAGCATAAAAACTTGATTTGTTGTATATTCTGTTAAATATACAGGTCTAAATAATATTTTCTACTGGGTTTTCTTTAAACCTTTAATGCTATCATTCTAGGAATTTTTGAATAAGTAATATTACTGCTTTTTTTATTTTATTCAGCAGGTTCTAATGAATTTTATTGTTATTTGCATATTAAGCAATCTAAAATTCAAACGTTTAAATGATTACTTTTAACTATATGTTTTTTAGATTTCTTCTCGAATATATAATGGCTCTTGAAAAGATACAGATAGACTATCTCTTACCATCATATAAATATCTTGTTTCATTTTTCCATGCAGGGATACAGTAGAGTCCATATCTAAAAGAACTTTTCGCTGTTCTAAATGAAAATGAGCTAACATAGAGTGCAGGGTTTCCATATTATCATAAACACATTCACTTATATGTATCTCATTATCTGTTTCTTTTATGAGAAAATACCCTTTGCATACACCATTTTCTTCATAGGAAAGGAAGGCATAGTCCCATAATGACATATAGGCTTTCTGTTCTTCATACCATTGTTCCTCACGAATACGATATCCATTTTTGTTGCTTGTAAAGTTTTGATACGCGGATAACAAGTCTTTATTAACAGGATTTGTATTCCATGCACCATTGCATTTTACATAGGCATTTTTATCTAGTTTCCAGGTATAACGGGTATATTGTTCATGGAAACCAAAACTTCTATATAAATCCCAGTTATAAGCTTGTATAAGCTGGATATGATCTGGAAATAGCGATAAAACATGATTTAACAGCAATCGCATATATCCGCATCCTTCATGTTTAGAAGATGTAGCAATACCAAAAAACAACACAGCAGGATATCCTTTATTTTCAAGTGATATCTTCATTTTACGAACTTGAAGCATACATAAAAGTTCATCCTTGGAATGTAAGATCCAGCAATTTTCTTTCTTGTACAAATTTTGGAAATAGTATTCACAGCTTTCTTCGCTCTCTTCTTTAAATTGTTCTATCCATAACTGTTTTATTTGTGGAAGCCATGTATCATTTGCCTGCTGAAGCTGAAGAGAAGATTGATGTGCTGTGAACTTTCTTACTTTATAGATAGGATGCATATTCGTTTTGGCTTTTCGAAGTTCCTCTAATCCCATATCTTCTTCACGATTGATATATAAAACATCGCTTTCTAAAGTTTCTAAAAAGTGTTTTAATATTGCGACATACAAGCCGCGAATCTCACTGTTTGCCTTTTCTATATGAATCTGAATCGTATCTTTAGATAAATAAGAGCCAATCAAGAAGGCTTCCAGCTGTCCATCGATATAGATACATCCTCCTTGTAAAGAAAGTTTCTCATAATTCGACAATAAGAGTTTCATTCCTTTTTCTTCTGCCTGAATACTGTCAAATTCCTGCTCTTTTTTTCTTTCCTGCCATTTCTTTAAAAAAGCATAAATGGCCTCATGGTCACTTTCTTCTATTGGCTTATATTGCATACGATGTTCATATGTAGAAAGAAAAGCACGATAATGATTTCTTCGTTTTTGCATTTTTTTACCAGCTAAAGATTCCTGCTGAAAACGATCGTATATATAATCCTGTGCATCAATTACATTTTCAATCATAAACTGTAAAGGATATTCTTCTAAGATCCAGTCTCTAAATTCTTTGACTAGTGCACAAATAGAGAATGGAATATGTTGTTCTTTACTTATACGCATCATCGCTCCCATAGCATCTTTTCGATATTCTTTTTTACAATGTGGGGCAAGCCATAAGATACCTTTTTCATCTTTGCTGCAGATAAGAGCATAGGTATCTGTGGTTTCAAAATACATATGATAAAGGTTATTCCACATCAATAAAGTAACGATGTTAGAATTGTATTCTTTATAGTTTGCAATCTCTAAATAGGGTAATAATTCTTTATAATTTTCAAGAGTTAATGGTTTCATAATATCTCACTTTCTATTTCGGCTTCATTATAGTATTGTACCCAGAAAATAACAAGTCGTTTGAATTTTTAGAAAAATTATATATAAGTTTCAGGTATGGATTCATGAAAGATTACTCTATTTACATATAGTAGAATTGGTGAAGATAATGAAAAAGAAAACAATCATATTGGGTATATTTTTAACAACTACTCTAATTGTGTCCTCTTTTGTGACAGCACATCTTTCAAAAGTTGCGGCTTTACGGGAATACCATCCTTTAGATGGTATTTGCATAGGATTGGATGCAGGACATGGGGGAAAAGACGGTGGTACAAGAAGTGGCAATATTGAAGAAGATGATGTGAATTTACAAATAACTAGAAAACTGGAAGAGAAAATTAAAAAGGCAGGAGGGAAAGTAATTCTAACAAGAAGTGAAGACAAGGATCTGGCATCAGAGCAAACGGATAATCGAAAAAAAGAAGATATGAAAAAAAGAATGGAGATAATGAATGGAGAGCAGGTAGATGTGTTTTTAAGCATTCACTTGAACGCTTATCCAGATACCAATGTGAAAGGTGCACAGGTTTTCTATAAAGCAGATGATCAAATGTCAGAAACATTCGCAAAGATCGTTCAGAAACATTTAAAACAGGCAACTGGTTCTGGAATGGAAATAAAGAAAGGAGATTATTATATTTTAAATAATGCGAAAAATATAGGGATATTAGTAGAGTGCGGATTTTTATCTAATCCAGATGATCGAGATAATTTGGTAAAGAAATCTTATCAGGAAAAAATTGCACAAGCACTTTATGATAGTATTCGTGAATATTTTCGGATTTTAGATGAGTAATTGGGTAAAAATAGAAGTAGAAATAGAAATGCAAAAAAATTTAAAAAAGTTGTTGACATAGGGATAGGAGGATGGTATTATATTAAGGCATTCGATGGAAGACGGGCCTGTAGCTCAGGTGGTTAGAGCGCACCCCTGATAAGGGTGAGGTCGTTGGTTCAAGTCCATTCAGGCCCACCATCGAATTTAATATACATATGGGCTGTTAGCTCAGCTGGGAGAGCACCTGCCTTGCACGCAGGGGGTCAGCGGTTCGATCCCGCTACGGTCCACCATTTATTTAGGAATTACCGCTAGAAGTATTATTCTAGCGGTTTTTTTGCAATTTGACGAACTTTGAAACAGCGGTTCGCCTGGAAAACCCCTTCGACTGAAGGGGTGATTTTTTTTGGTGGATCAAAAATTTATAGACAAAATTGAAGATATTAAATCTTTTATTCATGAAGATTTAATTAAATGGGGTCAGTTTAAACGAAATGGTGTTCCAGATCTATATGAAAGAATGCCATTCAAAGGAACTTCTCTTTTAATCATTGATAATGATAAAAGTATAGTAAATATGTCTTCAGAAAATAAAATATCCTTGTATATATCCGATGAGATTGAAGATACAAATTTATTAAACAATTATAATCAATACATTGATTACTTATCTGCAGAAGAGAAAGCAATAATAAAGTCCCGTTATTTTAGAAATCAATCCATTAAGTCTATGGGAGCTGAGTTTAACAGATCAAAACAGTATTTGCATGAAAGAATAGAAAACGCAATTATTAAAATTGCCTATCAAAATCCATCTATTGATTTTCGAGATATAGATTATGATATGTTTCAATCTTATAAATGTGAAAAATTAGGATTATCTAATAGATGGAAAAAAACTTTACTTCGCTCTATTTCTTTTGAACGAGAATTTTACACTACTCGGTTGAAAATGCTGCCAACTATAATGCAGGAGAAGTTAAATAAGAGAATAAAAAAAGAATATTTAAGTACAGATGAAAGAAAATTAGTTAATATCGCTTTATTGTTTATTGCTTATTCTTTACCAAAAGAACATCCGATGCACATTTCTATAGATCAAATGCAAGAAGAATACTATGAATACATGAAGACAGACAGATATCTAAATCAATTTATGAAATCTTATCGTGAAAGAAAGTTAGAGACTTCGGATATAAGCATTCATATGGTTGTAATAAACAATCACTGTAAACAGGTCTTACATTTTAATAATAAAAACCAAATGCTGGATTTTCTGGATAAGAATCCAGCACTAAAAGGATTATATACACAGAATTATATAACAAAATAAAGGAGCATGAATTATGAATGATTCATTAGAGCTTATAAAAAAGATACATACAGGTATAGACGAAACGTGTTATGCTTCGATACTGGCAAACTGGTCAAAAATGAAAATAGATGGATATGAAATAGCAGAAAGATTGTTTGATCTGGTATCTTCAGGAGTTAGTGAAGAAGCTGCTGCGGAAATTTGTGAAATTGATCATGAAGAGGCGAAAGCACTTTTAGATGAATATGGCAAAAAATATTGTAATATCACTGATAATGATTTGTTTTATGACAGGCTATTTACTAAAGTTGACTATTTCGATGCATGTGAGAGGGTCATTAAGAATAAAGAAACGGATGTCTATTTCAGTTTGAACAGTTTTTATCGTAGTAAACGTCTCAGTAAAGATGTCAGACACATAAATGCTTTCGTCCTGGATTTTGATTTTTATAAAATAGATAAATTCAAAGATAAAACTCCTGGTGAATTTTACAAGGTGATAAAAGAAAAATTGCCATTTAATCCTACCGCAGTCGTAGACTCGGGCAGAGGGTTATATGTAATTTATAGCTTTAAACATTGTTCTTATCATATGACTAAGCTATATGAATCAATTATGAAATTCTTCTTTGATCAGTTCGACAAATATGGGATGGACCCACTTGCACAACTTGTTACACAAGTAATTCGTATACCTGGAACAATCAACTCAAAATCAGGAAGAACGGTATCAATCATCGAAATGAATGATACGGACTATAAGATACAGGATTTTGCACATTTCCTTCCATGGACTGTAAACGAAGTTAAAGAATATAAAAATCTAAAAGTAACTAAAAAATATTCAAAGATAATAAAGAAAAAAATAACTAAGAAAAAAAATCACTTTAAACCATATTTTGAAGATTTTAAAAAGTTAATTATGATTAGAAATAAAAGCAATAATTATTGTACAGAAGGTTATCGTGAACAGTTGCTTTATCTATTACAAGACAAAGCGTGTCAGATGGGATATTCATCATCCGAAGCAGTAGATATGGCATTGGAATTGAATGAGTTTTTTAATAAACCAATGACCGCTAATGAAGTGAAACAGCAATGTAAGCCTTCGGGTGATAGAAGAGTTCGTAAAATTGATACTATCATAACCAAATTATCTATCAATATAGAAGAACAAAAGCAAATGAAAGTATTAAAGAAAAGATGGTTAAAAAAATCGGAATATGCCAAAAGAAAAAACAAGCATCCTCTATTAAATCGAACAAAAGCTCAAATGAAGCGTTTAGAGAGGAGAAAAAATGTTCTTTGGTTGAAAGTTGAGGAAAAATTGAACAACTCCGCAATCGCTCGTAAATTGGGCATAGATAGAGGAACAGTAATTGCTGATTTAAAATACATAAAAAACAATCCATCAGAGTTTATCAAAAAACTGGAAGTTTATCTGCAGGAACTGGAAGAATATTCAAAGAAAAAAGTATTTACATTAAAGGAATTATACCAGGATCAATTAGCAATGCTGGAGTTTTTACTATCAGGATATAAACTTTTGGAAAAAATAAGGCGGCAGGAAAGTGCAGATTATGGTTAATTTTCAAATTAAAAAAATAGTCATTAAGACTATTTCTTGAACTTATTTACATTCAACGCTTAAGTCATGTATATAAGCATATATAACAGATTTTTTAGGAAGATAGAATGTTTGATTATCTGTTTCAATTTCGAAAAAATTAGAAATTGAAGAGTTTGCTACTTCTTTTTTTCCAGGGTTTGATGGGTTGGTATATGTTAATTCGAATGCCAACTCTTCTAAAGTCATATCTTCATCATATGAAACAGAAACTAGTTCATCCTCAATTATAGAGATAGTATGACCTTCAATTAATTCTATTATAAGTTCTTTCATGGTATTTCCTCCTTATATATATGCCTATTATAAAAGAAAGAAGAAGTTTAGTGCAAGTGGCAAGTATCGAAAAAACTTTTAAAACACCCTAAAAAGCAGGTATAACTGCATTCCAATGAAATACGGAGAGAGGGGGTGTTGAAAAAAAATAGTCAACCTTGATATATCTATGTCCCGCTTACAGGAGTGATAGCATTAACAGTTCGTTGTCATGAAAAATACGCATAAGGAGGTTAAATGAATGATACAAAAAAGAGATATACAGAAAGAGTATGTTGCCTGCGGATGGGGATGTAAACATTTTTTTGGACGATATTATTTTGTTCAGTATTATTCTCCAGCAACAAAAGGAATTAGGTCATGGATATGGGTACTGAGAAAAGATATTGGAAAAAATAACATGATGTATAGTGATCACAGAAAGGAGAAGTGGAATGATTAAGCATGTAATAAAAAAATCAGAATTAAAGAAATTATTAAGTGGAAAGTTATATAGAAAGTATAAAAGGATGAGGTTATCTTATTTAGTTCAAATACTTGCATTACTGATGATCATGTTTTTTATAGTGTCAATTTTGTTCATTAACAAAATGATTAGTTTTCAGTTTATATCAAGTTACTGCTTTATTACTTCACTGTTATTTTTGCTTCTATGCTGCAAATTTATACACTTTAAGTTTGGAACAGGGGAATGTATGCTTGAACAGCGAATTGCAGAATATTTAACGCTGCATAACGAAAGCCTTATAGCGATGGTTGTATCTGATTCGGACGTAATAGATGAACGATGTGTAAGGTTATATGTACATGATAAAGTAAGTTATATGTATTTAGAACCATGTGAGATGGAAAAAGTTAAGCTAGAAAATCAAATAATTCTTCATCATGGATATGTAGTTGATGGTGGAAGAATAATGGAAATTTACTGGAAGGAGTAATGAATATGAAGAACGATGAAGTCATTGATTTAGTGACCAGGGTACCTCATTCGATAGCTAGAACTGTTTGTCCTCACTGTAATAGTGAGTTATCTATGAAGGAAATAAATGAGATAATCAAAGAGAAAAATGAGATAGAGCTAAGCTTCTTTGAGGAATATGGCAGCATATTGGTTGAAGGTGTCAAATGTCCATACTGTAACAGAGAATTTGACATCAGTATGATGGTTTTAGTTGCATCCAGGAAAGAGTGGTGTTAGAGATGAAAGATAAATTATGGATAAATGAAGACATCGATACATTATTGAATTTCTTTAAAGAACACGAGAATAAAGAATTTATTGTAAAAGAAAATTTTCAGGAATATCGTGTAGATGGTATTGAGTCTATTGAAATGATAAAAAAAGGAGAATATAAAATAGCTTTTAAAAATAAAGACAAAATACTTGGAGAAATATTTCCATTTAAAATTTTTATAGAAGAAAACAAGATGAAATTACCAACTGTGAAAAAAATAAAAAAAATGCTCATAAAAGAAGATAATGAGCTATATACAACTTATTTAGTTAAATATGCCAAAAATGATAGTTACCTGGATAGTGTAACTATCATAAGAATTGGGTCATTAGATTTTTTAGCTTGTTTAAATATATTTAATAAAAGCAATTTGATTGAAAAAGAAAGGTATGAAGATTATTTAGATTTATTTTAAAGGAATAATTTGTTTAATGTTGCTTATAGATGCGTGTACGATTTTATAATTCACTCCATTATTTGAAGAAGTATGAAAATCTGCAAATATTAGAATATTATTTTTGTAGTCTTTAATTAAATTTTTGATATTTTTTAACAGCAGTTTGTTTTCTATATGCAGGCATATCAAAAATTTATTATCTAAGTCGTCCCAACTTGAAGGATACTTAATAAAAATTGTATCATTGTTGGTTCCATTGTATTTACCAATCAATAATTTTGTGCCGCTAATGAATGATTTATATAAAAAATTTGTTGCTTCATTACATAGTAAATATTTTATTTCTGTAGATCCAATTTTGGAGTTTAATGGATTGGATAAACAAATGTTATATAGTTGTCTAACCGTTGATATAGGAACTGAGGAAGTCTTCAGATTATTATGTTGATTTTTACTTTTAGGGTTTGTATGACGATTATTAGTTGTCATACTTGCAATAATTGCTTTTAAAAAACTATTTGGTTCAAAAGATGTATGATCAAATTTATTAAGATAAGCATTATGAGAATTAGCATATTCACAATTAGGTATGTGAGGATGTGTTTTATCTTTGTTAGCAAAATATGAAATCGTTTTATTAGAATTTATCGAACATAGAGTTAAATGTGCATTACATTTTGGGTTTAAACAATAGAACACATGGTTTACATCTTTTGCAGTGCAGTCAATAGCTTTTGTGATTTTATTGTTCTTTTTATCTTCTAAAGTTTTATAGGCATCTAATGACATAGGTAACACCTCGTTAATTTATGTAAATATTTTATCATGAAAGGAGAAATTAAAATATGATGTTATAAAAATTAGATATTTTATCAAATAAGGATTTAGAAAAATAACAAATTTAAAAATTGTGGCAACTTTGCCACAATTTAGAAAGAGAGGAATTTATGACAAAGGAAAATAAATTAGTTATTACAGGGAACCAGACATATCGAATTGAAAAACGTCCGTTTTGTAACAAAAAAGCTGGAAAATATTTAAAAAAGCAGAGAGAGAAAAAAGGACTGAGCGTTGAAGAATTTGCACAAAAAACGGAGTTTACTGTACCTTATGTAGAAATGTTGGAGAGAGGAAGGAAGCAAATGTCACTGGAGACGTGTATAAAAATATGCAAGGTTCTAAAGCTGCAGCTAATGGACTTCTATCCATTTATGAGTGAGATAGAAAAAAAGATCATTGTAGATAAGTAGATTGTGGCAATGTTGCCACAAAAGGCTCAGCAAAAAGAATGTTACACATCTTTTTGCATATCTCTCTATTTTTGATTTTTATTGAACTGTATCATCCGTTCATTTGTCAGTCAAAGGTATATAAACGAACTACGTTCGCCTTTGACAGTCATTCACGGCTGAGCTTATAAAAGTGTAAGCACAGAAAGGATGATATGTATGAAAAGAAAAGTTAAATGGGAAAGGGTATTTCTACTAGGTATTATAGTCTACTTATTTGTAGGAACAGTATGCTCAATTATTGACAGTCATATTGACCCATACAAATTTGAAAGAGATATACAGGAAGAAATATCTTGGAATTTCTAAAGATGGAGCAAAAACAACACGATTCAACTGTTTTTTGAAAGGAGATGTATAAATGTGAGAAGGGAAGACTTCTATTTAATAGCAAGTATAATTATGCTTTTGGGAATGGCTGTAAATTATATTTTGAAAGATATTTCTGGAATTTTATTCTGCGGGTTTTTATATCTTGGGGCGGAAATCAAGCTTAAGAAGTAAATAGGAGGAATGGTTATGACTAAAGAAAAAGAACTTTATTTAGCTGGTTTTCAAAATATCATTGATCTCATATCTTTAGCTAGTGATGAATTATCGGAAGAAAGAAGAAATCTTCATCAACAAATACCAGTGGGAAACACATCGGATTTAGTTGATTTTTTAAATGACCGAGATAAAAGAAAAGTATTTGACAGATATTTAGAACTTCCAGATTATACAGAAGTGATACAGCGTCTATATTGGCGATGTAAAAATATAATGAATAAATTAAGATATGAACAACTTCTTATTGATGGTTTTATGGATGATTTAATGTGGCAGGATCTTGGTAAAATTGATGCTTTGGTAGAAATAAGTGAATGTACTGAAGTCACTAAGAAACATGCTACTGATAAGGAAGAGCATGTAATTATTTATTTGGGAAACACGTTTCAAAAATTATTAGAACAAACAGAGTTATCTACTATAGCCTTAGATAATCAGGATAAATTCATTTGTTTATATACTAAAATAGTGATGGCTTGTTCAAAAGATTGTTCTGAGGATTGCTTAGATTTAAAACGTTTGGAAATTCTTAAATGTTTAAAAAAGCATTACTTGTTTGATTGATAAGAGGAGGTAGATATATGAATAAAGTTAAGCTGCAAAAAAAAAAGGAATAGTAAAAGATTTGAGAATTGGGATGGAAAAATAAACTTATGAAAATTTATCAGAAATTGAGGAAGTTAAAATTAAAAAGATGGAAAACATTAAATTTAGTATTAGTATTGTTACTTTTCATTATATGCATTTCTATTATTTCGACATTGATATTTCTTCTTAGCAACATTTTATATGATTTATATAGACACAATGGCATTACCTATAAACAATGTATGGAAATCATTACAAGAGTGTTCATGATATTTGGAGGTGTTGTTGTACTGGGCATATTATTTCAAAATGATTGATTAAAATGAAAAGAAAAAATGTGGCAATGTTGCCACAAAAGGCTCAGTAAAAAGCATATCCACGCTTTTTACTTATCTTTCTATGTTTAGTTTTTATTGAACTGTATCATCCGTTCATTTGCCAGTCAAAGGTATATAAACGAACTACGTTCGCCTTTGACAGTCATTCACGGCTGAGCTTATAAAAGTGTAAGCACAGAAAGGATGATATAGAAATGGAAAAATTTAAAGAAGTTGAACTAAAATTATATGAAAGAGGGTATTACGTATTTAATATGGTTGGTATTTATAACGATGAATATGAGATATGTAATGGAAATGGAAATATAGTGAAAGACCATTTAGACTTAAAAGGATTAAACGATTTTTTAAATAATTTGTAAAAGGTCAAGGCTCTTCTAAAAGAGCCTTACCGCTTAAAAGAGGTGTAGAATATGAATAGGATTGCTAAAGTGGAAATGATTAAAATATCACAAGAAGAATATTTAGGACAAATCGTTGGTGGTTTTATTGTTAGAGATGATGAATGGATCTTATCAAACACCGTAGAAAAGTTCAAAAGGTATATAGAAAGTAAAGGCTTTGAAGTAGCTGAATGTAAAGAAACAAAAACAAGTATAGCATTAGCGGTTACTAAGGATGGATATATGTTTGCATATAATGGTTATTGCATTCACAAGGTTCTACCTTAATTAACTCGCCAAAGAAAAAAGGAGAATACAAGTATGAGAATATTAAACAGTTATGAAGTTTCAAGCATGATAGATGAAATTGAACAAGACGTAAGAAACAAATATGATTTAGAGGATAATTGGTATGGAGATTGTTATCCTGATGAAATTCATGATTTAGGAATTAAGATTAGAGTTTGTAATAATGAAGAAGAATTTGAATATTTAAAGACTAAAGTAAAAGAATTGTTTGAAAGATGGGCTAAGGATTGTGTAATGGAGGGATGAAGAATGATTGATAATTTTTGGTCTTTTGATAAACTGGCTGATTTTAATTATGGTATTAAAGGTTTTGAAGTTCGTTTTCAGAAAATGATTGAAGAATTTTTAGTGGCTCATGAAATTGATGAACCTTGGTGGAAGTATTATGACAAAAGTTTATTTAATCAAATTTTAGATATTTATGAGAACAACATAAGAATTGATGGCAATGATTATTATGAAGACGAGCAAAGCATTATAACTGAATTAAATCTACTATATGACAAAGTAAAAGAAGTGGTTATTCGAAATGTTAAGAAAAAAAAGGATGAAAAACAAAAGGAATAGAATGAAATGGGAAAAGATAATAAGGATTTTGAAAAGAAACTAAGAAATGATTTAATTCATATAATGAAGATAGAAAATGATCCGGAAAATATAAAAGAATTGGACAAATGGATAGATGAAGCAGGGATACTTGAAGTGTCAAATAAAATAATTTCTCTATACTCCGTCTATCATGAGTAATTATAAAATGTGGCAATATTGCCACATTTTATTTTAAAAAGTAATTTAAAAAGAAGTCTTAGAGAAAACAACTTTCCCAATTATCTTTACCGGTAATTCCTGTACTTCCTTAGCAGTAAAGTATCTGTCATCGTATTTAGGATTAGCAGCTGCCAGAATCAGAAGATTGTCTTTTTTTATAATTTTTTTTACAGTAACTTCATCACCGACCAGGGCGATACCAATTGAACCACTAGGTATATCGATGCATTGTTTTACATATAGTAGATCTCCATCATGAATTTTGGCACCTTCCATAGAATCTCCTGTAACTCTTAAGAAATAATCACCCTGTTCATATTCTTCAGAAGTGACCATTTCATAACCTTCAAGATTTTCGTCAGCAAGAAGATTATAACCAGCTTTAACGTTCCCAAGTATGGGTTTTTTTAATTCTGCTATATTACCTTTTAAAAGTGGTTCTATGTCAAAACCAACCAAAGTGCTGATTTTCTCCATCGTATCAGGTTTAACTTTTTTTACATCGCCGGATATCCATCTTGAAACTGCTGATTTTGTTACACCTAGCTTATCTGCTATATAGTCATTTGAAACACCCGCTCTTTTTTTATATTCGCTAATTATCGTTTTTAAATTTAGGTTGATCATATTAAGTAACACCTCGATTATAGTAATGTTGCTTATATGTTATCATACTTACATAATTTTTTGCAAATTTACAATATTTTCATTAATAGATGTTGCTTAAAAGTATTGAATTAAGCAACTTATGAGAGTATAATTTGCGACACAGGAGGGATACTATGCAGAACAAAATATATCTTTGTATTGATCTAAAAACTTTTTTTGCCTCAGTCGAGTGTGTTGAACGTGGACTTGATCCATTTAAAGTAAACCTGGTCGTTGCAGATAACACCAGGGGAAATGGGGCATTATGTTTGGCTATATCACCTAAAATGAAAGCACAGGGAATAAAGAACAGATGCAGGATATTTGATATTCCCAAGAATGTTGATTATATGGTCGCTAAACCCAGAATGAAAAAATATATGGAGTATTCAGCTAATATTTATAGCATTTATCTCAAATATGTTTCAAAAGACGATATTCATGTATATTCGATTGATGAATGCTTTTTAGATATAACTCCATATTTGAAATTATATGGGTTATCTCCTATAGAACTAGCCAAGAAGATTATAAACGATGTGGTAGAGACTACTGGAATTACAGCTACTGCCGGAATTGGAACAAATCTGTATCTTTGCAAAATTGCATTGGATATAACTGCTAAACATTCTAAAGATAATATTGGATATTTGGATGAGGATACCTATAAACAAACATTATGGGAACATACTCCATTGACGGATTTTTGGCATATAGGAAAGGGGATAGCAAACAGATTGAATAGATTAGGGATTACGTGTATGAAGGATCTAGCAACATATCCCACCGAACCCTTATATAGAGAATTTGGAGTAAATGCTGAGTATTTAATTGATCATGCCTGGGGAGTTGAACCTACAACCATAGCAGATATTAAAGCATATAAATCAACATCTCATTCCATTAGCAATTCACAAATTCTGTTTGAAGATTATTCCTATGAAGATGCTCTTTTGATATTAAAAGAAATGGTAGAATTAAAAGCACTTGATTTAGTAGATCAGCACCTGGTTACAAATAATATTTCACTTTTTATAGGCTATTCTAAAGATAAAATAAAAAGTACAGGTGGCTCAATGAAACTATCAGTTTGTACAAACTCATATGAAGTCTTGCTAAAAAACTTTATTTACCTCTACAAAAAGACAACTAACATAACTACCGGAATCAGAAGAATAGGCATATCGATGAATAATGTAGTTGATGAGATATATGAGCAATATGATCTTTTCACTGATTATGAAAAGATAAAGGAAGAACGTTCTTTGCAAAAGGCTCTGATTGATATAAAATCCAAATATGGGAAGAACGCAGTACTGAAGGGAATGAATCTTCAAGAAAAAGCTACTGCACGAAAACGCAATACATTGGTAGGAGGTCACAATGCAGAATAAAAATCATGTAGGAAGAGCAAAATTGTTTTTATCATTTGATGCATTAAAAGGTTTTAGAAGTTACATTAAAGAGAAGGAACGAGTAATTGTACAAAGACCATCGCTTTCTGAAGATGATTATTTTAACCTTGATAGGAAGATACATTATATAAAAAAAGGGATGGTGATAACAATTGTCCATTATGATAAAGGGGAATATGTAAAGGTAACAGGAATGGTTGCTAAAATTGATTTAGATTACAGTAAATCAATCAGAATAGTTAATGATATCATTCCCTTAAAAAATATTACAGAAATTCAATGTGAGGAAATTTTCGAATATGAATGATAATGAAATAAAAGAAATCCAGTTTTTGAATTCTATACTTTCTAACTATATGTCTTTGCACTATTGTTCAATTGTTTTTTGAATGGTATCATAAATAAAGAAAGGAATTTATTTATGGTAAGTTTGGATTATATAAAACGGTTCTACCAATTTAATTGTGATTTATTGGCTATGGAAGCACCAGTTGTTTGTTTTAAAAAGAAAGATATGTATTTTGACATAAACGGGAACAGATGCAAAGAATTTCATATATTACCATCAGCAATGGCAACGTCTGTCATCGAAAAAAACAGTATCTATGTAAATTTAGACAATATAGATGATGAAATACTTTTCTTTATACTTGCACATGAGATCAGACATTGTTATCAGTATCAGGCTGTAATAGATGAAGATATTTATGAGCCTTACTCACCCCAATGGAAGAAAGAAATTAAATCTTATAGAAATAGCAGCAGTTTGAATTATGAGAATCAAGAAATAGAAATCGACGCTAATGCTTACGCATGTTTTATCTATTTGTTTTTAGGTAAAAATATACCTAATGTTAATTGTGATCAAATCAAACTTATGAAAAGGGTAAAAGAATTCGGTATGGATTTTACCAAAGAAGAATTAGAAGATTGTTCATATATTTTAAAACCTTATTTATCGAAGACTCTGTACAATTAAAAGGTGGCAATATTGCCACCTTTTAATTGTAATTAACTTTTCTATTTTTTTATTAAACCTTATCATCCGTTCTCTTGCATTGTCAAAGGTAATATGAACGCTCTGCGATCGCCTTTGACAATCGTTCACGAATGAGCTGTTAAAAGTGTGAAGTTAGGAGGTATACTATGGAAAAACAATTTGATGAGATGCTTCATGAATTTATTAACCTAAATATACAGGGGGTAGACTTGGAAAATGAAAAAGAATTAACCAGTCTATATATATCTGAAAAGAATTATCAAGAGAGAAGAAATATGCCTAGCAATGCATCTACTGGTGTAATAGTACGAGTAGGAGATATATGTTACATAGATTATGGGAAAGCTTATCAGCGTGAAATAGGATATCAGCATTTTGGTTTAGTTCTTTCAATGTGTAATGACAAGATTTTTGTGGTTCCAATGACTAGCAATAAGAAAAGTTATATGCAGGCAATGTCAGAAGATAATCCTAATGGTAAATCACACCTTTTACGATTTAAAAAAGTTGGAAATATGAAAAATGATACGGTATTATTCTTAAATGATGTAAAATTTATTAATCCTGCAAGAGTAATAGATGTTAAAGGTCATATCTCTAAAAACAGTCATTTATTTGCTTATATTAAAATGGCGGTTATGAACATTATAATGAAATAAAAATGTGGCAACATTGCCACAATAAAAAAGAGCAATCGGGGAATGCTCTTTTTTTGAGGGATATTTTCATCTTTTGAATGAAAATATTTAAATAGTTTATTTGGGTTCTTATTCTAAATTGATTTAACAGTAACTTAGAACAATAGTATTTTATCATATCTCTTATAATTAGCAATATTTTCTTTTCTCAAAAACACATAATGTGGCAGTATTGCCACAATAAAAAAGAGCAATCAGTGAATGCTATTTTTTTGGTAGGACGATTCCCTTATTCATAGAATAAGGAATATAAGAAAACATTTTGATCATAGTCATATTTTAATAATATGTGATATTATATGTCTGATATAAAGATAATGAATATTGAAAAGGAATGATTTTATGCTGTTAGACATCCCAAACAAAGAAAAACTATATATAGGAAGAGTGATTGATTTAAGAAGAAAGCAATTAGGCTTAACTGTTGAATTTATAATAGAAGGTATTTGTTCAAGAAATACATATTATAAATTACAGAAAGAACCTATTTTAGAGAGCGAAATATATGATGGGATTTTAAAGAAGCTAGATTTATATTATGATTATAGACAAAACACAAACGCAAAAGACTATTCTTTAATTGACTTATGGATTAGTTTTAGAAATGAAAATTGGAAGGAATTTTATATAGAAAAGGATAACATTTTAAGAAGGATTGATTCAAAAAATGTAAAATTATATCCTATATCTGAAGCATTAAGTAGAATGAAAATTGAAGAAAAATGTTCATTTGATCATCTATCAGATTTACTGGCATTATTAGAATACGAATTAAAAGAAATGGTATTGTACTTTGTGATTACAAATTTTTATGAATATAAAGAAGTTGAAACATATGATTATTTAGACAGTTTAAATATAGAATTGTATACCAATAAAGTTCAATATCTATTCTGCTTAATAAAAGCTGAAAAGTATTACAATGCAGTGATTCTATGCGAAAGTTTGTTAAAAGAAAAGAATCAAAAAAACTATCATCTTGCACAACTAGGTAAGTTATATATAATTTATTTTATTCAACCCAATATGCTAGATGAGTATAGTAAAGAATTGTTTAATAATGTAAAGTTAAAAGAACAATATTTGGAGTTAGAATTTGCTTTTGGGGTCTTCTGTTACGTAAATAAAAACTATGATAAGGCTTGGAAGTATTTATCTAATACTATCAAAATTGAAAAATATAGAACAATATCTTTGCTTTATTTAAATCATATGGAAACAATAACAGATTATAGTTTACTAGATAATAAAAAATATTTATCAGATATTTCTTCACTTTCAAATGACAAATGTATTAAAGCCATACTATATTATTATAAATTAAAAAATAATAATGTGTCTCTTGAAAAATTAAGTGATTATTTATGGAATGACTGTAGAAAAGTAACTAATCAATTTTATCCTGAACATATAATGAAAACTATTATTCGTGATGAACTATGTTGGATATCTAGTTTAACTGGGGATAAAAAAAGATTTTATAGGTATATCGTATAGAAGGAATAATAATACTGTATACAAAACTTCAAATTTATGAGGAATTACATCCTTTTTTAAATCTTTGTATAATATTTACTCATGCATTCTTCTTTTTGATAAAATAACGCCGTAAACAAAAAAGGTTTACATTACAAAAGGGAAAGGAGATGTAAATATGGAAATTATTTCAAATGGTACAGACACAGAAATCATGCCACTAGGTAATGGAATTTGTAATGTTCATTAGGTATTTGGATTTGTAATGTTCATTTTATGTAAGAGAAAAGTTAATTTCTCTTACATAGAATACTTCTACTTAAAGAATTCTTTAGGAATTCTTTTTTTTAAAGGAGGATTAGCATGAAAGTAAGTAAATATAATGTATATATCAATAGTATAGATTGTTTGAAAATAATCAATACTAAAGAAGGATCAGTAGTAAAGATAACCGATACCCAGTTGAAGGATAAAATACAACAAATTCAATCAGGTTGTGATGTAATTGAAGACGAAAACATTATGGCATTAAATCGTCTAGGTATGATAGTAGATGATGACAAAGAAGAACTTTGTAACGACTCACTTTCTCAAACATTACTAGTTACATTATTTGTGACAAAGCAATGTAATTTTAGATGTGTGTATTGCTATGAAAAATTCACTGATGAGTGTTTAAATAAAGAGCAATATAAAACTATCCTTTCATTTATTTCTAGTAAATTGAGTGATTTTAAATATAAGAAAATAAGAGTAAATTTATTTGGTGGAGAGCCAATGTTAGAATATGATAATATAATCTATTTTTTGGAAGAATTAAACTCATTATTAAAAACAAGACAAGATGTTTCTCTTTCAGTTGGAATGACAACTAACGGATATCTATTAGATATAGAAAGATATAAAACAATGGTTAATCTTGGATTAGACGATGTTCAAATAACGGTTGACGGTTTTTCTGAGAATCATAATAAGAAAAGGGTCCTTATGAATAATAAAAGTGGAACATGGAATAAAATAATGGAAAACTTAGAATTAATCGCAAACTATGAAAATCATTCAAAAATAATTTTGAGAACTAATTTTGATGGTGATACTTTAGAGAAAGAAAAGGATTTTTTACTTTACTATAAAAAGAGATTTAATGATCAATTTATTATGCATTTTGAAGCTATTAAAAAATTTAATAAAAATTATACAGGGGAATGCATGTCGAGTAAAAAAGAGAATGAATCTGTTGTGGATATAATCAAGTTTTGTAAAGAAAATGAAATAGATAATATATATAAATATATTTTATCAAGAGGGTTTTATGCTTGTCATCAATGCAGTCAAAATAGTTATGTATTCGATACTAAGCTAAATGTTTTAAAATGTACTGTTTTGCTTGACTACAATAAAACATATGTAGGAAAACTTAATTTGAAAGGAGTATTCGAAAGTAATGATAATTTATTACTTTGGGATAAAAAAGTAAAACAATGTCAAAATTGTAACTTATATCCTCTATGTCTAGGTAGAAGATGTAAAGGGAATATGATAAAAAAGCAAATTGATTGTTGCTACAATGATTTGATCGATGATTTTACTGCTATAATAAATGCTTTATATTAGAGGAGGATGCATACAAATGTTAAACAATTATAAACAGCTGAAAATAATGTTAAAAGATATAAAAAAATATCAAATATATACAAGCATATCTTTAGTTTTTTATACAGGAATTTTATATGCATTAATAATACAAATTCAACGTTTTATAGATAGATTAACAGTAAACAATGTAAAGTCCATAACTATTGATGAATTAATAACTATTTTAGCATTATTGATTATATTATCAATTGCAACTTTTTTATCACAATACCTATTTAATAGATTGCCCATAAAAGCAAAGAATATTTTTATAGGAAAAATATACAAAGAAACATTGAAAAAATCAAATTTATTTTTTGATAAACATGGAGAAAGTAAAATATATTCCTTAATATCTAACGATGCAGTAACGTTTTCACAGATGATTTCAGTCAATCCAGTAGTTATTGCATATCAATCAATAACGTTATTGCTATGTGTCATATTGATTATTTGTACCCAATGGATTTTAGCATTGATTATATTATTATTTGTGTCTTGTTGTTTTATATTCACTGCTTTCCTAAGTAAAAAAATTGCAAAGTATAATAATCAAGTCTTTTCTGAAAAAGAAGAAATGACTAAGCAAATTTTAGACGGTCTTGAAAATCACAGAGTAATAGAAATTCTTAAAAAGAATATATTATTTTCTGACAAATTTAATGGTTTTCTTTTAAATAAATTACAAAAAGTAGAATTAAAACAAGCTGGTTTTAACTCACAGTATATGACAATATATATGTTGTTGACAGTTGTTTTACCATTTCTTAGTGTAGTTCTTGGGTTATATTTTGTATCTATTAATATTATGACAATTGGTCAAGTATTGACTATATATACATTAACTTCACAATTACAGGAACCGATAAGACAGATAGCAGCTGTAAGGACAAATAGAGATTCAGTCATGAAATTATCTGAAAGGTTATCTATATTCTTGGATAATGACCACATGCCAAATAAGAAAAAAATTGATGAATTAAAGTCGCTTGATTTTGAAAATGTTAGTTTTTCTTATGAAGATTTGACAATTTTAAATAATGTAAATATGAGCATTTACCCTTCATCAAATCATATTTTAATTGAAGGAGAGAGTGGATGTGGTAAATCTACATTGTTCAATTTAATGATGAACTTCAACTCCGTTCTCGGTGGTCATATAAAAGTCAATAACTTAGATATCGAAAAAATTGATATGAATAGTTATTATAAAGATGTGTTATATGTTGAACAAAAACCAGTGATATTCAAAGACTCGTTATATAATAATATCACGTTATATGATGATTTTTCTCAAGAAATGATAAACGAAGTAATTGATGTTTGTCAGTTAAGCGACTTTTATTTAATAAATAAAGATACTATAATTGATCTTAAATCAATCAGTGGAGGACAGGCACAAAGAATATCTATTGCACGAATTCTCTTAAGAAAACCGAAGTTATTATTATTAGATGAACCTACTAGTGCTTTAGATGAAAAGACAAGTATTAATTTATCATCAGCACTCAATACTTATTGTAATAAATATAAAATAAAATTAATTGTAATTTCCCATAAAAAAGATATTATGTCTATTTGTGAAGAGCGACTTGTATTAAAAAATGGTGAGTTAAAGTATGATTAATTATTATTTAATGAAACTATTCTTTTTACTCATAAATCAAGATGAAATGTAAATGTGGCAGTATTGCCACAATAAAAAAGAGCAATCGGGGGAATGCTCTTTTTTTGAGGGATATTTTCATCTTTTGAATGAAAATATTTAAATAGTTTATTTGGGTTTTCATTCTAAATTGATTTAACAGTAACTTAGAACAATAGTATCTTATCACATCTCTTATAATAGCAATATTTTTGAGTATAAAAATACATAATGTGGCAATATTGCCACATTAAAAAAAGAGCAATCAGGGATAGCTCTTTTTGGTGGGGGAAATCTTCTCTTATAGAGAAAATATATTTTGTTCAAAGGTTGATAACCAAGAACGTAATAATTATAGCATAAATTTCTATTAATTAATATAAGGATATTCTTAATGGCTCGACAGAAACCTGTAACTGCAGCTTTCTGTCTATCTCTTTAATTTATATTTTATTGAACCTTATCATCCGCTCTCTTGCGTTGTCAAAGGTAATATGAACGAGCTATGCTCGCCTTTGACAATCGTTCACGGATGAGCTGATAAAAGTGTAAGGTAGCTACACTTACAAGTAGAGAGCGGCAACCCCGCAAAGGAGACAGGTATGAAAAACATATTTCCATCTTATAAGCTTACATTGGTTCGTGAGAAAGATAATCAATACGAAGTAGATAATGTGATTAACAATCCAAAGGATATTGAAACAATAGCAAGAAATGTACTTGAGATTGATAAAAATGCAGAAGAGGTGGTCTGCATACTGGCATTGAATATTAAAAACAAGGTTGAAGCTACATTTGAAGTTTCACGAGGTACTGTAAATGCAAGCCTAATAAGTCCAAGAGATATCTTTAAAAGATTGCTCTTATTGAATGTACCGAAATTCATAACTATTCACAATCATCCAAGTGGAAACACAGAAGCATCCTATAATGATATTCAACTTTGTAAATGTTTAAATGAATGCGGAGTTATAATGAATATAAAACAAGTTGATTTCTGTATCATAGGCAAGGATATAAATTCCTTCAAGGAGAATGGATTATATTGAAAGGGGAGAAATTCATGAGTCTGAAAACTGAAAAACTAAAACTAGGAAAGGTAATCCTATCAGAGAGAATAGATGAATTGATGAGTGTTGATTATTTTGCGTTAATGCAAATTCATGACTGCCTTGCACTTCATGAAAGCTGTATTTGGGGCGAATTATCTGAAGAAGATAAACAAATAAATGATATGGCTTTGATAAATGATGCAAGGATAATATCTAGTTATAATACTGACTATGGAAAAATCTCAATAATTACAGAAGATGATAGAACGATAACGACTATATGTTTTACTGACGAAAATTAGATAATGTGGCAATATTGCCACATTTTCAATTTATTCCAAAAGGCTCGACAGAAATCTGTGACTGCAGCTTTCTGTCTATCTCTTCAATTTATATTTTATTGAACCTTATCATCCGTTCTCTTGCATTGTCAAAGGTAATATGAACGAGCTATGCTCGCCTTTGACAATCGTTCACGGATGAGCTGGTAAAGGTGTAAGGTAGCTACACTTACGAGTATAGAGCGGCAACCCCGCAAAGGAGAATATTATGAACTTAAGTGTATTTGTAGGTAATGTAAAAGAAAAACCGGAGTTAATGGAGACTCCAAATGGAAAATTCTATGCAAAAGTAGTAATATCAGTTGAACGTGCATTTCAAAATAGTGAAGGTATCACAGAGAGAGATGATATCGAGTTTATTTTTTGGAATGGATTAGCAAAACCTTTTGTCGATGGTGTAGAAAAAGGAAGTATTGTTTCTGTAAAAGCAAGAGTGCAGTCAAGAAAGTATAAAAATACAAAAAACGAAACTAAGTTAGACTATGAATTTATTGTAGAAAAATATAGTATACTGGTTGATAAAAAGTAGAAAACTTGAATGAAAGGCTACCATTAACTTGATAGTCTTTCTCGATAAAATTAACCTGTACAAGAAAAACTATTCAATGTATAATGGCATTAGAAGAGTAGGTGATAATATGGAAAACTATAAAAAAGTAAAAGTAAATGAGGTCGAATATTATCTATTGACTGAAGAAGATATCCAAGAAATTCGTTTAAAAGAAAGACTGGATAAAGAGGCGGAAGATATCTTAAATGGTAAAACGAAAACGACACCGTGGACAGAATTATTAGGCGAACTGGGTTATGGGAAACTATGAGGTAGTCATCAGTAATAAATTAAAAGATAAATTGATAATCAATCAGAATTATTATCACTCTAAAAATGCTGATGAATACTTTGCTGTCTTTATTAAGGTGCTGAATAATCATGTAGGAATTTTAAAAGAAAATCCTAATATTGCTGTCAAGTATTCAAAATATGTCCGTAAATATGTCATTAAAGAAATCAAACAGGTTTTATATTTTATAATCGAAGAAGAAAATAATAGAATCATTTTATTAGAACTAAGTAATTTTAAAGAGAGAACACCTTTTATTCATTATTAAAGAGTTCTCTCTTTTTTTGTCCCTGTCCTTTAAAATGGTAAGTTATAAACGGACAGGGACTCTGATTTAGCATTATTACTAATGCAAAATCATGTGTTTTTATGATAACCGAAAAGGATTTTTTTGTATGATCTATTTTATTGAACCTTATCATCCGTCTGCCAGAACTGTCAAAGGTATATTAACGAGCTAGGCTCGCCTTTGACAGTTCTGTCCTGGATGAGCTTATAAAAGTGTAAGAAAAAGAAAGGATGATGGTTTTATGAGAAAAAGGAAACTTCTAACAGATTTTTTAAGATTTTTTGATTTTGATTATTGTGTATATGATAATGGTTTAATTGGACTTATTGATTTACTGGGAGGAAATCTAGGAAGTATTACAAATGAAAGATTTTCTAATAATGAAAAAGGTGTTACATGTATTATTGATAGATTGGAAACTTATTATGATGACTACGTGTTTGATGATGTGAAATACAACTTAGAAAGAGATTTTAATATTAATGCCGAAAATATGAACTGGAATGATTTATTTGAAAAAGTCAAGGAATTTCATCTATCATTGTACGAGGAAATTATTACTTGTATCTTTAATCCTAAATTAGTGAAATTAGACAGTAATAACAAAGAGATTAAACAGGAATATTTAAAAGAAGAGGAGTGGTAGGCATGACAATTCAACAAGTATCTGAATTTTTAGAAAGAAATGGTATCAAAAATAAAATAAAAAGACAATGCACATGGACTGGAAGTTGCTACTGGGAGGAAGATATTATAATTCTTAAAAAAGAAAATAAAGAAATTCAAATAGTTCCCTGGGGAGTTATAAAAAATAAACAGATAGTGATTGATAAAGATAATACAACACATTGGGTATTTGATAAAACTATTGAATGTTCAACATTAAGTGTTAGAACTTGTATCACAAACCCTAAGGGGTTCTATCCACCTTATAATTCAAAAACTGAATTTATTACGTCTTTAAATGAAATCTTAGATAGATTTATAATTGGTTTCTTGAATTTAATAAATTCAAAAGATGTTCATTTTGAGCAGCAGTCATTATTTTAAAAATATGTTGAGATTTGGATTAATTTCCAATTGTATATTTTTTTGCTTTTAAATAACATTGATGAAAATTGTGGCAATATTGCCACAATTTTATATCTTTATATTGTAACCGCAAAATAAAATAGTGTATATGATAAAAGATAACAATATGTCACACTTA
>ENA-OROR01000087-OROR01000087.1-human-gut-metagenome-genome-assembly--contig:-NODE-87-length-92462-cov-9.792451_pt1 | contig 92462 bp, 75 predicted proteins | sample MGYA00242135_ERZ509060 | MGnify/ENA primary metagenome ERZ509060 (study PRJEB26280, sample SAMEA2338742) | human gut metagenome | biome: human gut; feature: human-associated habitat; material: faeces... | reverse complement strand
GTGTCCGGAAGAATCCGTGAGAGATGTCATCCGAGTAATAGATTCTTCACTCCGTTTCACGATTCCGTTTTCCTGCTTTCTCATACGGCATTCTTGTCTCCGTTCAGAATGACCGTGGCATGGAAGTCATCATAATTAGGGGGGGACGTTAATCGTTATCCGGCGCGCCAGCAAAGAATCTGCTGCTGTGGTGAGGAAAGCCGTAAGGTGCCATCAGGGTAATATTCTTCACTCCATGCCACTGTTCCGTTTCCTGTTTTTCCCACACGGAATTCTTACCCCCGTTCACTAATGATAGGAATCAGAAAGGGATTCCGATATCCGGTATTAAAGCATGGGGCAACGCAGGAAACGGTACGGAAGAACGGTATGAATGTCTTCTCTTTGTCAACTGATTTTTTTCTGTATTTCCTGTATACTAAGGGCAGGACAGTATTATTTTTATGAACTTGAATTTTTGTCATTGCGGAAAGGAGAGGGAAATGAAAAAGCTGGTTTCGGTTTGCGTGTTTCTTTTGGCTCTCGTGACAGGTGTTTTTGCCATGGCGCAGGAACCTGTTTATGGCGTCCTGTTCATCTCGAAGAAAGAGTATACCCTTGAAAAGGGAAAGTTTAAGGCAACTGTACCCCAGGTGCAGGCAGTCAGTTTTATAGACGGGCGGACGCCGGTGAACGAGTGCAGCGGGGCGGCGAAGACGGTCAATAAACAGCTTCGTGCTTATGTGGACAAAGCGTATCAAGACTATCAGAAAGAGGGAGAGCCGGGCACATGGATCTATCCGATGATTACGAAAAACGGGGATAATATTTATTCTCTTGTCATGGTCAAGCAGATTCTTCACGGCCAGTTGGATGTATATATGGACGAAGCGTTCACCTTTTTGCAGAATACGGGGAAGCGGGTATCATGGAAGGATCTTGTCCGCAAGGAGGATGAACGTTTCATGACCGTGGAAAGTCTGGAAAAGAATATCCGGGCGGGAATGTTCTTTTACAAGGATGGGGTATGGATCTCGGAGAGGCCTGAAGGCTGTATCCCGGACGGATATTGTCCGGCAGAAATGCCCGGCTCTTACCGCTTCTATGTGGATGATTCCAATCTCATTATATTTATGCTCCCCTGCGGGGAGAATGGGACTTCGCAGAAACGTTGCTTTGAGCTGAATTCAGGAGCGGCTACGAAGTATTCGAGAGCGGTAGGATAAAGTAAAATACGGAGAAATCGGGGAATTACAGGTCGTTTATGCCGCCTGGCGGAAGGCGGTGGAATGGAGGATATTATGAAAAAGAAGATGGCTGCGTTTTTGGCAGTGTCCATGCTGCTTTGCGGACAGGCACTGGCTGCCGATTTTTCCAATCTGGTTATTATCCACACCAATGATACCCACGGTTTTGACCGGCGGGCGGAAGGAATCAACGGTATGGCCACCGTGTCCGCCCTGCGCAAGCATTACCTGTCACAGGGAAAGGATGTGCTTCTTGTAGATGCCGGCGATGCCATACAGGACAATAATCTTGTAAATTTCAGCAAGGGGAAGTCGGCAATCGCTTTCATGAATGCCGCTGGTTATGATGCTATGGCATTGGGCAATCATGAATTTGATTACGGGCAGGAGGTTCTGGCAGAGCGTGTCCGGGAAGCGAAGTTTCCCATGCTTTCCGCCAATGTCATTGTAGAAGCGACGGGAAGGCCGCTTACTCGGGATTCTGTCATATACAAAAAAGGGGATGTAAAGATCGGAATCATCGGTCTCACTACGCCGGAAACCGTGGTGACGACCAATCCGAAAAACGTATATGGGTTGAAATTTCTGGACGATAAGGCGACGATTGCCGTTACACAGAATCTGGTGAAGAAATTAAAAGAAGAGGATAAATGCGATCTCATCGTGGCAGTTGGACATCTGGGCAGTGAAGATGCCAATAGGGGGCACCGTTCTGATGATATTCTCATGAATGTAAACGGCATTGATATTTTTATAGACGGACATGATCATACGGCAAAAAATAAATATATCAATGGGGCGCTGCTTGCAGAGACAGGACACTATACGAAAAATATCGGCGTCATTACCCATATGGATAATAAATGGACGGAGAATTTCTGCAAGTATGGCGATTTTAATGAAGAAGATCCTGTCGTCAAAGAACTGGTAGACAAGACGCAGCGGGAAGTGGATGACGCGATGGCGTTGAAGCTGGGGGAAACACCGTTGCTTTTGAATGGCAGCCGCGACCCCGGCGTGCGTACGGGTGAAACGAACCTGGGAGACTTCGTGGCGGATGCGTACCTTTGGCAGGCGCAGCAGGCAATGGCAGCTTCAGGCGTCAGCGTGGACGGCTGTCTGTTCAATGGCGGCAGCCTGCGCCAGTCTATTGAAAAAGGAAATATCACCGTAGGAAATATTTCCGGTGTGCTCCCTTACAATAACCAGCTTTATGTGATGAAGATTAAAGGGGAAACGCTTCTGGAAATCATGGAGGCAGCGACCTGTTCCCTTCCGTCCCAGATCGGCGCTTTTCCCCAAGTGTCGGGAATCCGCTACACTGTGAATACGAAAGTGCCTTATGAAAACGGGAAGCAGTATGAAAATTCCACCTATTTTGCGCCTGCCAAACCGGGAAGCCGCGTCACTATCCATGAAATCGGTGGGAAACCATTCGATGTGGATAAAGTTTACACTCTTGTTACGACAGAATTCATCTGCCGCGGCGGAGACGCTTACGGGAAACTGACGGAACCGGGGGCTGTGGATATCCAGGCCATCGGCTATGTGGATACGGAAGCGGTGGAAAACTATCTTAAAGAGGAATTGAAAGGAACAGTTCCTGCAAAGTATGAAAAAGAACAGGGCCGCGTGACCGTCATAAAATGATTTCCAACATTCATAAGGACCGTGGCGGGTGACTGTCACGGTTTTTATGGTGAAAAGCACGGAATGTGGTATGCTGGAGACAAGCGGAAGAGGGTGGAAATTATGGTAAGCGGCTGCATTTTCGACATGGATGGGCTTCTGTTTGATACGGAACGGATTTTTCAAGATTACTGGAGAGTCATTGCGGCAGAGCGGGGGATTGTTCTTGCGGACAGTTTCATCACGGAAATCACGGGGACGAGCGGGGAAATGATGAACCGTATTTTGGAAAAATACTACCACACGGAGGACGGCGGGGAAATTCAGAAAGACTGCAAAGAAAGGGTTCTGCGCCATCTGGCAAAGGATGTACCTGTCAAAACGGGAGCGGTGGAAATACTCGGACGCTGCCGCATGCTTGGCATCAAAACCGCAGTAGCCAGCAGCAGTCCGCTCCGGCAGATAAAAAATAATCTGGAAAACGCAGGAATGGAAAACTGTTTTGACGCCTTTGTGAGCGGTGATGAAGTGGAAAGAGGGAAACCGGCGCCTGATATATTTCTTCTGGCGGCAAAGCGGATCGGTATTCCTCCGGGAGAATGTACCGTTTTTGAAGACAGCCCCCACGGCATCGAAGGCGCATTGCGCGCGGGAATGAAAGCCGTTATGATTCCTGACCTGCTCCCGCCCTGGGAAGAACACAGGCGGCAGATAGAAGTGTATAATAATTTGCAGGAAGCGGCGGAAAAAATTTTAGGATCGGGATGAGAAACTGAAGGTCAGCCGTAAACGCTAGCGGGGAAGTGCTGCTGTAAATGGATAAAACGTCTCGTCCTGCGGCGGAAATTTATTTTATTAGAAAGAGGAAAGGGCATGGATGGAGAAACGGCTTCATGGATATTTTACAGCGGGCTTCTGATGTATGGCCTGGTGCTGTTTGCCTTTAAAAGACTGTACCTGGATACATTGGAAAGCAGAGTTTTGTCGTACATGTTGGGACTGGTGCTGGCCTATGGAATCCTGGCAGGTGTTTTTCTGGCAAGCAGGGAAAGCCTGGTTGTCAGGACTGTTTTACAGGAAGCGCTATGGAGCGGCCGCACCCATACTTATCGGGGTGCCGGGTTTCTTCTGATCATTGTGCCTGCCGTGTATTCCATCTTTCTTCTCCGCTTTTTTGAAAAAGGTGGGAAAAATGCGGCTTGGAAAGAAAAAGTGAAAATGATGGGGGCTGTATCCATAAATACAGTTATGGCTCTTTTAGGGCTGCTGTGCTTCAATTATATGCTGGATGGGCACAGCATGGAGGAATGCCGGATTGTTCTTGAAGAAAGTTTTGCATCCATAGGCTGGGAATCCGGACTGCTTTCCATTGCGCTGATGTATTTTGTATTTTATATAATAAAACGCGATCATTTCAAACATTATGACAGGTAGCGGAAATAAAAACGGCAGGCGGAAACCGGATGCGGGAAAAGGAAAGTCAGCTTTCATGTGAATAGGAGCCTTTCCGCTGGGAAAAGCCGCGTACTGCTTCATGGAAAGTTGATTGTGAAAATATAAAAGGATACGGGAGGATGATCATGTTAGGATTTATGGAAACGGAGAAAGAATTTATAAAAAATTGGGAGAAATACAGGGGCGCGGCCGGCTGTCTGCGGTATCTCGCCTACTGGTTCCTTTTGGGGATTATCGTTATTCCCCTGATGCTGACGGCAATCAATCCGGATATATGGTCTACGGTGCGGATGGATCAGCTGGCGGAAGAAGCTGCCACTTTTTTCGGGCTCGGCTTTTGGCTTTGTATTCTTCCTTCCCTGCTTATAGGGCTGGGCACGTGGGATAAGAAAAACCGAAAGTATAAATATCTTCTCAGAGGGAATATGCGGTACATGCCTTTCAAAGAAAGACCCTGGAAAAGAGGAGAAAAGTGGCAGTTATATGGGATCGGGAGTTTGATGACCGCATCTTCCGTCTTTATTATTTTTGCATCTGTTACATTGATGATGAGCGGCACCGGCAGAGCCGTTTATATGTTTAGATTCAGCAGTGCTTTCTTTTGTTTTTTGTTTATCTATTGGATCATCCATTTGCTTTATTTCCGCCGGCATGACGGCCCTTTGTATATACATCTGTGGGCTAAGGTTATTATCGCTGTTTTATGGCTGGGGACTGTCGGGGCTTTGATCCGGTATTCCTATTTTTGACCGGCTGATGAGTATGTAAATAAGGAAGCAAAAAATCCCCTTCTTGAGAAAAGGGGATTTTTTGCTGGGAGAATTTTTTCTTATTTCTTTTTATTATCCAGTTCGCTTGCGTCTATTCTGTTACTGTCACGGATGAAATCGTTGTAGGCTTCTACCATGTCATTGAAGGCGTCATTGCCGCCGCCCCCTGCCAGATAGGTACGGATCCTTCCGATGGCGCGTTCAGCAGAGCTTTTGAAAGATTTTACACCGGAGACATCTTCCGCCGGTTTGAGTTTTTCCATATTTTCCTTTACCTGTCCCAGCAGTTTTTCTATCTGCGCCTTATCTGTCTTGGCAGGATCTTCCGGGTCGATAGCTTCCAGAGCCCGTCTCATGTCGCGGCCGATTTCCATATAAGTGGCTGCCATGACTTTATTGTCCTTTTTCATTTCTTCTATCAAAAGGTCGCGGAGTTCGGAATTGTGCCGGCTGATGGCACTATCAAGTTTGCTGTATTCCGTGTTGAACTGGTCATAGAGTTTCAGATAAGAGGCGACCATTTCGCGGCCTTTCTGGTTGCCGTCCGTGGTATATTCCTTGGATTTATAGTAAGATTCCATTTTGCTGGTCAGGGGAACCATTTCATCCAATACCTTAAGTACGGCTGTCGTACTTTCATCAATATCGGAGAAACCGCTGCTTTCCGCTTTGGCTTCCGTCAAGTTTTCTTTCAGGCTGTCATAAGCGGGGAAGCTGGCAAAGTCCAGATCCTCACCGGCTTTCATCTTCGCCAGGACTTTGTCGATGGCAAAGGCAAATCTTACATTATGGCCGTTGAAACCGTTGGTGGCTTTTACATAGCTGCTGATTTTTTCCAGCTGGCTTGTCGGCTTTGCAGATGTTTCTTTTCCGCCGCCGGAAGAGGAGCCGCCTCCGCCGCAGCCTGTCAGCATCATGATCGCCGCTGCCAGTACCAATAAAAATAAACCGATTCGTTTTGTCAGATGGGGGGTGTAATCCACTAAAATCGCCTCCTGTTGTAAATAAAATCGTTTCTATAGTATGATCTCCCACAAACGGTTTCATTATATCATTAAAGGGCAGAAGAAAGCTATTTTAAAATTGATTAGTTTTCTTATCAGGTTCTTAAAAAACTTTATGACATGAAGCGTGAGTGTGGTATAATGATAAAAAATTAAAAGGAGGGTATTATGCGTAATCCAAAAAACATGCTGATTGTAGGGATTGTACTACTGGTGGTAGGGGTTTGTATCCTGCTGTTTAATCCGGATCAAAGCGCTGCCAATCTGGAAATTGCCAGAAATGCAAAAAATGCGCAGGAAGCTGCCGCCGCTATTTCAGGCAATAACCAAAGGGAGCTTATGATCCATATGGCAGGGAATTTTCTTGCAGGGATCGGCATCGCGCTGACGGCAGGCGGTTTTTTCCTGAAAAGGAAGAAACAGTAATTGTCTGAAAGAAGAGACAGGGAGCATCCGCTTTCCCCATGTCTCTTTTTTTATGCATGGGAAAGCAGCGGATGGCTTTCTTTTCGTGAAATCTGTTATACTGATAAAAAATAATTATTTTTGAGATGTATGCCGCACAAGGGAGACATGATGACCGTCAGGGAAATAGTGGAAACGCTCGGCCTGGCAGCGGATGAGGACGCTGTAAGAAAAATGGCAGAGTACAATGCCATGGTGATTGCCATGAGCAGGAAAATGAATTTAACGGGAATCAAAGATGCAGAAGAAAGCCTGGTCAAAAATATTTATGATTCGCTGACCGTGTATGAGGAGAAATATTTTCCGAAGAACGGGCGTATGCTGGATTTGGGGACAGGCGCCGGGTTTCCGGGAATTCCGCTGGCCATCCTGCGGCCGGATATGCAGGTCGTGCTGGTGGATTCTGTCTTAAAGAAACTTGTATTTATAGAGAATGCCGCGGCAAAGCTGGGGATTAAAAATATAAAGATTCTCCATATTCGCGCCGAAGAAGGCGGACGGCGGAGGAAGACAAGGGAAACCTTTGATATGGTGACGGCAAGAGCAGTAAAGATGCTTCCTGTCATTGCCGAATGGGGTATCCCCTTTGTGAAGGAAGGCGGTGTTTTCGCAGCGATGAAAGGACCTGGTGCCGACGAGGAACTCAGACAGTCGGGAAAGATCCTGAAAGAATTGAAAGCGGAGCTCATGGAGCGAAAAGAGTTGGAGCTCCCTACGGGAGAGAAAAGGACGATTCTCTACTTCAGGAAAACCGCGCCGTCGCCTAAAACCTATCCGAGGAAAGTGGGCGTGGCGGAAAAGAAACCGATCATAGGCGAAGCGTAAAAGAATAAAAACTCCTGTAAGAAGGAAAATCTTTCTTGCAGGAGTTTTTATTATGGGTGAATTTTTATAGCGGTTACGCAGGTACGGTATTGAGTGGCAAAGAATTCTTTCTGCGTTTTGCCGTGAAAATAAGCGGCCCGCTTTGCATAGGCGCGTAAAACGGAAAAGAGCGGGAAAGAGGAAACCGCCCTTACGGTTTCAATCCGCCGATCTGTTCTTTTATTTCCTTTATATCCTGTCCTATTTGCCGGAAAGTGTTTTCCGCATGCTCCATGGCGCCTTTTACATCGGTTTCCTCCCCCCTGTCATTGGTGAGGGTGATGTCGCCCAGCTGGAGTTTGCCGTTCCTGATGTGGAAAGCGTCGGTGGAAAAGGTGCCGAGGGTAGTCTCTATGGATACGTCATAGAAGTCCAGCTCTTTTCCTCTGTTGTGGAAAGCACCCTGTATCTTTTTGAAGGGGATCAGTTTGTAATGACCGCTGCCGGAGGTAAAGGTGCCTTCGGAGATGATCTCTTTCGGATTTCCGTCACAGCGGATGTCGCCTTCTAAATCGACGTAGCAGAAAATAGCAGCGTCTTTCGCGGGATAGCGGGAATCCAGTTTTTTGCCTGCCAGGTGGATATCGTAAGCCCTTGTGTCTATGTCATAGTTTCCTGATGCTTTGACTGTGCCGCCGTAGACGCGTCCCGTGACATCGGTGAATTTCATTTTCCCATGGTGGTAGAAAACATGGCCGTCCAGATGGGAGAAAGAAAGGGCAGGGATATGGAGCTGCTCCATGGTGATTTTTCCTTCCGCTTTCGGGGAAGCGACGGGGCCGCCCGCTTCGGCAATGAGGGTAAGTTTGTCATGGATATTGTTTCCCAGACCCAGGGATGCCGGGTCGACACCGTAAAAAGATACATTCATGGCAATGGTGTGTTCATCGCTTTTCATATCGATGTCGCCATAAAGCTTCACGCTGTCGCCGATAGCGGTACCGCCGAATTTGCCGGAGGACAGGTCGACAAAAAGAGAATCGTCGGTGTCGATATTCAGGTGCATGTCCACATGGGAAAGAAGGAAGTGCCTGTTTTCATAGAAAGCTTCCAGCTGGCAGTTTTCCAGGTGGATATTCATTTTCATTTTCTGTCCGTTCCGTTTGAAGTTGGCGATTTTCTCGTGGAGAGTTTTTGTGCGTTCCTCTGCTGGTTCGGATTCCGCGGCCGTTTTATTGATGAGGTCGACATCCATATTCTTGTCAAATTGGAGCGCTGCGGAAGCATTGCGGAGCCGTATCTCGGAAATGGCGGTGGCCCGCAGTTTGCCCCGGAGGATATCTTCCGGACGCACTTTTATTTTCCCTTCAGGAACAAAGAGGATGGGGACGCCGTGGTCATCCGTCCAGAGCAGGTTTTCGAAAGAAACATAGCCTGCGATGTCGGCGGAGATTTTTTCAACGGAAATATGTCCCCGGAGCATATGCTGCCTGTTCATGGCATAGCTGAAAATGCGGGCTGCCGCAAAAGCGGCGATCTGGGCGATGAGGAGAAGACCCAGGACGGCGGCAAGCAGCAGAAAGGAAAGCCGCCGTAAAGCGGATTGGTGACGGTGGAAAAAATCGATCATGAAGACCTCGCCCAGAGTTACAATTCTTTGAAATGGAAATCTTTTTTATGGCAGGCATAGTCTTCAACGATGTGGCCTTTGCCGAAAAGCTTGTACTTGTATGACAGGAGCCCTTCCAATCCGACGGGACCCCTGGCATGGAGCTTGCCTGTGGAAATGCCCACTTCCGCGCCGAAGCCGTACCGGAACCCGTCGGCAAAGCGGGTGGACGCGTTCTGGTAAACGCCTGCCGAGTCGACAAGCTGCATGAACCGCGCGGCGGTATTGATGTTTTCCGTGATAATGGCATCGGTGTGGTGGGAGCCGTACCTGTTGATGTGATCGATGGCTTCCTCTACAGTGGAGACGATTTTCACGGCAAGGACGAGATCAAGGTACTCATGGCGGAAGTCATTGTCTTCAATGATGTCTAGGGGGATAATTTCTCCTGCTTCTTTTGTGCCGCGGAGACGGATGTGTTTTTCTCCGGCGGCCTTTTCCAGTACGGGCAGAAAGTCTTTGGCGATATCCCGGTGGACGAGAAGTGTTTCTGCGGCATTGCACGCGGCGGTGTACTGAGTCTTCGCGTCAATGATGATGGGGATGGCTTTTGCCATGTCATAATCTTTGTCCACATAGATGTGGCAGATACCGTCGGCATGCCCCATGACGGGGATGCTTGTACGGCTCATGATGTGCTGGACAAAAGCGTTCGAGCCCCGCGGAATGATGAGGTCTACCGATTCGCGGCAGGCGAGGAGCTCATCTATTTCGCTGTGCTGTTCTGCTTGGAACAAGGCTTCGGAGGGAAGATCCGCGTCAGTGGCGGCTTCATGGAGTAGGGAAAAAAGGACGCGGTTCGTTTCTTTCGTTTCTTTCCCACCCTTCAGGATAGCGCAGTTTCCGCTTTTCACCGCGAGGGAGGAAATCTGGATCATGGCATCGGGGCGCGCTTCAAAGATCATGGCGATGACGCCGATGGGACAGGTGACGCGGTAAAGGCGGAGCCCTTCATCAAGCTGGCGGGCAAGAGTGACTTTTCCTACGGGATCGGGAAGGGAAATGAGCTGCCGGATGCCGCTTATGCTGTCCGCCAGTTTCCCTTCATCGAATGCCAGCCGTTTCATGACGGCAGGAGCGAGTCCGGATGCTTTTGCCGCAGCAAGATCGATCCCGTTGGCGGCAAATATTTTTTCTTTTCCTGCTTCCAGATTTTCAATCATGTGAAGGAGCGCGGAATTTCTTTTTTCCGCAGATGCGGAGGCCATAAGGGGCGACGCCAGTTTTATTTTTGCCGCTTCTTCTTTTATGTTCATAGGGATTCTCCTTTATTATTCCTTATATATTATATGTTTATCATAATCTTGAAAAACAGGACGGTCAAGGAAAAGCATGTCTCTTACGGAAGGGCGGCCGCCGAAAGACAGACGGGGAAATATTGAAAAAGTGGTTAATAATTAGCGGAAAGTGTGATATAATGTTGCGTACATAGCACACAAAGTGCGTATCTACTTGAGGGAGCGGCTGCAATTCCCGGGTGTTTTGGAGTATAGCAGAAAGGAAGATTTTTATGGGGGAAAAGACGAACAACGCATTTATCGCGATCGGGCTCATGCTGTTCGCATTATTTTTCGGGGCGGGAAATTTGATATTTCCGGTCTTCATGGGGCAGAATGCGGGGGTAAATACGATTCCCGCGATAATCGGCTTTTTGATCACAGGCGTAGGTCTTCCGCTTTTGGGTGTTCTTGCCATTTGCTACTCCGGTGTGAATCTCCGTGAACTGGCGGGGCGTATTCATCCGGCGTACAGCATTTTCTTCTGCACGGCGCTGTACCTGACCATCGGGCCGTTTTTTGCGGCTCCCCGTACGGCGACGGTGGCTTATGAGATTGCTGTGGCGCAGTACCTGCCTCCTGAAATGCGGAGCATGGGGCTTTATGTTTTTGCCGCGGTGTTTTTTATCATTACCTGGTGGCTTGCGATTTCACCGTCCAAACTGGTGGCCCGGGTCGGCAAGTTCATGACTCCCGTCCTTCTGGTATTCCTTTTCCTTTTGATTATCAGTGCCATTGCCTCGCCCATGGGAAGCTGGCAGGCACCGGCAGCTGCTTATGACACCGGTGTGAAAGCTCTCGGGCAGGGAATCGTTGACGGATATAATACGATGGACGGCCTTGCCGCTCTCGTTTTCGGCATTATCGTGGTGGAATCGGTCAAGATGTACGGCGCGGTCTCCGAAGCGCAGATTACGAAAGACACGCTCCGGTCCGGTCTGATTTCCACATTTTTCATGGCGGTTATTTATGCGGCGCTCTGCTATATCGGTGCCAGTTCCGTATCCCTCATCGGTGTGCAGGAAAACGGCGCTCCCGTCCTCGTAAAAACGGCGCTCCACTACTTTGGCGCCGCCGGCGGAGGCATTCTGGGAGTGATCGTTATCTTTGCCTGCCTGACCACCAGTGTCGGTCTGGCGGCTTCCTGCGCAGCCTATTTTAACCTGCTCCTGCCGAAAATCTCTTCAAAAACCTTTGTTACCGTCATGGTCGTTGTCTGCTTCTTCGTGGCGCTCTTCGGCCTGACGACGATCATCAAGAATGCTGTTCCCGTACTGCTTTTCCTGTATCCCATGTCCATTTCTCTCATTGCGCTGGCGTTCCTGCATAATTTCTTTAACGGCCGCCGCTGCGTATATGTATGGACGACGCTTTTTACCGCTGTGCCCGCTCTTTGTGACGGGCTTCACGGGTTCGGTCTGAAGCTGGGCGCCATGGAACCGATGCTCGCGGCTCTTCCGCTGGCGGAATACAGCATGGGCTGGATCTGTTTCTTTGCGGTGGGATTTGCTGTTGGTATCGTCCAGATGCTGGTGACCGGAAAGAAAGAACAGGCCTAAAAGAAATTTGAAAGAAAAGGTAAAAGCGTGCGGGCGGGACCTGTGCGCTTTTATGATGGATGAAAAGAGTTCCTTACTTTCTGATTGACATATTTCCCCTTTATCACTATATTAGAGGGTAGGATTATTATGGAAATACAGGGGAAGACGGTATTTCCTTTTATATGGAAAGGAGGGAGCCCGATGCTTACCGCTTATAAACATGATGAAAACCACAGACTTTGTCCCGTCGCTTTTGAGGAGATGGAAAAAGGGTCGTGGATCAATTGCGCGGCTCCCGATGCGGCGGAGCTGGAAAAGCTGAATGCCCTTACCGGCATCCCCGTCGATTCCCTCCAGACCGTTCTTGACCGTGAAGAACGTTCCCACGTGGAACTGGAAGACGATTTTATTTTCGTTGTCGTAAATACGCCTGTCGTTCTGGAGACAGATGCTTACGATGCGCTGCCGCTGGGGATTTTTATCACGGATAAGGTATTCGTTACCGTGTGTCTTGAAAATAATACGGTGATCCAGAAGTTTATAAATAATAATTACGCCTCTTTCCAAACCTATAAAAAGACAAGATTCCTTTTCCAGATACTGTCTACCGCATCGTCGTCCTTCCTGTACTTCCTGCAGCAGATTTATAAAAAGACGGACGGCATCGAAACGCAGGTGCGGAAATCTTTGCAGAACAAAGAACTCTTCCGCATGCTGGAACTGCAGAAGTCTCTGACCTACTTCAACTTCGCCCTTCATGCGAATGAAAACGTCATGGAGCGCCTCATGCGTCTTCGCAACAGTCCCATCCATACACTCCTGAAAATGTATGAAGAAGATGAGGATCTTCTGGAAGACGTCATCATTGAAAATAAGCAGGCTTTGGAAATGGTGGAAATTTACACGAACATCCTGATGTCCATGATGGACTCCTTCTCCTCGATTATTTCCAACCGTCTGTCGCAGATTATGAAATTCCTCACCTCGGTGACGATCCTTCTTGCCGTGCCCACTTTGATATTCAGCCTTTGGGGTATTAATGTGCCCGTGCCGTGGGAATCAAGCGAGATCGGATTTGCCGCGGTCACCCTTCTCGGTCTCGTGCTGACCCTCGTATCGGCGCTGGTGCTGTGGAAGAAAGATATGCTTTGAAATAAAGAAACAAAGGGACCGCTGCGGTCCTTTTTATTTTGCCGCTTTGGGGGAAATAACTGATATAATAGAAAAGTATTTGAAGAAAGGAGGAAACGATGGAACCGGCGGAACTTTTAAAAAAATATTTCGGTTATGATACATTCCGGCCTATGCAGGAAGATGTCATCAAAACCATTCTGTCGGGCAGGGATGTGCTGGCTGTCATGCCCACCGGCGCGGGAAAGTCGGTCTGCTTCCAGATTCCCGCCCTCCTCTTTCCCCACGGTACGATCATTATTTCTCCTTTGATTTCTCTCATGAAAGACCAGGTGGAAGCGCTTGCGGAGCAGGGGATTTCCGCATCCTATGTAAACTCCACCGTGCCTTTTGACGAATCTATCGAGCGGCTCCGCGATTTGTTCCGGGGGCGTCTGAAGCTGCTTTACATGGCGCCGGAAAAACTGGAACCCACCTATTTCACCGACTGCCTGTCCAAAGTGCCCCTGTCCATGGTCGTCATTGACGAAGCACACTGCGTTTCCCAGTGGGGCCATGATTTCCGTCCAAGTTACCAGAAAATAAAAACCTTTATCGATACGCTTCCCGCAAAACCCGTAGTCACCGCTTTCACCGCTACGGCGACCTCTTTGGTGGAAGAAGATATGAAACGGAGCCTTGGCCTGGGGAAAGCAGCCGTTTTCCGTACGGGACTGGACCGGCCGAACCTGTCCTTCCGTGTCATCCACGGCGCGGACCGGAAAGATTTCATTCTCCGCTATGTGCAGAACCACGGAAAAGAAAGCGGCATCATTTACTGCGCCACCAGGAAAGCAGTGGACGAAATTTATGAAATGCTTGCAAGCCGGAAAATAAAAGCGGGGCGGTACCATGCAGGAATGGAAGATGGCGCGCGGCGAAAAGGGCAGGAAGATTTTTCCTTCGACCGCATCCATGTCATGGTGGCGACAAACGCTTTCGGCATGGGTATCGACAAGAGCAACGTGCGCTACGTCCTTCACTACCAGATGCCCAAAAGCATGGAAGCCTACTATCAGGAAGCGGGGCGGGCAGGACGTGACGGCGCGAAAGCGGAATGCATCCTCCTTTACAGCGGGCAGGACGTAGGCATACAGCGGTACCTCATCGAATCGGGAAACCAGACGGACGGCCAGAAACAGATGGACTACGACCGCCTTTATGCCATGGACGGCTATTGCAGCACCACAGGCTGCCTGCGGAATTACATCTTAAATTACTTCGGCGAGACTGCTGATGAGACCTGCGGCCGCTGCGGAAACTGCGAAAGCGGAAAAGGAAAGGTGGACATCACCGACGAGGCGGTTCTCATTTTCCGAACCGTCAGATCTCTCAAGGAACGGTACGGCGCCGGCGTGGTGGCGGATATCCTTAAAGGAAGCCGCACAAAAATGATCAGGGAACGGAACCTGGACAGCCTTCCCACCTACGGCAGACTATCCTTTGCGAAAATCAAACATTTGAGAACCGCCATCCATTTCCTCATCGCCGACGGTTACCTCAAACGTGACGGCGGCGAATCTCCCCTGCTGCATCTTACGGAAAAAGCGGAAATCGTTCTGGAAAGAAAAGCGCAGGTACTGGGTTTTGCTTTCGGTGCGGAAGACGTTATGGCGTCTGTGGCGGTAGAAAAGAAAGCCATCCTTTCAGAAACGGAGAGCGGTATCTTTGAAAAACTCCGCGGACTCCGCCTTGCCATTGCCAGGGAAGAACGCGTCCCGCCCTTCGTCGTATTCTCCGATGCCACCCTGGAAGATATGGTCTCCCGCCTCCCGCGGACAGAAGAAGAAATGGCGGAAGTCCACGGCATCGGCGCTTTCAAATTAAAGAAGTATGGAGAACGTTTCCTTGCGGCGCTTGGAGAATTCAGCGGAGCGGAAGAAATAAAAGGAAAAGACAAAAAAGAAGAAAAAAATATATATGAGAAACTCGAACGGCTCCGCCGCTCTTTGGCAAAAAAAGAAAATCTGTCGACATCACAAATTCTTTCCGATACAGTCCTCCGTCGGATCGCAGAAACCCGTCCGGCCACCGAAGAAGAATTCCGCGGTGTGAAAGGCATCGGCCCGAAAAAAGCGGACAAATACGCAGAGGTCTTTTTGCAGGCCCTCCATCCGGAACGGAGCCGTATTTCCTCAAAAACAGAAAGTAAAATGCCGGAAAAAAGAGAACATGTCATTCCCAAAACGGCAAAACCCGTCCGCGGACGGAAAGGGAAAATCACAGCGGTACGAAAGGAAACGATTCAGGCCAGACAGATGGCGTTCATAGACATAGAAACAAGAGCGTTTTTCTTCTATTTGAAAAAAGTAAGAGCGCGGCTTGCCAAAGAAGCGGACCTGCCGGCGGAAAGCATCTGTGCCGACAGGGATTTGGAAAAGATGGTGAAAAGCGAAACCGTGTCTGACAATTTGCCTCCCGCTGTAAAAGCGGAATTTGAAAAAGCCATCGCCACCTACAAACAAATCAGATATCAAACATCAGATGACAGGAGCGGCCGGCAAAAAGGGTAATAGCTATTAGCTGTTAGCTGTGAGCTAAAAGTGCTGAATGACTGGGAATGGTAAGGCGTCATTCTGAGCGCCAGCGAAGAATCTGTTACCGTGGTGAGGAAAGCGGTAAGACGTCATCCTGAACGAACGTGAAGGATCTATTACCATGGTGAGGGAAAGCGGTAAGACATCATCAGCATAATAGATTCTTCACTCCGTGTCATGTTTCCGTTTCCCGTTTTCCTACAAAGCATTCTTGCCTCCGTTCAGAATGACCGGAGACGGTAAGGCGTCATAATGAGGGAAACGTTAAACATCATCCTAAATGAATGTGAAGGATCTATTACCATGGTGAGGGAAAGCGGTAAGACATCATCAGAGTCATAGATTCTTCACTCCGTGTCATGTTTCCATTTTCCGTCTTTCCCATAAGGCATTCTTGCCTCCGTTCAGAATGACGGGATACGGTAAGGCATCATAATGATGGAGGGACGCTAAGCATCATAATGACAGAGAACATTAAACGTCATCCTAAATGAATGTGAAGGATCTATTACCGTGGTGAGGAAAGCCGTAAGACGTCATCCTGAACGAACGTGAAGGATCTATTACCATGGTGAGGGAAAGCGGTAAGAAGATAAAAGCTATCCTATCAGCTGTAAGCCGTTAGCTGTGAGCTGTCAGCTAAAAGTGCTGAATGACAGCGGGATGCATTGAGGCCGTGGATGAGAAAGCGGTATGAGTAAAGGTATTCGTAGAATAGTATGAATTATATAGAAATAAGATAAATGTTTTGCTATAATGGGAACAGAGGTTGTTTAATAAAATAAGTGTTGAAAGGAAAGCGGGGAAACCCGGCAGGAATTTTCCTGTTTACGGATTCTGTACCCGGCTTTTCAGGCAAATGAAGTGTTATGGGGAGAGGTGATGTAAAAGCAGTATCGGCAGCATGGGGATGGTGCTTCTTTTTATTGCGTTTCTAAATTATATTGTTTTTTATGGGAGGAAAACATGAATCACATCTACAAAGTCATTTGGAGTCGAGTAAAGAACAGTTATGTCGTCGTTTCAGAAATTGCGGGCACAGCGAGAAAAAGCGGGAGGGTGAGAGTCTCTAAAAACACGCTGGCAGCAGTTTTGGCGGCTTTTTTATTGACAGGGATTTCTGTAAGCCCTGTATCTGCGGCGCTTGACGGGGTCAATACGTTTGTAGAACCGGGGAATCAGAATATTAAAATCGGGAATGATATTGATTTAAGAAATAACAGTACGAAAAACGGTGCCATTGCGATAGGCGATCACGCCCAGATTGATGATTATGTTATGCAGGAAGGCAGTATTGCCATCGGCAAGAATGCTTTTGTAGAAAACATGTGGGGAACGCAGGACAAAATATTCCGTTTCGGAATGACGTCGACGGATCCTTCTCGTACAGACCATTTACTGCCGGCAGGGATTGCCATTGGGCAGAATACTTATACCCGCAGCGGCATAATGATCGGCGACCATAAGTATGTTGGCGCCTTGGGAGATACCACAGTAAATTCCAATACGGATAAAGAAAAGCGCAAACTGTCCGTTTTAGTAGGCGCGACCACCGTCGGGCTGAACAGTTATTCTGCCGGTGCGTTTGCGACGACGACCGGCGCCTACTCCATCATGACGAATGCGTATGACGGAGATACGAACCAGGGATCTGCCGCCCAGAATTTCGGCGCGGTCATCAACGGATCCTTTAACAGCATTGAATCAAAAACGGCGGGCAGCAATATATCAGGAATCGCCAATGCGGTCGTAGGGACTGCCAATCGGACCCATAACGCAAACGGTACCTTGGTTTTCGGCGCGGGCAATGAAGTGACCAATTCAGTGGACAATATAGCAAATCCCATGTCGTTTTTGGGGCTCAACAGTCCCAAGGAATTGGCAGAAAAACTCAGGGAGGATATACGGAGAAATGATTCCGGCGGCGCTGTCCTTGCTGTCGGCGGCGGAAATAAAGCGGACTATGCATACCGCTCCCAGCTGGTCGGGGTGGGAAATACCCTGACAGGAACCGCAGCGGAAAAGGCTGCTTACAATTTACTGAACGGTTATAAAAATACAGGTATCAATGTAAGCGGTGTAACTGTCATCGGTACGAACCGCACGATTTCCAATGCAAAAGATACGATTGTGATGGGTTCTTCTGCCGGCGGTATTACTACAACTGCCAGCAATGCGGTCATACTTGGCTCGGAAGCCAATGCGGAAAAAGACGGCGGCGTAGCGATCGGTGCGGATTCCGTTGCCTCTGTTGACAAGGATATTGCGGGATATGATCCGTCTACCAAATTAGCTTCTACAAATACATCGGCCGCATGGAAAGCGACGCATGCAGCGGTATCTGTTGGTAATGGCAGTACTGCTACAAGGCAGATTACCGGTGTGGCAGCCGGCACGAATGACACCGATGCAGTCAATGTGGCGCAGCTGAAAGCTATTGCCGGAGGTACGGGCAGCATTCATTTCGTATCCGTGAAAGGCGGAAATGCATCATCAGTCAATTATAACAACGATGGGGCAAAAGAGACCGGAGCCATTGCGATTGGAGCAAATGCAGAGGCGACGGCAAATAGTGCGGTTGCCATGGGTTTTAATGCCCAGTCCAACGGTTCCGGAAGTATCGTTATCGGCGAATCATCCGGCCTGATTCCTGATGCATCAAAACGGGGGGCTTCCAAAGGGAACAGCAGCATTATTATCGGTACGGAAAATATTGATAAAGGCGGCACGAAAGACCATGCCGGCTCTAATGACGGTATACTCGGAAGCAACAATACGATACAGGAGTCCAATGGCGCTTTCGTGACCGGCGCGTTTAACCATGTGTCCGATTCTTATCAGTTCGGACAACTCTCTGCTTCGGAGCAGCAGGAATTGGCGCAGGCGATGGCGGATGGCAAGCCTCTGGGCAAGTACATCGGCAAATGGGGAAGCCATGTCTTTGTTACCGGCGACGGAAATACCGTTTCACAAGGAATGAATGTTACAATCAGCGGCTCTCAGAATACCGTCAAGAACAGCAAGAGTCAGACCGTCATCGGGGACAGCAATAAGATTACCGATAGAAATGCCGGTACGGTTTCCGGGCACCAGGAAGAAAGGACGAAGAATGTGTCCGACCTTGTCATCGGCAAGGGGAATGATATTTCCGGCAACGACACCTACATGAAAGGGTATGAGAGCCTGACCGTTATCGGGAATAATAACAAAGCGGTCAATCCTAGCTCGGGTATCGTAATCGGGGATAACCAGAAATTATCAGCGATTAAAGAATCCGTCGTTATCGGTTCCATGACACCGGAAGAAAAGGCCGATTCCGATATCCAGCAGAAACATGCCAGTGTCGTTGTCGGGTATCATGCCCAGAGCGGGACCAGAGACGGCGGCGGAATGAATGTGGCTCTTGGCCATGGGGCAAAAGCTTATGGCTGGCAGGAGACCGTGACAGGGATCAAATCCATTGTAGAAGCAGGCGATTCCGGCTATGACGGCTATCTGGCTTCTGTCTATGGCGGTCTTAATACCGTAGCGTCAAATAAGGCGGACCAGAATGATGGGATGGCAAACACCGTCGTCGGTACCCTGAATAAAACAGAAGGCGCCAATGGGGCTCTCGTTTTCGGCGCGGGCAATAGCGTTACACATTCTTTCGGGACGGCACCGACCGATGAAGATGGAAACAGTATGAATGAGCATTGGAGCGATGCCATACTTGGAGGAGGACAGAAGTATGCTATGGGAGAAGGACCGCTGGGCCATGATGAGCTCAGGAAAGCGATGGGACTGGCCATGTCGACCGGCGGCGGCTCCGTGGTCACCATGGGGAATGGAAATACCTCAGATTATGCCGTCCATTCCCAGATCATCGGCTCCGGAAATATCCTTACAGGTACAGCAAATACACCCAGCATCAATAATACGATCAACGGATATGGAAATACAGGCAGGAATGTGGAACGTATGTCTATGATGGGGACCGGGAATAATATGTCCGGCAGTACAGCCGATGTCGTGATCGGGGATTACCACCATATGGACGGCGGCAAAAACAATGTAATCCTTGGATCCATGGCTACGGAAAAGAAGACTGTAACGAAAACGTATACGATGAAAGATGCTTCGGGCAATGTTATTCTTGAAAAGAAATATAAGGTGACGGAAAATGTACCGATTAAATCGCATACGGCGAATATAAGCAATGCGGTGATGCTCGGCTACAATACGGATGTGGAAAAAGACGGCGGCGTAGCGATCGGCGCGGATTCGATTGCCTCCGTCGACAAGGGCGTCGCAGGTTATGACCCGGCTGCCGGTGATCATTCCAATGATACGACAGGCACGTGGAAAGCGACAGCCGCTGCTGTTTCTGTCGGTAAAGCGGCAACTCCGACCAGTGCGGCAGTCACCCGCCAGATTACAAACGTGGCAGCCGGCACGCAGGATACCGATGCCGTCAATGTGGCACAGCTGAAAAAGGTACAGGCAGCTGTCGGTGCGGCGAAAGTGCATTATTACAGCGCCAAGTCTACAAAAACGGGAGCCGGCAGCAACTATGATAATGACGGCGCCGAGGCGGAAGACAGCATCGTGCTCGGTATTTCCTCTTCTTCGAAAGGGGTGAACAGCACCGTTCTTGGCAATAATAACAAACTGACCGGAGTGAAAAATGGAAGAAACAACAGTATCGTCGCCGGCCAGAATCTAGAAGTGGAAGGCGCTCATAATGCCGTATTCGGCACGGATTATAACAATTATGACCATAAGCTGACAAAAGTCTTCGGGGAACAGAATACGGTCATCGGTGTGGGGAACCTGGTCGGCTATACGGCAGAAAAAGATCCGAGCGATCCGACAAAATGGATTTACACCAAGAATTCCAGCGGCAGCGACCAGAATGTGGCTGTCGGTGTGACAAATACGGCAAACGGCGGTAGTGTCGTGGTAGGCACCAGTTCCGAAGCGGAAAATCTGGGGGTCTCTTTCGGTCATGGGAATAAAGTCATCGGCTCGAATAGCGGCGGCGGACAGAGAGGTCTTGCCCTGGGGAATTATCTGACAGTCAAGGGCGAAGAAGCGGTAGCTGTAGGTACAAATGCTTCCGCGACCGCGGACTGGGCCATTGCCATGGGCAAAAATAGTAAAGCGGAGAAAGAAACTGCTATGGCTTTTGGTTATGATTCTCATGCCAAAGTCGCCGGCGGCGTGGCCCTCGGCTCGTGGAGTGTGGTGGATACGGCAGCGGGTGTGAGCGGATATGACCCCTCCACTAAAGCGGCTTCTACGGATACGTCAGCTGCCTGGAAATCGACTGTAGGCGCTGTTTCCGTAGGTGATGCGTCCAAAGGTATCACCCGCCAGATCACCGGTGTAGCGGCCGGCGCGGCAGATACCGATGCCGTCAATGTGGCACAGCTGAAGAAAGTGGAAGCCACGGCGGCAGCAGCTAAGACTAATGTGACGGCCGGTGATAATGTGACCGTTACTCATGATTCCACGACAAATACATACAAAGTCTCCGCCAAGGATACCTATACGACGGGCGGTACCTACGATGCAGCCACGAAGAAAATCAAATTTACACAGAATGATCCGTCCAAGAACTATGAAGTCGATGTGAGCGGTCTCGTAGGGAGCGGCGGAACCGGCAGCCTGACCTTTGCGGGAGACACTGGCAGCGCCATTACTAAAAATTCAGGCGAAACACTGCAGATTACCGGCGGCGCGACAGAAGTAGCAGCAGCCAATAATATCGGTGTTGTTTCCGAAAATGGCAAACTGAATCTGAAACTGGCAAAAAATATTGATCTCGGCAGCGACGGCAGCATCAAGACCGGTGATACGAAGATGGACAACAAAGGACTGGCCATCCAGGGCGGCCCGTCTGTGACCAAAGGCGGCATTGACGCAGGCAGCAAAAAAATTACCCATGTGGCGGCCGGTGAAATAAGCGCCACTTCCACTGATGCTGTCAATGGAAGCCAGCTCCAGGCCGTAAAGAATGATGTGCAGAATAATACGCAGAACATATACAACATGGGTAAAAAGGTAGGAGAACTGGGCACCCGGATTAACAAAGTAGGTGCGGGGGCGGCAGCACTGGCGGCCCTCCATCCGCTGGACTTCGACCCCCATGACAAGTGGGACATTGCGGCAGGCTTCGGCAATTATCGTAACGCCAGCGCTGCGGCGGTAGGCCTCTTCTATCGGCCGAACGAAAGAACGATGATGAGTCTCGGCTGGACCATGGGAGATGACAGGAATATGATTAATGCAGGAATTTCTGTGAAGCTGGGACGCGGTGACGTTTATACCCGTTACTCCAAAGTGGAAATGGCGAACCAGATTAAGGACTTGAAAGAGAAAAATGACAAGATGCAGGCAGAAAATAAAGAGATGAGATCGGAGCTGGATGAATTGAAGGCCCAGGTAGCAGCTCTCGCTGCCAAGAAATAAGCAACTTTTAGTAAAAAAGGAGCAGGCACTGCTGATGGTGCCTGCTCCTTTTTCGTTTCCGGTAAAAGTGGAAATCATGGCAAGGCGTCATCCGAAGCGAATGTGAAGGATCTGCTGTTGTGATGAGGAAAGCGGTAAGAAGATAAAAGCTATCAGCTGTGAGCTGCCAGCTATAAGCTGTTAGCTATGAGTTAAAAGCCGAAGCATATGATTTCCGTTAGGTGTCATACGAAACAACAGCAAAGGATCTGCTGTCATAATGAGGGAAACGTTAATCGTCATCCTGAACGGATGTGAAGGATCTGTTGCCGTGGTGAGGGAATCGGTAAGACATCATCAGCATAATAGATTCTTCACTCTGTGTCACTGTCCTGTTTCCCGTCTTTCCCACAAGGTGTTCTTGCCCCCGTTCAGAATGACATTAAACAGACGGCACAGCTGGGATTCTAACCACTTTCAGGCCTGCTGATAAAGTAGCACCCATGGTAAGGCGTCATTCTGAGCGATAGCGAAGAATCTGTTACCGTGGTGAGGAAAGCGGTAAGAAGATAAAAGCTGTGAGCTGTTAGCTGTGAGTTAAAAGCCGAAGCATATGATTTCCGTTAGGTGTCATACGAAACAACAGCAAAGAATCTGCTGCCGTGATGAGGGGGGGTAATCGTTATCCTAAGCGAATGTGAAGAGTCTGCTGCTATGGTGAGGAAAACGGTAAGGCGTCATCCGGTGTAATAGATTCTTCACTCTGTGTCACATAGCCGTTTCCCTGCTTTCTCACAAAGCATTCTTACCCCCGTTCTGAATGACGATTTTGGGAAAGCACGTCACTAACAATGGAGAACGGAAAGCATCATAATGACGGAGACGGTAAGGCGTCATAATGAGGAAAGCGGTAAGAAGATAAAAGCTGTGAGCTGTTAGCTGTCAGCTATGAGCTATGAGCTGTGAGCTGTCAGCTACAAGCTATGTTATAATGAATAAATTATAGGGTGTGTATTGTCTTTAGAGGGGGTATCAGGGTGGCGGAGCTGAATTTACTGCAGGAGAAAATTTTGAGCGACGGGGTGATCCGTCCGGGGAATGTGCTCAAGGTGGACAGTTTCCTGAATCATCAGATCGATGTGCCTTTTATCAGTGAACTGGGGAAGGAATTTAAAAAGCTTTTCGAGGATCGGAAAGTGGATAAGATTCTGACGATCGAAGCGTCGGGAATTGGTATCGCCTGTCTTACAGCAGTGTACTTCGGCGTGCCTGTTGTTTTTGCGAAGAAATCTGCGGGAAGCAATATGGATAAGGAAATGTTTGCTACGGAGGTTATGTCATATACCCATAATCGGAAAAACCATGTGGTGGTATCAAAGAAATATCTGAAACCCGGCGAACATATCCTCATCATGGACGATTTTCTTGCCAACGGCTGCGCCGTGAGCGGGCTTCTTGATCTGGTAAAACAGGCGGGTGGTATCGTGGGAGGCATCGGCATCTGCATCGAAAAAGGTTTCCAGGGCGGCGGTGACGCGCTTCGTGAAGCGGGATATGATGTCCGCTCTCTGGCAGTTATTGAAAAAATGGATGCCGAAACAGGCGTCATTACGTTCCGCTGAGGAGGCCGGAATGGATACAGATCCGATTTATGAAGCGGATGGGAAAATATCTGTCCGCAAAGCGGTGCCTTTCGGTCTCCAGCACGTTCTTGCCATGTTTGTGGCAAATATCGCGCCGATCCTTATCGTAACGGGCGTGGTGAAGATGCCTGCCTCAGAAGCGGGTGCTGTTGTCCAGGCAGCCATGATCATTGCAGGCATCGGCTCCCTGCTCCAGATGTATCCCGTCTTCCGTCTGGGCAGCGGACTTCCCGTCATCATGGGGATCAGCTTTACCTTTGTTTCTGTTTTTTGTGTGATCGGATTGAAATACGGCTACGGCGCTATTCTCGGTGCTGTCCTTATAGGCGGTGTTCTGGAGGGAATCCTCGGTCTCGGCGCGGCATGGTGGCGGAAACTTGTGCCGCCCATCGTTTCGGCGACTGTCGTGACGGCCATCGGGTTTTCCCTGCTTCCCATCGGAGCGAATTCTTTCGGCGGCGGTTTCGGCCATCCTGAGTTCGGCGATGCCCGTTTCCTTATTGTCGGTACGATTACTTTGGTTTCCTGCCTTATTTTTAATATCCGTGCGAAATCTTTCTATAAGCAGTTATCTGTCCTTTTCGGGCTTTTTGTGGGGTACGTTACGGCATACTTCTACGGTATGGTTGATTTGGGCCGCTTGACGGAAGTATCCCTTGTGTCTCTGCCGGTTTTCATGCCTTATTCTCCGGAATTTCATTATGACGCCATCTTTTCTGTGTTCCTTATTTTCCTGGTGTCTGCCACAGAAACGCTGGGCGACACCTCGGCGCTTGCCGCCATGGGGTTCAACCGGGAAGCGGAGGACAGGGAAATATCCGGTTCCATTGCCGTGGACGGGTTTGTTTCTGCCGCGTCTTCTCTCTTCGGGTGTTTGCCGATTACATCTTTCAGCCAGAATGTGGGGCTTATCGCCATGACGCATGTGGTAAACAGGAAAGCCATCGCCAGCGGCGCCGTCATTATGGTTCTGGCAGGACTTGTTCCCGCGCTGGGGGTTATTTTGGCGTCACTGCCTGAAGCCGTCCTTGGCGGCTGTACGCTTATGATGTTCGGCTCCATCGTGGTGTCCGGTGTGCAGATGATCAGCCGCTGCGGATATTCACAGAGAAATATGAGTATTGCCGCCCTGTCTCTTTCCATCGGATTGGGATTCACGCAGACACCGCAGATTTTTCGCATATTTCCCGAACTGCTGCGGAGCGTATTCGCAGAGAACTGTGTAGCGGTGGTTTTCATCGTGGCGGTTCTTCTGAATCTTGTATTTCCCAAAGGGGAAGAGGAAAAAGCAGCGGCAGGAGCTGCCGAATGAAATACAGGCGCTGACCGGCAATCGGCGCTTTTATTTTGCCATAGTAATGGAAGTATATATTTCCTGTTGTAACAGCTGATTTGCGTATGCTAAAATGAGTTTAAATTATAAAAGGGGAGGCTGGTTTATGACAAAAGATGAAATGAAGAAGGTCGTCTGTCAGGCGATTGATGAAGCGACGGAAAAGATTCATGAAACCGTTCTTCGGATTGAAAGCGAACCTGAACTGGGATACAAAGAAACGAAAACGGCGGCAAAAGTGGAAAGTTATATGAAAGAATTAGGGCTTACGCCGCAGACGGGACTTGCTCTCACCGGTGTGAAGACTTGCGTCGATGGCGGGAAGAAAGGCCCTGCCGTAGCCGTTCTTGCGGAACTGGACGCGGTGGGAACGCCGGACAGTCCCAAAGCGGATCCTCTTACGGGAGCGGCCCATACATGCGGACATTTCCTCCAGATGGCGTCCATGCTGGCGGCATGTACGGGGATCGTCAAGTCGGACGTGATGAAGGATCTGGCGGGGAGCGCCGTGTTTTTTGCCGTACCGGCGGAAGAATATGTGGAAATTGATTACCGCAAGCGTCTGGTGAAAGAAGGGAAGATCCATTTTCTCGGCGGCAAGAGCGAACTTGTCTATGAAGGACATTTTGACGATATCGACATGGCGATGATGATGCATTCACAGGGAAACGCTCCTGAAAAAGCAGTGTACATCGGGAAATCAAGCAACGGTTTTGTAGGGAAAACAGTGCAGTATATAGGAAAGACCGCTCATGCGGCCAATGCCCCTCATGAAGGCATCAATGCACTGAATGCGGCATGTCTGGGGATTATGGGGATCAATGCCCTTCGTGAAACGTTCAAAGAAGATGATATGGTCCGTGTCCATCCCATCATTACCAAGGGGGGTGACCTAGTTAATAATGTCCCCTCTGATGTGCGCATGGAACTCTACGTCCGCGCGAAAACCATGGAAGCCATCGACTGCCAGCACCGTCGTGTTGACGAGGCGCTCAAAGCGGGCGGCGCGGCTGTCGGAGCAAAGGCCGTTATTGAAACGCTGCCCGGGATGTTTCCCCTGGCATGCAGTCCCCGATTGAATGACCTGTTTGTGGAAAATATCAAAGAATACTTTCCGGAAACGAAAATTGAAGATGCGGGACATTTTACGGCATCTACTGACATGGGTGATATTTCTCATCTCATGCCGAGTATCCACCCGTTTATCGGCGGCGTGGACGGCGGACTTCATACAAAGGATTTTTGCGTCACCGATTTCGATGCGGCGGCTATCCTTCCGGGAAAGGTTTTTGCCATGAATATCATTGATCTGCTCTATGACGAAGCGGCAATGGCAAAAGAAATATTGGAAAAAGAAAAACCCATTCTTACCAAGGAAGAGTACCTGGCGAAACTGGAAAGCTATTTCCAGAGTTAATTAAGAAGAGTATGTAAGAAAAGGAAAGGGGACTGCTATGAAAAGCATTAAGCTGCACCTGATCGTTCTGGTGATTATCGTCATCGCCGAACTGATCGGAAATATCGTCATCAACGTAGGAATAGGGAAAATCGTGCTTCTGCCCATGATGTACGCTCTGATTATGGGGGTTTTGACGGCGCCAAAGTTCACGAAGATTTCAGGAGAAAAGGAAATTCATGCTGCCAGCGGACTTTTGGGCGTCACTCTTGTGCTTCTCATGGCGCGCTACGGCACGCTTGTCGGACCGACACTGCCGAAAATCCTTGCCGCGTCTCCCGCCTTGATTCTGCAGGAGTTCGGTAATCTGGGAACTGTCCTTATCGGTATCCCGTTGGCCGTCCTGATCGGTCTTAAGCGGGAAGCCATCGGTGCGGCGCATTCTGTGGCCCGTGAACCGAATGTCGCTCTCATCGGCGAAAGATACGGTCTTGATGCAGCGGAAGGACGGGGCGTCATGGGCGTCTACATCTGCGGGACTGTCATCGGTACCATTTTCTTTGGCCTTATGGCCAGTGTGGCAGCTTCTTACCTGCCTTTCCATCCTCTGGCGCTCGCCATGGCAGCAGGAGTAGGGTCGGCAAGCATGATGACGGCTGCGGTAGGTTCTCTTTCCGCCATGTATCCACAGATGGCCGACCAGCTGGCGGCTTTCGGCGCGGCAAGTAATATGCTTTCGGGACTGGACGGTATTTATATGAGCATCTGGCTCGCCCTCCCCATGTCAGAATGGCTCTATAAAGTCTGCTACCGGATTAAGTACGGCAAAGCTCCGCCGAAGAGGGAAGAGTGCGATGTGGCAGAAGTGAAAGAAGAGGAGGGGGCAAAATGAAACTGGCAGAAATATTTCAAGTTCTTATTATTACAGGCGTGATGTCCCTTGTGGCAAATACCGTAGGCACCAAGAATGATCTTATGCAGGCGATTCCCGGCATGGGTATCCTCATTGCCATCGCTTTCATCGGCATGTGGATGGGCCGCGTCCTTCCGGGAAAGATCCCCGGCGTAGCCTATGTGGTCACTCTCGGATGTATCCTGACCTATCCGGGCTTCCCCGGCTCCGATTTTATCAATGCGTCCGTTAAGAATGTAGGGTTCCTCCAGCTCTGCACTCCGATCCTGGCTTATGCGGGCATTGCGATCTGCAAAGACCTGGATGTCTTCGCCAAGAGCAGCTGGCGCATCGTTCTGGTGAGTGTAGTCGTCTTCATCGGCACCTACATAGGTTCCGCCATTATTGCCCAGGTGATCCTTAAGAGTATCGGACAGATTTAAAACATTTGGGAAAGACCCGCGCCATATAGACAAAAACGCTTCCTTCACCGGGGAGGCGTTTTTACATGGGAAATGCGACATCGGCGGACGGTTTCTCCTGCTTTCTGCGTACCCGTTTCCGCACACATCGTTATGCCTGTCGGTCACTCTATGAGTATTTCCTATACAGTTTAAGGCAAGCTATACATTGTGCTTATAAGGTGTAGACACAGGAATGAATAATGGTACAATATACATGGTATTATTTAAATAGGAAGTTTACTTACGATGAAAGGCAAGGAGGATTGTCATGAAAAGATTGAAGAAAGCAGCTTTGGCGGTGGCATGTGCTGCTGTGCTCTGTTCCGTATTTTCCGGCTGCGGCGGAGATAAAAAGGATACCGCCAAGGCCGCTCCCGCAGAGGAAAAGGTGCTCACCGTTTACACGGCGCGCAGCGAAAGCTTAAACAATCTTGTCATTCCCGCTTTTGAAAAAGAAACGGGGATTAAAGTCAATGTCATTGTGGCGGGGACGGGCCCCCTCGTGAAACGTGTGGCGTCTGAAAAGGACAATCCCCAGGGCGATATTCTCTGGGCGGCTGACCAGACGATGCTGGATTCCCAGAAAGAACTTTTTGAGAAATATGTATCTCCGGAAGATGCGAATATGATTGATGCCGCCAAAAATAAGACAGGATATTTCTCTCCCGCATTTGCCGATCCCACTGTTTTCATCGTTAATAAAAAACTGGCAGGCGACATGAAGATTGCCGGGTTTGACGATCTCCTCAATCCGGCGCTAAAGGGCAAGATTGCCTGCGGAGACCCTGCCAACTCCAGCTCCGCGTTCCAGGTGCTCATGGCGATGCTTTACGCCAAGGGCAAGGATGGAGATCCCATGTCCCCCGAAGCTTGGGCGTATGTGGATAACTTCATTAAGAATGTGGACGGGAAATTTCTGAACAGTTCCGGCGCTGTCCATAAAGGCGCTGCCGACGGCGAATATACCGTGGGGCTTACCTGGGAAGATCCGGCTGCTACCTATGTGAAGAACGGCGCTGACGTAGAAGTCGTATTCCCGAAAGAGGGAGCGATTTTCCCGGGCGAATCCGTACAGATCATCAAAGGCGCGAAACATATGGAAAATGCGAAGAAATTTGTCGATTTTATGCTTTCCCAGAAGATCCAGGAAGCGGCAGGAAAGACGCTCACCGTCCGTCCGCTCCGCAAGGGTGTGAAACTTGCTGACTACATGACACCCCAGGACACAATTGCTTTGTTCAAGAATTATGACGAAGGCTGGGTAGCTGCCCATAAGAAAGAAGTCGTAGCGGAATGGAATAAACATCTGGAAAATTCCAGACAGTAATAAGTAATCAGGTCATCAGAGGGCGTCGGGCATTTCGCCTGACGTCTTTTTTTATAGATGACGATTGAAGCGCGGGGTTATGAGGTTATTATGAGTGTTTCTATCAATATAGATAAAGTAGTGAAGAAGTACGGGGATACGGTGGTGGTAAACGGTCTGTCCGTGGATATTATGCCGGGCGAATTTTTCACCCTTTTAGGGCCGTCGGGCTGCGGTAAAACGACACTGCTCCGTATGATTATCGGATTCAATTCCATAGAGGGCGGTACGATTTCCGTCGACGGGAATGTCATCAACGATGTGGCGACAGATAAAAGAAATATGGGCATGGTTTTCCAGAATTACGCCATTTTCCCCCACATGTCGGTGAAAGATAATGTGGCTTTCGGTCTGCGGATGCGGAAGGTGCCTGAAAAGGAAATCGAAGAGCGGGTGGATAAAATCCTCAAGATCGTGAAGATCGACCACCTGAAAGACCGTATGCCCACAGCGCTTTCCGGCGGGCAGCAGCAGCGCGTCGCCCTTGCGCGGGCGATCGTCATCCGGCCGCAGGTACTTCTGATGGATGAACCGCTGTCCAACCTGGATGCGAAACTCCGTATCGAAATGAGGAATGCCATCAAGCAGATCCAGCGCCGGGTGGATATAACCACGGTGTATGTCACCCACGACCAGGAAGAGGCGCTGGCGGTGTCTGACCGTATCGCCGTCATGAATGGCGGGGTCATCTGCCAGATCGGCAAACCGGCGGATATTTATAAAAGGCCGAAGAATGTTTTCGTTTCGACTTTCATCGGGCTCTCCAACCTGCTGGACGGACACATCGTGAAAAAAGGAGATAAGACAAGCATTTCCTTTAAAGAAAATGAAGACTGGCTTGTAGACATGGATAACTTATCAGGCGGCGTGGAGGACGGAGAAGAAGTCATCATTTCCGTCCGCCCGGAAGAATTTGATATGGAGCCCGGCACGAAAGAGGGGATCCGCGGCGTGATCTGTTCTTCCGTCTTCCTCGGTCTTACTACCCATTACTTCATCACCACTGACGGAGGGCAGGAATTAGAGATTCTCCAGACCCAGGAAGGCCACGATATTCTTCCCGACGGCAGCGCCGTCACGCTCACCGTCAAAGCCGGACGGATCAATGTTTTCCGCCGGACAACGGAAGAAACATTGATCAGAGAGGAAGGACTATGAAAAAGAATCTGACTGTCTGGAACCTTTTCAGTGTCGTTATTCTTGCGGCTTTCGCCCTTTTCATCATGTATCCCATATTCCTCATTTTGTATCGGAGTGTCATTCATGGGGATACAGGGGCGCTCACGCTTCAGAATTTCGCCCATTTCTTCGCTAAAAAATTCTACTGGGGAACGATGGTGAACTCGCTGAAAGTGACTGTCGTTTCCACGATTTTATCGGCGGCTCTCGGCCTCCCGCTGGCATACCTCATGAGGAGCGTGAAAATAAAAGGAAGCAGTTTCCTGAATATCCTCATCGTTATCTCCTATCTGTCGCCGCCTTTCATCGGGGCATACGCGTGGATACAGATGCTCGGGCGGCAGGGCGTCATCACCCAGTTCCTGAATGACACCTTCGGACTCCATTATGGCGGTGTGTACGGCTTTGCCGGCATTGTCCTCGTCTTTACGCTCCAGTCATTTCCCCTTGTTTACATTTACGTATCGGGAGCGCTGAAAAATCTGGACAACTCTTTGAATGAAGCGGCGGAAAGCCTGGGATGCAGCCGCATGGGGCGCATTTGGAAAATCATCGTGCCTCTTGTCATGCCCACGCTCCTTGCCAGCTCCATGCTCGTTTTCATGCGTGTCTTTGCTGACTTCGGCACGCCCATGCTCATCGGTGAGGGATACAAGACACTCCCCGTCCTTATTTACAACCAGTTCATGGGAGAAGTATCGGGCGATGACGGCTTCGCGGCAGCCATCTGCTGCATCGTGATCGGGCTCACCATCGTCATGTTCTTCGTCCAGCGTTTTCTCGCGGGAAGAAATACCTACGCCATGACCGCCCTGAAACCCATGGCAGCGGAATCACTCGGCGGCCTGCGGAATATCCTCGCCCATCTGGCAGTCTACATGACCGTTGGACTGGCGATCCTGCCCCAGTTTGTCGTCGTGTACACCTCTTTCCTTGCCACAAACGGAGGGCAGGTATTCACCGGTGGATTCGCTCTTCAGAGTTATGATGCGACACTCTTTGCCAAGGACAATGACGTCATTTGGCATACCTACTTCCTGGGGCTTTGCGCCATCGCTGCCGTCCTCGTCTTAGGTGTCCTTATCGCCTACCTTTCCGTGCGGAAAAGAAATACACTGAACAGTATTCTTGACGTCATGACGATGTTCCCCTTCATCATTCCCGGTTCCGTCCTCGGTATCGCTTTCGTCTTTGCTTTCAATAAATCGCCGATTATCCTTACCGGAACGGCGCTGATCATGATTATTTCTTTCGCGGTGCGGAGAATGCCCTATACAGTCCGTTCCTCCACCGCCATTTTGGGAAATATCAGTCCCAGCATCGAAGAAGCGGCTATTTCCCTAGGCGCCTCCGATATGACGACATTCCGTAAAATCACGGTTCCCATGATGATGCCCGGCGTTCTTTCCGGCGCCATCATGAGCTGGGTCACCATCATCAGCGAGCTGTCGTCATCCATCATCCTGTACACGAACAGCACGCAGACACTCACTGTATCCATCTACACGGAAGTCATCCGCGGCAACTACGGGAACGCTTCCGCGTACGCCACCATCCTCACGGTGACATCCATCCTGTCGCTGCTTCTTTTCTATAAAGTGACAGGCCGGCGCGACGTGTCAGTGTAAGTACGAAGTCGTTTTCCCATACAAAGGGAAACAGTTTTGCTATAGGAAATATGTACGCAACGGAATTCTTTTCAGCATAAAGGCAGCTATGCGAATGTACCATGGCTGCTTTTTTTGTGCTTTCTGAAATTCTAAGCAATTAACCTGGTATAATAAGGCATACACGATTTCATGATGAGGAGATTGAAATGGCAGAACACATCGAACATCTGAAAGATGGCATTTATGAAAAAGTCATGTCGAAAGAATTTGCCGACCGACTGATGGAAGCAATAGAAGCAAAAAAAGTTTGGGCAGAACGAGATGACACAGACGCTTATGAAGCGACAGGATATTTATCGTCATACCTTGAAAAGCTTATTCGTCTTTGCTTGAAAGACATTGCAGACAGAAATACAGAAGCCGTACTTTCTGATGAAATAGAATTAACGAATCAGCTGGTAGAAATGCTTGTGGAACGTTTGCCTGATTTAGGTCACGGTCACAGCGTGGTGAAAAATCAGTTTCTTTTAAAGTCTCTTGAACATGTAGCCAATAAAACCAGTCCAAGGAAATGGGAATATCCTGATACATCGCTGACGAAAAGTTTCCTTTTTACTAACAGCCATAACGATACGTCCATGGTTTCTGAATTGCGTAAAGAAATCATGTCTGCGGACAGAATTGATTTTCTCGTTTCCTTTATTCGTTTTTCGGGATTGGCGCTTCTTTTGCCATACTTGCGAGACTTTACGAATAAAGGCGGACATTTAAGAGTTATTACAACAACTTACATGGGTGCTACCGACCCGAAAGCGGTGGTGGAACTTGCGAAATTGCCGAATACGGAAATTCATATTTCTTACAACGTAAAAGAAACACGTCTTCATGCAAAATCTTATATTTTCAATCGGGATAGCCAGTTTTCTACAGCTTATATAGGCTCATCCAATTTGTCTCACGCTGCCATTGCGGAGGGCCTGGAATGGAATATGAAAATTACGGAGCAGGATATGCTGTCTATTATGGAAAAAATGACGGCTACTTTTGAAACGTACTGGAACTCCGATGAATTTCAGGTGTTTCATGTGGAACAAAAAGACGAGCTCATCAAAGCCATTGATCATGAGCGAGGACGGGAGGGGAGTGGAAAAAATCAAGTCGCCTATCAATTTGACATCAAGCCCTATCCGTACCAGCAAGCTATCTTAGATGCTTTGGAAGCGGAACGAAAACAGAAGAATCATTGGAAAAATTTAGTGGTCGCTGCGACAGGCACAGGAAAAACAGCAATTTCTGCTTTTGACTACAGAAATTTCATGGGAAGCAGATTGCCACAGACCACAAGATTATTATTTGTTGCACATCGGGAAGAAATATTAAAACAGAGCCAGGCATGTTTCAGACAAGTTTTGAAAAATGCAGACTTTGGTGAACTGGCAGTGGGTGGAAATAGAGCGGCCTCGGCAGAACATCTTTTCATTTCTGTACAGACCTTTAACAGTCAAAAACTTTGGGAACGTATGGACGCAGACTACTATGACATGATTATTGTCGATGAATTTCATCATGCTGCTGCGGACTCTTACCAAAAATTGCTGTCTCACTTTAAACCCAAAATTCTGTTAGGACTGACAGCAACACCTGAACGAATGGATGGAAAGTCCATTTTAACCTACTTTGATAATCGTATGGCAGCGGAAATTCGACTGTCTGATGCTATTGAGCGGAGATTGCTCTGTCCTTTCCATTATTTTGGTGTACAGGATACCACCAACTTGGAAAATGTAAAATGGACTTCTGGCGATTACGATGTAAAAGAGCTTACTGATCTGTACACGATTTCTTCTTATGGGGCAGACAAAAGAGCGTATGCCATTATGAGCGCTGTAGAGCGGTATAGCGCCGATCTGCGTGATGTAAAGGGCATTGGGTTCTGCGTTTCGCAAAAACATGCCGCTTTTATGGCAGACTATATGAACAAACATGATTTGCCGTCGATAGCACTTGACGCAAACTCAAAAAAAGAAGATCGTGACGGTGCCAAACAAAAATTGGAAACGGGGGACATCAAATTTATCTTTACGGTAGATATATTTAATGAAGGCGTAGATATTCCTGCGGTGAATACCGTGCTTTTCCTTCGTCCGACGAACAGCATGACCGTCTTTATCCAGCAATTGGGGCGCGGACTTCGATTAGATAGGGGGAAAGATTGCCTCACTGTTTTGGATTTTGTGGCTCAGGCAAATAAGAAATATAATTTTGCAGGTCGTTTTACGGCACTCCTTGGGAAGAAAGATGTTTCCATCAAAAAAGAAATTGAAGGTGGATTCCCTCATGTGCCGAAAGGTTGTGCCATTCAGCTTGAAAAAGTTGCGCAGGAACGGATTCTTGATAATATAAGGAAACAGCTTAGCCGTTATGATTTCTATAAAGAACTTGTCCTTGAGCTGAGAGACACTTTAGGAAAAGTGCCGACAGCAGCAGAATTTTTTGAGGCATCAAAAGTAGAGCTCCATGTTTTTTACAATGATAAACGAACCTATGCTCGTCTTTGTGCTGACGCCGGTATTATTCCAAACTTTGAAACAACAGAAGAAGAAATACTTCTTCAAAAAGCTGTTCCAAGAATGCTTTCCATAGATTCAACGGACTGGATTTCCTTCTTGCTGTCACTCTTTAACGATGATCAGGAAGAAAGATGCTTAACAGCCTTGCAAAAGAAATACCTCCGTATATGGCAGTGGACGATATGGGGAAAAGACTATGATGACGCAGGAATGGTCTCTCCCTTGGACGCTGTACATCGATTATCCAAGGTGACATATATAAAAGAAGAGATAATAAGTCTCCTTATCATGCAGAGGGAGAGCGTGGAAATTGTACCGAAAAAAGTAAAAGTTCCTTATATTTGTCCCTTGGACGTCTATGCAAACTACACAAGAGACCAAATTTTTGCAGCTTTAGGATTTAAAAAGCCAAACAGTATTCGTGAAGGCGTGAAATTCCTAAATATGACGAATACCGATTCCATCACAACAGATACTGACGTGTTCCTGGTGACGCTGAATAAATCAGAAAAAGAATTTTCTGACACTACCTTGTACGAAGATTATTCTATCAGCAAAACGCTTTTCCACTGGCAGTCTCAAAGTACAACTTCTGACCACTCTAAAACAGGGCAAAGGTATATACAGCAAAATGAGAAAGGAAATATTGTGTTCCTCTTTGTAAGAAAAAGTAAAAAAGATGCTTATGGAAAGTCAATGCCGTACACTTTTTTAGGAACTGCTCATTTCGTAAATTATGAAGGTTCCCAGCCCATGTCCATTACTTATCGCTTGGATTACCCCATTCCAGCGAAGTACATACGAACCACAGATACAGCAGGTGTGCTGTAAATATAACTAAGAAGTACCGCTTAACAGCGGTATTTTTTATTGCATTGCCGGGATAAAAATGGGAAGAAAAAAAGAGTACGGGAAAAGTATTTCAAAAAATTTTCAAATTATTTTTCCTGTTTCAGCAAATTTAAACTCGAAAGGGATACTATAATGGCAGCGCTAAGGACTGTTCCTTTCCGGAGAGGGGACAGGGAAAGGAGAAAAGAGTATGGCTAAGAAATTGGAACTTAAATTCCTAACTTCCGCGAATACGGAGCTTATTGTGAGCATTGCCGATCCGAAGGACGGGCTCGCTTTGTCCGCCGTGCAGGCGGAGGCCGCAAAAATCATGCCGGTGCTGGCAAACGGCAAGGGCATCGGGGCGGCTTCTTTCGCTAAGGCGGTCATGGTGACCACTACGGAAGAGGAAATTCATTAATTTTGAAAGCGAACTGTAAGGAGAAATATATTGAAAAGGAAAGGAGGGAGACTTATGGCAGTTTCCAAATCTGTGGAAAAGACAAGGCTTCTGGTACGTGTTGAAAATACGGACGGTTCTTTGAAGAATCTGACTTTTAACAATATCAGGGAAAGCGCGTCTGATGAAGAGCTGCTTCATGCGGGGAAGGCGATCGCCGGACTGCAGGTGAAGGCGCTTGATTCTGTTCGCCGCTCTGATGTGGCTGTTCTGACTGACGGCGAATAATCCGCCGGAGATGGGCAGGGAAGGGCCCGGGTTACGGACTCGGGCTTTTCCTTTTTAGGATAGGACGCTCTCCCGTCCGTTTTTGAAAATAGGGTTCGCAGGGCTGCGGAAACGCCTATTGACAGACGGGGGAGAAAGTTCTATTCTTAAATTAATATAGAACATATGTTCTATAAAAGGAACGATATTTTATAAAAGATGCAAAAACGAGGAATTTCTTGTAACGGAAGTGGATATTTCTTAAATGAAAGTGAGGATTGGGAATGCATTTTGATTATATCAGGCTTCGGGCACGGATCCGTGAGAAGCTGGGGTCTGACGTTGTTTTTGCGGCAAGGCTGGGGATCAGCAAGACGTCTTTGTCTCTGCGGCTGAATAATCAGCTTCATTTTTCCCAGCGGGATATTTATAATTCCATGCGGATTTTGCAGATCAGGCCGGATGAGGTAGGGGCGTATTTCTTTGAGCGGCCCCGTTGTGAGGAGTTTTATTTTTGACGGAAAGGAGGGCCTATGGATGCAGGTTCGTGGATGGAGGCTTTTGAACGGGCTTCAGAGCGGCTTGTGGATGACTGGCAGGTGAAGCTGGTGACGACGGGTCTTTTGGCGGAAGGGGTTTTTCCTGTGGAGCTGATCAGTTTATTTGCGCTGGCGGTATTTATTGATCTGGTGACGAAGTGGATGGCGCTTGCCCACAAGTATCTGGCGGCGAAGGGGGAAGAGGATCGTGATATGGTATCGTGCATTCTGGCAATTCCCGCGGCACATCGGGCCGGAATGATTTCCAGCAGGCAGATGAAGTGGCAGTTTGCCGGAAAGATGGTGCTTTACATTCTGCTGACCGTCGGCGGTGGTGCGGCAGACCGGCTTCTGGCAAGTGTGGGACGGCCGGATCTGTTTATGGAAATGTGTGTCAGTTATCTGGCGGCGTCGGAGATGCTGAGTATCGTGGAGAATCTGAATGATGCCGGTGTCGGGGTGCTGTCGGGGCTGGTAAGGAAGTTGAAAAGGAAGTGATGAGGGGAAGGAAGTATTTCTTTCCGTAAAATATGGATAAACGGATTATGACTTTGGATGAAATAGGAACGCGCCTGGAGGCCGCCCGCGGTAGGATTGACCGGATTTACTGCCACTGGACGGGGGCGCCGTACCAGCTGGTGGAGTGCCTGGCATATCATGTGGTGATTGACCGGGGCGGGTACTGCCATGTGATTCATGAGGATTTCACGGAGTGCCTGGCGCATACGTGGCACAGGAACAGCCGGTCGATCGGTGTGGCGCTGGCGTGCTGCCGTGACGCATGCTGCTACTATGACGCGCCGAGCGGTGTGGATCTGGGGTGTGAGCCGCCGACAGAGGCGCAGGTGGAAGCGCTTGCGATGTTCTGCGCGAGGGCTGTGGAAGAACTTGGACTGTCGGTATCAGATATTTACACACATGCAGAGATGGCCGCTTTTGACGGGTACGGGATCGGCAGCGGTGATCCGGATATGCGCTGGGATCTGCTTTATGTCCCCGATTACGGTGGCCGGCTGGTTCCCGGCGGTGAGCTGATTCGAGGGAAAACAAAATATTACAGGAAGCAGAGGAGCGGGCTCCTGTGCTTATGAGGAAAGACGCTGTCTTGTCAGGAGACGGCGTTTTTACGTGGACATAAAAGGAAATATGGAAATGAAAAAGAGTATCTTCTCCGCGCAGGAGTGAAGATACTCTTTTCTTTGTTTAATCGGTGATGGTTCCGATCCCCGGCTGATCCATTTTTTCCACTTTCACCGCTTCCAGATGGTAGAAGGGGGCGGTGAGGTGGTCGTTCAGATGGACAGTGGCTTCGCGGAGGATGCCGTACACTTTGATCCATGTGACGCCGTCTTCATAGCCGGTGAAGTCGCCGTCAGAGGTAAATTCAAAATCCACATAGCCGCCTGTGCAGTAAGGGCAGGTGGGGCCGTTTCTTCCTACGAAGTAGTGGCCGTTGATGGAAATGAAATAGCCTTCGATGAGGACAGTTTTGTCTTTGTAGTCGCGGAAGTTCATGAACCAGTCGTTGATCTGTGTCATATACCGCTTATCGCCGACGACGATGTCTATGTTGTTGTAATCAAAGTTTTGCCGGTCCGTTTCCAGATTGTAGGGATATTCAAAGACAGGATACTTCGATTTTTTCCCTTCAGGAGCAGCCGGTTCAGGCGCCGGCTGTTCTTCTTTCTGCGGAGCCGGCTCCGGTGTTTCTGCCGGCGCCGGGGTTTCCTTGGCCGCCGGAGGAGTTTCCGCTTTTTTTGCTTCCTGCACGGTTTTTCTGGTAATGATCTGCGGCGGATCCTGCGCTTTTTCCTGTGTGCCGCAGCCGCCTAAGAGAAGAAGCGGCAGGCAGAGAAGCCATATTTCTTTTCTCATTCAAAAGCCTTCTTTCATTTTCCGTATGCCCGCGGCGATAAAGAGGAGGACAATGTCAGTGACGACAATGGACGCTCCTGTGGGAATCGAGCCCATGTAGGAGATGGTCAGTCCTGCCATGAATGTAGCCACGGAGAAAACGGAGGAGAGGATGATCGTCGTCTTGAACTGCCGGCAGAGCTGCATCGCGGTGAGCGAAGGGAATACGATCAGGCTGGAAATAAGGAGCGCGCCCATCATGCGCATGCCAAGGACGATCGTGATGGCTGTGAGAAAGGCGATGATCATATTATAGAGCCTTGTCCGTGTGCCGGTGGCGGAGGCGAACGGTTCATCAAAGGTAACCGCAAATATACGGTTATAAAACAAAATGAAAAGGAGCACGACGGAGATGCCGAGGATGACGGAAAGACGCACGTCATCGGTGCTCATAGCAAGGATGCTGCCGAACATGTAGTTGCACACGTCGGTATTCATTCCTGTGCTTAAGGAAATCGTCATGACGCCGATGGCAAGAGCGCCGCTGCAGAGAAGAGCCGTAGCAGAGTCGCCTTTGATCTTCGCGCTGTCTTTCAGCTGGAGAAGAAAAAAGGCGGCGGCGATGCAGGCAGGGATGGAAATGGTGAGGGGCTCCGCGTGAAAAGCATAAGCGATGGCGAGGGCGGCAAATCCCACATGGGAGAGTCCGTCGCCGATCATGGAGTACCGTTTCAGTACAAGGCTGGTCCCTAAGAGGGAAGCGCAGAGGGAAACAAGGCAGCCCACAATGATGGCACGCACCATGAAGGGATAGCTGATCATTTCAATAAAGATATCCATCATAGCCCGCCTCCTGAAAATCTCTGCCCCACGGGGCTTCTGAGATACTCTTCCGTCGTCCCAAAGAAATGCTGTGTCCCGCCGGACAGGTGGAGAATACGGTTTGCCTGTCCCAGGGTGCCGCGGATGTCGTGAGAAACCATGATGACAGTGACGCCGTACTTCTCTATGCAGTCTTTGAAAATATGGTAAAGCTCACCGGTCATGATGGGATCAAGGCCGGTCACCGGCTCGTCCAGGAGCAGGAGTTTTCCCGTGGCGCAGAGTGCCCGCGCAAGGAGTACACGCTGCTGCTGGCCGCCTGAAAGATCGCGGTAGCACCGTTTCTTCAGGTCGGCAATGCCGAGCATTTCCATTTTTTCTTCCGCGTCTTCTTTATCCGATTTTCGATAAAAAGGATACATGCCGCAGCGGTTCAGACGGCCTGAAAGAACGACTTCCCAGACACTGGCGGGAAAATCTTTCTGCACGGGGGTCTGCTGGGGAAGGTATCCGATTTCCGTAGGCTTGAAGCCGTCGGCAGTTACGATTTCCCCGCCCGATATTTTTTTCAGGCGCAGAAGCGCTTTCACCAGTGTGCTTTTTCCTGCGCCGTTTTCACCGACGATTCCGAGGTAGTCCCCTTTATCGACGGAAAAATTCAGGTCGGAAAGAACCGCTTTTCCGTCATAAGATACGGAAAGATGGCGGCATGTAAGCAGACTCATCAGTTGAGCGCCTCCTTGAGAACTTTCACATTATGGTTCATGAGGTCAATATAAGTTACGCCTTTTTTGAATTCTTCATCGCTTACGTTGTGGACGGCGTTCAGAAGCTCATTTTTCGCGCCTGTGGCTTCCGCGATGGCTTTGCTCATCTGTTCATTGGACATCTCGATGTGGAATACGACGGGAATATGGTCTTCCTTCACCTTATCCACGAGGAAGGCAATAGTTGCCGGATTGGCTTCCGTATCAGTGGAGCAGCCGGGGAAAGCGGCGTAGTAGGTCAGGCCGAATTCTTTGGCGAAATAAAGGAAGGGGAAACGGTCACCGACGATGATTTCTTTTCTCTTCGCGTGATCAATGACGTCATGGAAATCCTTATCCAGTTTTTCCAGTTTCGCAATGTAAGCCTCAGCGTTTTTCTGATAAGTCTGGGCATTGTCCTTGTCGAGACCGGAAATGGTTTCGGTGAGGGCTTTTACGATCTGGATAGCGTTTGCGGGAGAGGTCCAGACATGCTCATCCATTTCAGGGCCTTCTTCGCCGTCATGGTGGTGGTGCTCCTTGTCATCATGATGATGCTCTTTATCATGGCTGTCCTTGTCATCGTGGTGATGTTCTTTGTCTTCGTCATGATGATGGTCCTTATCTTCCTCATGGTGATCTTTGTCGTCGTGATGGTGTTCATGTTCTTCTTCCTGCATGCCTTCAGACATTTCTTCTTCATACAGTTTGACGGTATCCATCATTTTGAGTGTTTTGAGCTTGCTCTTGTCTATGGAGCTTAACATGCCGTCTACCCATTCATCGGAGTCGCCGCCGGTGTAAACGAAAAGATCGCTCTTGCCGATGGCCTGGATGTCTTTCGGAGACGGTTCATAACTGTGGGCTTCCGCACCCGGTTTGAGAAGCATAGTGACCTCTGCTTTATCGCCGACAATCTGGCGGACAAAGTCGTAAGAGGCGAAATTGGTACAGATGATTTTCAAAGGTTCTTTCCCCTTGGAATCGGGAGCGCCGCTCTTGTTTAATGAACAGGCGGCAAAAGCAAAGACGGCGAAGCACGCCATCAGGCAGGCAATTATTTTTTTCATGGAAATCCTCCTAACTAATACAATGGAAATAAAAATGCAAGCGCCGGGTTTAATCGGTGAGCTTGACACGGAGGGTGACCAGCGTGGAGGAAACCGTGAGAAGAGAAACGGCGGAAAGGGAAAGGACGGCGGAAAAAAGATGGGGGATGGAAACGGATCCTCCATTGTCCGCCGGGATCGTGACAGACGAACAGACGGAAAGCGTCCGGAGGCACAAATCGATTTTTTCACAGATCGGGCAGGGATCGCTGCCATGGCCGTGGTCATGGGACAGTTCTTTTGCAATGAAAAAGAAGGACAGAGCCAAAGTGAGAACGAAAGCGGCACTGATGAAGAGCGCTGCCAGTTTTCTGCGGTATGCCATGATTCCTCCTTTTTAATGTTGGAAAATAAAAAAGCGCACGTTTTAAAGGCGGTGCGCAGTTCCGTAAAGTTTCTCAGCGGCAGTCTTTGCAGACGCCGTAAACCGTCGTTTTTGATAAATCAATGTCAAACTTGTCGCCGCGGAGGACGTCCCGGAGCAGTTTATCGGAAATTTTCTGTGTCATATGGGTCGTCCGGCCGCATTTCAGGCAGGTGATGTGAAGCTTGTCATCACAGGTTTCCGATGAGACATAGCGGTACACATTTTCCCGCTTGTTCTTGCCCGGCGAGCGGAGAATAAGGCCTTCCCGCTCCAGCATGGCGAGATTTCGGTACACTGCGCTGACGCTGATTTTCGCGTGCTCTTCCGCAACAAGCTGCGCCGCCAGGTCCCGCGCGGAAATGGTCATGTCAGGGTGGCTTTGGAAAAATTCAAATAATTTTTTTCTCTGTTCGGTCATATACATGGGAGCACACTTTCTAAATATGCGATTTTCTCGCAAATTATTATAACACAGTGGAAACGAATGTCAAATAAATAACGGAATGGAAAAAGGGAAAGATTTTTTAAAAGATATTTTCGTCGGAGCAGGAATGGGCAATCATTTTTTCCAGTGCCCGTTTCACCACTTTTCGGAAGCGTTTTTCCGCTTTTTCATAAACCTCATGGGGAGCTACGGATTCGCTGTCCGTCCGTTTGGCGACGACGCCGCAGATGGAAGCGGCTTTCAGCCCCAGTACGGCACAAAGTGTAAAAAGGGTGGCGTTTTCCATCTCATAATTTGTGCATCCCAGATGCCGGAAATCTTCCAGGGAACCTTGCAGCCGTTTCAATACATAGCCGCCGAAGCTGTCATACCGTTCCTGTCCCGGCCAGAAGCTGTCGGTACTGATAGAAATCCCCGTTTTGAAAGGGATGCCCGATTCCTCTGCCGCTTCGCGGAGCGCAAGGACAGTATCCATGTCAGCTGCTGCTGGAAATTCGATGGGGGCGTATGCGCGGGAAGCACCGTCCATGCGGACCGAAGCCGTATTGATGACCACATCGCCCAGGTGCAGATCCTCCTGAATGGAGCCTGTCGTGCCGACGCGGATGAATGTTTCCACGCCGAGGCGGGCCAGCTCTTCTACGGCAAAGGTGACGCAGGGGCCGCCCATGCCGGTGGACATGACAAGGACAGGCGCGTTTTCTATCCGGGCGAGCCATGTGGTGTAATCCCGGTGCGAGGCGATGAAGAGGGCATTTCTATCCAGCGCTTTGGCAAGGCCTTCCACACGGCCCGGGTCGCCGGGGAGAAGGGCGTACTTCGCGCCGCGGATCATGCCGGCAGAAAGCCCCGTGTGGTACATGATTTCTGCGGGACCGGCGTAATTTTTCACATGGTGCTCCTTTCATAAAACCTGTGCTTTTTTCTATTATAACACTCATCAGGCATATAAAATAAGAAAAATAATTATAGGGTGTGAAAGGTGACGCTGGCGCACATAGTGCGATTGAGGTACTCGCTTGCCGTAATAATTTAAATCGTAAAAGAATAGTTAGCTTGCAGCTGACAGCTGACAGCTCACAGCTAACGGCTAACAGCTTACAGCTCACAGCTAATAGCTAATAGCTAATAGCTATTACCCTTTTTGCCGGCTTCCTCACCACGGCAGCAGTCCTTCACGTTCGCTTAGGATGACGTTTAATATTCTCTGTCATTATGATGCCTTACCGTATTCCGTCATTCAGAGCGGAAGTAAGAATGCTGTATGAGAATGAGGAAAAATCACAACATGACACAGAGCGAAGAATCTATTGCCCTGAATAGCATCTTACCGTTAGTAACATTTTTATCAGCCGATAAAAAAGAGCATCCGTAGCAGCGGTAGAAAATGCTTTTCTGTTTCACCGCACTATTCTGTGTCTATCGTTTTCGATACGGAGGGGAATGTATGGTACAATGGAAAAAATACCTTTTATTTCATGAAGGAGCAGAGTATGTACGAAGAGACGACGATTGCCGCCATTGCTACCGCGCCCGGCGAAGGGGGAATCGGCATCATCCGTCTGAGCGGCGTTTCCGCATTGGAGATCGCGGACAAAATATTTCATACGGGAAAAATTAAAACGTTTAAAGAAGCTGTGCCGCGCATGATGTATTTCGGCCATGTGACGGACGGCGAAAAGAGGATTGACGAAGGTCTTACGGTGTACATGAAAGCCCCTCATTCCTACACGGGAGAAGACGTGGTGGAAATCCAGATCCACGGCTCGGCGGAGGCGCTCCGGGAAACACTGTCTCTTGCTTTACGAAGCGGCGCAGTTCCTGCCATGCGCGGCGAATTTACCAAACGGGCTTTTTTAAACGGCCGTCTTGATCTGGCGCAGGCGGAAGCCGTCATGGATATTGTCAGTGCGAAAGGGGAAGCGGCGCTTACCCAGGCGGAAAGCCATCTGTCCGGCGTGCTTTCCGGTTTTGTCCATGAGGTCATGGAAGAACTCAAAGACCTCATTACGAAATTGGAAGTGACCATCGACTATCCCGAAGAAGATCTGGAAGACCTTACCATGGAAGAAATAGGGGATGCTTTGGAGAAAATTGACAAATCCCTGTCGGCGCTTCTGAAACGGTCCGAAGAGGGACGGGTTATCAGGGAAGGACTCCGCACCGCGATTATCGGGAGACCGAACGCGGGGAAATCATCCTTGCTGAATGCCCTTCTGCAGGAAGAACGGGCGATCGTCACCGATGTGCCGGGCACAACGCGGGACACCATTGAAGAGGCGGTTCGCATATCGGGAGTTTCCCTCCTTCTTATGGATACCGCCGGTCTGCGGGAAACGGACAATAAGGTAGAGCAGATCGGAATCGAACGGGCGCGGGCATCCATGGAAAAAGCAGATCTCATTCTTGCGGTCATTGACGGTTCGTCGTCTTTGGATGAGGAAGATAAAACCATTCTCCACAGCCTCGGCGGAAAAAAGGCGATTGTCATTTTAAATAAATATGACCTCACGCCGGAAGTCAAGGCGGAAGATATATGGGAAATCGCGGGGCAGATTCCTGTTGTTTCCCTTTCTGCCCGTTACGGGAGCGGGATGGATGAACTTCGGGACGAACTGCGGAAGATCACCGAAAAACAGGATGCCGACGCGGGCCGTGTCCTCTTCCTGACCAACCTGCGCCATGTGGAATTGGTACGGAAGGCGCTGGACAATGTCCTCCGCGCGAGAGCGTCCGTCCGTGAAGGCCTTCAGGCGGACTTCATCGTCATCGATCTCACGGAAGCCTGGAAAACGATGGGGGAAATCACGGGCGATACCATGGATGATGAACTGATCCATTCCATTTTCAGCCGCTTCTGCGTGGGGAAATAAAGTGCTTCCATAAATCATGGGGCAGAGAATCAATCGGATATGTTTGGATAAGGCGGCGGTGCTGCCGGGCGTTTTCCGGCGGGCTGCTGCTTTTTACATTGACTTTTATTTTTCCTTATGGTAATAATGAAAACATCTATCATTATCATATTTACCTGAAGCGGGGTGTATATAAATGAAAAAATATGTAAGCAGTTCCATTCTGCTTGTCCTGAGCCTTCTTTTTATCATCGGGGAGCAGGTGGTAGCGGGGCCATGCCCTGTTATGCCGGACGGCAGATTTATGGTGTGCCGCTGGGCAAGCCAGGCGGTTTTCGGTGTGGGGATCGTGCTTGTCACCCTTTCCCTGTTTCACCTGGCCTTTAAAAATGACGGTATGAAATTGGGCTTAGATCTGGCAGTCATTGCCAATGCCGTCCTTTTACTGATGATTCCCAACCACCTTATTTCGCTTTGCATGAAAAACCATATGCAGTGCCATACGGTCATGGAGCCTTTTGTTCTGATTATGGGGATATTGATGATCGCGGCGGCGCTGGGTGATTTCTTTTTCCGGCGCCGCGTCGTGAAGAAAGAGGCCGCCCATGGATCTTAACCGGCTGCCCTGGAGGAATCTGTCCCGCAGGCCGCTGCGGACGGCGGCTCTCCTCGTGCTTACCTTTTTCCTGTCCTTTGTCATTTTTGCCGGATCCATGACAGTCGTGAGCCTTCAGAACGGTCTGGAAACATTGGAGAATCGTCTTGGCGCGGACATTATCGTCGTACCGAATACGGCAAAACGGAAAGTAGATCCTAAAACGATGATACTGGACGGGACACCGGGCTATTTTTACATGGAGCGGGAAAAGATGACGCTTATTTCCCATATCGAAGGCGTGGAAAAGGTATCGCCCCAGATCTTTCTCGCGTCCCTTTCTGCTTCATGCTGCTCCGTTCCGGTGCAGATTATCGGGTTTGAGCCGGAAACGGATTTTATTATCCAGCCGTGGATCCGCGAAAGTTATGGCAGAGAACTTGCCCATGGCGATGTGGTGGTAGGCTCGGCGGTCAATGCGGACGTAGGCGATACGATCCGTTTTTACAACAAAGACTGCCGCATTGTAGCGAAACTGGCGGCGACCGGCACGGGGCTTGATACCGCGGTTTATACGAAAGCGGAGACCATACGGACGCTCATCGAGGCATCGTCGAAGATGGGGCTGAATCCGCTTTTTGAAGGCGATGTGGAAAACGTTATTTCTTCTGTTTACATCAAAGTAAAAGACGGTTATGACATAAAAAAAGTGACGGAAAATATCAATCTCCGTGTACGCCGTGTGAAGGCAATCCAGATGAAAGACATGCTTTCCGAAATAGCGGGCAGCCTTTCAGGGATTTCAAAAACAATCACCCTTCTTTTCGCGGCGGTCTGGGTGATGGTGTTCATCGTTCTGGTCGTTTCCTTCTCCGTCCTTGTGGGAGAAAGGAAAAAAGAATTTGCCCTGCTCCGCGTGATGGGAACGTCACGAAGAAAACTGGCAGGGATTTTATTGAAAGAAACTCTTATTCTGAGCGTTTCCGGCGGCGCGGCAGGCGTGTTCATGGGACTTCTTGTGGTGATTCCTTTCAGCGGGCTCATTGAAACGGGACTGAAACTGCCCTTCCTTCTTCCCGGGATCAGGGAAACGGGATGGCTGGCGTTTGCCGCGATGGCGGTCATCTGCCTGGCGGGCCCCGCGGCATCGGCATATGCTGTGCTGCGCCTGTCCCGTGTCGATCCCGCGACGATTTTAAGGGAGGGTGAATAAATGCGTCTGGAAGCGGAACAGGTAACGAAACAATACCAAACGGATCCGAAAAAAGCACGGTTTGCTTATGCCCTTTCCCGAACCGATCTGGTGGTGGAGAGCGGAGAATTTGCCGTCATTACAGGAAAATCGGGAAGCGGAAAATCCACGCTCCTCCATATCCTTGCAGGGCTGCTTCAGCCGACATCGGGCTGCGTGCTGGCGGGGGGAAAAGATTTGTACCGCATGGCGGACGGCGAACTGTCAAAGTTCAGAAATGAAAATATCGCCGTCATTCCCCAGGGCGGGGGAGCGATTTACAGCCTGACGGCGGAAGAAAACATCCGTCTGGCCCGGAACATCTGTGGAAGACAAGAAGAAAAAGACATCCTGTCTCTTATGAAAGAACTGGGGATCGAACAGCTGAAAGACGCATATCCCTCTGAACTTTCCGGCGGCGAGCTGCGCCGCGTGGCCATCGCGAGAGCGCTCTTTCAGGGCACAGGGATCCTTCTTGCCGACGAGCCGACTTCTGACCTTGATGAAGAGAATACGGATATCGTCGCAAAGCTCCTCCGCCGGGCGGCAGACAGCGGAAAAACGGTTTTTGTCGTCACCCACGAGATGGATATGCTGCCCTATGCCGATTCCCACTACATTATGAAAGAAGGTGTTCTGAGCGCCAGTGAAGAATCTGTACCCGTGGGGAGGAAGCCGATGAGAAGATAAAAGCTATCAGCTGTAAGCTGTCAGCTACAAGCTAACTATTCTTTTACGATTTGAGTCATTACGACAAGTGAGTATCCTCAACCGCACTACGTGCGCCAGCAGCTCCTTCTGACGGCCGACTCCATGATCCTTGTATAAGACGTTAAGGCGTCATCCTGAGCGGCAGCGAAGGATCTATTACCGTAATGAGGAAAAGCGGTAAGGCATCATCAGCATAATAGATTCTTCACTCCGTGTCACCATCCCGTTTTCTGTCTTTCTACCACAGTATTCTTGCCTCCGTTCAGAATGACGATTTTGGGAAAGCGCGTCACTAACAATGGGGAACGGGAAGCGTCATAGTGAGGGGAACGTTAAGGCGTCATCCTGAACGAATGTGAAGGATCTGTTACCGTGACGAGGGAAGACGGTAAGATGCTATTCAGGGTAATAGATTCTTCGCTCCGTATCACATAGCCGTCTCCCTGTTTTCTCATACAGCATTCTTACTTCCGCTCTGAATGACGGGATACGGTAAGGCGTCATTCAAAGCGCCAACAAAAGATTTGCTACAGTGTTGAGGAAAGGGATTCTGACGGGAAGAATAGGGATTGGATAAGCCTCCTTGTTTATAAGGAGGTGGCCGGCGAAGCCGGACGGAGGATACTGGCTTGGGGGAACAACGCAAAAGAATAGAATGAAGATTCTTTTTCTACCCCCCGTTCAGAATGACAGCAGACGGTAAAGCGTCATAGTGAGGGGAACGTTAAGGCGTCATCCTGAACGAATGTGAAGGATCTATACCCGTGGTGAGGGAGCCGGTAAGATTACCTCCTCCATTTGGAAGTCTTGGAACATTCTTCACGTCGTCCGTAAATGACATGGTATAATAAAGATAAATTTGCGATGGAAAAAATCAGGGAGGGCGCATGAGCCGGGCAGATACACAATACCTTGGAATTATAAAGAATATACTGGACGCAGGGAGCTTAGGAGATAACCGCACGGGGATGCCGGCGTATAAACTGCCGCACCAGATCATGCAGTTTGATTTGGAAAAGGAGTTTCCGATCCTGACCACCAAGTTTGTGGCATTCAAAACATCGGTGAAAGAAATCCTTTGGATATGGCAGAAACAGTCCAATGATGTGCGTCTTCTCCAGCAGTGGAACTGCCATGTGTGGGATGAATGGATGCGGGAAGACGGCACCATCGGAAAGGCTTACGGCTACCAGCTCGGCAAGTATCATCAGGTGGATACGCTTCTGGAAACGTTGAAAAAAGATCCTCAAAGCCGCCGTATGGTGGTAGATCTGTGGAATGTGAAGGATCTGCCCGATATGGCGCTGTATCCCTGTGCGTTTCTTACGATGTGGGATGTTTCCGACGACGGCCGCTTAAATTGTATGCTCGTCCAGCGCTCGGGGGATATGGGTCTTGGCGTTCCTTTTAATATGGCGCAGTATGCGGCTCTTGTCCACATGATTGCCCAGGTGAGCGGACTCCGCGTCGGACTTTTTACGCATGTTATCAATAATGCCCATGTGTATAAAAACCACGTGGACGCTATGAAGACACAGCTGGCCCGTCTGCCGAAGGCTTACGATGCGCCTGTCCTGAAACTGAATCCCGATGTTCATGATTTCTACGACTTCAAACCGGAAGATATCGTGCTGGAAAATTATAAGCACCATGAAAAGATTGCCATGGAGGTTTCCGTATGAGCCTGTCCATCATCGTTGCCCGCGCGGCGAACGGCGTCATTGGTAATGATAATAAACTCATCTGGCATTTGCCGGACGATTTGAAAATGTTTAAATCCCGCACGATGGGACGCCCCATCATCATGGGAAGAAAGACCTTTGAGAGTCTGCCGAAAGTGCTTCCCGGCCGCGTCCATTATGTGCTGACAGGAAACAGGGCATACAGCGTGCCGGAAGGGGTTTATGTGTTCCACACTGTAAAAGAACTGCTCTCTGCTCTTCCTGAAGGGGAGAATTTTATCATCGGCGGGGAAAAGATGTACGAAGCCATGTTTCCCTATGCGGATAAAATGTATATCACGGAAATAGAAAAAGAGTATGACGGCGACGCGGTATTTCCTTCTTTCCGCAAAGAAGAATGGAAAGAGACGGAATCTGTCATGGGGAAGGGAGATCCGGTCCATCGCTTTGTCACTTATGAAAGAGTGAGGGGATAAGCGCTGCGGCAGCGGAAAGATATAAATTTGATCAAGGGTGGTTGCGGTTTGCAGACGGGGAGGATGTATGCGGAAACGTCAGGGGTTCGCCTTGCTTTGGGCGGTATCGGCGGTAAGCATCGTATTTCTTCTCGGAGGGACCGCTTTTTTTATGCTCCGGGCAGCGCTGCGTTCTGAACAGGCCATGGAGATTGAGGCGGATGAAGCTTTTCTGGTACAGGAAGTCATGGAAACGATCAAGTATAACAGCCGCCTGCAGGGCGCGCTCCCTGTTCCTTCCGGAAACGTGGCGCGGAACGGACGGCAGTACCATATTTCAATAGAAGAAAATCATCGAATGATAGAGGGCGTGGAAATGCGGGAGGTCTCCTGCACTGTCACCGATAAGACAGACACGTCCTTTTCTGCTGTCATGCTTTTGGAGGCGCCATGAAGCGGAAAGGGTTCATTTTTATGGAAGTCCTGCTGGCGCTTCTGCTCCTGTCAGCGCTGGCGGGGCTGTTTTTCCGATTCTCGGGCAGACGGCGGGAGCCATGGCATTTATGGACCGGCGGAGGCGGGCAGTGAGCGAAGCCGTTTTTGCTGCCGATTTCATGATAGAGAAGATACGGAACAATCTCAGGGAAAGCGCGGCGCAGATGAGCGGGAACGTGTACAGGTACGAAGCGTATATATGGGTGAAGGATGGCAAGGATAAAAAGAAAAAAGTACGGGCTCCTTACAGCTTTTTCGTAGAGGGAGAAAAACTCAAGGTCCGTCTTCATAACGGCATGAGTGAGCCCGTGACAGGAGAGAATACGGGGAGCACGGAAATGACAGCGTTCCTCCCGCCGGAAGAAGGATCCGTATTTCAAGTGCGGCCGAAAGGGCTGGTGAACATATCTTTCCGGATGGAAAGCCGGAATCCGAAAGAAGTATATGCTGTGAAAACGGCGATCCTTCCTTATCGTGACTTTTACGGGGTGCAGTAATGAGCAGGCGGAAAGGATTTATAGCGGTATCGCTTCTGCTTCTTCTGTCGGTGCTCACGGCGGTGCTGGGAGGGCTTCTCTTCTCCCTTTCGCGGGGGCGCGGCGGGAGCCTGGCATATAGAAACGGATTATCCGCCATATACGCGGCGGAGAGCGGAGCAAACTGGGCGCTCGCCTCTCTAAGACAGGGGCCTGTAGAAAATAAAGAAAGAACCATCCCTTTGGATGGCAGAGAAGCGCGTGTCCGTATTTCTTCCGTGACGAAAGAGGGGCATACATGGAAAGGAAAGATTTCTTCCGACGGCGTGGATTTACAGACGAAGGCGATGCGCTTCGTAAAAATTACTTTTACTGTAGAAGACAGTGGAGAACGGAAAATCATAGTAGAAAGCGTGGCGAGTGACCGATGAGGTTGTGGACAGAAGGCATAGTATCACGGGTGAAGGCTTTCCTGCCTGCAGGAGGACGGAAAACCGTGGTCATGGCGGCGGCAGGGCGGTTATGGCTGGCGGAAATGGAAAAAGGGAAGTACCTTGCAAAGAAAAGCGCAGCGCTTCCGAAGATAACGGAAGAATCCCTTGCGGAAGCGTTTTCCTCCCTCAGCGGCATAGGGGAACGTGAGATAATCTTGATTTATAATTTTCCTGATCTTCACACGGCGTGCAGAACATTTCCCGCTATGACGGAAGAAGAACTGGCGGAAACCATGTACTGGGAGCAGGACAGGATTTTTGGCGTCCGCGAGGATTTACGGCTTTCATGGAAAGCGCTTTTGGAAGATGCTGCCGGCTGGACAGTATCTCTGGCAGGAGTTCGGGAAGACTCGGTGGCATGCTGGCAGTCAGCAGCGGAAAAAGCGGGGAGAAAAATAACCCGGTGTATACCTGTGACGGCGGTGGAACTTCCGCGGGAGCGGCGGCCGCTGTATTTGTATGGGAAAGGAAAGTCTGCACTCTTCCTCTTCCGTGAAGAGCATGTACAGGAATCACGGATACTGAATACAGCCGACGCTGATAAAAAATTACAAGTATTTCTCCGTCATCTGTCAAAATCCTATGATATGGAAGAGCGGGATATCGTTTTCATCCCCATGAGCGGCGGAGTGAAAGAAATTCCTTTCTGGAAAGATTTGGCAGAAAGATGGAGGGAAAAAATCAAAACTTTGTCCCTGTCGGACGAAATAGAACCGGGACCGGATGATTTTACAGACCCGACTGATGAAAGAGAAGCCTTTTCTGAGGAAAGCGGAGAAGAAGATCAACTTGTAAAAACTTTTGCTTATGGAGAAGAAATGGAAGAGGAATTGTGGACGATCCTTCTTCCTGTCATGGAAGCGGCGGACGGAGCAGAGATGGATTTTCTTGCCGGGAAAAAGAGGAAAGTAATTCCGGCCGGTGAAGTGAATTGGCTCCGCGCAGGCCAGGGGGTGTCGGCACTCTTTGCCGCTGCGGGGATTCTCTGTTTTATTCTTCTCGGATATACTTTTCTTGAAGAAAGGGAGGCGGAAGCGAAACTGGCGGGACTGTCCGCCGTACGCATCGAAATGGATGCGGAACGGAAAGAACGGGAAAAAGAAAATCAGCTCCTGTCGGAATTGAAATTCCTGGAAGAAAATGATCTCCGGTGGGAACAAAAATTGGTGGCACTGTCGGAGTGCACGCCGCAGGGGATCGTCCTGTCCGAAATAAATGCCGGCGAAGGAACGGTCCATATCACGGGTACGGCGGATTCCCCGGTGACGGCCATGCGGTTTCAAAAGGAACTGGAAAAGGCCTGGGGCGGTAAAACATATATCGAAAAGCAAAAACGGGAACCGAACTTAAAAATGGCGGCGTTCACTCTTTTGTGGAAAGGCGGTCAGCCATGAGCCTCAATGAATTTCTGAATGATAAAAAATACACTGCCGCCTTCTTTCTGCTGGCGCTGTGTTTCTTTCTCCTCGACTGGTATCTTTTTACTGCCGTAGAGGAAAAGGAAGAACACATCCGCCGGCTGGAGACGGAAACCGCTCTTCTCGAAAACCGGGCCAAACTTCCGAAAAGAAGCAGCCGGATGCCCTTTCTGGAAACTCTTCTCGAAGATACCACAGCAGATACGGTTTTCTCCGCCTTTATGGAAAGCGGCTGCGCTGTGGAAGAAATAAAGGAAGAAGAAAATGAAAAGTTCCATGTATTTCATGTAAAAGGGAAAGGTTCTTTTTCACAAATCACCGCGGCCTTTGGTATAATAAAAAGCAAAGAGAGATGGTCGGCGGCGGAGCTTTGCGCCCTGAAACGGGAAGGAAACCTTCTTGCCTATGAAGTGGAAGTCCGCGCCGTCCGAAACCGAGGTACGTATGAAAAAGAGAAATATAGTCCTGATCGGGCCTATGGGGACGGGAAAGAGCCGGGCGGCCAAAATACTTGCCGACGGATTTGACTGGCAGCTTGCCGATACCGACCGCATGATGGAACGGGAAACAGGAATGCGGATTGCCGACTATTACCGCGCAGCAGGCGCCGAAGCCTTTGAAGAAAAGGAAATGGCGCTGACTAACCGCGTCCGGTACTACCACGAGGCTGTCATCGCCATGGGCGGGAATTATCCCATGACGGAAAAGAAATTCAGGCTGCTGTCCGAGCATGGTCTTGTGATTTTGCTTTTTGCCAAACCTTACCGTCTGGCAGAGCGGGTACGCCGCCGCATCGGGAAACGGCCGACTATGGACTATTCCGACGTCGACGGTTACGTCCGGCAGATGCTTCGCAAATGGACAAAATGGAAAGACCGCGTCGATCTCGTCATCAACACGACAAATACCCATCCCGAGCAGACCGCACTCCTCGTGGCCAGGTACATTGACCGCCATCATGTGGAATTTGTAGAAAGAAATTAAATTAGCTGTGAGCTTTCAGCTATTCGCTGCGAAATATAAAAATTCATAATAAAGATGCAAACGATGGAGGAACATTTATCGTGGCAAATTATCGGAATTTAATGGTTTGGCAAAACTCCCGCAAGCTGGTGAAGCAAATTTATGATCTTACAGGGAAATTTCCTTTAGAAGAGAAATTTGGACTTGCTAATCAAATCCAACGGGCAGCAGTATCAATACCATCTAATATTGCAGAAGGGTATGGAAGGAATTCCGATAAAGAAATGATCCGTTTTCTGTCTATTTCGAAAGGATCACTGTATGAAGTGGAAACACAATTGTATATAGCAATAGATCTAAAATACCTTTCAGAAAAGGAAACACAACCGGTTATGGAACAGTGTAATGAGATAGGTAAAATGATAACAGGTTTAATAAAAACGCTTTCGTGATATTTTACTGTGATAAATAAAATCGTGAACAGGAAGCTAAGAGATGGTATAACTAGCTACTAGCGGCTAGAAGCCAGCATCCAGGCAGCCAGCAGCTAAAAGCTAGAGGCTAAAAGCTGCTTTATCAAAGGAGAAACTATGGAAAAAATAGCTGTGCTTACCTCCGGCGGGGACGCGCCGGGCATGAACGCGGCCATTCGAAGCGTGATACGGATGGCGGGTTTTCTGCATTGTGAAATCGTGGGTATCCATCGGGGGTACTCGGGACTTTTGGAAGAAGATTTCCGGCTGCTCACGAATCGTGATGCCGGCGGGATCGTCCTCCACGGCGGTACGATGCTGAGAACCGCCCGTTGTCCCGCCTTTTTTGATGAAGACAATCAGAAAAAAGGCGCGCAGATCTTAAAAAATCACGGGATAGAAGGACTTATCGTCATCGGCGGCGATGGTTCTGTCCAGGGGGCGGCGGCCTTGTCCAGCCTTGGCATACCCACTGTAACCATACCCGGCACCATAGACAATGATATGCACGGCACGGATGAAACCATTGGCCATGATACGGCGGTCAATGCCGTGGTGGGCGCGGTCAGCCGTATCCGTGATACCGCATCTGCCCACGACAGGGCAGCCATTATCGAGGTGATGGGACGGTTTGCCGGAAATATAGCCCTTGATGCGGGAATTGCCTGCGGTGCCGAATACATCCTTGTTCCCGAAGTTCCCTTCAGCCGTGAAAAGCTGGCAAGGAGCCTGATCGGGCAGATGAAAGAAGGCAGGACAAACAGCATCATTATCTGCGCGGAAGGCGCCGATGATGGCAGAGCTTTGGGAGACTGGCTGAAAGAACGGACGAATATAGATATCTGCACTACCATTCTGGGATTTATCCAAAGAGGCGGACGTCCCAGCGCCAGAGACAGCATCCTCGGCTCCCTCCTCGGTGCGGCAGCCGTGAAAGCCCTCTTAGACGGACAAATCACTTCTCTTATCGGGATGAATAAGGGGGAAATTCGTATTCTGCCGTACAGCGAAGCGGCCAAAGAAAAAAAGATATTCAAAAAAGGATTCTATACCCTGGCCGGTATACTGGGCGCCGCGCAGGAAGATGGAGATATAGCGGAAAGCGGACTGTAAAACATAGCGGAGAGTACACGGTGATTGATAAGGGTTTTACCGCTTTCCGGGAAATTATAAAAAGTACACATGTCCTGTTTTGTAAAATGCTGATTCAGCGGAAAGGATAGTGTACTTTTTATGTATGATATACCATCTTTTTTTATTCATGAGTATTTAAAATTTATTTCATGTTATTTTCCTTTGATAAAGCGGCTTTTAGCCTCTATCTTTTAGCTGCTAGCTTCTAGCCGCTAGTAGCTAGTAGCTAGTAGCTAGTAGCTAGTTATACCATCTCTTAGCTTCCGGATTAAATTGTTGATCTAAAGCGTGGTCAATCTCTTTCCTTGTACTATGAATACACTCGATATCATTTGTGGCTTTTATTTCATCTCTTAAGCAGGCTGTGAAAAACTGTTTGACAGCAATAGGTGGGATAGGGGTTATTACACGTTCAAGTTAAAGAATAGTATCATGCGTTTTTGCTGCATACAAGAAAAATCAAATAAAAGGAATCTTGCGGTTTATGCTTATTATGAATATTTTGAAACGGATTTCTTATTATTAAACAAGCCGGTATAATGCACAAGAAGAGAGAAGAGAGCAAAAGCCTTTTGATTAAGGCTGCTGTTCAATAGATACTTCTTCTGCAGCATCTTCGCGGCGTTGGTATCTTTCGGTGAACGCCGGAGCAGATACAAGGAAGCGGCAATCCATTCGCGGAATCCGATTTTATAAGAGACAGCTTTAGCGGTACATTAGTAGCGTGTGTGAAGCAGATACGTTATACTGTAAAAAATGTAAAATTTATAGTGATACAAGATTATTCTTTGAGGTAGAGGATGAAACAGGAAAACAGTCAGCCTGTAAAGCAGCATAAAAAAATGAACGGATTTGCGGACAGGAAACTTCTGGCAGGCCTTGTCTTTGCTGTGGGAGACTATATAGCATTGACCCTTTCAGCGTGTTTGGCACTGCATCTCAGAAACATCGTGATGACTTATAACGTATATCATATCAACTTATCTTATATATTTTTCTGGGTTCCTTTGGTTTTTATGCCCTTTATCCTGTACAGCGGGCTGTATACCAAGCGGATGCTTACTTATAAAATGACAGAGAAACTGTTCTATGCCTCTTTGTATGGAACGGTGTTTTCCATTATCCTTATGTTCATCGCCCAGGTGGCGGGAGAAGTATCGCGGCTCTTCGTGATTTTTTTTGTATTATTTAATTTTATACTTCTCTGTTTCGTTCGTTTTCTGACAAATAAGATCCTTCGTAAACTCCGCCTTCTTCAGATTCCTATTCTTATTCTCGGTGCCGGACTTTCCGGAGAGGCCATTACAAAGGAAATACGGAAGGATTCCGGCATGGGGTACAAAATCATCGGATTTCTGGAAGATAATAAACCGAAAACACAGTATGTCAGCCGTTACCCTATCCTTGGCGGATTCGGTGATTTAGAAAAAGTAGTGCGGGAAACAAGTGTGGAATCCGTCTTGATTGCCGCGCCCGGATTGTCCCAGTCCGCCCTATCGGATCTCATTTACCGGGCCCAGTTTTTAGTGAAAGACGTGGGTGTCATCCCGAACCTGGTGGGGGTGCCGATGTCCAACATAGAAGCGGAGTCTTTTTTCGATGCCAAAATCATGGTGCTCCATATCAAAAATAATCTGGCAAGGAAATCAAACCAGATAGTCAAGAGGCTTTTTGATGTCGCAGCAACCATAATCGGCGGCATATGTATTCTGCCTGTCCTTTTCATAGTGGCGGCCTGGATATACCATGATTCGCCGGGACCGGTCCTTTATAAGCATCGGCGGATCGGGAAAAATGGGAAAGAATTTGACTGCTATAAATTCCGCAGCATGTGTGTGAATTCCCAGGAAGTGCTTGAAGAACTTCTGGCATCGGATCCTGCGGCAAAAGAAGAGTGGGACAGAGATTTCAAACTGAAAAATGATCCCCGCATTACCAGAAGCGGAGCCTTCCTCAGGAAAACAAGCCTTGATGAACTTCCGCAGCTGATCAATGTATTAAAAGGGGAAATGAGCCTTGTAGGACCGAGGCCGATCGTCAGACAAGAAGTGCCCCGCTATGAAAAATTTATCAAAGAATACTACAGCGTCCTTCCAGGCATTACCGGTATGTGGCAGGTAAGCGGACGAAGTGATATAGACTATCCGGAGCGTGTCCGCATGGACAGCTGGTATGTCCATAACTGGAGCATATGGCTGGATATCGTCATGCTCTGGCGGACAGTCAGTGTGGTTTTGAGGCGTAAGGGAGCGTATTGATAATGAGTTTATAGAAATATTTTTAATTAGGAATAACAACTTGTACATTATGTGTTTAGATCTATGTCAAATTAAGAAATAAAACCATTGTCGTGTTTAAATAAAAGGTACTTGATTAAAATAATTTCAAGTTTGAAGTGCATATATTAAATAAAGGAGACGAATTGTTGTGAAGGTGTTTTTGATTAATCCGCCGTTCAAAGTGGAATATGGTAAATTTTCCCGGGACCAAAGAAGTCCGGCTATTACGAAAAGTGGAACTGTATATTATCCGACATGGCTTGCGTCTGCTACCGGTGTTTTAGAAGAGGCAGGTTATGAATGCAGGCTTCTTGATAGCTGTGTTAAACAAATGAATGATGAAACTACACTTGCGATAATTAAAGATTTTGCACCGGATATGATTGTTATAGATACATCTACGCCAAGTATTTATAATGACTGTAAATTTGCGGAAAAAGTAAAGGAAGTTTTACCTGAGTGCTTTACTGTTCTAGTGGGTACGCATCCCAGTGCGCTCCCAGAAGAAACCATGGAATTGAATACGTCTGTAGATGCAGTAGCTCGTAAGGAATATGAATATACATTACGAGAACTGGCACATTATGTAAAAATAGGAAATATGGATTTCCGCCAAATTCTTGGATTGACATATAGGACGGCTGATGGAAAAATTATCTCGAATCCCGATCGTCCGTATATTGAAGATTTAGATGCATTACCCTTTGTGTCTAAAGTTTATAAAGAACATGGTGTAGATCCCAAAGATTACTTTTTTGCTGCAGCAGAATATCCGATGATGATTATTTTCACAGGAAGAGGGTGCCCCAATTCTTGCTTTTTCTGTGTTTATCCTCAAGTATTTCACGGCAGAAAATTATATCGCACACGCAGTCCCCAAAATGTGGTAGAAGAAATTAAGTATATTCTGACTAATTTTCCTGAAATAAAGTCAATCGGGTTTGAGGATGATACATTTACTGCTGATATAGAACGAACACGTATAATTTGCAAAATGCTTATTGAGCAAGGACTTAATAAAAAGTTCAACTGGTGGGTCAATGCCCGTGTTGATCTTGATTTAGAGACCATGCAATTGATGAAAGAGGCGGGCTGTAGATTACTTATCGCAGGTTTTGAGAGTGGAAATCAGGCCATATTGAACAAAATGCACAAGGGCATTAAACTTGAATGGTCGAAGCAGTACGTGAAGAATGCAAAAAAAGCAGGGCTGATTATTCACGGCTGTTTTATGGTAGGGAATCCGGGGGATACTAAAGAAACGATGGAAGAAACTTTCCAGTTATCGTTGAAATTGAACCCGGACACTGCCCAATTTTTCCCCTTGATGGTATATCCTGGAACAGAGGCTTATAAATGGGCGCAGACTCGGGGATATTTGACTACTAATGATTTTTCAAAATGGGTTACTGAGGATGGACTCCACAGTTGTATTATCTCAACGCCTGAAATATCTGCAGAAGAACTTGTAGCATTCTGTGATGAAGCACGGAGAAGATATTATCTTCGACCTGCTTATATTTTTTCCAAGCTCAGGCAGTTTATATTTTATCCGGCTGAAAGGAAACGGCTTCTTAAAGCAGGTGTACGTTTTATTAAATTCATAAGTAAAAAGGGAAAATAATATGTGGTTTGTTATTATTGCACTTATTTTTTTCATTATTTATCCCTATGTTTTGTATCCTCTCATTTTATATGTAATAAAGAAAGAAGATACGCCGGCAGAAGAAACAGAAGGGAGTTTATCGGTTTCTCTATATATTGCCGCTTACAATGAAGAAGGGATTATTGGGGAAAAACTGGATAATTCGCTCCGTCTTAAAACCGGTAATATTCCTTTTGAAATTGTAGTGGGCTCTGATGGCTCTACTGATAAAACAAATGAAATAGTGGCAAATTATGCTTATAATCACAAGAATATTCGTCTTTTAAGTTTTAAAGAGCGTGCAGGGAAAGTGAATGTTTTGAATCGCGGAATTCCTCTTTGCAAGGGGAAAATTATTTTACTTTCTGATGCTAATGCCATGTACAATGAGGAGTGTTTAGTAAATCTGTTGCGGAACTTTCGGAATAAGAAGGTGGGGTGTGTAGCCGGAGAGAAACATATCGTAAAAAACGGTACTATGATAGGCGATAATGAAGGGCTGTACTGGAAATTAGAATCATTGATTAAAGAGTTGGAAGCAAAAGTGGAAACTGTAATTGGAGCGGATGGGGCCTGTTATGCAATAAGAAAAGAACTGTTTGTACCACTGCCTTCAGATACATCGGTAGATGATTTCCTTTTATCTATGAAAATTGTGGAGCAGGGGTATCAGATAGCTTATGAGCCGAATGCGTTTTCTATAGAAGAAGCAGGTTCTACCATGAAAGAAGAATTGAAACGGAAAGTAAGAATTGCAGCTGGAAATTTTTATAATCTGAAATTACTTACTTCTTTTATGAGATTAGATAAAAAATCATGGATGTTTGTTTCTCATAAATTCCTTCGCTGGATTTCTCCGGTTCTGTTTATTTTGTTAACGATAGTTTTGGCGGTGGAGGCTTTCTTTTCTGTGATAGCAGGAATTATATTTGTTTTATTAGCAATTTCTTATTTGATTTCTTATTTAAAATTTCAAAATATAGATAATATTATAACGAATAATAGAATTTCTAATATTTTTTCTTATTTTTACCTCACAGTGTGGGCACAGTTGCTTGGTTTTATTAAGTATAAACGCAAAGAACAAGGTGCTGTATGGGATACTTTGAGACAATGAGTGGGAGGGATATGCAGATAGAGGCTAAAGTGCTAAAGAATAGCAAGTTTGAATTTTTATGGTTTTTTGTTCTGCATATTGGGAAACTAAGTTGGACGGAAATCATAATAAATTGATTTCCTTTGTTTATTGTGATTAGCGTATTTTAAGACATGCAGATTCCTTTTATCTAATAAGGCACAGAGTAAGTGGTTATATTTGAAACTATACGGAGAAATAAAAAGGGTATATTAGTTGTAAAATAAAGAGAAATAATATGAAAGCAATTTGTACAGATGAAATGAAGCACATACAGTTGGATATTTTAAAAAATGTCGCGAAGTTTTGTGATAAAAATAGAATACGATATTACTTGGGGTTCGGTACAATGCTGGGGGCAGTACGACATAAGGGCTTTATTCCTTGGGATGATGATATAGATATTCTTATGCCGAGACCGGATTATCTGCGCTTTGTAAAAGTATTTAATAAAAGCAATGATCGCTATGAAGTAAAATCTATAGAGATTGATGAGGCCTATTGGAATACATTTGCCAAGGTATTTGATTTGCAGACATATATGGAAGAACCACGTATCACAGTTCCCGAAAAATATAGATGTATTAATATTGATATTTTTCCCCTGGATGGTATGCCTAAGGGGAATTTACGAAAAAAAATACATTTAAAGTTCCAGGAGTTTTTGATTACTTTATACCGCGGTTCAAATTTCAATTATACGGTCAGCCGTAAATATGTAGACTCAAAAGGTAAGTTGGCAAAATTGAAGGGCTGGTTGAGGACAGGGATGAAGTTTATTGCTATCACTGTATTTCATATACTGCCTACACAGCTGCTGATTCGCCATATTAATAAAAATGCGGCCAAATATGCTTTTGATACAGCGGAATATGTTGATGAGGCGGTTTGTGATGCGTTGGACAGAAATATCAAGCGGGAGGATTTTATACATGCTGACGAATATGTTTTTGAGGATGGTGTGTTTAAAGGGACCCGTCAATATGATATGTATTTAAATCATATATATGGTGATTATATGGAACTGCCGCCAGAAAATAGGCGAGTGTCGCATCATGACTTTACACCTTATTGGAGGGAGAATTTATTATAATCCATATAAATGAAAGTATAAAAATATGGTGTATGTATAGCTGTTTTTATCAAAAGGAATAATAAGAGACATTGATAAGGATGGTGCAGCAAAAAATTGAGAATCTTTAAAGTTTATAATTTTTTTAGCTGGTTTTGCTGGCAATGTCAGCCATAATAAATGTGGAATGCTTCCATGAAGGATTTTTTGAAGATGCAGAATTAGTATTAATAATTACGATTATTGTTTGGGTTATAAATGTGAAGATGCTGCGGGAAAATCAACAGTTTCCCCCCTCATGATTTTGGAGTTTATTGGAAGAATAGTTGTAATTTTAAACTGGAGGATACCATGAAGTTATTTACGGTAGGACCGACACAAATGCGTAAGGAAATTATGGAAGTCGGTGGTCAATTAGTCCCTTACTTTCGTACACCCGAATTTTCTGAGATTATGTTGGATTCAGATCGGCTGCTAAAGAAATTCATGAATGCCGGTAGAGATGCACAATCGATTTATCTGACTTGTTCAGGAACAGGGGCTATGGAAGCGACTATCATGAATTGCTTTACTAAGAATGATAAGGTTCTCATTGTTGATGGGGGAACCTTTGGTCATCGGTTTGTTGATTTATGTAAAGTTCATGGTATTCCTCATGATAGTATATGTATAAGATTTGATGAAATATTAACAGAAAAACATTTTAAAAAATATGACAATAAAGGCTATACGGCAGTATTTGTAAATATAGATGAAACATCTACGGGGCAGCTGTATGATATAAAAATTATTTCGGATTATTGCAAAAGAAATGATACTTATTTAGTGGTAGATGCAATTAGCTCTTTTTTGATTGATCATTATGATATGGATACATATGACGTGGATGCTACAATCATTAGTTCACAAAAAGGGATGTGTATTGCTCCTGGTCTTTCAGTGGTAGTGTTAAGTGATCGCATCGTAAGGGAACGTGTAAAGAAGATTGATATAAAAAATTTATATTTTAATTTTAATGAATATATGAAAGATTTCGAAAGAGGCCAAACACCATTTACTCCTTGTGTCGGTATTTGTATGGAAATGAATAGAGCATTAAACTTAATAGAAGAAATGGGCTTAGAGAATTTATTGATGAGTATTGATAAAGTAGCAAAAGATTTTAGAAAAAGAGTAAAAGAATTACCAGTTACTATTCCTGCATTTCCGCTAAGTAGTGCAATTACACCTATAATTTTTAAAGATAAAATTGCAAAAAAAGTTTTTAATATTTTGAAAGATAAATATGATGTTTATGTTAACCCGACTGGTGGAGACAGAGAGGAATATGTTTTGCGTGTAGCACATATTGGTGATACGACAATAGAAGATAATAAGATGTTGATAGATTTGCTGAGAAAAGCAATTAAAGAGGCAAAGTCGTAATGAAAAAAGTTATAACTTATGGTACATATGATCTGTTTCATCAGGGACATTATAATCTTCTGAAAAGAGCTAAAGAGCTGGGGGATTATCTTATCGTAGGAGTGACCTCTGATTATTTCGATAAGTCCAGGGGTAAGTTTAACGTACGTGATTCTTTGATGAAACGTATTGAGAATGTGAAATCTACAGGGTTTGCGGATGAAATTATCGTAGAAGAATATTTCGGACAAAAGATTGATGATATCAAAAAATACGGAGTGGATATTTTTACTGTAGGATCTGACTGGAAGGGCTATTTTGATTATTTGAATGAATACTGCCATGTGGTTTATTTGGAACGTACAAAGGGGATTTCCAGTACACAAATAAGAAATATCAATAATCTGCGTTTGGGAATAGTTGGCAATGAGTCTATCTTAGATAGATTTTTGGATGAATTGAAGTTTGTCAGCGGTGTTGAGGTTGCAGGTGTATATGCTGCTGATGAGGAGGAATACAGTGAGTACAAATCGATAAAATATAAAGATTTAGAACGATATGAGACGTATGAGGCTCTCCTTTCTTGTGCAGATGCGGTATATATCAATGCCCCGATACATGAACGGCTGCTGTACATGGAAAAGGCCGTCAAAGCAGGAAAACATGTGTTGACAGAATTTCCTTTCTGCAGTGATTACCGGAAAGCGAAAAAACTGATGGAATTAGCACAAAAACAACATGTAATACTGATGGAAGGCCTTAAAACCGCTTATTGTCCCGCATTTGGGAAAATGGTTTCACTTGCACGCAGCGGACAGATTGGAAAGATTGTTAATGTAGAAGCCAATTTTACACAGATACTTGGGGAAGGACTGAATAACCAAATCAGAATTGCAGGGGGAAGCGTGGAGTCTTTAGCAGCTTATCCCCTGCTTGCTGTTTTTAAGCTGCTTGGAACAAATTATAAACGTGTAAGTTTTGTGACACAAAAAGAAAATCATATAGATATGATTACAAAATTAAATTTCATATATGAGGATGCAATGGCAGGTGCCGTAGTGTCAATTCATTCCAAAGCGGAGGGGGATTTGGTTATTTCCGGGACAAAAGGGTATATTTATGTGCCGGCACCATGGTGGAAAACGGAGTTTTTTGAAGTCAGGTATGAAGATATCAATAAAAATAGGAAATATTTTTATAAGTTTGATGGTGAAGGCCTTCGATATGAAATTGTGGAATTTCTTTATAATATCAGGGATGGTAGGAATGGATTTCTGATGACTGAAGATGATGTTTTGGCAGAGTGCAAGGTAATTGATCAATTTTTATCCAATGTGGATGTAACAGTATTAGATAGTTATTGCGGAGATATATAAATATGTCTTTTTTTTCCATCATTATTCCCATTTATAATAATAAAGAAAAAGAAATGACGGATTGTTTTGCAAGTATATCTCAACAACAATACAAGGATTTTGAAGTTATTGTTATTGATGACGGGAGTAATGAAACATGTGCCAAAAATATTGATTACCTGTCTAAGAAGTTTTTCACGCGTTACAGGGTAATACATACTGCAAATAATGGTGTTTCAAAAGCAAGAAATCTGGGAATAAAATATGCCACAGGGAATTATATTGCATTTGCAGATGGTGATGATATCGTTTGTCCCTGTATGCTTATGGATGCGTATCAGGTACTGCAGAAATATGATTTGGATATTCTTTATGGGATGACCCAGTGTATGAATGAAGGGGAACTTTGTATAAGAAAGCAGGACAGGCGCCTGCCGGTTTCAGTTGATTTTTTGGATAGAAAAGGACAGAATGAGTTATATTGCCATATGTTTAATGTAAGCCGGGATCGTTTTAAATGTGGAAAGAGATATGTCAGTCGTGGACCTATTGCCAGAGTGGTAAAAAAAAGCCTTGCTGAACAGAATTTATTTGATGAAAAGTTGGCTTTTGGTGAAGATGAAGAATGGAATCTGCGCCTTCTGTCAAATCCAATTCGAGCGGGTATTGCTAAAAAATTATGGTACTATTATATTCAGCGGAGAGATTCAACTTTACACAGATTTCGGAATGATTTTATAAAAAAGCATGAAGAGCGTCTGTCTGCTATGTGGAAGTATGTTAGGGACGATAAAACGGAACAGAGTTACATGAGTGAGACCTTGCACATGTTAAAAGATGTGTTGTATCATTATTATTTTTCCGATTCTTATGGGAAAAGTAAGAAAGAAGCCTCCAATGAATTTTATTCATTAATAACAAAATTTCCATGGAATGCCGGACATAGCATTAAAAATGCAATTCATTTAAATTTAAAGGGAAAAGTTTTATATATTCTGCTTAGAAGTAAATTATTGTTTGTAGTATGCCATTTTATAAGTAGTATGCGGTTGTACCGTAGTAAATAGGAATAGAGAGGGCGATAAATGAGTGAGAAAACTCGTGATTTTTTATTGTATTTTATTGTGATAGGACTTATTTTCAATAAAGTTCCTACCGTTATACGTAATGATGCTTTAGGAGGAACGATAGGGGATAAATTGGTGTTCTATCCTTTATTTATTGGTAGTATATATATAATATATTTGCTTTGGAGAAAGAAAAATTTTGAAGATTTTTATAATGACTGTAAGATTTTTTATCAGTATATAGTAGTTTATGTCGGCTTTTTGGTGGTATCTTTGGCGTGGGGACTTATTGATTATCCTTATTGTGATTTAATTCTTAATAGCTCGATTTCTCAATCTAAGTGGTTATCTCAGGCTGATTTCCTGTTGGCAAATAATGGAATCTTTGTGGATAAAACAGTTTTGTTAAAAATATATATGCTGATTAAACCAATAAAAGTACTGTTTCTTGGTGTCTTTTACACATTTATATCCGCTACTGTGATTTTCTATTTATATCAAAGAGATAGTAAAAAAGTCTTTTCCATTTTGTTACAGGGAACTCTTTGTGCGGTATGCATTATCTTATTATATTCGGTGATAGAGTTATTTTATTTAGGACATGTCAGCGTTGCAGGGGATATATTGAGGACTGTTAACCCATGCATTCATTCCATAGAAAATGATGGAACATGGTGGCCGCCTCTGCTATGGGGAGGGCAATTACGTTCTGTATTTGCAGAGCCTTCCTATTTCGGAATTTATGCAGCATTTGCAATGCCGCTTCTTTGGTACAAGTTAATAGAAACGCAAATGAGTTTATGGAAATTTTTTTGGGGAGGGACTCTTATCGCATTTACTTTTTGCCTTTTTCTGACGAAGGCAAGAACGGCTGTTGCTTTGTTTGGTGGAGAAGTGTGCCTATTGTTTTTAGCGCTGGTTTATTTTAGGAATAAAGCGTTTTTGAAAAAGTTTATTATAATAATAGCTTGCTCGTTAATCGCATTTGTTTTTGCCAATTTGTTTATCATAAATATCATGGCATTGAAAACAGAATCTGTTGCAGAAGCTACTGTGGATAAAGGAGCTGAGATATATATTAGTGATAATTTAAAATCTATTAAAGGTAAAGACAATCGCAGTAATCGTTCGCGTTATTCGGTTATGGAGGCTGATTTACAGGTGGGATTGGAACATCCGTTATTGGGGGTCGGGACAGGACTTAGAGATGCTTATGTGGGAGAGAAGCTTGTTGCGATGGATAATAAAAGTGATGAAATGAAACGCTGGATACAAGCACAAAAGGAAAGGGGCGTGATGAGGGCCGGGATACCGGTATTGGGAGAGTATACTTCAAAATTTGCGGAAACCGGGGTGGTAGGATTACTCATCTATTTATTTCCTGCAGGGTATTTAATTTTCCTGATTTTAAAAAAGATAAGAAGGACAAGCGACATAAAAATCAAAGAGCAGGCAATGTTTCTTTTATTTTCCTTTTTAGGAACAATGGCTGCCGGTATTGGGGATAATATTAATATTACATATTGTTATTGGGTGTTATTAGGCGTGGGATATGCAATATATTGGCCCGCAAGAGTAGAAAATGAATGAGCGGAAAATTGGTATTGTTATCAGCTATGTAAATATTTTTTTACATGCACTGGTAGGGTTTCTTTATGTGCCTTTATTGCTTTTCTATATCGGAAGTAGCGGGTATGGCCTATATCAGCTGATAGGTTCCTTTATTGCTTATTTCAGCATTATGGATTTTGGCCTGACAGCAGCAGTTGTAAGATTTTATGCAAAGTATAAGGCGTTAAATGATATTGCCGGTATGGAAAATATCCTGGCTATTTCTCTTCGGGGATATGGCTTTATTGCTGTATTTGTTTTATGTATCGGAAGTGTATGTTATTTTTTCCTGAATCAGATATTTGCAGGAAGTATGACGGCAAAGGAAGTGGGAGAGGCGAAGAGTCTGTTTCTTTTACTTCTTTTTAATATTGCCCTTACACTTTCTACTATGGTTTTCCGTGCGGTAATTAATGCCCATGAAAAATTTTTATTTTTAAAGGGCGCAGAAACAGTTGAATTAGTATTACAGCCGCTTTTGGTTATATTGGTATTACGGCAGTATCCAAGTGCGTTTTCTGTAGCAATGGTTCAGACACTAATGAATATAGCCCTGATTTTTGTGCGGGGATATTACTGTTTTGAAAAACTGGGTATTCGTATTCGGTTTCATTATTGGGACAGTAAATTGATTCATGAGTTTAAAAAGCTTGCGTTGAGTGTGTTTGCCATTTCATTAATTGATCAGGTGTTTTTTAAAACTAATCAGGTTATATTGGGGATTGTCAGCGGTACATTTGCGGTAGCTGTTTATTCCATTTCATCGCTTATTTATATGAATTATATGGCATTGTCGAATGCGATTTCCGGTGTATATCTTCCGCATATTACAAAAATGGTTGCTCGAAAGGAACCGGTACAGAAGCTGTCAGGGTTATTTATACAAATTGGACGCTGGCAATATTTTTTATTGGGACTGGTAGCTACAGGTTTTATCATTTTCGGGAAACGGTTTATTCAAATCTGGGCAGGAGACGGGTTTGAAGATGCATATTGGATTACACTGCTTATTATTATTCCGTTCACGATTGACCTGATTCAGAATATAGGACTTTCTATTTTACAGGCACAGAATCATTATGATTTTCGTGCTAAGGTTTATTTTGGCATTGGCATCTTAAATCTGATTCTGGCGATACCTTTGGGAATGAAATATGGTGGTATAGGTTGTGCCTTTGCAACCGGATTTTCTATGTTTATCGGAAATGGGCTGGTTATGAACTGGTACTACTCTTCTGTTACCGGGTTACAAATTAAAGAGTTCTGGAAACAGATTATAAAAATTTCATTTGGGGTCATATCCTGCTGTATTATCGGATATTTTATAAATATAATGACGATGAGCGGCAGTAACATGGTTTTCGTGATTAAAATGATTGGTTATACTATACTGTACAGCGGAGTTATATATTTCACGAGTATGAATAGAGAAGAGAAAAATAAGATTTGTCAGCTGCTGAGAAGAGGGATGTGACGAAAATATCGTTTCCACTGCTATATGAAAAAGAATTTCTCCCAAGGAACTATTCAGAACGAATACGTTAATACAGAACAAAGCTCATTATATTATTTAAGGGATTATTTACAAATACTGGGTCATGCATGATTTATTGTATTTTGTTATGGAGGGAATAGATGGAAACCTATCAAAATGTAAATGGAAATTCCGGTATAGCAGGATATAAGATTGGCGATACCTGTATCGAGGTGGAATTTGCAGATACGGAGAGTGTGTATCGCTATTCTTACGAAAGTGCCGGGCGGGAAAATGTGGAGGAAATGAAGCGTCTGGCGGTGCAGGGGCATGGACTCAATTCGTTTATTAACCGGCGGGTAAAATATTTATATGAAAGTGAGAGAGTCTTGTTTTAAAGGGCTCTCTTTTTTGTATTGCAGTATAATGATTTTAAAAGATACGGACAGAAAGGAAGTGTGTATCGTGAAAACAGCGCGCAGGGAAATAGAAGGCAGGCCTGTGCTGGCGGTCTGCTATGATTTCGACCGGACGCTTTCCCCTGAAAATATGCAGGACGGATATATCCGTGCGGTGGATTATGACGTGGACAGTTTTTGGGAGGAATCGAACCGGCTGGCGGAAGACCACTGCATGGATCAGAACTTGGCGTACATGTATAAGATGCTTCAAAGCGCCAGAGGGAAGGAAATACTGAACAAGGAAAGGCTGAAACAGTACGGCGGCAAGGTCAGGCTGTACGACGGTATCAGAGGATGGTTCCGCCGGATCAATGCCTACGGGGAAAGGCGGGGCATTCTCGTGGAGCATTACATCATTTCCTCCGGCCTGCGGGAGATCATAGAGGGAACGGCGATCGCGAAAGATTTCACCCATATTTACGCCAGTTCCTTTTATTACAATGAGCATGGAGAACCCTGCTGGCCGGCGCAGGTGATCAATTACACGAATAAGACGCAGTTCCTTTTCCGCATAGAGAAAGGAATACTGGATATCAATGACAATGCGGTGAATGACCACTTCGCGGAAGGCGAGCTGCGCGTCCCGTTCAGAAATATCGTATACATTGGCGACAGTGCCACGGATATCCCCTGTATGCGCCTTGTCAATTCACTGGGCGGCCATTCCGTCGGTGTCTATGATTCAGAAAATACGGCCAGCAAAGATACGGTACGCCGGATGATCCGGGATGAACGCATCCGCTACTATGTACCGGCAGATTACACAAAAGGAAGTGAAATGGACACGCTCATGCACCAAATTATAGACAAAACGGCGGCCTATGAGGTGCTGGAGGAAAAGCATCTGAGAGACAGGAAAGAAGCGGTAAGTTAAAAATTATACTCCATACCATCTTTTTTGTTGATAAAATTGTAACGAATGGAAATACAATATATTGATGCAGACATTATTTATTAGTAAAGTAATAATTAGGAGTGGAAAGATTATAATATGGGACAGTATGAGAAGTTTTTATCATTTGAAAACTTTAAATTGGCTTTTGCGCGGATTGTTCGATCTCCCAGAAATGAATATAAAGAGTTTTATGATAAAGATATAAAAGCGTTTGAATATAGATTTGAAGATAATATTAAACAATTGATGAATGAAATCGAGGAAGAACTGTATGAACCACAAATGGCGGAGCGGTATTATATTCCTAAATCAAGTGGATTTGTTAGACCGATTACTCTACTTAATTTTTTAGATTGTTTAGTATATCAATCTTTAGCAAATATAGTGGCAGATGTTGTACATGAAAAAGTTCACGATTATTTTAATGTAAATACTTTTGGTAATATATTCAAAAAAACAAATGATAGTTCACCTGAATTTTTCTTTGAATCTTGGAAAAAGCAGTGGAAATGTTTTAATGATACATTTAAGAAAACATATAGTAATGGATATACATATTGTGTCAAGTTTGATATGGCGTCCTTTTTTGATTTGATTGATCATGAGACACTTTCCCAAATAATGTTAAATAATGGAATAGACAAACATATAGTTACGATTCTAAAGAAATGTCTTGGTAAGTGGGCCAAAACGACAATAATGTTTAATGAAAACTATAATAAAACTCATGGACTTCCTCAAGGGCCACTATGTTCATCATTTTTTGCTGAATTATACTTGCTTCCGCTTGATGTATTGATGAGGCGCCAAAAAGATGTTAAATATTTTAGGTATGTTGATGATATAAATTTGATGGTTCAATCTGTAGAGAGAGGTAATAAGCTTAAGTTATTTTTAGAGCTAGCGATAAGAGATTTAGGATTGATACCACAAAATACAAAAGTCAATGTGCAAAAAATAGAGAATATAGATAAATATATGCGACAAAAGTTTAATAATTTCTCTGTTATCACAAGACATTTTAAATCAAATGGTCGCTTAAACGAGGGAGAGCATAATAGACTAAAAAATAAAATAAAAAGATGTATAAAAGCTAAGGAAATCGATAAAACTCTAATTAATTTTTCTTTGTATAAACTGAATAAAGATGATGAAATCAAAAAGATGCTATTGGATAATAAAGAGTTGTTCACATCCTATTTTCAGCCAGTAATATCTTATTTAAACAGATGCTTTCCATCCGATGATAAAGTGATTGATTTTATTATAAAGTATATATCTTCTGAAGAAGAGTTGTTTCAGTATAATAAAGCGGTTTTAGTGGGGAAATATGAAACATTACCTTTCGATGAAAATATATTAAAACAGTGTGATCACGACAGATCATGGATACTTAGATATAGAATGTTTCAATGGCTTTATAGAAATGAAAAAAAGGAAATTCTTAATGGATATCACGTAAATGACAAGGATAATTATTTTATACAGCAAATATTATTGTGGGTTAAGATAAAAAGTATGCAAGATTCGGTAGCTAAGAAGCAATTGTTAAGGAAATACATTTTTAATTGTAAAAATAATAATGATGCACATATGTTATTTATACAAGGGTATTCTTTATGGAATGAAGAGTTTCCGTATGAACCTTTTAATTTACATTTGTGTAATGGAGGCAACAGGTATATTCGGCGATATGTAACGAGAGAGGATACGGATTATTTTAGGACAAAGATGAAAGAACTTTATGATATAGATATTCCGGAAGATTTTATTGAAAAAGTAAAAGAAAGGACCGGATATTATGAAGAGTTAAAGAGAGCTTTTAAAGATTTTATAATGCTAAAAAAAATTGACACAAGTAGTTCTGTTCAAAATTTAGATATTGTAAATCACATATTATTAAGTGTTTTGGGAAAAGACTTTTCAAGTATGGATTCCTTAAAGACATTAATGCCGGTAGCAATTAATGTCTTTAAGGAGGTGCATGATATTAGGTCAGGGGCGACATTAGCTCATCCATATAGAAATAGATCAACTGAAATTCGCAATATTATTACATATGAAAAATTATCATCAGTATTAAATGATGATAAACTTAGAAATGCATATACAAATTTTATTGAAAACTATAGACAAACTGAAACTAGTTAAATTAAGGAGAATCCATTATGAAAAAGAATTTTAAACCGAATACATGGCTGTATCCGCAACCGGTACTTGTGATTGCCTCTTATGGCGCGGACGGAGCGGTGGACGGTATGGTGGCTGCCTGGGGCGGGATTTATGATACGAACCAGGTGGGATTTATGCTGGACCATACCCATAAGACCGTGGCGAATCTATTGGAAAAGAAAGCCTTTACCGTAAGCATGGCGACCGTTTCCACGATGGCGGAAGCGGATTATCTGGGAATCGTATCGGGAAATCGTGTACCCGATAAGGTGGCGCGCGCCGGACTTCATGCGGTGAAGAGCGAGTTTGTGGACGCGCCGGTGCTTTTGGAATTTCCTTTGACCCTGGAGTGTAAAGTGTCCAAGGTGACGAAAGTGGGCGAGGATTACCATTTTGTCGGGGATATTATGAATATTCTGATCGAAGAGGACATTCTGACCGAAGGAAAGATTGATGTGAAGAAATTGCAGGCGATTACCTTTGATCCGGCCGGCGGGAAGTATATTGCTCTCGGTGACGCGGTAGGAAACGCGTACCGGGAAGGGAGAAAGTATATGGCGTGACAGAAATTATCTATCGTGGCAAGGAAGACGGTAAGATGTCGTCAGAGTAATAGATTCTTCGCTTTGTGTCACATTACTGTTTCCCGTCTTTCTCACAAGGCATTCTTATCCCCGCTCTGAATGACGAGGGATGGTAAGGCGCCATCAGAGTCATAGATTCTTCACTCCGTGTCATGTTGCTGTTTCCCGTTTTTCCCACAAAGCATTCTTACCCCCGTTTAGAATGACTGCGGATAGTATAAGGCGTCATAGTGAGGGAAACGTTAAACGTCATCCTGAACGAACGTGAAGGATCTGTACCCGTGGTGAGGGAATCGGTAAGAAGATAAAAGCTATCAGCTGGCAGCTAAAAGTGCTGAATGACACCGGACGGCAAGACGTTATAATGGGGGAAACGTTAAACGTCATCCGAAGCGAATGCGAAGGATCTGCTGCCGTGGTGGGGAAAACGTTGAGATGTCATGAGGGTAATAGATTCTTCACTCCGTGTCATATTTCTGCTTTCCGTCTTTCCCACAAAGCATTCTTACCCCCGTTCAGAATGACTGCGGATGGTATAAGGCGTCATAGTGAGGGAAACGTTAAACGTCATCCTGAACGAACGTGAAGGATCTGTACCCGTGGTGAGGGAATCGGTAAGAAGATAAAAGCTATCAGCTGTGAGCTGTCAGCTGTCAGCTAAAAGTGCTGAATGACTGCGGATGGTATAAGGCGTCATAGTGAGGGAAACGTTAAGCGTCATCCGAAGCGAATGTGAAGGATCGGTTGCCGTGGTGAGGAAGCCGGAAGGTGAAAAAGAAGTCAGGAAGGAAGCGGGTTATGACGAAAGAAGTAAAAACCGGCATGATGGCGTTCATTGTTTTGGTTTCCGCCATGGCGGTGTTTCTTTTTGTCCGTCCGAAAGATTGGTTTGACGGGAATTATTTCCGCATGACAGCATCCTTTTCCAGTGTACAGGGGATCAAAAAAGGAAATGAAGTACGTTATGCCGGTGTCCGTGTGGGGGAAGTGTCCAAAATTTCCACGGAAGGAAATCAAGGGATTCTTGAGATGCGTATAAAGAAAGATGCGCAGATTCCTCTGGACGCGGAGTTTACCGTTTCGCAGAGCGGAGTGATCGGTGATTATTACGTGGATATCCGCGGCGGTCATTTTGACGGTAGTTATTTCGGGGAGGGGATGCGTGTCGAAGAAAAAAGATCGAATCGTTTGGATCAGATGATGGAAAGAGCGAAGAAGCTGATGGATTCCGCAGCGCAGATGAAAGAGAATATAGGGAAGATGGAGGGAAAGTAGGCAGCTGAAAAGCCGCTTGGCATGCTTGGGAAAGTATGGCCGGCGGCTTTTTCTTTTACTTATGGGATTCCTGTTCCATTTCCCAGCTCCATGAGCGGGTGGGAGTCATTTTTCCGTCAGCACCGAAGGTGTACCTGGTGGTGCCGGGGAGTTTCGGCGTGAGGGGGCTGGTGAAGCCGCGGCCGATGACGTCGGTGGTGTTCATGATGAAGAGGAAGGCGTGGGGGTCTATGTCCTCGATGAAATGGCGCAGCTTGGTGACTTGCGTCAGATCCACGATAGCGAAAACGATTTTTTTGTCTTTTCCGCTGAACCCGCCCTGTCCGTAGAGGAGGGTAGCGCCGTGATGAATATTTCTCAGAATGGTGTCCGCCACTTCAAGCGGTTTGTCGGAAACGATGAAAGCCGCTTTCCTTTGGGCGAAGCCGATGACGATACGGCTGGAAACGGTGGCGTTGATGTACATGGCGATGAGGGTGCAGATGGCAGGTTCCAGTGTAAAGATCCACGCGCTGGACATGATGATGATGAAGTTCAGGCCGAAGACGACGTAGCCGATTTCCAGATTGTAAAATTTTTTGATAACCGCGCCAATGACGTCGAGGCCTCCACTGTTTGAATTGTAGCGGTAGAGAAGTCCCAGGGCGGCGCCGAGGACAACGCCCCCCGATATGGCAGCGACAAGAGGATTGCTGATGACACACCAGTCCGCCATGAAAGCGGTGAGGTCGATGAAGAGCGACAGACTCACTGTGCTTAAAATGGTGATGACCGTATAAAATTTTCCCATGAATTTCAGGGACAGGATGAGGACAGGTATATTCAGTACCAGATTGGACAGGCCGATGGGAATGTCCATGAGGTAGTAGAGGATCATGGCGATGCCTGTGACACCGCCTGCGAGAAAGTGATGGGGAACAAGGAATATATTGAGTCCGGCGGCATAGATGAAAGTGCCGATGAGGGTGATGACAAGTATGAAGAGAACGCGCTGTATGCAGACAGGATCGTTCCAATGCTTACGGATATTGGCGTCCACGATGATCTCCTTTGGGATGTGCCCATGGAATAAGGGAGTTCTCCCTGTTTAAATGTGAACACATTATATCACTATTTTCTCTTTAATGACACCAAAAGGAATTGTGGAAAATATATTTTTGATGGTATAGAATAAGAATAAAATTAATTTCTTATTATAATGCAGGGGCAGATGAATCATATTTATTTTGAAATGCCGGCAGGACGCACGGATTGAAAAATGATTTCCATATATTTTCCGATATGATATAATCTAATTGAAATTACAACGTATACTATGTAATTTGCCGTGAGGGCAAAGAGCGGTTTCAAGGAGAGCAGACGAATGGACAGTTTTGAGGAAATACTTCAAAAGAAGCATTTAAAACGTACGAAAGCGCGTGTCATGATCTTGAAGGTGCTCCAGAAGAGCCTGCCGATGACCGCGGGGGATGTATATGAAGCGGTGCGGAAGAGAGATACTAAGCTCAGTCTTTCTACGGTGTACCGTAATTGTGAAGCGCTGGCCAAAAAGGGACTGCTTCTCCGTTCGACGATGCTTGCTGACGGATTGACGAGGTATGAATATACGCAGGGCGACCATGTGCACCACGCGGTGTGCCTGTCGTGCAATAAGATTTTCCCTGTCGAGGTTCGTCTGGAACCGGAGTATAAAGACCGTCTGGCAGAAGAAAACGGATTTGAAGTGACGGAGCATCGTGTGGAAATTTACGGTTTTTGCAAAGAATGCAAGGCGCGGGGCAGGGATAAGGAATTTAAAGAACGGATGATTTAAGGAAAGGCGGAGAGTATATGATGCGTTCTTTGTCCCGCGCGTAACTGAAGGCGGGATTTAAAAAGTAAAAGGACATGAGGCGGCATAGATGCCGTCTTTTGTGTTGCCCGTATTGCATAAGGAAGAGATCGAAAGGCATTTCTATGTGTATTTATCATGCAATGATGATGAATAAGATTTTTTCTATATCTACGGTGCAGGGAATCTGTGGATAAATGAGGTGCTTACATGATAAAATATAAACAGATGTATATATAATTAATTATTTATGAAGAAGGAGGAGAGAGTATGGGTCTTATTAAAGCAGGAATGGGCGCGGTCGGAGGCGTACTGGCCGATCAGTGGAAGGAATTCTTCTATTGTGACAGCATGCCGCCTGATGTCCTCATGATGAAAGGACAGAAACGGACCGGCGGCCGCAGCTCGAACACGGGCGGAGAAGACAACATTATTTCCAACGGATCCGTCATTGCCGTCAACAACGGGCAGTGTATGATGATTGTGGAACAGGGCAAGGTCGTCGATCTCTGCGCCGAACCGGGAGAGTATACCTACGATCAGTCATCGGAACCGTCCCTCTTCACGGGTGGTCTGAATAAGGAAAGCGTCATCGCCGTATTCAAACAGATGGGGAGACGTTTTACCTTTGGCGGCGATACAGGGAAAGACCAGCGCGTTTATTTCTTCAATACAAAGGAAATTGTCGGGAACAAGTACGGTACGCCCAGCGAGATTCCGTTCAAGGTGGTTGATGCGGATACCGGGCTGAAATTGTCCGTCCGTATCCGCTGTTTCGGTGAATACAGTTACAAAATCGTAGATCCGATCCTCTTTTACACCAATGTGGCAGGCAACGCGTCGGACAGTTATGAGCGTTCCCAGATTGACGGCCAGCTGAAATCGGAACTGCTTACGGCTCTCCAGCCGGCATTTGCCAAGATTTCTGCCCAGCGCATCGACTATACCGATTTGGCGGGACACACGTTTGAAATTGCCGAGGCCCTGAATGAAGTGCTTTCCAAGAAATGGACGGAGCTCCGCGGCCTTGCTATCGTTTCTTTCGGTGTGAACAGTGTCAAGGCCAATGAGGAAGACGAAGCGAAGATCCAGAAGATCCAAATGGGCATGGCCATGTCAAATCCCGCTATGGGGGCGGGCGTTCTCGTAGACGCACAGTCTGACGCTATGCGTACGGCGGCGGGCAATGAAGGCGGCATGGGCGCGGCATTCGGATTTATGGGTATGAATATGGCAGGCGCGGCAGGCGGTATGAACGCGTCCAACCTGTACGGTATGGCAGGCCAGCAGCAACAGCAGATGCCCCAGCAGGCACCCGCGCCGGCACCTGCTCCCGCTCCCCAGCCGGCGGGCTGGAAATGTGCGGAGTGCGGTACGGGAGGAAATACAGGCAAGTTCTGCGCCAACTGCGGAAAACCCGCTCCCGCTCCTGCGGCTGAATGGACCTGCGCGGAATGCGGTACGAAGAATACGGGCAAATTCTGTGCCAACTGCGGCAAGCCCGCTCCTGCGGCTGATTGGACCTGCAGCGAATGCGGTACGCAGAATAAAGGCAAGTTCTGTGCCAACTGCGGACATCCCCGTCCGTAATGGAACAGTTGAGAAAAGGGCGGCGGGCATAGATTTACTGCTGCCCTGTCCCTATTTCACACTGCCGTTTTGTTTCCTTTATGGAAAAGGCGGCGATTATGGAAAAGGAGGTACTTATGGCTGATACTTCAGTAAGCTTTAAATGCCCCAATTGCAGCGCTCCTCTTGCATATGCTCCCGGCGCGGATCATGTGACCTGCGAATACTGCGGCACGGAACTGTCCATCGCTGATCTGGAAGCGTTCTACGCGGCGAAGGAAGAAAACGCGGCAAAAGCGGAAGAAGCGCGGCAGAAAAAGTGGGATACTGACGGTGCGGGAAAGGAATGGAGCGAAGACGAGGCGAAGATTCTCCGCGCCTTTACCTGTTCTTCCTGCGGAGCGGAAATCGTCTGCGATGAAAATACGATTGCCACGGAATGCTGCTACTGCGGAAACCCGACGATGATTGCCCAGCGTTATGACGGCGCTCTGCGTCCTGACTATGTGATTCCGTTCCAGAAGACGAAAAAGGATGCCCAGGAAGCCTTTAAAAATTTCTACAAGGGGAAATTACTCCTGCCGTCCAATTTCGTCAGCCAGAACCGGGTGGATGCGATTCAGGGCATGTATGTTCCTTTCTGGCTCTTTGACTCTAAAGTCACCGCTACCGCCAGCTACAAAGCGAAAAACGTAAATACTTTCGTTGTCGGAAAGAATCAGATCACGGAAGAAAGGGTTTACCGGTGCGACCGTGAGGGAGAAATGAAATTTAACCGGGTACCTATGGATGGCAGTAAGAAAATGGACGATACATGGATGGAAAGTATCGGACCTTTCGATTATTCCACCATGGTTCCTTTTACCACGGCATACCTGGCAGGGTACCTGGCCGATAAGTATGATGTGCCGGCGGAAGAAATGGCGCCCCGCGCCGATGAGTTGGTAACAAATACCGCGCTTGCGCAGATGGATGACACTGTCACCGGTTATACAAGCTGTAATCGGGAAGACGGTTTCGTGTCCAAAGATGAAAACACCGTTTCCTATGCCCTTGCGCCGGTATGGATTCTTTCCACCACTTATAACGGTACACCGTACACTTTCATTATGAACGCCCAGAGCGGCAAGTTTGTGGGAAGCCTGCCGGTGGATAAAAATAAAGCATCCATGTACACGGCGGCGGCATTTGTCGTCTTCGTTCCCATCCTTTACTTCCTCATTAAAATGATGTTCGGTTCTTTATAAGGAGGCGGGACTATGAAAAAAATATTTCAAATCTTAGCGATGCTCCTTGCCGTCCTCTTTCTGCCCGTGATGTCTGACGCGGCGGAGATGCCGTCTTTCCATGACGGGGCGGATATCGTGAAAGGCGAGGCGGCCGCGGAAGTAAAGAACGCATTGGAAGCGGTAGAAAAGAAACATAATGTCCGTATCGCTGTCGTCACCCAGCCCTCCGTGGAGGGAATGAAAATCGGCGATTATGCCGATAAACTTCTCGGCACTGTGATCAAAGGCGGGGAAAAAGGAAATATGGTTCTCGTTCTTGATATGCAGGAACGCGACTGGTACATTGCCACCGATCCCAAAATGAAGGCGATGATTACCAATGATATAGGCATCAAACTTATGAAAGACGCCTTTGTAAGCAAGCTTTCCGCAGGAAATTACGCGGAAGCGTTCAAAGCTTATGCGGAGAAGGCAGACTTCCTTATTTCCTACTATGAGAAAGAAGGGAAAGCGTATGATCCTGACGATCAATTCAGTTTTCTCGGACTGGGGATTGCCGCTGTCCTTTCCCTGCTCGGCGCCTTCGGCGTAAGGAACTACCTGATAGGAACGATGAGCAATGTGGCGCCCGGCGTGAACGCTTCCCACTATCTTGACAAAGACAGTTTCGCCGTGACCGGCGAGAATGACTACTATCTCTATACCAACCGTATCGTCACGCCCATTCCCGAAAAGAAAGATGACGGTGTCGTCGGAGCAGGCGGCTCCATGGGCGGCGGAAGCGGAGGCAACGGCGGAGGAGGCGGAAAGTTCTAACGCTGCCTGAAAAGAAATAAATTTGTTATTCATGAAAAGTTACCTCACCGGCCGGCGGGGTAACTTTTTTATCCATGAAGAAGAAAATCGAATCGCAGGGAACAGTTTCCATGGACCGCCTTTGCTTTGCCGTCCGTTCGTTACAGAAACCACGTTTCATTATTGTGTTATAATGGGGAAAATCAATCCGTTTATTGGATGATGGAGAAAAACATGAATCTTCTTCTGCTTATTTTTACTTTTATAACCAACTGGATCGTGAGCGCTTCTTTTTGGGCGCTCTATTTTTTGTTTACTGTCCTTTTTTCCATGAAGAGCTGGCAGGAAATTATGAACTTCTGACGGAGCGCATCCTGCAGCTTTCTCTGGCGTGTGTTCTTGTGCCTGCCGTTTTATCGGGAACAGGCGTCATGCAGTATTTCTTTGTCCGTGAAAACGGCGGGCGTAGGGCTGCGGGAGAAACGAAAATGTATTTGGAACGTCTGATGCGCGATATCTGCCGTCGGGGCAGACTGGAATTATCCGATTTCCGTCTTTATACGGCGAAAGCAGATGATTACAATGCCTGGGCAATCGGCGGAAACCATATCACCGTCACGGAACGTCTGCTGAACGAATTTTCCGAAGAAGAGGTAAAAGGGATCCTTGCCCATGAGGTGGGACATCTGCAGAACGGGCACAGCCGCCTCGGTCTTTTGTGCTATGGCATGGAATGGTTCAGCGGTATCATTGTCTATGTTTACAGTGTGGTGACACTGCTCCTGGCATTTTTCCGCTGGATCCCGGTCTTGGGGATTTTTATAGGCATTGTCAATTTTTTTATTCTCATACAATATTATTTCCTGAAAATATTTCTGCAGATTCCTCTTTGGTTTTTCACACAGTTCGGCAGCAGGAGAAATGAATATGCCGCCGACGAATATGCCTGCAGCCTCGGACTGGGGATGGAACTTGCCGTCGGACTGGTCCACCTGGAGCATATTTTCCACAGCGGCAGGCGGGACTGGTTTTCTCGTCTTTTTGACGACCATCCCGACATTCCCAGCCGGCTGGAACGGATAAGGAAAATCCTGATGGAAAGAGAACGCGGCTCTTCGGCGGGATAAGGAAACGGGGGAGTAAAATACAAAGCGGGAAGGGGATTTTCTCTTTGCGCTTTTGGCAGGATCATCCTTGCATAGGATTGAAATATATGGTATACTATGTACAGCAGAGGTGACTGTTAGTCATGTTGCTTCTGCGCCTCTTTTCAGCAAATGTTCCCCGACATTTGCAAAAAAATATACAAGGAAGTCGTCCCGGATCCCCATAACCCCCGGGACGTTTTCCTTGCATGAGAAAACGGATATTTCCTGACAGACTTTGGTCTGGAGAAATATCCGTTTTATTTTACCATCCGTTTTTTCTCCAGAAAGAGGGGAGGAAAAGGATGAGAAGCGTAAAAGATTCAAGCCGGCCCATAAGCATGGACAGGGCGACGACCATTTTTGTCATGGCAGGCATGGCCGACCAGTTGCAGGTGGCGCCGAATTGTCCCAGTGCCGGCCCCGAGTTGCTCATGGTGGCAATGGAAAGGCCCAGGGCAGAAGGAATATCCGCACCGCTTGCGGCGATAAGGGCGGTCCATAAAAAAATGGACATCGTATAGATGAAGAAGAAACAGAAAACCTCGAGGAGCATGGATTCGGAGAAGTTTTCTCCTCCTGCACGGGTCTGTATGACGGCCCGGGGGTGGAGTTTCTGGCGGAGAACGGCGGTCATGGATTTGAAAAGCAATATGATGCGCGTTACTTTCAGGCCGCCCGAAGTCGATCCGCCGCAGCCGCCGATGAACATGAGTATGAGCAGTATGACCTGGGAAAAATGGGGCCACGCTTCAAAGTCGTAAGAAATAAATCCCGTGGTGGACGAAAGAGACGCCGAGGTAAAAAGCGCTTCCAGCAGTGCGGAAGGGGCGTACAGTCCGCTTTCCAGCATTAAATTTAAAGAGATAAGGATAGTGGCGGCGGCTACGATGGAAAGATAGACTTTAAATTCCGTATTTTCCCAAAGAACACGGATGCCCCGTTTCCAGGCAGCCACATAGACGCCGAAATTGGCGCTGGAAATAACCATAAAAAATATGACGGCCAGTTTCAGAGGCGTACTGTCGTAAAAAGCGATGCTTTCATTCTTTGTGGAGAAACCTCCGGTGGCGATGGTGGAAAAGGCGTGATTTACCGCGTCGAAAAAGTTCATGCCGAGGAGTGTGTAAATCAATGCGGCAGAAACGGTAAAAAGCAGGTACACCGCAAAAAGAGCTTTTGCCATTTCTTTGATCCGGGGAACGGCACGGGAGGAATAGGGCCCCGTGCTTTCCGCATCAATCATGCGGGCGCTTCCTTTTCCGGCCTGCGGGAAGAGAGCCACAAAGATGACGATGATTCCCAGGCCGCCGAGCCAGTGGGTCAGGGAGCGGAAGAAAAGAATGCTTTTCGGCAGAACGGTTAAATCGGAAAAAACGGTGGCGCCGGTGCCTGTCAGACCTGAAATGCTTTCTACCAGAGCGTCCAGCGGAGAAAGGAGGCCTGACAGGAAATAGGGGAAAAGGTAAAGAATGGAAATACATATCCATGACAGCGCGGTCACCGCAAGACCGTCGCGGGGATTCAGATTGATGACTTTTTTCTTGCCCTTATACCGCAGGAATGCGGCCAGTAAAAAGCAAAGCGCCATGGAGTAAATAAAAGGAAGAACCGGTTCTTCCCAAAACAGGGCGGTCATCAGGGGAAGCAGGAGGACGAGACCGCATCCCGCAGTCAGTTTGGCGATGAGTGCTGAAACGACGGTAGTATTCATAACGGCTTCCTGCCTTTAAAATAAGGAAGGACTTTTGCCGAGCAGGGGGTACGGATCAGGATGATGACCCGGTCTCCTGCGGCAAGGACAGAGCGGCCGTCAGGGATATGTGTCGTTTCATTCCGGACATAAGCGCCTACAAGACATTCCGCCGGCAGCCCCGCTTTCATGAGAGGAATGCCTTCGGCAGGAGCGCCGCTTTCCAGAATAACTTCTACCGCTTCCACCTGCGCCGATTCAAGAAGAGAGACGGAGACGACACTGCGGCTCCGCACATAACTCAAAACCTCGCCTGCCGCCAGAAGCCGGACCGACAAGGCGATATCCACGCCTACCTGTGTCATGAGATCCGCGTATTCCCCGCGGACGACGCGGACGATTGTCTTTTTCGCGCCCAGGTGCCTGGCAAGGAGGGCGACAAGGAGATTCAGCCGTTCATCTTTCGTCGTGCAGATCACCACATCCGCTTCAGAAACGCCTTCCTGCATGAGAAGATCTATATCCGCCCCGTCGCCGCAAAGGACGATGGACTTTTTTAATTTGGAAGAAATATGCCGGCACTGCTCCGGATCGAGATCAATGACTTTTACGGATATACCGTCGGCTTCCAGCATGGGGGCAAGCGCCGTTCCTGTCCGTCCTGCGCCGATGATGATGGCCTTTTTGATATGCCTGGTACTGCTTTCCGCCATACCCCGGCTGAATTTTTCTATATTTTCCGGCGCGCCGATGAAGTAAGCGTTGTCGTAAGGGAGCAGGCAGTCATTGCCGTGGGGGATAATCATCTGATGATCACGGAAAATCATGGCGGCAAGGATTTCATCAGGCAGTTCCAAATCTTTGAACGGTATATGGATATAAGGAGATTGGCGCTGTATCCGTGTCTCATACAAACGGACGCGGCCATTGGCGAAATCTCCCACGTTAAGGGCGGCGGGCGTCATGAGGATGCGCCGTATTTCTTTTGCCGTGACCAGCTCAGGACTCAGAACCAGGTCAATGTCAAAATTTTCCTGGAGATATTCGGTGGATTCCTGAAGGAATTTCGGGTCGCGGATGCGGGCAATCGTGTGGGGGATTCCGTTTTTCTTCGCCAGCATGGAAGCAAGAATATTCACCTCATCCATTTCGGTCACCGCCACGAAAACAGATGCATCCCGTATATCGGGATCCCGTGTGAAATCCGGACTTGTCCCGTTGGCGGTGATCGTGAGCACGTCCAGCGAGTCGCGGACTTTGGATAACTTTTCTTCATCAGAATCGGCGACAACCACATCATGCTGCTCATTGGAGAGAAGCTCGGCAATCGTATAGCCCAGATGCCCCGCGCCTAAAATTACGATACGCATGAAAACTCCTTAATCATAAAATGACAGGTAAAATATCTTCGGTAATTCATCTTTTCTTATTTTATCACAGAGAAAACCGCAATGAAAAAATCCCGCCATATGGGGGAGCGGGATTTTTTCGGATCGAGGAGATCCGTATGAATCTGCCGGGGATGGAGGGGGTCCTGTATACCGTTACCGATTCATCAGACTTTCATTAAATCAGAACAGTGGGTTTACAGTATATTAAAAAATATCTATTGAAAGGCACACAGGAGAAAATCCCCGACACGATGGTGGAAACAGTACTCTGCTTCCACCCCCATTGTACCACAAAAAGAAGAGGAGTCAAACCGGAAGAAGAACCATGCAGCAAGCCGGTTTCCCCTGCTGAAATCGGTACGTATGGTAAGAAGATAAAAGCTATCAGCTGTGAGCTGTTAGCCATTAGCTGTGAGTTAAAAGCCGAAGCATATGATTTCCATTAGGTGTCATACAAAATATCAGCAAAGGATCTGCTGCCGTGATGAGGAAAGCCGAAAGGCGTCATCCTGAACGAATGTGAAGGATCTATTACCGTAATGAGGAAAAGCGGTAAGACGTCATCAGAGACATAGATTCTTCACTCTGTGTCACCATCCCGTTCCCTGTTTTTCTCATACGGCATGTTTGCCTCTGTTCAGAATGACGATTGGAGGAAAGGACGTCACTAGTAATGGGGAACGGGAAGCGTCATAATGATGGAGAACGAAAGGCGTCATCCTGAACGAATGTGAAGGATCTATTACCGTAATGAGGAAAAGCGGTAAGACGTCATCAGAGACATAGATTCTTCACTCTGTGTCACCATCCCGTTCCCTGTTTTTCTCATACGGCATGTTTGCCTCTGTTCAGAATGACGATTGGAGGAAAGGACGTCACTAGTAATGGGGAACGGGAAGCGTCATAATGATGGAAAACGAAAGGCGTCATCCTGAATGAATGTGAAGGATCTATACCCGTGGTGAGGCAATCGGTAAGAAGATAAAAGCTATCAGCTGTGAGCTGTCAGCTAAAAGTGCTGAATGACAGCGGGAGGCAGAGGCCGTAGAGGAGAAAGCGGTGTGGATAGAGGTATTCGTAAAACAGTACATATTATATAGAAATAAGATAAATCTTTTGTTATAATGAGAACAGAGGTTGTTTAATAAAATAAGTATTGAAAGAAGAGCGGGAGAAACCGGCAGGAATTTTCCTGTTTACGGATTCTGTACCCGGCTTTTCAGGCAAATGAAGTGTCACGGGGAAAGGTGGTGTGAAGGCAGTATCGGCAGCATTGGGGATGGTGCTTCTTTTTATTGCGCTTTTAATTATATTGTTTTTTATGGGAGGAAAACATGAATCACATTTACAAAGTCATTTGGAGTCGAGTGAAGAACAGTTATGTCGTCGTTTCAGAAATTGCGGGGACAGCGAGAAAAAGTGGGGGGGTAAGAGTCTCTAAAAACGCGCTGGCAGCGGCATTGACAGCTTTTCTGCTGACCTCTTCCGTCGCGGGGGCTGTTGATAATGTAATAGTAGAAAATACGGAAGCGCCCAATGCGGTAACCGATACAACTGACTCTACAGTTGTCGGAATAGACAATGAAGTCAGCAAGGAAAAGGATGACGTGATTGTCGGCAAGAAAAACACCATTAAAGACAGCGAAGACGTTCGGGTTGTCGGCAAAGGAAACACGGTGACAAACAGTGACCGGCAAAATGTATTTGGTGACAATAACAGTATCACGAATCGGGATGCCGGTACTGTTTCCGGATACCATGGCATAACACGTAACGGTACTTCGGACTTGGTCATCGGCATGGGGAATAAAATTAAAGGCAACGACACCTACATGACAGGGCATGAGAGCCTGACTGTTATCGGGAATAATAACGAAACGGTCAATCCCACCTCGGGTATTGTGATCGGGGATAACCAAACCTTTGGAACGATTAAGGAATCTGTTATTATCGGTTCCATGACACCGGAAGAAAAGGCTTCCGGCAAAAGAGAGCAGGGCGGCGGAAGTGTCGTCGTAGGGTATAATGCGCAAAGCGGCCGCGGATTGAATGTGGCAGTAGGGCACAGCGCGCTGGCTCTGGGCCATGAAGGAACTGTGACAGGGCACAATTCTGTCATTGAAGCCAATCAAGGCTCTTTCCCGAATATCTGGTCTTCTATTTATGGGGTGAATAACAAGATTACCTCGAATGGTAACACCTCAAATGGCATAGCGGGCAGCATCATCGGTGCATGGAACAAGCTGGATAATGCGGACAATTCGATGATATTCGGTTCAGGGAATATCCTTTCCCATGCTACAGTAGATATGTCAAGCGGACTGGAGGGAACGTTCGGGCAAGGAGCTATGACAGAATTGCTTTTCCGCAGCGGTTATCAGGAAGGGTATTCGGATCAGGCGGCAAAAGCAATAGGGGATTTTGCAAATACCAGCGGATCTGTTCTTATCGCAGGGAATGGAAACCGTTCTGATTATACCCGGCGTTCCCAGATCATCGGAACGGGGAATGTTCTGAACGGCACGGCAAACGGTACCAGCGCCAACAATACGATGGCGGGATTCCAAAATACAGGAACCAACGTGAACCGTGTGGCTGTAGTGGGAACCGGAAATAAGATATCCGATGGAACGTCAGATGTTGTGATTGGCGATTATCATGAAATGTCCGGCGGAACAAATAATGTCATTCTTGGTGCCATGGCAACAAAGGAAGATGTCGTAAGCAAGACTTATACGCCCAGTTTGGGGAGCTCTTCCGGTGCGCCGGGAGGATATACGGGGATACCGATTCCATACAATGTGAGAGCCACCGTTCCGACTAAAACGCATACTGCCAATGTCAGCAATGCCGTTATGCTGGGCTACAATACGGACGTGCAGAAAAGCGGCGGCGTGGCTCTCGGCAGCGAATCTGTTTCTTCTGTGGATGCCGGTGTATACGGTTATAGTCCTGACACAAATCAAAATATCCAAAACGATACGGAAATAGCAAAATTAACCGGAAAAACGGCAAGACTGGCACAGTTGAATGGAGATTTGCCTGGCCTCTCCTCTGCTTACACGGCGAAAAAAGCGGACTATGAAGGAAAAGTCAATGATTTCCTGGCGAAGAGCGCTGAATATACACAAGCCTACCAGACCTATCACAGCTATGAGCATTCCGGTGATCAATACGATTTGGCGCGCAAAAAGAAAATGGACGATGCCAAAATAGTTATGGATACGGCGCAGACGGCTATGAATGCTGCAAAGACCGATTATACGGATGCGGAAACGAAGTATAATTCTGCTCTTGGCGAGAGAAATCTGATTATAGGGACTTGGAAAGCGACGGCCGCCGCTGTTTCCGTAGGCGATGTTTCAAGAGGAATTACCCGCCAGATCACAGGTGTAGCAGCCGGTACGCAGGACACTGATGCCGTCAACGTGGCGCAGCTGAAAACGGTGAATACGAAGTATGATACTAAGCTTAGCCGGGGATTTATCATCAAGAAGGGCGGAGAAGCAGTTGGTGAAACGATTTCTCTTAATGGAGATACGGCGCCGGAAATTACCTTTGACGTAGCGGAAGCCAATAAAGGCCTGACTGTAGACCGTGATGGGAAAACCATTAAATATGGCATTGACGGTTCGAAAATTGATCTCAACGGGAATGATACGATTCCCGGTTGGACACTGGAGGTCGGAGTTAAACCCGGTATTCCGACGAATACAGGCAGTGCGGAGGGTAATAAGAAAGTTATAAAGCCGAATGATACGGTAACGCTTCGTGCTGATAATGGAATCAGATTGAAGCAGGAAAACGGTGTTGTGGATATCGGCTTAAAATACATGGCTGTGGATACTAAGTGGACAAATATCAATGATGCTGCAGCAACCAATGGCGGTATGGCGATCGGCGCGAACAGTAATGCGGATGGTGAAACATCAGTAGCTTTGGGATGGGGTTCAAATATATCGGCATCAAATTATGCTGCCGCGTTGTCTCCTTTTTCTTCTGCTGTGAATTCGGAGTATGGCTTGGCCATGGGCACAAAGGCAGCAGTTAAAACATCACCATACGGGATGGCGATGGGCGCTCTTTCCTCTGTGGATGATTCAGAATACGGTGCGGCCATAGGTGCTAATTCCGCCATAGCCAAGTCAAACTATGGTGTGGCTATAGGAACCTCGGCAACTGTAAAAGATGCTGATAATGCCGTGGCGATAGGCGTATCAAGCAGTGCGGCGGTAAAAGATGGTGTGGCCATTGGAGCCTTTTCCAAGGCGGATACGGCAGCGGGGGTGAGCGGATATGACCCCTCTACCAAGGCGGCTTCTACCGATACGTCTGCCGCCTGGAGATCGACTGTCAGTGCTGCTTCTGTGGGGGACAAGACGAAAGGCTATACCCGACAGATTACAGGTGTGGCAGCCGGCAGTGAAGATACCGATGCGGTCAATGTGGCACAGCTCAAAGCGGTACAGACCGCCAGCGTGGAAGCAGCTAAGACGCATTATTACAGCGTGAACGATGCAGGATATCACAGTGCAGGCAACTATAAAAACGACGGCGCGAAAGGCGGCATGGCGCTGGCAGCCGGCGCGGGCGCGGCGGCAAACGGTACGGCTTCTGCTGTGACAGGCGCTTTCTCCCGTGTGGACGGAAATGGAATTAACGGCTTTACGAGCGGCTTCCAGGGAGCAACCTCTTCCGTTTACGGCACATTCAATGTTGTCGGGGCAAAGAGCGGTGTGGACTTTGACGGTGTGGCGAACAGCATTATTGGTGTAGCGAATAAGACGGAAAATGCCAATGCATCCCTGATCTTTGGCGCAGGAAACAAAGTCACCAATTCCTACCGTCCGGTGAACGGGTTTAATGCCGGACCGCTGTCTAATGCGCTGCAGAAAGCAATAAATACAGGCGATACGGATGATATGATTAATGCCCTGGGTGATCTGGTGAAAGACAGCGGCGGCTCTGTTCTTGCCATCGGCGGGGCAAATATTGCCGATTATGCCCAACTTTCCAAATTGGTGGGTGTGGGAAATAAGCTCATCGGTACGGACGGGCATGAAAGTAAGTACAATATGATTGACGGGTATCTGAATATCGGCAAAAATATTAATCATGTATCCGTTATCGGTTCTGAAAATACGGTGGAAGATACGGATGATGCCCTTGTGCTGGGCAATAAGCGCAAACTTTCCGGTGCAGGCGGCAGTATCATTCTCGGTTCCGGAGATGACCCAATCACGACAAACGTGTCGGATGTTGTTTCCCTCGGACACAATGCCAACGTGACTGCAGCAGGCGGTGTGGCGCTCGGAAGCAGTTCCGTGGCTTCTGTGGACAAAGGAGTTATAGGGTATGACGCTTCCGGTACCGATCATTCCAACGATACAACAGGCGTATGGAAATCGACGGCTGCCGCTGTTTCCGTAGGTAAAGAGGCGACTCCGACCAGTACGGCAGTCACCCGCCAGATTACAAACGTAGCGGCCGGCGCGGCAGATACTGATGCCGTCAATGTAGCGCAGCTGAAGAAAGCGGTAGCCGGAGCGGCGGATGGCAATGATACACTGGTAAGTGGCAGCAATGGGCTGTCCCTTAGCGGTAAAACCCTGTCCATGAGTGTAAAGGATACGGCCGGAAATGAAGTGAAGGGCAGCGTGGATCTCTCATCCGTTGCAGACGGCAATGATAAATTGGTAAATGACAACAATGCGCTGTCCCTTAACGGCAATAAATTATCCATGAGCGTAAAAGATACGGCCGGAAATGAAGTAAAAGGCAGCGTAGACCTGTCAGCCATCGCAGGACAGATTGATACCAATACCACCTATACCATGAGCGGCACACAAAACGCGGATAATACCACCACCATTACGTTAAAGGGCAGTGACGGAAAAGAAAACAAAGTCACCGTGGCCACGAAAGACACAAGAAACACCGTGAAAGCCGGTGAAAATGTGACACTTGACACAGCACCCAATACGTTTGGCGGAACGGAATACACGGTCAACGTGAAAGCCGACGGAAAAGTGGAAAACGGAAACACAAAGATTGTCAGCGGAAATACGGTGTACCACGAAACACATGTGAAGAATGACGGCAACTATGTGAAGAAAGAGAACAGTGCCGGAGACAACCTGACCATACTGGACAAACAGGTCGGCAAGAATACAACCAACATTACCAACCTGGGAAATACTATCAACAATCTGAACGGAAAGCTGGGCACCCTGGACAACCGGATCAGTAAAGTGGGAGCAGGGGCGGCAGCACTGGCAGCCCTCCATCCGCTGGACTTCGACCCCCATGACAAGTGGGACATCGCGGCAGGTTTCGGCAATTACCGCAACGCCAGCGCTGCGGCGGTAGGCCTCTTCTATCGGCCGAACGAAAGAACGATGATGAGTCTCGGCTGGACCATGGGTGATGACAGGAACATGATTAATGCAGGAATTTCTGTGAAGCTGGGACGCGGCGACGTTTATACCCGTTACTCCAAAGTGGAAATGGCGAATCGTATTGAAGCGCAGAATAAGAGGATCAACGATATGGAATCCGAATTGGAAGAATTAAAGGCACAGATAGCAGCTCTCGCTGCCAAGAAATAAGCAACTTTTAGTAAAAAAGGAGCAGGCACTGCTGATGGTGCCTGCTCCTTTTTCGTTTTCCGGTAAAAGTGAAACTCATGGCAGGGTGTCCGCCAGAATTGTGTAAAGGATCTGCTGCTGTGGTGAGGAAGCCGGTAAGAAGATAAAAGCTATCAGCTGTGAGCTGTCAGCTACAAGCTAAATATTCTTTTACGATTTAAATCATTACGACAAGCGAGTATCCTCAATCGCACTACGTGCGCCAGCAGCTCCTTCTGACGGCCGACTCCATGATCCTTGTATAAGACGGTAAGGCGTTATCCTAAGCGAATGCAAAGGCTCTGCTGTCGTGGTGAGGAAAGCCAGTAAGACGTCATTTAAGGTAATAGATTCTTCACTCTGTGTCACCATCCTGTTTCTCTGCTTTCTCACAGGGTATTTCTTACCTCCGTTCAGAATGACGTTAAACAGACGGCACAGCCGGGATTCTAACCACTTTCGGGCCCGCCGATAAAGTAGCACCCATGGTAAGGCGTCATAATGAGGAGAGCGTTAAGCGTCATCCGAAGCGAATGTGAAGGATCTATTACCGTGGTGAGGAAACCGGTAAGAAGATAAAAGTTATCAGCTGTGAGCGGTCAGCTGCAAGCTGACTATTCTTTTACGATTTAAATCATTACGACAAGCGAGTATCCTCAATCGCACTACGTGCGCCACAGCTCCTTCTGACGGCCGACTCCATGATCCTTGTATAAGACGGTAAGGCGTCATCAGTGTAATAGATTCTTCACTCAGCCTCACCATCCCATTTCCCGTCTTTTTCACAAGGCATTCTTACCTCCGTTCAGAATAACGTTAAACAGACGGCACAGCTGGGATTCTAACCACTTTCAGGCCTGCTGATAAAGTAGCACCCATGGTAAGGCGTCATTCTGAGCGACAGCGAAGAATCTGTTACCGTGGTGAGGAAAGCGGTAAGACGTTATCCAGAGTGGCAGCGAAGAATCTGTTGCGCAAATGAAGGAAAAGGAAACCATACTGCTTAGCACATACTGCATATTATATGTATTATAAATATATAGTAAGATACTTTTTAAGGCATTTGTATGGGAACCGTAGATTTCAGGTTTGAAGCAATTAAGAAATAAAAAGACTGAAATTTGTCAAAATCTAATAATTGTGGTACACTGAAGTTGCTAAAAAGGCAGTCCTTCTTTTTTAGCGCGGAGATTCAGAAAACAGGCAGAGGAAACACGGTCACTCGAGCGAGATTTTCTGATTCCTGCTGAGCTAAGGACGCAAAGTTTTTTCTCAAAGGAGGAAGAATCATGAAAAAGATTCTCGCAATCGCAGCAGCTGCTGCACTCACCGCAGGCGTATCCGCATACGCTGCAAATCCGTTCTCTGATGTATCCCCTGATGACTGGGCTTATCAGGCAGTGTCCGATCTCTCCGATCAGGGCGTTGTAGAAGGCTATCCGGATGGTACATTCAAAGGCGAAAGAAACATGACCCGTTATGAACTGGCGCAGGTTATCGCCCGTCTGATGGCTCGTGAAGACCAGCTGAATGCAGAACAGAAAGCAACCCTGGACAAACTGGCAGGGGAATACGCAGATGAACTGGCAAACCTTGGTGTCCGCGTAAGCAACCTGGAAAAGAAAGTGGGCAACATTTCCTGGTCCGGCGATGCCCGCATGCAGTACCAGCATAACCTTGATGGAGCTAAAGATCACACGGATGCTTGGACAGGCCGTCTGCGCATCAATGCGGACGCCCAGGTCAATGACCAGGTCGTTGTTTCCGGTCGTTTCGTATCTGAAATGAATTTCAAGGATAATAAAGATGCCAATACCATCATGGATCGCATCCATGCGCGCTGGACACCGAATGACGCTTTCTACATGGATCTCGGCCGCCAGGGTGTGGCACTGGACCAGACCGGCGTGTTCTGGGATGAAGATGGAAGGTTTGATGGTGTCGTAGCAGGTTATGACAATGGCAAATTCGGCGCTGAATTCGGTTATGGCCGTTTCCAGGACGCTGAGCGCAGCATGGATCATTATCATTGGGAAAACAGCGCGTCCATTGAGTCTTGGTATGGTAAGCTGACAGGACACTTTGGTGAATCCTCTGCGGTTTCCGCTTTCTATCTCAAAAATGTACAGGGGCTTGATGGAAATAGTGTAGATCCTAGTATAAAGGGAGCACATGTCCACGCCTGGGGCGCCGGTGCGACCATCGATCTGGGGGATTCCGGCCTGAATATTGACGGTGATTTCATTCAGACAAGAGGCAATCGTGACCTCGGGCATGCTAATCTGTGGACAGCTGGTCTGAATTATGGGAAAGTGGATCTGAATAAACCGGGTAGCTTTACTCTTGGTGTCCACTATGTAAGGGCTGACGCAGGCGCTTATCTCCTCGGCAATTCTGCTCTGGACATGACGGATCAGCTGGAATATGGCTGGGACAATGGTACAGGCGTGAAGTTCTGGGTGGCAAAAGCAGGTGTTGCCGTACAGAAGAATGTAGAACTGGATGCTTACTACAACTTCGGTGCCAAGGCATTCGACCGTTATGATGATTCGACAAAAGATCCGGCGAATACATGGGGCGTTGAACTGAATTACGCTTTCTAATTCGTGATTGTAAGCTAACAATAGAAGACCTCTTCGGGGGTCTTTTATTTTGCGAAAAGACAGCTGTTGGAAGAGAATTCCCCGCTTTTTCACAAAGTGTTCTTACCCCGCGCAGAATGACGATTGGAGGAAAGGACGTCATAATGAGAGAAACGGTAAGACGCCATCAGAGTCATAGATTCTTCACTCCGTGTCACTGTCCCGTTTCCTGTCTTTCTCATACAGCATTCTTACTTCCGCTCTGAATGACGGGATACGGTAAGGCATCATAATGAGGAAAGCTGTCAGCTGTTGGCTATAAGCTACAAGCTGCAAGCTAAATATTCTTTTACGATTTAAATCATTACGACAAGCGAGTAT
>ENA-OROR01000072-OROR01000072.1-human-gut-metagenome-genome-assembly--contig:-NODE-72-length-98772-cov-7.826018_pt1 | contig 98772 bp, 90 predicted proteins | sample MGYA00242135_ERZ509060 | MGnify/ENA primary metagenome ERZ509060 (study PRJEB26280, sample SAMEA2338742) | human gut metagenome | biome: human gut; feature: human-associated habitat; material: faeces... | reverse complement strand
TGCATAGTCAGTGATATCTTTGAGATAAATGTGTCAACCAATATTGACAATATCACTTCACAAACTGAAGGATTGGATGATTGAATGATCAATCCAGAATCTTTTATACAACTTCTATTCCATATAACAGAAATGTCAGCAGTTTCTCCAACATTCAAATTATTAGATGAAAGCTCAATCTCCACATTATAATATTCTTTATCTTTTTTAACTAAAACACTTCTTGTATTATCTTTATCCGTATAAGCACTTGATGAAACAGACGTGTCTACATCTGTTCCGAAACACTGTACCCAATAATAAGTTCCCTGAATATAAACACAACCAATACCAATACTTTTATAAGTTGAGCCAAGGATATTTGCACGATGTCCAGAAGAATTCATCCAAGCATTCATAACTTGTTCTGGTGAAGTCTGACCGGTTGCAATATTTTCACCCATCATTCTGCTATTCGCACTAAAACATTTTTCACCATCCGGTCTTGTATGTGACCAATAAATAACATTTTCAAATCCTCTCAGCATTGCTGTTTCAAGTAGACTTTGATCCATGACAAGATCAGATAGGCCTTCTTTTCTTCTTTCTTTATTTACAAGTTCTAATACTTTAAAAGCATTTTTATACATTTCTTTTGCTGCCACATTTACATAAAATCCAATTGTAAAAGATCCATCTTCTAAACGTATCAGATTTTTATTTTGTGTAATTACTTTTGTATCTTTTTCAAATGGGCGAGTAATCTTTGTTATACTTGTTGGTAATGTAACAGATTCTAAGGAAGTACACCACCAAAATGCTGCATCTTCGATGGTCGTAATTCCTTCAGGAATTGTAACATTCTTTAACCCTCGATCATAATAACAACAGCAATACGGAATTGATGTTGCTTCCTTTCCGAAAATCAGTGTCTCCAAACTTTCGTTATATTCAAAAGCTCCGTCTCCTAATTCTGTTACTGTATCAGGAACTACAATTTTTGTTAAATTTGAATACGCAAATGCATCTTCTGCAATTTTGGTTACATTAGATGGAATCGTATATTCTCCTTTCCTCTTCGCCGGATATAAAAATAACGTCTTTCCACCATCGGCATAAAGGATACCATCTTTTGATTGATATAAATTACTTCCAGAAATTTCAATATTCTCTAAATCCCAAAGTGCTAAAAGACTATAATTTGTCAGATTTTTAATACTTGCAGGAAGTACTAATGTTTTAATACTAATTCCGTATAACGCATCCATTTCTATTGTTTCTACGGAATTTCCAAGAGTTAGATCAGTTAAACTGTCATCATTTGTAAATGCATATTCGCCAATTGATTTTACGGAATTTCCGATAACTACTTTTGTTAATGAATAGCAATCTGAAAATGCTCTTGCACCTACTTTAGTTACTCCATCTTTAATATAAACTTCTTTGATTTTACCTTTATCATTCTCCCATGGACAAGGATGAGATTCTGATTCTATGATTTGTCCGGTGTTGCCATCTTTAACTATTACAAAATCATCCATTGTTCCATTTCCAGAAATCGTTAAAATACCATCTTTTAATTCCCATGTAACATTATCGCCACACGTTCCATTAGCTTCTGTACTATAAGTAGCAATGTCAGAATTTGAAGATTCTCCTGAAATTGATAACCTCTTACCTTTTCTATATTTTATAGATCGATTTTGCAAATGAGTTGTAGATTTTATTGTTTCAGATTTTGCAATCTTCGAAGATTTATTATTTTCTGCTGCATTTGTATTTACAAATATTAAGGATGTTAATAATGTAGTACATACTGATATTGCAAATAATTTTTTTAGGTTCTTTTTGAATTTTTTCATAATCTTATCCTTTCTGGAATACTTCTTACCTCAAACACATTTTTCTCCCCAACTTCAACAATCTCTCCTGTCTTCCGTCCATACTTTAAACCTCTCTCTACTGCTGATGTCAGCACAGTGCTACTTCTTGCATATCCCATCGTTTGAATTGTTGCTTTGATCAAGTCTTCCTTTTTCATCTTACATTTTTCGAGAAGTGTCATACATACTGCATTTTTTAATTCCTGCTGGCAGATATCGTTTGCTGATTTTCTGGTATTGGCGTTTTTATCCTCTCTAAAACTATAATAGTTCGATGGATCTTGATCTTGCAATATTGAAAGTTGCAAGTCAGTTGTATTTTGGCATCTTCCATAGTGTATACTCCCGTTACTTTTTTCATTTGACTTTTTCTTTGAATTACTGCGTTTTTTTGTTATGTTTATTTTAACATATTTATGGAAGTTCCATTTGTACTTTCCTAAATTTCTCAAATAATCAATTCCACTTTTTCCAAACATCTGGTTGATATCCTAGTGTTGATTGCTTTCCATTTCGAACAACTGGTGTCTTGATGACTTGTGGATTTTCTAATACTTTTTCAAGTTTATCTTCATTGGCAATATATTTGATCAGTGCAAGCAAGTTCTGATCTTTGCCTTCCCAATTGATCATATGATCTAAACCACCATTTGCCTGAGCTACTGAATTGAATTCGCCTTTGCTCATGCCTTTTTTCTTCATATCAACAAACTGATATTTGATTCCACGTTCTTTGAAAAAACGTTCTGCTTTCTTTGTTTCGTTACATTTTTTTGTTCCAAATATTTGTATGTTCATGCTGGTTTAAAATCCTCCATTTAGATATGCTCTAGTTTCTTTATCTCATTCATCATTAAGCGCTACAGCCTGCATTTTGCAACTTTTTGACTTCATCTTTGTATTCAGATTTCACAAGGTTTCAACTCAGGAATGCTTAAGTTACAAAACAGCTTTCTCATCTAATCAGCTTTTATTACACCAGTAAAATGTGATTCAACAATTCTATCCATCTGTTCTGCAATCTCTACAAATGGCAAATTCAGATCAAGTGTCTTAACGCTTATTTGACTGCCATGCATCTGATACACATTATCAGGCTGGATTTCTTCTTCCGTCTTGGCATAAAGAAGCATTCCTGAAACTGTATTATCTTTTTCTCCAAATTGATAGCTTCGATTTTTTACATAGGTAAAAATCTGATACAAATTGTTTGAATGAAGCGTATGTTTATCAAAATGGACCTGTGTAGTGTGATTGTAATATTTCGCATCAATGATAAGCACTGTATTGCCACGTTGCAAGTGAATATCAGTTTGCATAACCGGCAGCATCGTTCCAACACCATCATCTAGTGCCCACGGAATCTGCGATGCACTAACAGACAATTCTGGATAATGTCTGCTGTAATATTCCAGAATAAATTTTTTATACAGCCTGCACATACGCTGCTCGTCTACAAAGGATGCTAATCTATAGTTACCTACATCTGTTGTGATCAGCATTCCTTCAGTAATCAACTGACAAATACTAACTAACATTCTATATGTTTGATTATTACGCTGAAAACGAATCGATGACCATTTAATTTCTGTCGGTTCTATAGAATCTACATTCGAAAAATACAACATTTTCTTCTTCAGATCATCTTTGTATTTTACTTTTACTTTGCCGTTTCGCAAAAGAAGCATGACTGTTGTTTTCAAGATTTGATTCAACATGTTATTTTCTGAAAGCTCATCAAAATCACAGGTAAGTACTTGTTTATGCAGCAGTTTATTTTTAATTGTACCTGGCATATTTATTTTACCACGCATAACCGTCAGCTCTTCCTGATGACTTATATATTCTCTGTAAAGTCCCTGCTTCAACTGCAGCCCTATGCCCTTGGCTAGGATTGCAGCCAGCAGATTATACATTTCATCAAAAGACTCTACTGCAACATCATCATATGTCTCTTGCTTCAGTGTCTGAAAAGCATAGGAAAGCATATGGTAAATATTATTGATCAGAATACTCTTGTCCTTTGTCATTGAAATACCTCATGCAAAATATTCTCCCAACGCTGTAGTTTATCAGTATCATCAAACCAATACTCTGCTAACATTGGCAATATATCAAAATCAACTACATCTTGCATCCACTCATCCGTACATTCTTTCGTATTACAAAAATAACTATGTCCAATACAGAATCCTTTCCCTAGAGATTTGTCGTTTGCAATTTCTCTGTTTAATTCCTTAATACGGTCAATCAACGTATTAAATGTATCATTTGCAAATGCTTCCTGATATTTAATAAATCCTTCCGAATCAAACCCAGGTTCCATATCAAAGAAACTAAATCGGCGGCGAAGTGCATAATCAATCATTGCTAAACTTCTATCAGCAGTGTTCATCATACCAATGATATGTAGACGTTTTGGAACGGAAAAGCTGAGACCATTATAGGCTAATGTTGTCTTTGTCTCTCGATAGTCAGCCTCAATCAACATTAATAATTCGCCAAAGATTTTACTCATATTGCCTCGGTTAATTTCATCAATGATAAAGAAATAATCTTTATCTGGATGGTTCGCTGCTTTCTGACAGAATCTATAAAAAATTCCATATTTCAGTTCAAATCCATCCTCGACTGGCTTATACCCCATCATAAAATCTTCATAGGAATAATTCTGATGGAACTGTACAAACTCAATGCGGTCATCATCTTTCTCTCCCATCATCGAATGAGCCAGACGTTTAGCTGCATAAGTCTTTCCAACACCTGGTGCTCCCTGTAGAATAATGTTCTTCTTCCTTGTTAGAACAGCTACGAGACGATCGTATTTTGCCTCGGTCATGTAAACCTGATCTAAAAATTTTTCTTTTGAATACTCATCTTTATTTTTCTTAGCTGTTGGCACTGGATTTTCTTCACGGATCAAATCAATAATAAATTCGTATTCATCCTTTGTTAATTTAAATAGACTTCCCTGAATGATACTGAAATATTCCATTTTTTCCAGTTCAGGACAGGCTTTTAATGTTGCAAAATCAATTGGTGATGAGAGTCCTTCTAACTTTTCAAAATATATTCTCTCTCCATCCTGCTCTGCATTTACACGAAATATAGCTACAATTTGTTTCACCGGAGTAGATTCATATCCGATCACCATATCTCCCGCCTTTGCATCAAGGAAGTTTTGGAAGATTCTACGCTTATTTCCATTATCATTAAACAAAGTATAATTCTGAACTTCTCCCACTGGCATACTGGACATACTCCATATTTTTGGATTTGCATTCAAGAACCAATATTGCTGTCCATCATCTTCTTGAGGTTGAGCATAAAGAAGAACATTTGTTGAATCTTCCTTGTTCCAATAACGAAAAATGAAAAAACCAACATCTATTGTAAGTGTTCGTAATTCAGGGTCAGCATAGCAAGTCGATGTAATCTGAGAATTAAGCAGATTTCTAAGCTCATCGTCCTGCTGTAATTCTGCACATATCTCATCATATAATGCCATGAAATTTCTAATATTATCTACATAAGCACCCTTCTTAAACCGATAGTCACTTTCAAGTTCCGATGAGACAGCTTTTACTTCACTGAATTTATAGATATAATATTTGTCTGGATAGCGCAGCCACAAATATGCCATGATTGCATTTTCATACTGATAGTGCTGCGCAGCTCCATTTGTATAGCACTCCAATAATGTATTGGACTTGTTTTTAAAATTAGCAATTCTTTTACATAAATCTTTACTTTCGTCATATAGTTCCATATACATGGAACGTACCGCTTCTGGTGCAGCCTCCGCAAAACCGGTAATCATTTTTGCTGGGAAGTTATTCATAGATGCAAGCAAATTACCAACCTGATCCAGCGATTTCTTAAGCATCTGTGCAAAATCAGGTGAATTAATATCCCAATTCTCTTGAAAGCATTGTACAGCTTCCCATTTGTATTTTTCGTTCGGCCACTGTTGCTGCACAAAAACTTTTTTGTATTCTGATAGTATTTGTTTTAATCGAATTTTATTGAACATTGTTATTCTCCACCTTTGTAATGATTCTTTGAAACTTTTATAGAATTTTTCATGATTTTGTAAGGTCCCAGGAAGCTTATAATCCTGTATTTTTCATTATATATATTCTTCCAATTCTTCTAAAGATACTATTTTTAATTCCATTATTCTTAATTCTCTTTTTACAATTTTCGAACTCAACCCTGTATATTTACAAATATTATAAACAGTACATTCAATTCCTTTTTCTTTTAAAAATTGTATAGCTTTCTTTACTGTGTGTTGTAATCTTGCATAATGTTCGCTATAATGGCCTCATAAATTAAGACACTTTTTCGAACAGATCTTAATGAATCTGATATACTTAAATCAATACATAGAAAGGATTCAGTGTCATGTCCAGAAAAAGAAGAAATTTTAGTGCAAAATTCAAATCAGACCTTGTGATCGAGCTACTCAAAGGATAAAAAGATCTCAATATCTTAGCAACAGAAAACAATATTCAACCAAATCTTCTCCGTAACTGGAAAAGAGAATTCTTGAACAATGCTTCTGCTGTGTTTGACGACAAACGTGAGGAAAACCTCAAGGAAAAGCTTGTCGAAGAACGCAAGGAAAAAGCTGAGTATGCAAAAAAGGTTGCTCAGTTAACCATGCAGGTGGACTGGCTCAAAAAAAATCTGAAAAAATTTGCGGACCTGACTACGAGAGTAAATTTAGTCCGAAACCTTTTGACGACTAAAGAACTTCCTGCTTCTGTTGGCGCCAGTTTACTTGATATCAACCGTACAAGTATTTATTACAAAGGATCTCCAGTATCTGATGATGAACTGGCATGTAAAGAGATCATTGATCATCTCCATACGGATAATCCAACCTGAGGTGCAAGACAGATGTCTGCACAATTAAAAGCCAGAGGATATAGAGTCGGTCGCCGGAAAGCCAGACGATACATGAATGAAATGGACATTCATCCAATCTATCCTAAGATGAATCTGTCTAAGCGTATGCAACAGGCAAAAGTCTGCCCTTATCTACTCCGAAATGCTGTCATCGATAAACCAAATCAGGCATGGTCCATTGACATTACATATATTCCGATCAAACACGGATTTCTGTATCTGACTGCAGTGATCGGCTGGTACAGTCGCTGTATCGTCGGATGGGAAGTAGATGATACTCTTGATACCCGAATGGTGCTCAATACATTAAATAAAGCATTTAAGATAGCCAAACCTCAGATCAGGGATGTCAGTTTACCAGCCAGCAATATATCGATTTTGTAAAAGAAAATGGTATCCGTCAGAGTATGGATAAAAAAAGTCGTTGGGCTGATAATATCATGATCGAACGATGGTTTCGAAGTTTTAAGTATGAAGAAGCTTACCTGACACAATATAATAATATCAAAGAAGCCAGAGCAGCTATCAAACGATATGTTCACACCTATAACTTTGAAAGATATCATTCTGCATTGGATTATCACACACCAGCGGAATATTATTATCCTGCAGTGCTGATGTCATATGTAGCTTAATTATCTGTAAAGAAAACTAGTTCATCCTACGTATGTCTCTACAGATACAGTAACTTATCAACCTATCAGTTCATTATAAAAGTCTTAGATTTTTGTCTTGACAACTGAAGCACTATACAAATTAGATCAGATAGTGTTCTTTCAATCCCCCCAGATACAACTCCATAGCTTTGTAAGCATTCAATGTATTGGTATCAATAAATGTTTAGTAACTATTTATGAAAACGAATTTCTAACAAAATACTCTATTCACTTCTACAATCAACTACATTCCAATTGGAAAAGGCATTCTTAGATTTTATATATGTGGATTCTTGCACAGCCAAGCACAGTAATTTATTTGGGCGGCTCATTCCAACATAAACGCATTTACGACTACGTTCTACATCTGCACCTTTTCCCAATTTTCCAGCTCCTAAGTACGGCAATATACGTTTTATATCTGATGAATTTCTTTTCTCAGTTTCTACATATAATGTAGCATCATGAGTTTCACCCTTAACACCATGAACTGTATCAAATACAATTTTTCTCTTATATGTTTTATCAAAAATAATATTATCCCGTGACTTACAGTCAGTCTTTAGAATAGCTTTATCTAAATAATAAGAAGGAATTTTTGAAAACACATCCGTTTCATTACATTCTTTGCCTACAATTTCATTTGCTAAGTCAACTATAATATTGTTTATTTCATCAACATTAAAATCCTGTAATGTAGATAAGTTGATTAAGCAATTCGTATATATGTCATAATACTCATCAAAGAGAATCCTTTTTATTGAGATTACCGTATATTTAGAATCTAATTCAAAATCAATTATTTCCATGAAATCAAATAATTTACATAAGATTTTACGAACTTCTTTTTCAACTGAATAGAGCTTTCCTTTTTCTAATTCATCTACAATCACATTAACATGATTCCAATACCTATTCAGATTTCTTAAATTCTGTTTTGGATTAAATCCATCCCAATAATCTCCAATTTTTAAACCTTTTAATTCCTCACGTTTCACAAGCCCAATAACTTTATAAACACCATTCGAATCATATAAATCATATTGATCCAGCACACTAATAAATGCTTCAATCACTTTCTTTCTTGAATCATTATCAAAAACAATTAGTGTTGGAACATACTTTAAGCAGCCTTTTGATGATTTTATTTCACGATTGTCAGTTCTTAGATTCACCAAAAAATCTGCAATTTCTTGCCCATATCTATTAGAACAAGACATTTCAATACAATCTTCATTTGGAGTCCATTCCAATTCTTGACTGTTTTCCGAGTTATATATAGCCTGATCTGGATCTCCGATATAAAACACACAAGTTTTATTTTTATCAAATAGTTTATCCAAAACTTGTCGTTGCAACGAATCACAATCTTGATATTCGTCTACAAATACATATTGAAACCTCTGAGAAAATAAATCCGTATATCCTGATGACAAATTTGAAATTGCTTCCGATGCATATAAATATGCATCGGAATAAGTTATGATTCCATCATTTCTTAATAAATCTTCTTTGGCTTGAATGTATTGGATCGCTGAATTAGAAGTTTTACCTGCTATTTTATTTTTCTGTCCAATAACAAACAATTCCCCATTATTAACATATAGATTTTGAATATATTCTATTTGACCCTTTCCTTTGCCATAACCATTATCAACTTTATTCTTTATGAAATAACGCAAGCTTTGATACGGGGATGTCTTACCTTTATCGCTCCAAATCAAATCATAAAAATAATTTGCATAGGTGATATCATCAACCACTTGTACAGAAGTTTTTGTTATATTCTTTAAATACGGCTTTGTAACATATTGATCAATGAAAGATTGTATTGTTCCAACATAATTTGGATAGTTCATTAGCTTGTCAGCATATCTATTTAATTTTGTTTTTATTTCATTAACTGCAACATTTGTATGCGATAAAACACATACTCCTGTTCCGTTCGAAAAAGGCATTCTTTCTGCCAATATCTTAAGTTTTGCCAAAAGAACTGTTGTTTTACCACTTCCTGGACAAGCTACGATTTCAGATGATTGCCAACAACGAATGACATTTATCGCATCTTCAGGAAAACAACATGATTCAGGTAACAAAACTTTTTCTACATCTTTTATTTCAGCATCTGAGATATACACATAACCCATTCAATCATCATTCCTTTCCTTAATCACCATTACTAACTGAATATTCTATAGCGGCCACCAAGTATTTAAGATAAGGATCATTTATAATTTTTTTCTTTAATGTTTGTTTTTTTGTATCATTAATTTTATATTGATATAAATCAAGATCAAACATATCTAATTCTGTAATATCTTCGGGAAGAATGGAAATACTCATCTTTATCAATGCCGCAAAGCATTGAGCAACGATTGCCTTTAAACCACTTTTCCCAGAACCATCTAACATCAAATCATACATTCTATATGCTTTTTCTGAAGAAGGTAACGCACTCCATTGCTTTTGATCATTCTCAATTTCCTGTTCGATTTCTACCATCTTTTCTTTTGTAAGTGCATATTTGTCACTGTTTTTTATTTTCTTTCCACAGCGAATTGCTTTATGAAATAAGTCTTGAAGACAACTTAATGCTAAGCAATATTCTAACGTCCATCTAGGTGTAATAAAGCCTTTTACTGACCCCATAGTATACTTTTTTTCTTTTTTAGTTACTGCTTCTTGCGATTCTTCTATTCTTTCATCAAAAAGCCTTTTTCCACCTTCATCTTTTAATTCTGGTTTAATATCGCAATCAGTAATAACCGAAATAGGAACATCTATACTTTTACCATTGCTTCTCAAAAAAATTTTGGAAAATCTTAAAAAAGCTGTACTTCCCACATTTACTATGGAAACGCCATGTTTTTCAAGTGGATAATCTATCACATCTGCCAAAACTGGTAGCAAGAGATTCTCAGCATCTCCCTCAACCATTAAAATTCCTCTTGCAAAGAATAAGTTGGCTTTAGTAGCATCTAAAAATCTTTGTAAAAACAAATAGTCGCCTTTTTCCAACTTGGTATTCTCGTACGACATATCATATCCTATTTTATTTTTAAGTAATATAACATTTTTTAAATTGATCTTTGATGCAAGGATTGTACTATGAGTGGAAATAATAATTTGAGTACCTGTTCTATCATATTCCTTTTGTAAATAATCTATTAGTCGAAGCTGTGCTTGTGGATGTAGATGAGCTTCTAATTCCTCAATTAAAGCCAATCTTAATCCTCCGGATAGATCAGAATTTAACAACAGTAACTCCGCTGCAATAAATAATAAATTTAATTCTCCTAATCCTGGATTTATCTCTGAGACAACTAAAGATAGACTCTCCAATATTTTTCTTAATTGAATGTCTGCAACTTTCACCTGTGCTTCCGAGGTGTTTTCTGGGACATTGAAAGCAGATAAACTGTTTTTAATACTATCTAATATGATTTTCCCTTCTTCTTCAGTAAAATATTTTTCTATATTTTGATTAGCATTTACAAGAATATCTTTGAGTCTATGTTCTTCTTTATTAACAAACAAAGAATGTCCGGATAATATTTGTGCCAATCTTGAGTTCCTACCAGAACTCATTTCTCGTTCAGCATCTCTTAAAGGTTTTAAGTACACTGTTTTGAGTAGTTCTCTTGCTTTCCCGTCTAAAACAATACCGTCTTCAAGAGAGCCCACTCTTAATTCGGAATAAATTCTATTTTTTTCTTTCCATGCACGATAGAAAAGATTCATAAAATAATTAGTTTCTTCTCCACAGTGTTCGAAGCACAAATATTCAATAAAGTTTTTAGCTTCATTTTGAGAGAAACTATCGATTACACATTTGATTCTAAATTCATTTACAGCATTTCCATTTTCATCAACATAAAAGTCTTCATCCATCGGACGAACATATTCGTTGCTTTGAGTAAGCAGAACAAGTTTAAGCGAATCAATGATTGCTGTTTTCCCAGAATCATTTTCGCCTATCAGTGCATTTAACCCTTTATGAAAAGAAACTGATAAACCCGGTGCATCATCTAATGATTTAAACTGTCTAAAATTATAAAGCTCTAATTTTGAAACAATCATGTGATTCCTCCATTCTGTTTTATAGGCTTTTTACATTTCTATTTGCTCATATTGAACTCGATTTTCAACAAGATATTTAAAGCTAGAATTCAAACGTACTTCATCATGTGCAATCAATACATATGTCCAAGGCTTTCCTTCATTTTTAGCGTTCCATTCAGAAACAGCTTTGCAATATTCTTTCGCAGCCTTTGCTTTTTCAATAACATCCTTGCTCTTAAGTTTATTGCTGGCCTTAGTCTCAATCATAAAAATGCCATTATCAGTTTCCACAATGAAGTCAGGTTCGTATCTGCTCATACCACCTGGACCATAATAAATATTGAACTGTTTTGGTGATGGTCTCATCCATTTATCTACCGTCGTATCGTTTTCAAGTACAATTGCAAATCTACGCTCTGTATCACTATCGAACTTATATAATGTGTGACAAGCTTTCTTAAAGCCATTAAATACTTTTGAACGAACTTCGCTTGCTGGCATGGTTGCTCTTAAGTCGTATATTTCATCAGATTTAATTTTGCCACCAAAACCTGTTTCGATGCGAGAGAATGGTCTCATCTCTGTAGCACGATACTTAACTTCATTTGTATAAAAATGTTGCATCATTTGGGCATAAATTAAATTGGCAATAGTTGTTTGACGCTGATACATAACCTCTATTGAGTCTTCTTCTGATAAGTAGGTACAGAAATGAGCCTTTGCTTCACCGACAAGTTTATAAAGTAAATCAGCACAAGTAGAGTAATCTACATTTTCATGAACGATGATATGTCTTATTATCTCGTTTTCAGCTGAATCCACTCTTGTTGTTGCAGCAATTTCCGGATTATGTTCGAAAGTTTCTCCACCTTCACGAAGTTCAGTTCCAACCATAAATTGACTTGATGGATGCCAATTCATGTTTCTTGTTTCCAAGTCAAAATCCACAAATCCTCGTTTTACTTCATTAAAAGGTTGAACAACAGTTTGAGGAATCGGAATAATACAATCCGTTAATGCTTGAACGCAAGTTTCGATTGCTTTTTCAACAACTGATGTTAATGTTTCCGGTTGTAAATTCATATGTGGGAACTGTCTAATAGTTTCTGCAACAACAGTCTTATGAATTACTTCTCTTATTTCCGGATCCTTCACGGCATTGAAAGTCTTAATCTGACGATTCAACTCTGTAACACTCTTTGAGGTATACGAAGCAACAAACTGAGCCACTTCTTTTACTTGTTTTTCAACTTTTGGCTTTTCCTGTTCTATAGTAACAGAATAGGTAGGAGTCTCCATCAATGTCATTGCTAATTGTTCTGTAAAACCTACATCTTCAACAATGTAATCGTAAGTTGTAGGCATTTCGATTGTTTCTTTTGGACCTTCTGCTTGAGTTTCGGTTTCGTCAATATAATATACTTTTCTAACGAGTGATTCTGGATCATTTGCTAAATTTATAATAGCTTCATACTTATCGTGGCTTACAATAGATAAACGGTCAACCTCATCAACACCGGTGCGTTCTCCATATGGAAGACGAAGTCCACGTCCAATTGTCTGCTCTGTTAAAGTCTCAGAAGCTGATGCTCGCAAAGGGATAATAGTATAAAGGTTTGTTACATCCCAGCCTTCTTTCAGCATATTTACATGGACAACAATTTCAATCTTATTTTCCGGATTTTCTAATGACAACAACTGTTCAATATTTTTGTCCTTTTCAGCACCTCGCTGTGCAGAGTTAATTTCCATAACCTTATCTGCATAGTAACCATTAAAGAAATCGTTTGATTTTATATATTTCATTATTTCTTTAGAATGGTCGGTATCTCTAGCAACAACGAGAACAAAAGGCTTTACAACAGGTTTATCGAATGTACGAGCATAAATTTCTAACTTACTCTTAGTATCTTCATGCAAACGAAGACCATCATTGAGCTTCTCATGGTCAAGCTGTTCTGCTGTATATTCTTCTGGTCTAAAATCCTTACGAGTAAAGACAGCCGGAACCTTAACATATTTTTCATCATTCAAAGCATGAGCCAGAGAGTATTCGTAAATTACATTTTTAAATGGCACTTTCTTCGCTCCCTTTTGAATCTGTGGAGTGGCTGTCAATTCAACACCAAGAATAGGGCGAAGTTCATTGATAACATCAAAACTTTTGTCAGCATGATAGTGATGACTTTCATCCATAAATATACATAAATCAGGAAGTGATTGAAGATAAGAAAAATAAGATTCTCCAAGCACTTCACTTAATCTCTTAATTCTTGCAGGTTGTCCAGCTTTAACTTTGCTGTCTGAATTTAACTTTGAAATATTAAATACATTGATAGTAACATCATTAACAAATGACTGCATCTGCCTAAAGTCATTATAGTTTTCACCATCTACAATACGTGGTGGATCAACAAATAAATCTAATCCTTTAAATACATACTTAGGATTTGATAGAAATCCAAGGTCTGCCTTTAGTTTTCTATAAATTGTAAGATTCGGTGCCATTACAAAAAAGTTTTTAATGCCTTTTTCATAACGAAGGTACGCAATACAAGCACCCATGAGTCTTGTTTTACCGATACCTGTTGCTAAAGCAAAACATACAGATGGAAAATTTCTTTCAAAAGAACCAAGCGTTTTAAAATATTCTTGAGCGTTCTTTAAATCTTCCGCATAAAATTCTGAAGCTATTGCCGAAGCCTTGTCGTGAAGAAATTTATCTTTCTTTTTAGGGGTAGGAAGTGCATTATATTCTTCTTCATTTTCAGCAATAATCTGTTGCATTGTTGTAGGATTTTTTTGCAGACTGATAATATCGCATAATCTTGCAAAATAATCCAAGCTTTCTTCCTGCGGAGGACGCAGAGCAAGAACATTGCTTATATATTTAGAATAATAAGAGTAATATCTTTTAGTATAGGGTTCTTTAATCATCTTCCCATTCCTCCTCATCAATTATTGGAATATCAACAACATTAAGGTTATAGTTATCTACTCCGTATTCACATTTATCAAGAACAGACTGTGGAATCTTCTTCACTTGAATATTATCATAGCGTTTATCAAGTCCAACATCGAATGCCGGAGCACAAACAAGTAGCGTTTCCATCATTCCTAAGTCAGAAGAAATGCTATCGAGCCTCTTAGAATCTATGTAATTTGTTGTTACATAGATATAGCTATTATCTTGACTATAACCTTGTTTCCAAAATACATCTGGATCAGGTGCATAATTATACCCATTCAATTTTGCAACAGCTGCAATTAACATATTCGAGTTATACTTACTTGAAATGACAGGATTACCATATTTGTCTTTTTCAATAAGAGAAGGGGCAAGTTCATAGAACTTATATCCGCCACCGCCTTGCCAATTTATATCTTTAGTGATACCGCCGTTATCTGTTCCATCAATCACAGAATTTAAACGAGGAATACAATGAGTATAACAATGATTTCCTAATTCTATTCCTATCCAATGTCTATCCATTTTATGAGCAGTAGCTGCAGTTGTACCGGAACCTAAAAAAGAATCTAGAATAATATCTCCAGGGTTAGATAATAATTCGATAACCCTTCCTACTAAGCTTTCAGGTTTTTTCCGTTTGGAAATTGAACATTACCTTCTTTTGTAAGGTTATTATATTGAATGTTGTCCCATAGTGTATTTAATTTCTCCAAATAATAGTATTCCCCATCGTATTTCTCAACAGCATCTGACAGAAACATCATCATTCTTCGTTGTTCACCTTTGTAAAGAATTTCTATCAACTTTCCACCATTTTTCCCTTTGCTTGGAATATATTCGAGTCCTACCATAGGATAATCATATTCCGTGGTTTCATTCATTACAGTTTGTCTAACACTACTTTGTGCATTCGTAGTTTGAAAAATTCTATCAGCATATTTATTATAAACTTCCGATTCTGTAATTCCTTTTGATTTTGCAAACGCAGAAATTGACATTGTTTCTAAAGTTTTATAACCATAAAACTTCATTCCTCGTTCAGAATCTTCTTTAATTAATTCTTTGTCTGCTAGATTCACCATTACAGAAGTATATTTCCAACTTTTACCTTCTTCTTTATAATTCTTTATTCTTGTAAATAATTTTTGCTTAATATAGATAGGATTTAACTGGACAAAACTTTTATTTTTTGCATATAAAAGAATATACTCTATATTATCTTGTAAGCTTTTTCCCATATTGCTTCCACTTACACCAGCAATCTTTGTTTTCACCGAAATCATATTCAAAAAATTGCTACGCATAAATACTTCATCCATCAACACTTTTAAATAAGCCATTTCGATGGCATCTATTTGAACACAAATTGTTCCGTCAGGCGAAAGAAGATTTTTTAAAATTTCCAAGCGAGACTTCATTAACTTCAACCAGATAGAATGTTCTAAATTATCATCATAATGTTCAAACGCAGCTCCTGTGTTGTAAGGTGGGTCTATATAAATACATTTTACTTTTCCTGTATATTGTTGTTCCAACGCTTTTAAAGCAAGTAAATTATCACCATGGATAAGCATATTTTCTGCATTAGGATCTCCATAATCTTTTGAAGGGTCATGGAGTAATATACGAGGCTCTACAGCTGGTTCTTTACCTTTTCCAATCCAAGTAAGTTCTAATTTTTGCATATGCAATTCCTCCGTTATTTAATCTTAAAGCCAATGGTCATGATATGGGTAATTTTACTATTGCCCTTTAATTTCTCACGAATTTCATCCTGTAAACGTTCATTCATTTCATCAATTTCATCTTCACGCTTAGTGATGTCGCGTTCCATTGCTCTACGTCTTTTCTTCATTTTTTCAAGTTCATCTTTTATTTCAAGCATTTCAGAAAGCGGTAAATTTGTGCTTGCTCTGAATTCTTTATTTTTTTCAGTGATAGCTTTCTTTAAATCTTTCAGTTCACGCTTAAGACCTTCTTTTAAATCTTCACTATAAGCATCCAACTTATCACATTCTTCCAAATAATATTTTTTATTATTTTCTTCAACCTGTTGCTGTTGATAAGCAATAAGCTCCTGTCTAAATCTAATGAAGCTATCAGATTCTGTTTGGCAATCACCGACAACAGTTCCGCGAAGTTCCATCATACAATTGATAAGTTCCTCATCAAACAAAGTTCCATCATCACATTTAACAGTAAATATCAAATGTTCTTCTTCTCCAATACCCTCATAGGATACTTTGTCAATTGACAACATGCCTTTTAATCCGACATGTGAATCAAAGAAAGCTATATGCCTATTTTTATTACCAGAGTAATCAAACTCAATCGTTATCGGAGAAAGTTCAGTTTTATTTGCTTCATCTAACCAAGCCGAATATAATTTATCATCTTTTCTAAGAAATATATCTCCAGATGTTTCTGCTGATTTCCAATCAAGATTGTATGTTTTAAAATTCCCATCGTTATCTACACGGAAACGAAGTTGGTCAAGTGGCTCAACTCTTTTAGCTCCGTGCATAAGGAAAAAGTAATAAAGCCAACGAGTATATTTATCCATACTTGCAACTGTACTTGTTTGACAATCTTTAAGTTTTGCAGCTACATCCTCATCAAAATTTTCTAAAATTGTTTGACGAGCTTGTGTCATTTTTTCATTGATTGCTTCAGACATTTCTTCTTGCAATTCATCAAATTCTTGAGTGATTTCATCAGATGTTTTACATTTCTGATAGATTCCAGCAATACGTTTTTCAAAGTCAACACCTGATTCAATAGAACCAAGAACTTCGTCAGAAGAACCGAACACACCACTAAACAATCTGAATTTTTGATCAAGCAATTGATATACTCTTACATCAGCTGCATTTTTTCTATTAAGGAAGTTAATAACTACAACATCATTTTTCTGACCATATCTATGGCAACGACCAATTCGCTGTTCTATTCTCTGCGGATTCCATGGAAGGTCATAGTTTACAAGTAAACTACAAAATTGAAGATTTATACCTTCAGCTGCTGCTTCTGTCCCGATTAAAATACTTGCTCTATCTCTAAATTCTTCAACAACAGCTGCCTTAATATCAGCGGTTCGAGAGCCTGAAACTCTTCCGTCATTTTTATGACGCTCTTTCCATTCGTTAAGGATTCTTTTTGAATCAGCGTCACTATTAGAGCCATTAAGGACAACAATCTGACCCTCATATCCATTGTTTGATAACAGATTGTATAAATAATCTTGTGTTCTTCTTGATTCTGTAAAGATAACAGCTTTTCTTTGTCCACCAAGTTTTTCTGTTTCATCAAAACCTTTATGTAATGCTGTTAGAAGATTTTCACCCTTAGAGTTTTCAGTAATGCTTTGTGCCAACTTAGCATATTCTTCAAGCTGTGCAAGTTCCTGCATAATACCTTCTCTGTCTCGAATCAATTCAGCAGTTATGTTTTCTTCGTCATCAAATGAATCTTTTAATTCATCAATAGTATCATAATCTTCAATATCCAATTCGCTTTCAACACCTATCAAAAGATTGTTCAATCTTTCGATTAACGAATTAAGTGTTCCAGAAATTGCAAATGAAGAAGAAGCTAATAGTTTTCTAAGAACCATAGTAATAAGTGTACGCTGACCTTCTGGAAGTGCATATAACTTATCAGTCTGCAAATAATCAGAGATAAAATTATATAATTTTTCTTCATCAGCTGAGGGTGTGTACTCTTGCAAAATCGGAATTCTATTTGTGTATCGGACATATTCCGTTACTTGCGAACGGAGTGTTCGTTGACAAAACGAATGTAATCTTTTCTTTAAGTTACGATTACGAATTTCTGTATTATTAACCGCAACATACATTTCTCTAAATGTTTTTGAATCTCCAAAAACATGGTCATCAATAATACTTACTAAGCCGTATAACTCCATAAGATTGTTTTGTAATGGTGTAGCTGTTAACAACAATTTCTTTTTACCATTTAAAGCACTCTTAAGTCTATTACCAGTAACATTACTTGTTTTGTACACATTTCTAAGGCGGTGAGCTTCATCCATGATTACCAAATCCCAATTTACTGCTTTTAATTCAGCCGCTTTTCGAGATGCGAAAGCATAAGAACAAATAACCACCTTATTAGTAACTTCAAATGGATTTATTAAACCATTTTTCCTAAGTCGATTAAATTCTTTTGACTCCATCAGAATAGAATCAATGTAAAATTTATCTTCAAGTTCCTGTCTCCACTGCATTCTAAGAGATGCAGGTACAATTAGAATTATTCGTCTTTTTCTTTCTGCCCAATACTGTGATAACACAAGACCTGCTTCAATAGTCTTTCCAAGTCCAACTTCGTCAGCTAAAATTACACCATTACTTAAAGGTGATTTTACAGCAAACATTGCAGCATCTACTTGGTGTGGGTTTAAGTCAACTTTTACACCGGACATAGCTGAAGCTATTGATTCAAAACTTGACTGTGGTCTTTTTAATTGAATTTGTTCAGCAAAATATCTTGATTGATGTGGAGTATAATTAACCATAAATTCACTTCACTCCTTTATTCGTCTTCTGTTATCTCTAAAATTTCCGAAACATCACACTTCAATGCAATACATATTTTTTCGATAATATCCATATTTACATTTTCGTTTTTCCCAAGTTTAGTTATAGATGCAGCACTAATCCCTGCAAGCGACTGCAAATCCTTTTTCTTCATATCTTTATCTATTAGCAACTTCCAAAGTTTCTTATATGTAACTGCCATCTTATCCACCTCTCGAAATATTATCTTCGTTTTCCATTCTGTTCTCTATTTTAGCATATTTTTCTTCTTTTTTCAATTGTCATTCCTTTATTAAAAGCAATATTCTTGCGAACGCATGATTTTTATTAAGTTACTCGGGAGTTTGACAGTTGCATTTTAAAAAATAGGTCGCATCTCGCATAAAACCTGCATTTTTCAAAATCAAAAAATTCTGAATCTTTTTAAATTGCCAAGTCTTATGTTAAGGAAAATGGAAGTAAAAAATATGGACGGTGACGGCATCCCGCTTGCTTTTTCCCTTTTCCCTGGAAATACAAACGAACAGACATCTCTAAAACCTTTAGAGAAAAAGGTCCTTCAAGATTTTGGTTGCCAGAAATTCATCTATTGCAGTGATGCAGGTCTTGCTTCTGAAGATATCCGCTGCTATAACCATATGGGGGAACGTGCACAAAAGATGATCTGAAACGGAAGTACAAAAAAGAACCGCAAAAATCCGAACAATCCTGCTTGTTTTATAGGAAAAACAGCAAAGGAAGGCTATAATACTAAACTCCGTGAACATAATAAAAATCGCTGAATCTGATATGCTACCCTCATATAGGACAATGAAATATAAAAGTCCTATATGGGGGGATTTTCATGTCTAGGAAAAGTAAAATAGATCCTGTAGAAAAAGTAAAAATAGTTGAACGCTACCTTGCAGGGGAAATTGGTATATGCCAAGCTGGAAGAGAATTAGGAGTTAATCATCAGACTATTCGAAATTGGCTTTCAATTTATCAGTATGAGGGACCTACCGGCTTACTCTATCAATCCAAAAACAGATCTTATTCAAAAGATTTAAAAATGTCTGCTGTAAACGATTATCTTAATAAAGAAGGTTCCCTTCAAGATATCTGTATAAAATATAAAATTCGTTCTCGCAAACAGCTCATTGATTGGATTAAGGTGTATAATTCTGGTGGAATATTAAAAACATCCACTGGAGGTGCTTACATGAGAAAAGCAAAGAAAACTACACTTGATGAGAGATTAAAAATAGTAACAGATTGTCTGGCAAATGATAAGAATTATGGTGCAATGGCACTTAAATATGGTTGTTCCTATCAACAAGTTCGTAATTGGGTAAAACGATACGAAAAGATGGGTCAAGCAGGTCTGGAAGACAGACGAGGACGCCGTATAGCTTCTCTGCCAAGCAGAACACCTGAAGAAGAGCTGCGTGACAAGATAGCTGAACTTGAAAGAAGAAATCTAGATTTGCAAATGGAGAATGATCTGTTAAAAAAAGTCAGAGAACTGGAAAGGAGAGATCGCTATCTTTAATTCATAGATTAATCGAATATGAAGTCATCCAAGAACTAGCGGCTACGAAGCATTATCCAGTAGATAAACTTTGTAAATATCTTAACGTAACACGTTCTGCGTATTACCGCTGGATAAAATATCCGAAAAGTAATAATGAACTTCAAAACGAAAAGCTGTCTACTGAAATCCAAAGAATCCATAACGAGCATCCAGATATGGGATATCGAAGGATTCGTGATGAATTAGATGGGCATAGAGGAATTCATGTAAATGATAAACGAGTACTTCGTATTTGCAGGAAATGCAATATAAAATCAAATATCAAATGGAAACCTAAGAGTTGTACCAGAGGAGACAGAAATCCTGATCACATAGCAAAGAACTATTTACACCGTGAATTTCACGCTGAAAAACCGAATGAAAAGTGGCTTACAGATGTTTCTGAATTTAAATATTACAACGGAATAGAAGTTCACAAAGTTTATCTGAGTGCTATTTTAGATTTATACGATAGAAGGATTGTTGCCTTTAAAATCAGAGATCATAATGATAATCCATTAGTCATGGATACGTTTGATGAGGCTGTTCGTTTGGAGCCGGATGCACATCCATTAGTTCATTCTGATCGAGGATTTCAGTATACAAGCGCACAGTTTTATACCTGATTAAAAAATCATCATATGAAACAGAGTATGTCCAGAGTTGCACACTGCATTGACAATGGACCAATGGAAGGATTCTGGGGAATCCTAAAACGAGAAATGTATTATAAACAGCGTTTTAACGATAGAAGTTCTTTGATTACAGCGATAGTTAATTACATAGATTATTACAACAATGAAGAGACTGTTTCAAGTTTTGTGTAAACACAAAAAACTGATATAAGATTAATCAATAGTTATGAGGGTTATGAGTCAAATTTTGACTCATAGCCCTTATCTGCATTATACAAAAGATTTTAGGCATGTCAAATAAACCTGTCTAAAAACACAGATTTTTAATACATATATTTTTCTAATCGTTCTTCAAAAAATATATCTAATTGTGCACGGATCTGGCTCCAGTCTCTTCTGCGACCAGTCCATTTTTTTGTGATGTCCATCGTTGCCAAATAAAGCATTTTTAATAAGCTGTCATCAGTTGGAAATACAGTTTTGCTTTTTGTCACTTTTCGCAACTGACGATTGAATCCTTCGATGGCATTTGTTGTATAAATAAGTTTTCTAACCTGTTCTGGATATTTAAAATAAGTAGCCAGTGTTGCCCAGCGTTCGCTCCATGATTTATAGATTTTTGGATATTTTGAGTTCCACTTTTCTCCGAAATCTTCAAGATTTTCTAAAGCGATCTCTTCCGTTGGTGCAGCATAGACTGCCTTTAGGTCAGCCATTACTTTTCGATTGTCTTTATAAGATACATATCTTGTGGTATTTCGTAGCTGATGAATGATGCACTGTTGTATCTCCGTCTGTGGAAATACAGCTTCGATTGCCTGTGGAAATCCTGTCAGTCCATCCACACATGTGATCAGAATATCTTCAACGCCACGATTTTTCAGCCCATTGATGATAGAAAGCCAAAATTTAGCACTTTCATTATCACCCACATACATTCCAAGGACTTCTTTTTTACCATCCATGTTGACCCCAAGAGCGATATAAACAGCACGTTTTACAATTCGGCCTTCACTTCGCACATGATAGTGAATTGCATCCATATAAACAACTGCATAGACTTCTTCCAAAGGTCTTTCCTGCCATTCTTTTACGATCGGAAGGATCTTATCTGTAATTCTGCTGATCGTACTGTCTGATATATCAATGTCGTAGAGTTCTTTCATGTGAGATTCAATATCTCCGGTCGTCATGCCTTTTGCATACATGGAGAGAATCTTTTCCTCCATGTCCTGGGTAACAGTATTCTGATATTTTTTGATTAATCTGGGTTCATATTCGCCATTACGATCACGAGGAACAGCGATTTCCATATCCCCATAACTGGTATGCATGGTTTTCCCAGAATGACCATTGCGACTGTTATTGGTATCTTTATTACGATAATCATATCTGGAATAGCCTAGTTCCTCATTAAGTTCTTCATCCAGAGCACCTTCAAGGATCACTGACATCATATCACGCATGATTGCATTAACATCTGTTCCATTTTTTACACTGATATCATTGTCCTTTAAATATCCTTGCATTAATTGTCTTAATGCTGCTTTTTGTGGTGTGTCTCCTTTTCTTCTTCCCATAAAAAAACCTCCAAACTGAGTAATATTATCTTACATCAGTTTGAAGGTTTACACAAACTTTGGGATACTCCTACAATGAACGACTTCAAAGAAAACTACATGTAATGACACCAATGGAATATCATAAGCAATACGCAAAAGCAGCATAAAATATCGCCAGCCATAACATGGCTGACGATACAAAAATTTATTATTTTTCATTGTCCTCTTGACAGGGAGCACACCAGTCCCACGTATTTTCAATGGATACAGCGATTTTTCTGTTCACTAACTGTCAAAGACAGGATTATGAAACCATTTCAATATATATGCAACATAAATATATAAAAACTTCCTGAAACACATTCTTTCATTAAAGAACATCTTTCAGAAAGTTTTAAATTCATTTTTCTTTTTCCATCTACTCCTCTGTCTTAATCGAACTAATCACCACATCCCCCAACTGGCACCCCACTTTCCTCACCACAATATCCTCAATCTGACTCCTCTCAACTTTCGACAGATCCTTCTTATTCACCAACACATCCACCTTCCCATTCGTAATCGTAACAATACTATTCAAAAACCCCTTAGCTCCAAGCAGATTCTCTGCTGCAGTCTCCATCTCCATCTGTTCTGACAGCATCGCCAGTTTATCCACTGCATCCTGCTTCACACTATCTTTCACTGTCTGATCCTTAATAATCTCCTCCAGTGTATCCTTCGCCTTGCTATGTGTCTGCTCCCTCTCAAGTTTCGCTTTCGCCACATAATTACTAACCTGAGCATTTGTAAGCACCGCTTCCCCAACATCCGTCACATCATCGGTTACTGCTACCGCACTTTCTTTTGCCACATTCTTTGAAACGGTCTTTGTCTTGCTATTCTTCGTCCCAGTCGAATCGTATTTCTGACTATAATTTACATACCCTGCCACAGCAATCACAACCGCTAAGGTCATGATGATCATCTGATTTTTCTGAAATACTTTTTTCATTGTTAGGAATCCTCCATTTTTAAGACTTTCACTTTATAAGATGAAATATGAAATAATACAGAAACTGCTTCAACGATCTGATTCTTGATAATATCATTCCCGCCGCCCTGGGCGACGACGACCACTCCTTCAACGACTGGTTCTACTTCTTTGATCACGTATGGAACTTTCTTTCCGTCTTCTTCTACTAAGACGGTCTGTTCATCTTCTTTGACTGTTTTTTCTTTTTCACTGCTGCTTTGTTCATAGGGACTGTCTTTATTTACGACGGCTTCTTTGGATGAATTAACGGTGATCATCACTTTTACTTTTCCGACTCCTTCTACATGTTTTAATGCATTGACCAATCGCCTCTCCTGCTTTTTCACATAGAGATCGGTAGAATCTTCTTTTGCTGTGGTTTCACTACTTTGTGTGTTCTTCTTTGTCTTCCCGGATGGGATGCTTACGATGATCAGGCTGATGCCAAGAAGTAAGATCAGGCAAAGTTTTGGAATGCCGATATTTTCGATCAGATGTTGTAGTTTTTCCCTCTCTATCATATTTCTTCTACTCACTTATATTTATATTAGATTCCTTCATATTATAGAAGTTTGAAATTGCGGTTTTTAGTTTCTTTGTATGACGAAGCTTGTCTGTTTTGATGTCGATCTTCTCGATGGTTCCTTTTTCATTTACCTTTGAGTCAACGTCTAATACTTTGAGATCGTACTGTGAAAATAATGTTGTGATCTGTTCTTTGATTTGATTTTGTTTTTCTTCTTTTGCACCATCTAAAAATGCAGGGTTATTTTCTCCTTTGACTGCGGTTGAGATTGCCTGTGTCACGATATCTTCGTTGGATAAATAATAGGATATTGGCTGCATCATCAGGGAGATGAGCATAAATCCTGTCATTAGCCGCAGGTATGGCCGGTAGATGCTTTTGTCACAGAGCTGATCGATCAGTGTTGTTAAGATCAGGAAAAATATGATCATTTTCAGATAATCCATAACCCTTACCCCGCATAATAATTAACGTTAGTTGAGAATGCGATCAATGCCACAGACAGGATAAATAACAATGCCATCGTAAAGATCATCGAAAGCATTAATTTTCCGCTTTGAATGACTGCATCCATCGCTCCGGTGATCCTTTTGTCGGATATGGGCTGGATCATGATCCCTGCCAGTAGATAGGTAAGAACAACTGCTGTGATTTCTATGACTGGTGGCACGATGATTACGATCAGTACAAGGATTCCAACGGCTCCGATGCTGTTTTTGATCACAACTGCCGAACCGATGACCATGGTCATTGCTGAATTTAAACCACTTCCGATTCCTGGAATGGCACTCATTCCTTTTTGGAGAACTGTATTTTTCATGGAATCAACGGCTGGAAGGATCATCGACTGGATCAGCTGGACTCCTAACAGGACACTTAGGAATCCTTTGAGCAAAAACTTGATCACACCTTCGAGCGTTTTGCATAGTCTTGAAAAATGTTCTTCTTTTGATATATGGTTGATGATCTTTAAGACAAATAAGATCTTGATCATCGGAAGTAATACAACATTTGTAAGGGTTGTCATTGCATAGATCAGCAGAAGATAGAATTCATAAACTGTCGTTGATGTCGTGATCCCGGAAGTTGAGACAACAGCCAGTGAATATGCCATGATCATTCCTTTCATATAATCTGCCATTAAGGTAACAAGCTGCGTCACTGTTTTGTTTAAATAAAAAAAGGAATGTACCATGACACCGCATAGGATCACATAAGTAATATAAAATGCACTATTGGCTGTGCTTTGCTGAAAAAAGGAATCGGACAGATTTTTAAAGATGGCTGCGGTAAATGCGATCAGAAGGATTTCTCTGATCAGGTCTTTTTGGATCAACATACGGTTTAAAAAGACCTCTTTCATTTTGGCTTTGATCGTATGCAGAACACCTTTTACATTTCCGTGGATCAGCTGTTTTACTAATTGTGTATAAGATAGATCGATCTCTTTGTCTTTTAAGGTGTTTTCCACATTGGTAAACATATCTTCGTTGAGTTTTGTTTCTTTGGCTGAGATATCATTTGTTCTTGTAAGGATCAGTAAAAATAGCAAGGTTAGCAGGAATATTCTTTGTTTCATGTGCCATTTCCTAATAGTTTCTGGATCGTTCCAAGCAGCGATTCAAAGACTGGAAGTCCAACGATCAGGATCGCTAATTTCCCTGCAAACTCAATCTGCTTTGCAATCGATGCCTGTCCTGCGTCTTTACAGATATTGGATGCAAACTCGCAGATGAAGGAGATACCGATCAGTTTTAAAAGGATCTGGAAGTAACTTTGTGGGATTTTTGAATAGGACCGGATCATCTCAAACACGGTTAGTATTTCCTCCATTTGTTTTAGTCCATACATTGCCAGAAGAATGCTTGAGATCACTGCGATCACGACTGCGATTTCTGGACGGATCGTTTTGATCTTCATGGCGATCAGACTTGCAACGATCCCAAAGACTGCGACTTTTATCATCTTAGTATCCGCCTCCAATCTCTAGGATATCGTAAAAAGTGTCTGGACGCTTTCAAACAGATCATAGATATACGGGATCACCCAGCCAAGGACAAGGATCAGTCCGGCAAGTGTGATCAAAAATGCCTGTTCGTCTCTTCCGGAATGTTTTAAGACCTGCACAAGGATCGTTACAAGAATTCCGACAGCTGCGATCCGAAAAATGATATTGACACTCATAACCCCTCCTTGTCATAAAAATGTCTGGTAGTTGCTTTATAGTAAGATGATCACGATCAGAACGCTTAATGATATACCGAGGCTTCGGTACATCTTGCAGTTCTTTACTACTTGATCTTTCATAAGGAAAATCTGGTCATCGAGTTGTTCGATCGTCAGCAGGATCGTTTTCTCCTGCATCTGCTGGTCAAGATATCCGATCGTTTCACCCATGTTTTTTAAGATTTCATAAAACTTTGGTTCATAGATCACTTGTTTTAATTTCTGCTCAGCTGTCTGCTGCCATACTTTGGCAAAAGATTCTTCGCTGTGTGTCTCTAACTGCTTTGCCACCTTTTTTAGAAATGGCTGATATTCCTTCTCTGTCTTTGTCGATATCTTTAAAACGGCTTCTGGAAGTGGGGTAAATCCATAGCGGATCTCTCCTTGCAGAAGGTATAACATTCGTTTGATCGCTATTCCCTGTTCCAATCGTTTTTGTTCTTTTGCGGCTTTGTGAAATCCAAATCCGATCCCTGCGAAGATCACGATCAATGATCCTAATATCTTGATCAATTTAGGACCACCCCGTTTTCATCCATGATCTGTGCGATATAACCTGGCTGGTTTCGCTGTTCTAAGATCACGTAGCGCTGAAACATCTTTTTGTTGATGATCTCCCGCATATAGGGATTCTTGGATAACGATTCTTTGTTCTTTCCATGGGCCGTTGCAAGAATGCTGCAGCCACGGTAGGCGCAGAAAAATAAGGCTTCCACATCTTCTTTGCTTCCGATCTCGTCCACTGCGATCACATCGGGTGCCATGGATCGGATCAGCATATTCATGCCCTGTCCTTTTTCACATGCATCCATGACATCTGTCTGGATCCCGAGATCATTTTGGGCAACACCTTGGTAGCATGCTCCGATCTCACTTCGTTCATCAACGACTCCGACGGTCTGTCCTTCATCAGAGATTTTTCGGATCATATCCCGAAGCAGGGTTGTTTTTCCACAGCCGGGTGGTGAGATGATCAGCGTTGGAATGAGTTTTCCCATTCTGGTGCAGCGTGAATATAAGGTGTCCGCACATCCTTTCACTTCATGTGCGACTCGGATATTTAATCCAGAAATATGTCGGATCGTTTTAACTTTATCATGATCCATGACAACGGTTCCGCAGATTCCAACCCGGTGTCCGCCTCGAATCGTTAAAAATCCTTGTTTTAACTGTTCGATATAAGCATACATCGAATAGCTGCTGATATATTCCATGGCTTGTCTGATCTCTTGTGAAGTTACGATATGTAATTGTTCTTTTCTTGTTGTGATCTTTCCCTGTTCGGATAGGTAACAGGTTTTTGCGTTGTATTTTAAAATGACTGGCTTTTGAATACGCAGGCGGATTTCCTGAAGTTCGTCCCAGTTGATGTCTGCCTGCTTTATGATCGTTCTGATATGTAATGGAAGGATTCCTAAGATTTCTTCCTCTTTCATAAATTTAAAAACACCTCCCCATTTTGGTATAATCCAAATATATGTGATGGAAGGTGTTTTTATGAATATTGTTTTATTTTTTCTTCTGATAATATGGTGCGATCTGGTCAAAGGATTGTCTGAGCTGATACTGGAAGTTATTTTGCTTGACGATATTTGTCTTCTGGGTGACAAACTTGTCTAACTTCTGCATGTACTCTTCTTCTGTGACACTTCCTTCTGCCACGTAAGTAAGACCTTTTTCCCAGCTTGCGGTCAGGGTTGGGTTTAAGAGGGATCCAATGGATGCGCTGACAACATTGACAATCATCTCTCCGGTTAAAGTCGGTGTTACGATCTGTGTCTTTTTATTTAATGCAATGTATTTATTGGACACTAATTTCTTTACGATCTCTGCTCTTGTCGCACTCGTTCCGATCCCGCTTCCTTTGATCTGTTCCCTTAAATCTTCGTCTTCGATCAGCTGTCCTGCATTCTCCATCGCAAGGATCAGGGAACCTGAATTGTATCGTTTTGGTGCGGATGTTGTTCCATCTTTGATCGTATAGTCTTTCACTGGAAGAGGCATACCTTTCTTCAAAGATGAGATCGCCTGGATCTGTTCTTCTGTTAATTGGGCTTCTTTCTTCTGTCCGCCCATTCCTGTGACTTTTAAATATCCTGGGTCTTTTAACATCTTAAAGTTTGCAAAGAATGCTTCGCCTTTGGTCTGTGTCTCTAATTTGATCTTTAAGTACACAGCTGGCGGCATAAAGATGCTTAGGAATCTTCTGGCGATCACATCGTAGACTTTCTGTCCCATCTCTGAAATTCTTGATAAACTGCCTACTGCCTGTCCGGTTGGAATGATTGCATAGTGGTCGGTGATCTTCTTGTCATCCACGTATTTCGACTTGATGATTCCCTGATACTTCTTGTCCTGCATGATCTCATTTGCAAATCCTGATAATGGAGTGTAGTTGTTTAATCCCCCGATATTTTTGTAAATCTCTTTGGCGACCGCACTGGATAAGACCCTGGCATCGGTTCTTGGATATGTAACCAGTTTCTTTTCATATAGGTCCTGGACCACTTTTAATGTCTCATCTGGACTTAGCTTGAATCGTTTGGAACATTCATTCTGAAGTTCTGCCAGATTATATAATAACGGCGGATTCTTCTTTTCCTGTCGTTTGGATGAGGATACTACGATCGTCTCATTGTTGCTTCCATCTTCTAAATATTTGATGAATTCCTGCGCATCTTTCTTGTCTAGGAATCCGTTATCTTTATATAGTTTCTTAGACTCAAAGTATTTCGATCCTTTCACTGCTTTCCATTCGGCTTCCACTTCGAATCCCTGACAGTCAAAGTGTCCTAAGATTCTGTAAAATGGTGTTGGCACAAAGGTACGGATCTCTCGTTCTCTCTTAACGATCATTCCGAGAACACAGGTCATCACTCGTCCAACTGCTACCACTAAGCTTCGTTTCTGATTTAAATAGTTACCGAGTGTCCAGCCATATTTGAGTGTCAGGACTCTGGAGAAGTTGATTCCCATCAGATAGTCTTCTTTAGCTCGCAGGTATGCAGCCGCTGCTAGGTTGTCGTATTCACTTAAGTCTTTCGCTTCTTTTACTCCGCGGATCACTTCTTCTTTTGTTTGCGAATCAATCCAGACACGTTTTTTCTTCTTGTCTTTGCTGACATTGGCCTGCTGGTCTACCAGACGGTAGATGTATTCTCCCTCTCGTCCGGAGTCAGTGCAGACGTAGATCGTATCAATGTCTTCTCGATTAAGGAGTGAAGATACGATATCAAACTGTTTTTGTACTCCTGGGATCGTTTCATATTTAAATGTATCTGGAATAAATGGAATGGTTTCTAAGTCCCATTTCTTCAGTGCAGGGTCATACTGGTCTGGATAAGACATGGTAACTAAATGTCCGACGCACCATGTGATGACTGCCTTGTCTCCTTCCATGTATCCGTCTCTATTTTTTGCATTTATATTCAGTGCCGCTGCGAATTCTCTTGCGACACTTGGTTTCTCTGTGATAAATAGTGCTTTCAAAAAATTACCTCTTTCTAAAAGTTTTACGATATATTATAACATAACCATTGAAAACATGATATAATTAAATCTAGTTCTTGTGGAATTCATATCTGTAGAATCATGATTCCACATAAAATTTATACTGAAAGGATGATGAGTATGTTTTTAAATGAAGCAACCAAACTTCGTGCACAGACAATTATCAATGGACTTGAAAAAAGAAATATGCATGGTGTTTTCTGTGCAACCAAGGAAGACGCCCTAAAACAGGCTCTTAGTTATATCAAAGAGGGTTCTTCTGTTTCTTGGGGTGGTTCTATGAGTGTTTCTGAGATTGGGCTGATGGATGCCTTAAAGGAAGGAAACTATCATCTGATCGATCGTTCTGTTGCAAAGAATTTTGATGAGCAGCGTGAGATCTTTTCTAAGGCTGTTTTATCTGATTATTTCCTGATGAGCTCTAATGCGATCACCTTAGACGGAGAACTGATCAATATCGATGGAACTGGTAACCGTGTTGCGTGCTTAAGTTATGGTCCTAAACATGTGATCATGATCGTTGGTATGAACAAAGTTGTCAATGATGTGGAAGATGGTATTAAGAGAGTTCGTAATTTTGCCAGCCCTCCAAACACCCTTCGTCTCGGACTGAAAACCCCTTGTTCTATGACTGGACGTTGTGGTGACTGTTATGGAGATACCTGCATCTGCAGTCAGATCGTTGTGACAAGACGTCAGAGTGCAATGATGAAAGATCGTGTCAAAGTGATCCTTGTTGGTGAATCTCTAGGTTATTAAGGCACTCGCTCTTTCTATCAAATATCACAGAACACAGACATTTTATCAGGCATTTTCACTGGATATTTTATCGCCATTCCAGTGAAAATGCCTTTTCTATTCTTGAATTTTTATAACAATCATAGTAAAATCAAACTATATTATGACACAATTCGACATTTTTTATAACAATATTGATATTATGAGGTTTTTCTATGAATTATGATATTTGCCATTCATCTATCACTTATTTTCCACTGCTTCCACTTTCTAAAACCGTTTCATTTGAACGCAAGGTATTGGATATCCGACAGATGCCTGCTCAGGTTTTATTTCCTCATTGGGATGATGAATTTGAGTTTATATATGTTCTCTCTGGCATGATGGAATTTCGTGTCCGGCAGAAGGCTTTTCTGGTTTCTTCTGGGGAAGGTTTCTTTTTAAACACTGGGGAGATTCATTCCGCTTGTACATATCAGTCTTATGACTGCCGCTTTGTTATCTACCGGATCTGCCCTTCTGTTCTTTTTCAGACAGAAGATAATCCTTTATATCAAAAATATATCAAACCTCTGGTCGATCATCCTTCCTTTGGATTTTTAACGTTCGTTCCAAAAGTGCCTTGGCAGAAATATATCCTTGAAATGATCCGCAAAATGAATGATATCTGTGACCGTCCTGTTGATGGTTATGAATTGAAGATCAACCATTTTGTAAACGAGATCTTTTATTATATCTTTCATAATGTGAATCTCTCCAAAGAACTGTCCTTAAAAGAATCCAGAGATTTGGAACGTATGAAAGATGTGATGATATATCTTACTAAAACGATCGACCAAAAGCATACACTCGCTGATATTGCTTCTTACTGCCATCTAAGCAATAGTGAATGCTGCCGACTCTTTCAAAGAAATGTTCATCTAAGTCCTGTGGATTATCTGAATCAACTTCGTATTCATATGAGCTTGCCTGAGATCATAAAACATGAGAAAAAGATAACAGATATCACTAAGATGTATGGTTTCTCTGGCAGCAGTTATTTCTCTGAAATGTTTAAAAAGACCCTCGGCATAACGCCAAGAGCCTTTTATAAATCTGTTCTTCAGCAACAAACTCTTTCTTCTAACGCTGATCCCATTCACGGAAGGCGATGAATTTCGTCTTCCAAAGAAGGCTCAATGCTGGTGTTAATGCCCAGATCATCTTTGTCCCTTCTTGCATGATCAGATCAATCTTTAATATCCCCGCATACAAAATTACCAGTAGTAACGTAAAGATCACTAGTAATCCATATGCAACAGAATAAGAATTATGCACTTTCTGCCCGATCTTCTCACTAAAGTAAAAGCGATCCAGTGTCAGAGAAATGATCGAAATCACTGATAATATGATATTGATCGTATAAAATGTATGCATATCCATATGATTAAACCAGGTTGCCAAAGCACCTAGAAAGATCATAATCTGTGCATACCATAATACTTTTTCCTGTTTTTCATATTGATTTCTCATTGATTGAAACCTCTTTTTCTTTCTTTTAATAATGAATAAATACAGGATCTCCGATCTTCGTCAGGTTATATACAGATCTTGCATCTGATAATGTTAAGTTAACACATCCATGAGATCCATTCGTCTTATAATACGTTGGTGACCAGCTTCCCCAGTCTCCTCTGCTGCTGTAATGATATCCTGTTCCTGTCCACATGATCCTTGTCCAATATCTTGTTGGAACACTGTAATCCGCACCTGTTAATGTCTTTGTAAGTTTCTTCTCTTTGATGTCATAAACACCGGTTCTTGTGATACGATCTGGTGTTGCTTTTCCAGTGATACAGGTTGTGCTGAATACAAGTTTTCCTTTCTTGTAGACGAAAACTTCCTGTGCTGACAGGTCAACTTCACTGTAGTTTTGTGTATCCCAGTCATTTTGCTTGTTCGTATAATCCATACGATATCCTTTGTGGCTGTAGACTGGTTTTAAGCTTGTAAGTAAAGCCTGTTCATTCTCCTTGGAAGGGCCTTTCTCATAGGCTTTGATCGCAGATTCTTCTGGTGCTTTCTTTAACGCTGTCATTGTCTGTGCGATAACTTTATCATAATCGATACGCCATCCATAGTCTCCACCACTGACTTTGATCTTCTTGCCAGAATGTGTCTTAAATGTTCTTGCGATTCCCTGTGTCTTGTATTTTAAGCAAAAGCTTTCTAACCATTTCTCGACGGCAGGCTGATCTAATTTTACAGTATGTCTCTTTGTGTTTACTTTGATGCAGTCTTTTAACGCATCTGGACCTAATGTTTCTTTGACATTATTGCCCATATCCCACTGAATGAAATGTAATAAATACTCATTGTAGGTTGTCTGCATCTGTTTTAATTCTTCATCATCATGATACAGACCAGGCTTTTTATAGACGTCCGGATTCTTCTTTTCATCTGTCAGATTCAGTGTGTTACTTAAAGACTCTATGGATTTCTCTACTGCGTCATAAAATGCTTTACGGTTTAAGTAATTTCCTTCATCTTCCTTCTGGATTACACCGTATTTCTTATCTGCAGAATATACGATCGTTGCATCCACTGGTTTTGTGATCTTATATGTATCACTGCCTTTGATCAAAACGGATTGTTTTAATTTAGCCTTTAATTTTTGCTCTGATAATGCAACTGCTGTCACTTTGTTTTTTTTGCCACCAAAGATCGTTGAAAATACACTTTGGCTGTGCTGCTTTTTGTAAGCATCCTTTACATGTGATTCTGTCTTAAATGCAAGATCGATCTCCTTACCGGAAATCACTTCCTGTCCGTTATTTCTTCCCTTGATCTTTAACTTGTAAGAATCAATGGATTTCTTTACTTTCTTCACTGATTCTTCGTATGTCATTCCTGACACATCAACCTTGTTAAATGTACTCCCCGGATACCAACGGTTCTGATAATGGGCATGGACACCGATAGCGGCTGCTATTAAAACAACCGCTACGGCACCTCCTATGATTCCCCCTTGTTTCTTTGTAATCCTCATATTGATTTCTGCCTCCAAATACGACTCTGTGATGGATTATTCATAGAGTGGATATTTTTCTGTTAATCCTAATACTAATTCGTTTGCTTCATCAAGTTTCTTATCTAATAATGTCAGACGAATAGCTTTTGCGATCACTTTCATATCGTCTTCTTTCAGTCCACGAGTTGTAACAGCTGGTGTTCCAAGACGAAGTCCTGATGTTACGAATGGAGATTTTGGATCGTTTGGTACAGTATTCTTATTACATGTGATATGTACAGAATCCAGTACTTTTTCAGCTTCTTTTCCTGTCAGATCATATTTCTTAAGATCTACTAACATTAAGTGGTTGTCTGTTCCTCCAGATACGATATCGAATCCTTCTTCGATCAGTGCATTTGCAAGAGTATCTGCATTCTTCACAACCTGTGTCATATATTCTTTGAATGATGGGTCTAATGCTTCTTTGAATGCTACAGCTTTACCAGCGATCACATGCATTAATGGTCCACCCTGGATTCCTGGGAAGATTGCTTTGTTGAAGTTGTATTTTTCGTTCACTTCATTGCTGCACATGATCATTCCACCACGAGGTCCTCTTAATGTCTTATGTGTTGTAGTTGTTGTTACATGAGCATAAGGGATTGGGCTCTGGTGTAATCCTGCAGCTACTAATCCTGCGATATGAGCCATATCTACCATTAAAACTGCCCCAACTTTGTCAGCAATCTCACGGAAACGTTTGAAGTCGATCGCTCTTGCGTATGCACTTGCACCAGCAATGATCATCTTTGGTTTGCATTCTAATGCGATTCTTTCTACTTCATCATAATCGATGAATCCTTCATCATTAACTCCGTATGGTACGCAGTGATAGTTCTTACCAGACATGTTGACTGGGCTTCCGTGTGTTAAATGTCCACCGTGGTCTAAGCTCATTCCCATGTATGTATCTCCGACATTCAATACTGCGAAGAATACTGCCATGTTTGCCTGTGCTCCAGAGTGTGGCTGTACATTTACATATTCGCATCCAAATAATTCTTTGGCACGTTCTCTTGCAAGATCTTCTACCACATCTACATACTGGCATCCACCATAGTAACGTTTTCCTGGATATCCCTCTGCATATTTATTTGTTAAATGACTTCCCATTGCAGCCATAACAGCTTTGGAAACAAGGTTCTCTGATGCGATCAACTCAAGATTTGTTCTCTGTCTTGTTAATTCGTTTTCCATTGCTTCTGCTAATTCTGGATCGTAGTTCTTTACTTCGCTAAAATCAAACATTGTTTTCTCCTTTATATATTTATGTAAAATAATATTGTGTCTCGTATATTGTGTCTTATTCTTATGATCATTCGATCACTTGATCTATCTGATTATTCCTGGAACTGTTCTTTTAATGCTTCTACTGCACGTTCTACACGGCTTTCTTTGATCAGAACAGTGATCTTGATCTCTGATGTGTAGATTAAGTGAATGTTGATTCCACGATTATACAGTGCTTCAAACATCTTAGAAGCTGCTCCGCTGTTAGACATCATTCCAGCTCCGACGATAGATACGATTCCGACTTCTTTATCACTGATGATATCTTCGTAATCTGCTTCATCAAATGCTTTCTTTAATGTTTCAACGGCATGATCTGCTTCATCCTGTGCTACAACGAAAGAAATATCTTTATTCTCTCCACGTCCGATGGACTGAAGGATCAGTTCCACGTTGATTTTTTCTTCTGCAATGGCACCAAAAACTTTTGCTGCGATTCCTGGCTGGTTTTTGATTCCTTTGATTGCGATCAGTGCAACTTCAGAGTTAGACTGAACACCGCTAAATAACATTTTCTCCATCTGATTATTCCTCCTCTGGTGTTGAAAGTTCAATTCCAAGTTCTTCTAGCTGTAATGTATCAACCGGTCCTGGAGCCTGTGTCATCAGGCAGGAAGCATCTTTTACTTTCGGGAAGGCGATGACATCACGAATGCTGTCTTCTCCTGTTAACCACATAACAAGACGGTCAAGACCATAAGCTAAACCAGCATGTGGTGGTACTCCAAATTTGAATGCATCTAATAAGAATCCAAAACGGTTGTAAGCATCTTCTTTTGTAAATCCAAGAGCTTCAAACATCTTCTCCTGAATATCATCCTGATGGATACGGATTGATCCACCACCAAGTTCTGTACCATTTAATACGATATCGTATGCTTTCGCACGGACATCTCCTGGTCTTTCATCAATGAATTCAAGATCTTCTTCAAATGGCATTGTAAATGGGTGATGCATTGCTGTGTAACGATTCTGTTCATCGCTCCACTCAAGTAATGGGAATTCTGTAACCCATAAGAACTTATACTGGGATTTGTCGATCATATCGTACTGTTTCGCAATGTGAAGTCTTAAGTTACCAAGTACATCAAAGACAACTTTGTCTTTGTCTGCGGCAAATAGTAATAAGTCTCCTGCCTGTCCATCCATTGCTTTGATCAGTGCATCCATCTCTTCTTCTTTCATAAATTTAGCGAAAGATGATTTCACTGTTCCATCGCTCTTTAACTGAATATATGCAAGACCTTTCGCTCCGAAGTCTTTGGCGTAGTCAACGAATCCATCGATCTTCTTACGTCCAAGATCTCCTAAACCTTTAGCGTTTAATCCTCTTACAGATCCACCATTCTCTAATGCTCCTTTAAATACCATAAAGTCGCATCCGGCAACTGTATCGGATACATTCGTAAGTTCCATTCCAAAACGCATATCTGGTTTATCAGATCCGAAACGGTCCATTGCTTCTTTATAAGTCATGCGAAGCATAGGAAGCTGTACATCAATATCTAATACTTCTTTGAAGATCTTCTTTAACAGACGTTCATTTACATCGATCACATCATCGACATCAACAAATGAAAGTTCCATATCGATCTGTGTAAACTCTGGCTGGCGGTCTGCACGTAGATCTTCGTCACGGAAACATTTTGCGATCTGATAGTAACGGTCGAATCCAGAGCACATTAAAAGCTGTTTAAACAGCTGTGGTGACTGTGGAAGTCCGTAAAATTCTCCTGGATGTACACGGCTTGGTACAAGATAATCTCTTGCTCCTTCTGGTGTACTCTTTCCTAAAACTGGTGTCTCGATCTCTAAGAATCCTTCATCCCCTAAGAAGTTACGTACCATTCTTGTTACATTATTACGAATGCGTAAGTTTCTCTGAAGATTTGGTCTTCGAAGATCAAGATAACGGTATTTTAAACGAAGTTCATCTTTGACTGTCTGATTCTCGTCAATTGGAAATGGAGGAGTTTCTGATTCTGATAAGATACGTAATGTATGTACCTTGATCTCGATATCTCCTGTCTTCAAGTTCTCGTTGATCGCTGCACTTCTCTTCTCTACAGTACCTACTGCTGCAACGACATACTCACTTCTTAAAGAGTTTGCCTTATTATAGTCTTCCTCAGATAATACTTCCTGATCAAAAACTAACTGTAAGATTCCTGAGCGGTCTCTTAAATCTACAAATATAAGACTTCCTAAATTTCTTCGTTTCTGTACCCATCCCATGACAGTGACTTCTGTTCCGATAAGTTTGTTGCTTACCTCTGTACATCGGTGGGATCTGGCTAAACCTGACATTGATTCTGCCATGATATTTCCTCCTTCATCCTTTTCACTTTGTACGAAAGGCAGAGCCCGTATCTTCGGTTCTGCCTTATATATTCTTTTATGAATCTTTTCTTACAAGGATCTGTTCGATCTCTGCAGCGTAAAGTACGTGATAATCCTTCTCTGGATACCACTGTTCATCTAAAGATTTATCAACAAATCCTTCTGGATCCATTGGCTGAGAATATAACTTCTTACAGATCAGTACGATCTTTGCTTCCTCAAAAAATGGAATTCCATTCGCATCTGTTGGTGTCAGACGTGTCTTCGCGATCTTGTCTTCATCTCTTCCAGATACACTTCCAAGATAGCTTAAATCCTTCTTAAAAGTATCATCATAGAAAGATAATGTAAATGATTCTGACTGGTCAATGAATTCTTTTGTATATCTTTGTGGTCTTAAGACTGTCACAGCAACATTCTTACCCCACATAACACCTAAACCACCCCATGAGGCAGTCATTGTGTTAACTTTTCCTTCCTGATTCTTTGCAGTAACAAGCATCCATTCCTTACCAATCAGGCGAAATACGCTTTGGTCGAAATCTTCTGGTGCCACGATCGCATATTCACTCATGCATGTTACCTCCTTTCTTGTAATTATTACTCATTATATATGATTTTGTCAAAAATGTCACGAACTAGTATAAGAAAGCATGATTTTATTTTAAACAATCTGCGATCTTATCAAGCGAAATGGTCGTAACTTCTCTTGTTTCCATATTTTTGACATTTCCTTCATTCTTCGCTAATTCGTCATCACCAATGATGATCGTATTCTTGGCATTCAGCTTATTTGCATATTTCATCTGTGCTTTTACGCTTCTTCCAAGATAATCTGTTTCTACGACAAATCCCTGATCACGAAGATCTACAACGATCTGGTAAGCTTTTGCTTTTGCTTCCTGTCCAAGAATTCCTACATAAAGGTCAATATCTCTTGTGCATGGAAGATCTACTTTCTCTTCTTCTAAGAAATAAAGGATTCTCTCTACACCCATACCAAATCCAACAGATGGCATAGAAACTTTTCCATCGATCTCATGAACAAGATTGTCGTAACGTCCACCACCACATAAAGTAAATCCATCTTCATTTACAAATTCGAATACGGTCTTTGTATAGTAGTCTAATCCACGAACGATTTCTGTATCAACTTCATATGGAATATTTAATGCATCTAACAGACTCTTTAATTCTTCAAAATGTGCTTTACATTCATCATCTAAATAGTCGATCGTTCTTGGTGCATCTTTGACGATCTCTTTGCATTCTGGAACTTTACAGTCAATGACACGTAATGGATTCTTTTCCATACGTTCTCTGCATGTAGGACATAAATGTTCTTCATGTTCTTTTAAATATGCTAATAATGCTTTGTTGTATTCTTTTCTACAATTTTCACATCCAATGCTGTTGATGTGTAATTTTGCATCTTTTAACCCAATTTTCTTAATAAAAGTGGATACTAATGTGATCAGCTCTACTTCTGCTAATGGACTTTCCGCTCCGACAAATTCAACTCCGAACTGGTGGTGCTGTCTTAATCTTCCACTCTGTGGTTTTTCATAGCGGAATGCTGGTGTGATATAGAACATCTTGATCGGCTGTGGCTCATTTGCCAGACCATTCTGTAAATATGCACGAATCGCTCCTGCTGTTCCTTCTGGTTTTAATGAAATGCTTCTGTGTCCTTTATCTTCAAATGTATACATCTCTTTCTGGACAACGTCTGTTGTTTCTCCAACACCTCTCTGAAAAAGCTCTGTATGCTCAAATACTGGTGTGATGATCTCGTGAATATTATAGGATGCGCATAAATCTTTGAAAATATTCTCTAAATATGTGCGCTGGTCCATATCTTTTCCAAACCAGTCTTTTGTTCCTCTTGGTGCCTGTGTAATCATTCTTGTTCCTCCTCAAATAATTCATCCAGATTGCCTTTTTCCATCACAGTTTCCATAACTCCGTCTGAAAATGCGACTCTCTGGAATGCTAAAAATACTTTCATATCAAAATTCTTTACTTCATCGATCATGATATCAAGTGCAGTCTCAACATCAAATCCCTCTCTATAATCCCTGTTTGAGATCAATGCTCCGAAAATATCACATACATGCATGATCCTTCCAACCAATGGAATCTGTTTTCCTACCAGATTATGTGGATAACCGGTACCATCATAATGTTCATGATGATATAGAACTGCGTCTAAAACCGTCTGGTTATAATCGTAATCTGCAAGGATCGCATATCCAATGGATGGATGCATTCTCATATATCTTGTTTCGTCAACAGCCAGAATCTCATCTTCCACTTTCTCATTCATATAGAAATTAAGTCTTACTTTTCCAAGATCATGTAACATTCCTGCAACCGCAAGATCATAACACACTTCTTCTTGTAATCCTAATTCCTTGCCAACAAGATAAGCCAAATTACTGACAATGATACCATGACTGATCGTTTCTTTTATATCCGCATGGATCGGTGTCTCAATATCTGTTCGTCCATAACTGATTGCCATAATCAAACTCCTGTTTATATCATCTTTAATTCTTTTCTATGAATGATCTCATCAATTCGTGTAATGTATTGCTTTATATCTTTAAGATTTTCGATGCGGTCCACCTGATGGTCTTCCTGATGGACGATCTTTGAAGATGTACCAGCACCAACTGCTATAATATCATGTAATTCCTCCATAATCAAAATATTATAGAGACATTCTTTTCCTTTTTTCGAAAAACCGACATTCTCAAGGTTCCCTGGAATGTTTTTCTGCCGGTATAAATAATATGGTTCCATATTCATATCTCTTGCACATGAAGCGGCATAAGATACCATCTCTTCACTCGCTCCAAAGTGATATGTATCTTTCATTCGATTCAATCTCGATGAACGCTTGACTGCAAGTGCATGAACCGTTAAACTCTCTGGATCAAGTTTTTTGATCTCATCTAAAGTATAGGAAAGTTCTTCCATGCCTTCTTCTGGAAGCCCACAGATCATATCCATATTAATGTTATCGATCCCAGCCTGTCTCGCAAGATTAAATTTCTCTTTGATATCTTGTGCGAAATGATTTCTTCCAATAATTTTTAATGTCTTATCATTCATTGACTGTGGATTGATACTGATCCTTGTCACACCATATTTCTTTAGAATCTTTAATTTCTCGAAATTCAAGCTGTCTGGCCGTCCTGCTTCCACAGTGATCTCCTGGATCTTTGAAAATGGGAATCTCTTATTAACCTCATATAACAGATATTCCAGATCTTCTTCTTTTAAAGATGTTGGTGTTCCACCGCCAATATACATCGTCTGAAGTTCTTTGTGCGCATAAGTCTTTGCCACAAAATCCAGTTCTTTCAATAAAGCTTCAAGATAGTCTTGTACAATATTCTCAAATTGATCGATCGAATACGATGTAAAAGAACAGTACAAACATGTGCTTGGGCAAAATGGGATTCCTATATATAGACTGTATCCTTCTTTGTATGGAAATGCTTTTAGAAGTTCTTTCTCTTTCTGAACGGTTTCTGTACATAATCTTGCTTTTTCTTCGGATGCCAGATAATCCTTTTGAAATCTGTGAATGATCTCTTCACTGCTCTCACCCTTTTCATATCCATCAAAAGCAATCTTTGTCGGACGGATCCCAGTCAACGTTCCCCATGGAAGCTGTTTGTCTAATGCTTTGGAAAACAACTGATAGATTCCTTGTTTCATCCGGTTTTTAAAAATCTTCTTATTTTCATAATCACCAAATAACTGGATCTCATCTTCTAACTCGCCCTTTTTATATAGATTCATGACGATTTCCTGATCTTTATAATCCACGTCCAGTATAAAATCATAGATAGAATCAACGTGATCCGTCAATTCTATCTTCTCTCCAAGCATAAATGCCAATATTAAACTTCGAATGTCATATTCATAAATGGTCTTGTTCTGAATTAATCCAATCATAATCTATTGCAGAAACGGATTGCATCTGCTTTCCTCCTCGATCGTCGTTGGTGGTGTATGACCGGATAGTACCTTTGTCCATGGTGGGAGTACGAATAATTTCTCTCTGATCGCTGTCAGAAGATCATTCAAATTGCCTGTCGGAAAGTCTGTTCTTCCAATGCTCATCTGGAACAGTGTATCTCCAGAGATCAGCCATCCATAATCTGCAAAATAATAACATACTCCACCTTTTGTATGTCCTGGAACATGGATACATTTTACCTTTGTTCCTAATACATCTATGATCTCTCCATCTTTCACCAGATGATTCGCTTTTAATGAGAGATCCATTCCCATCATCGCTCCGAGATTGAGCTGTGGATCTGCCAGAACATCTGCTTCATCTTCATAAAGATAGATATCAAGATCTGGTTTTTGTTCCATCAGATATGGAAGGGCCATTACATGATCAAAATGCCCATGTGTCAGACATACGCCTGCCAGTTCCATTCCATCTTCTTCTAATGTATTCATAATACGTTCTCCCTGATCTCCCGGATCAAAGACGAATGCCTGATTTGTTTTTGTATTCTCAACAATATAGCAGTTTGTCTGCATCTGCCCAAGACAGATCGTTACCATCTTAAGAGGTCTGTCAAGTCTTAATGTTGTTTCGCTCATATTTTCACCTATCCTGCTGTTCTTTCTATGTCGATCACGCCTTCTATATTCCTGATCTTCGCAATAATACGGTTCAACTGCTCTACGCCTGTAATATCAAAGGACATACTAAGCGTTGCTCTTCCTTTCTTATTGTTTGATACGTTGATCGTTATGATGTCAATATCTAATTCTAAGAAGATCTTTGATACTTCTGCTAACAATCCCTTTCGATTATTGGCATAAATATTGATCTCTGTCGTGTAAGTCTGTGTTGTATCTGCTTCACTTACCTGCCATTCAGCTTCAATAAGTCTTGCCCTGTCAGATTCTGGCATATTCAGAAGGTTCACACAATCTGTTCTGTGAATCGAGATTCCTCGTCCTCTTGTAATAAATCCAACGATCTCATCTCCTGGTACTGGATTACAACACTTTGAAAAACGAACAGCAACATCATTCGCTCCACGTACAACAATTCCTCCTTTGGATTTCTCTTCCTTTTTCTTCTCTGGATTCGCTGCTGCCGCCTGTGCTGCTTCTGTTGTTTTCTGCAAGATCTGTTCATCCGTGATCTTTTGTTTCTGGATCTTACGGTCTTCTTCCTGCATCTTATTGATAACCTGGCCTTCTTTTAAACCACCATGTCCAACAGCTGCACATACAGAATCCCAGTCTTTAAATCCGTATTTTAGTTCAACCTTCTTAATGTATTCAGGTTTCATGAGTTCTGGGAGCCTGATGCTCTTACTCTTACAGTATTTTTCTAACAGTTCCTTACCTCTGACGATATTCTCTTCCTTGAATTGTCGTTTAAACCACTGATTGATCTTACTTCTTGCCTGTGCTGATTTTACGATTCCTAACCAGTCTCTGCTAGGTCCTTTTGAATTCTGTGATGTAATGATCTCTACACGATCACCATTCTGCAAATGATAATCAAATGGTACCTGTCTTCCATTGACCCTGGCTCCAACCATCTTATTACCGACTGCACTATGGATTGAATATGCGAAATCGATTGGTGTTGAACCATTCGCAAGGTTTTTGACATCTCCATTCGGTGTAAAACAATATACCTGTTCTGCAAAGAGATCCAAGTTCGTCTTCAGCAAACTTAAAAACTCTTTGTTATCATCCATATCACGCTGCCATTCCAGCACTTCTCTTAACCAGCTTAACTTCTCTTCCTCTTTGTTAAGTCCCTTGGTATTATTATTTTCTTTATATTTCCAATGGGCTGCGATACCATATTCAGCAACACGATGCATCTCAAATGTACGGATCTGAATCTCAAATGGATGTCCTTCTGGTCCGATCAATGTTGTGTGAAGTGACTGATACATATTCGGTTTTGGCATCGCGATATAATCCTTGAATCTTCCTGGGATCGGTTTATACATCTCATGAATGATCCCAAGTGCCGCATAACAATCCTTAACTGTATCAACCTTGATCCGGACTGCAAATAAGTCATAAATCTGATCGATCGTCTTATGCTGATTGACCATCTTCTTATATATACTGAACATGTGTTTCACACGGCCATCAATCTCTGCCTTAATTCCAGCGTGGTCAATATGTCCTTTCACTTCGTCAACGATTTCCTGAATGAATGCTTCTCTTTCTTCCTTTGCAGAATCAAGAGAGCGTTCTAAATCTTCATAAACATCTGGTTTTAAATATCGAAGTGCCAGATCATCTAATTCAACTTTGATCTTGGAAATACCAAGACGATGTGCGATCGGTGCATAAATATCCATCGTCTCTCTGGATTTCTCTTTTTGCTTCTCTGGACGCATAAACTGCATGGTACGCATATTATGCAAACGGTCAGCAAGTTTGATCAGGATCACTCGGATATCTTTTGCCATTGCAAGAAACATCTTTCGTAAGTTCTCCGCCTGAACTTCGATCTTGTCTTTGGAATAGCTTAATTGTCCTAACTTTGTTACGCCATCAACTAACTGGGCAACTTCTTCCCCAAAATCTCTTACAATATCTTCATGGGTTGTTTCCGTGTCTTCTACTACATCATGAAGCAGTCCTGCCATAATCGTTTCTTTATCAAGTTCTAATTCTGCCAATATGATCGCAACACAAATAGGATGAATGATATATGGCTCTCCAGACTTTCGTTTCTGTTTCTCATGTGCCTTATATGCTACTTTATAGGCACGTTCTACAGCCTCAATATCTTCTTCATCATAAATGCTTTGCATGGTTGTGATCAGCTGTCGTTTCAGTTCCTCAGGCGGTGTGAAACTATCTGGACTGCTGATATCCTTCTTTACACGATTAATGTTTGTTCTGCTTTCTTGTTTCATGCACGGATACCTCTTGTTTCTTTTGATTATTTTTTAAGCTTTGATTCGCAGTAAATACAGCGATATACTTGGTGTTCTCTGTCTGTCAATTTAAACACATGATCGATTTCTTGTTCTACAGATGTAATACATCTTGGATTCTTGCATTTTGCAATATTCACGATCTTCTCTGGAAGTTCTACTTTGTGTTTGGACTTTACACTGCCATTTTCAATGACACATACCGTAACTTCTGGATCTATATAACCTAAAACATCAAAGTTCACTTCAAATGCATCTGAAATCTTAATGATATCTTTCTTACCCATTTTGCTGCTTTTTACATTCTTAATGATCGCAACACTGCAATCTAACTGATCTAATCCAAGACTATTATAAATCTGCATTCCGCGTCCTGCACGGATATGATCTAATACGATTCCATTCTTAATGCTATCAATGTTCATCTGCACTTACCCCCAGTAATTCCATGATCAATGCCATTCTTACATGTTTTCCATTCAATACCTGTTTAAAATAGCAGGCTCTTGGATCGTTATCAACTTTTACAGAAATCTCATTCACACGAGGTAATGGATGTAAAATAGAAAGATCTTTCTTGGCGATCTTTAATTTATCCATATCTAAGATATAGCTATCCTTCAATCTTACATAATCAGCTTCATTAAAGAAACGTTCTCTCTGTACTCGTGTCATATAAAGAATGTCAAGCTGTGGCATCACATCTTCCATCTTATCAACTTCTGTAAATGTGATTCCTTTCTTCTCAAAAACATCTTTCTTCAGATACTCTGGAATCTGGAGTTCTTCTGGAGAAATTAAAATATAATTGATTCCTTCATATCTTGATAATGCTTTGATCAGAGAATGCACTGTTCGTCCAAATTTTAAATCTCCACAAAATCCAATCGTGAAATTACTTAAACGTCCCTTTTCTCTTCGAATTGTTAAAAGGTCTGTCAATGTCTGTGTTGGATGATTATGACCACCGTCTCCTGCATTGATCACAGGGATATTTACATACTGTGACGCTACATATGGTGCTCCTTCCTTTGGATGACGCATCGCAATGATATCTGCATAACATTCAATGACTCTTGCTGTATCTGCAACACTTTCTCCTTTAGATGCAGACGATGAATCAGCAGAAGAAAATCCAAGAACACTTCCCCCTAATTCAAGCATTGCTGCTTCAAAGCTTAATCTTGTTCTTGTACTTGGTTCAAAGAACAGCGTTGCTAATTTCTTGTGTTTGCACACTTCCTGATACTTCTCAGGATTCTTTGCGATGTCATCAGCGCGGTCTAATAATCTATCAATATCTTCCACGCTTAAATCCATCGGATCAATCAAATGTCTCATTACATATTCCTCCTAATGGTTTGTCCTACCTTCAATTCTACATTTTTAGGCACCTAGTGTCAATTCTTTACTTCTGATTTTAGACGAAGAACGCCCTTGTCTACCATAAAGACTGGTCGATACGATAATTTTGACTTTCTAAGTCCCTCTTCTCCAGCATCGTCTTCTCTGTTCACATATTTGAAATCTTCCATCTCATGGATTACAAACTGTTGATTGATCATCGGATAAGCTCCTTGGATATCTGCAAAAGCTTTTTCAATATGAACGATAAATGTATCTTCATTTGATGCACGTTCACCGATTGAAAATCCTACGACCTTTCCTTCCGCACGCAGAACACCTCCGACAAGTCCTAATTCTTTATAATTGATCACACAATTTTTAGAAACACAGATCTCGTCATGTTTTTCTATATCTTCTGGATCACAGTTTTGCATCTTCCATTCCATCAGCATTGCCAGTACTTCTAACTGATTTTCATCGGAAAGTGGTTCATAGGACCATTCATGATTTTCTTTAAAACGATTGATATGATTTCTCTTTCCATGAAGTTTCTTTCCTGATAATGTTGCGAGTTTTTCTCTGTCATAAATATATTCTGAGATATCTCTGTCATATTCAATCTCATAAATATCTCCAAATATTTCACGAAACTCTTCTTCCATCTCATGAGTTACACCATGTAATACAAACGGAATCTTTTTTTCTTTGCAATCATCCATAAAATATTGCAATACTTTCTTTTTATTTCCTTTTCCAAGTGGATAACAAAAAGAACCTCCCTCCTCATCAGTATGAGATACAAATAATCCATCTATGATCGCATACTTTACTTGATAAAAAGGACTCCATAAAATAATATTCGCTGTTGCATAATCACAACTTCTTGTATCATCTGCTAAGATACATCGATCAATTTCTTCCTTATCTTCAATTATTGGTGTTTTAAACTCCATCTTTATCAACTCCATTCTAGTGTTTTCTCGTAATATTTTTATTTGTGATATGGCTGATGATTCAAAATCCGATAAGCACGATAAATCTGTTCTAATATGATCGTGCCTGCCAGCGAACCACTTTGTGTAAATGACGATACATGAAATGGCTTTGCTTCCTCTGATCCTAAATCTCCAATATAAAAATGAAACTTTGAAATTCCCTGTACAGAACTTTCATTAATCAGCTGTGCAAGCCCCGGACTTGTCATACTGTCTCTTCCCGGCAGGATATGATAATGTTCTCCCGGTTCTTTTAATATTTTCTCTACTTGTTTTGCATTCTTCTTATATACTACAGAAACTTTCGCGTATGCACCAAGACGTTTTAGATACTCACCCATTGCTTCCTGATACATCTTAGGATCCTGTGATTTCTTCTGCAGAATATAAATTTCAAATTTCATCATATCTTTTAATTTCCTTCAAAAAATTGTTTTAATTTTTTATCTTGTTTTAAAGCCAGCTCATATCTTTTGTTGATCTGTTTTGTAAGTTTTTTAATTTCTTTGCTATTCTGGCTTTCTTTTTTTGCATCTGTGATCTCATCCGTATCATGTTTTTGATTATTATAGATACAGAATGTATTCCCTTTCTTCATCACATAATACGATGTCATCCCCGGTGCAAGTGTTTTAATCTTGCGGATCTTCATCTCATATGTTACATAAACGATATAGGATTCATCGTCTGCTCCTTGTTTGATCAGATATGTAAGATTCTTATATTTCTTCACATACTGATGGATTGCCTTTTGATCCTCAGTTAATTCATTCGTATCTTCTACCATATTCTTAAGATTTTCCAGATCATTTTTCTGAACTCTCTCATAATATGTTTTCATAAAATCCTCAACTGCTTTTTTCTCAGTCTCTGAATCTTCCTTCTTCGTTTTCGCTGCATCATTTGTTTCTCTGATCACGCCTTGTGAGGTATTCTTTTGTGTTGTTTGTTGAAAAATCTTTTCATTTGTAAGTCGTTCTTGTTTCATCTGGTCCAATTTCGCATATGCCAAAAAAGCTGCAATAAAAAATAAGATCCAGCTTGTAATGATAACAACAACTGTAGATTTTCTAAGCTTCACGCACATCCCTCCAATCCACCTACAGCAAATTTACAGTATATTATACCTTACCTTGCGAAGCAAGTCCAGTCCGAAGGACTATGCATTCACGAATGCCCTGCGGGTATACCTTATCGAGCGAAGCGAGTCCAGTCCGACCCCAAAATATCTCTTGCTATTTTTTTGAATATGTTGTAATATAATATAGCTTATGTACCAGTAACTCAGTGGATAGAGTGGCAGCCTCCGAAGCTGTTGGCCGCGGGTTCGACTCCCGCCTGGTGCATACTTTATCTAGATAAAATCAACGAATACAATTTAATATCGTCTTATAAGAGACTATAGATTTTACTGTTTCTGATTATTAAACAGCAAGGTCTATCGTCTCTTTTTTGTTATTAAGGAGGAATCATTTTATGGATCAGATGTATATGAAAGAAAAACCAATTTTACCATTATTACTATCAATGGCTCTGCCAATGGTAATCTCAATGTTTGTAAACTCATTGTATAACATCATTGACAGTATTTTCGTTGCCAAGATCAGCGAAGATGCAATGACCGCATTATCTCTTGTATATCCAGTACAGAATCTGATCAACTCAATTGCGGTTGGATTCGGTGTTGGAATTAATGCAGTCATTGCCATGTTTCTTGGTGCAGGAAAAGCAAAGGAAGCCGATAAAACTGCAACTCAGGGATTATTTTTAAATGTCATTCATGGAATTCTGCTTACAATCGTTGGATTAATGATCATGCCATCATTTCTTGCAATGTTTACGAATGATCAAACTGTTATTGGGATGGGATTACAGTATTCGACAATTGCATTAATGTTTTCAACGATCATTATGGCAAGTATTTCCTTTGAAAAGATTTTTCAAGCAGTTGGAAATATGGTGATCACTATGATTGCTTTAATGACTGGCTGCATTGTAAATATTGTGTTAGATCCGCTTTTAATCTTTGGAATTGGATTCTTTCCGAAACTTGGAATTCAGGGTGCAGCACTTGCAACAGGTATCGGACAAAGCAGTACATTGATCCTTTATCTGATTGTATATATATTACGCCCAATTCATGTAAAAATCAGAAAAGATTACTTAAAGCTAGAAGCTGTTTGTGTTAAGCGTTTATATGCGATCGGAATTCCAGCAACTTTAAATATGGCACTGCCATCTTTCTTAGTATCTGCTTTAAATGCGATCTTAGCATCATTTTCACAAACATATGTTGTTGTACTTGGTGTTTATTACAAATTACAAACATTCTTATATCTAACAGCAAATGGAATGATCCAGGGAATGCGTCCGATCATGAGTTATAATTATGGAGCAAAGGAATCAGATCGTGTTCGTAAGATTTATCTTATGACGTTTGAAATCGTTGTTGGAATCATGGCTGTTGGAACGGTTATTTGTTTTGTGGTGCCACAGACACTGATGAGTATGTTTACAAACAATCCTGAAACATTGACAGAAGGTGCGATCGCTCTTCGTATTATTTGTGCAGGATTTATAGCTTCTTCCGTTTCTGTTGTTTCTGCAGGTGCGTTTGAAGCGTTAGGAAAAGGTATCCAGTCTTTTCTGATTTCATTTTTACGTTATGTTGTATTGATCATTCCTGCTGCATTTGTATTAAGCAAAACAGTTGGAGTGCATGGTGTATGGCATGCTTTCTGGATTGCTGAAATCATTACAGCTGTAATAGCTTTTATTCTTTATTACCAGTTGATCGGAAAATCAGGAAAAGAAAAATTGACTAAATTTTGACAGATTGTAAAGAAACGCTTACAATAAACAAAAAGAAAAAAGGAGCGTAAAATTTATGGGACATATATCAACCGTTGAAGTTCGTTATGCAGAAACAGATCAGATGGGAATTGCTCATCACAGCAACTATGCCATCTGGTTTGAAGTTGCCAGAACTGATTTTATCAAGGCTGCTGGCATTTCTTATACAGATGTAGAAAAAGAAGGAATCATCACTCCATTAACGAGTCTTGAATGTAAATACAAAAAAGCAGCTTTCTATGAAGACCAGTTACAGATTCATGCAAGTCTTACAAAGCTGTCTCCGGTTCGTCTGGAATTCTCTTATAAGGTTACAAGAGATGGGGACCTGATCGCTACTGGAAAAACAACGCATGGTATGGTGACAAAAGATTTAAAACCGATCAACGTAAAAAAAGAACATCCGGAAATTTACCGAATGTTCGAAAATGCTTTGGATTAAAGATAACTTAACTGCTCAATTAGAATTAACCGCATTAGTTGATGCGGGAATGTCATTCTACTGAAACTTAATTTTAATTTTCCTTTGGATACAACCTTTGGTGATAATCCGAGGGAACCACCAATAATAAATGTAATATTGTTTATGGACTCCTTGTTCCACTGATCCCATTTCTTCTGGAATTGTTCGGTGGAGTAAGGAGTTCCTTCTATACAGAGAGGAATTACGAAAGATCCTTCTGGAATCTTATCAAGAATTCTTTGACCTTCAATTTCTTTAATCTTTGATTCCTCTTTGTCACTGGCATTATCTGGTGTTTTCTCATCAGGGAGTTCTATGATCTCAAAATTATATTTTTTACGGATGATCTTTGTGTAATGATCGATCAGTTCTCTTAAATATGTTTCTTTAATTTTTCCGACACAGATCATTTGGATTTTCATGTGTTTCGATACCTTTCTTTATAACTTAATCAGCAATTCCCAATAGCCTTTGTGACTGCTGCCAATTCGTCTAATTGCCTCTTGTTTTTTCATCTTATTTAAATAATATTTTACTCTATCCACTGTCCATCCTAATTCCATTGCTATTTCTTTCTGACTTAATGCTGGATTATTTTGAATCACTTGTAAAATTTCGTGATCATTTTTAGTTAATTTTATCGTAGTTTGGGTAGTAATTTGGGTAGTAGTTTGGGTAGTAGTTTGGGTAGTAATTTGGGTAGTAGTTTGGGTAGTTTTTGATTTTTCTTCTCTTCGATACATATTCACTCTAAAATCACCATCAAAATCAATTAATTCTGGTTTTTTAAGACCATATTCTTTACATTCCCTAAGAATTCTTGGTATTCCGGTTCCCCATTTTTCGATAATTTTCATATACGCAAATGCATTGGCTATCGCTGGATTTCTTAGTCTTGAATACCCTTCAATCATTTTCTTTATTGATACCGTATTTAAAAGCATACCAGGTGATGTTACCTCTAATCGATCATCAAATATCGCTACCTGTATATTACCTGGTTCCAGATAATTACGATGAGCAACTGCATTGGCTATTAGTTCCCTTACACTATTTATTGGAAGTTCATAAACATCTTGCCGATATATTCCTTTAATCTGCATACCCATATTAATCTTTTCTAACACATACTGAAAAGCTAATTGTACCTGATCTTGAATCGGTCCGCTGAACTCTCTGCGATCCACAAAATAAGCTCTTGTTTTCCCTTTAAATACTGCACATTGAATTGTTGGTTGAATTTGCATTTTCCCTGTCAATAATGCATAAGCATTAGTAGGAATAATTTTTCCATTATCTTCTTTCAAAATTCCCCACGTAATCAATATATTCTTTGTAACATCACGTATTGCTGCTTTCTCTTCATCATTCCATGTATTTTCAATTGCTATTTTTTTCATTTTGTCACATAAATCTTTTATGTCATCTTCATTAATTTCAAGATATTCACATGGCTCATTATCAAAATATCTATTTTGACCTTCCAGAATTAATTCTTTCAGCATATATCCTTCCGCATGTCTTGATGTACCAGCTACACGTACATAGGTTCCATCTACAAGTCCTTTGTTTTTTATATAATATGGACGCATCGGTCCCGGATGAATCTCTACTACTATAATCGTCTTGTCATCAATTGATTGCAACGTTACATCTGGATAAATTTTAGGCTCACAGCTATCTGAAATAGCATTTGTAATAGCATCCATTGTCTGAAAAATCGTATCAGGATTCATACCAACGATATTTAATGTCTTGTCATCAACACCAAAAACAATACGTCCTCCTCTGCCATTTGCAAAAGCTACTACTGTTTTCATATATTTTTCACTTTTTTTGGGCATTTCAACTTTATATTCAATATTTATTGACTCTCCTGAAAACAATTTATTTTTCAATATAACTTCTCCTATCATTATGCATCAAAAATATACTTAATACTATATAAATATGTTTTGAATCATATCATACAATTTTAACATTTACAATATAATTTTCTCATCTTACATAAAAGTGTAGCACATTTCCATAACCCCATCAAACTTCACTCATACAATGACAAGAACCCTCTTTTCATCTGCAATAGATACCTTATTGCAAAAAACACTTTTATGTACTAAAATTAAAATAATAAAATTGTTAAACGAGGTAACTAACAATGATTGAAATCCGAAAATTTGAACCCGATGATACAGATGCAGCAGTCAAGATCTGGAACGAAGTTGTTGACGACGGCGTTGCCTTTCCTCAGTTAGATGACTTAGATCATGAAAGTGGTCTTGCTTTCTTTGAAGAACAGACATATACCGGGATCGCTGTTGATTCTGATACAAATGAAATTGTCGGACTTTATATTTTACATCCAAATAATGTTGGAAGATGCGGCCATATCTGTAATGCAAGTTATGCAGTTTCTTCTGCTCACAGAGGAAAACAGATTGGTGAATTTCTGGTCACTGACTGTATAAAACGCGCTCCTGAATTTGATTTTAAGATCCTTCAGTTTAATGCAGTTGTTGCAAGTAATAAGGCAGCTTTACATCTATACAAAAAACTTGGATTTATCCAGCTTGGTATCATTCCAAAAGGATTTTTATTAAAAGATGGCACTTATGAAGATATCATTCCTCATTATCTAACTTTGATCCATTCCTGATCTTCTTTTTTCTCAAAGCTGCCATCCCCGATTCCTAATGCAGATTTTGCTAACATATCAGCATAATCATTATATTTATCATTAGAATGTCCTTTCACTTTCACGAACTTGATCTGCACATATTGTTTCATTTCTTCATAAATTCGTTGATACGCCTGTGTTCCTTCTTTTTTCGCTGCCCATTCTCCTGTGCACCATTTCTGGATCCCTTCATAATCATAATGAATCGCCAGCTTTTTATAGCCATTTTCTTTTGCAAAACGCATGGCCGCTTCAGAACCTTTGATCTCGCCTGCCACATTGCGCATGGTTGCTAATTCTTTATCCGCATAAGGATATGCAAAATAACGTTCTACCCCATCATGCATTAATACCATACCATAAGAAAATCTCTTCTGAGAATGATCATAACTTCCATCAACATATGCAACTAATGTATCTTCATCAATCTGCATCAATTCATTTGCATCGGGATTTAAGAACGCTTCTGCTTCTGCCTTTGTCTTAAATCCTTTGTATCTTGCATTTGGGAATCCCATGACCTGTGCTTTACATGCATCCCATGACATATAAATTCCTGGTTTTCTTCCTTTTTTTACTGCGTAAAATTTTCCTGCCATATATTTCCTCTTATTTCTTTAATAGTCTTAATCCTTATATTATAATTTTCTTTGAAAAGAAAAAATCCTGCATTGCAGGATTTTCCCTAACCTTATGATTCTAGTCGTTATCTCTTCCACCAAATAAAATGATCAGACGAAGCAAGCTCAGAAGTGCTGATGCTGCACCTGCTACATATGTCAGTGCAGCTGCTGATAAAACCTTCCTTGTCTGCCCCACTTCATCTTCGTACATGATCCCTGTACTTCCAAGAATTCGTAACGCTCTTGAAGAGGCATTAAATTCCACCGGAAGTGTTACTAATTGAAAGATCACCGCTAATGAAAATAATAAAATTCCAACATTCAATAATGTCTGATTCATTCCAAGGATCACTCCACCTAGAATAAACAACCAGGAAAGATTGGATCCAAGATTCACAGCTGGAACCATAGCCCCACGGATCTTCAATGGTGCATATCCTTGCTGATGCTGTACAGCGTGCCCACACTCATGGGCTGCAACACCGATCGCTGCGATCGAATCAGATCCATAAGTTGCATCTGATAATCTTAATACTTTATTCTTTGGATCATAATGATCTGTAAGATTCCCGCTGACACGTTCTACCGAAACATCGTAAATTCCTGCCTGGTTTAAAATACGTTCAGCAGCCTGAGAACCCGTCAGTCCGCAATGACAACGGACTCTTGAATATCTTCGAAACGTTGAATTCATCTTGGAAGATGCGATCATCGTGATGATCACTCCGATGATGATCAAAATATACGTTGGGTCAAAATAATAACCATAACCGTATGGATACATAAATATCTCCCTTCTTTCTCTGTAACATGTAGATGATTATATCGTTCCTCCTACATGAAATCAAGGCAGTTTAGAAATATTTTATAATCATTTTATTGAATGATTAATTCTTCATATTTTTATAACAAAGAAGCTCTTAATTCGTCTCCTGATTTCGCACTTAAATATGCTGGTGCGATATCAAATACAGTCTTACATCCACTCTGTCCTTCTTTGGAAAGCTTATATGCAGCTCTTGCATATGCAACTAAAACACTTGATGTAAATTCTGGATTAGAATCTAATTTTAAGCTGTACTCAATGATATGTTTGTTTTCTTTTTCCCATCCTGTACATCCACTTCTTAATACAAATCCACCATGAGGGATCTTGCTGTGATCACGATCTAATTCTTCCTGGCTGATGAAATGTACAGTTGTATCATAGTCTGAGAAATAGTTCGGCATTGTCTTGATCTCTTCTTCAACTTTCTTCGCATCTGCACCTTCTTCAAGTACTACAAAGCATTCTCTTGTATGCTTCTGTCTTGTTGTAAGTTCTGGATCTTCCCCATTACGAACTGCTTCTAAAGCTGCTTCTACAGGAATTGTGTACTGTTTACCATCTTTGACACCTTCCACACGACGGATCGCATCAGAGTGTCCCTGGCTGACTCCTTTTCCCCAGAATGTATAATCTTTTCCTTCTGGAAGGATTGCGTTTGCATACATTCTATTTAAAGAGAACATTCCTGGATCCCAACCTACAGAGATGATTCCAACATGTCCATATTCTTTCGCTGCTTTATCTACATTTGCAAAATGTTCTGGAATTCTTGCGTGTGTATCAAAGCTGTCTACTACGTTAAATAATTTGGCATATTCTGGTGTCTGAACAGGAAGGTCTGTTGCACTTCCTCCACATAACATCAAAACATCAATCTTATCTTTCCACTCTTCTACATCTTTGACATTACATACAGCTGCACCTTCTGTTAAAATGCTGACTGTCGCTGGATCTCTTCTTGTAAATACAGCTACAAGCTCCAAATCGTCATTCTGTTTGATCGCGCATTCAATTCCGCGTCCAAGGTTACCATAACCCATAATACCAATTCTAATCATTGATTTTCTCCTTTTTGACTTTATTAAACATAGTATATCATTTCTGTGTTTTGCGTTCAATGTATTCTTTTTATGATTTTTTTGCTATAATGATCTTAAAAATTCCCGATGATTCCTGATCCTTCGGGAATATTCTAACAGAAATGAGGAATTTTATCATGTCATTTACCGGCATTTTCAAAGCAAAAAACGGCATTGTCGCTGTCGTTGATTCAAAGGCATCCAGAGTAGAAAATGGGCAATCTTATGAAGACGTTCACAGGAATCCAGAAAAGCTCTTTGTATTCCAAAACGGAATTGCAACAACTTTTGGTGCTAACCAGATTTTAGTCCAGAATCCTTTTGAATTTTCCTCAAAAGTCATTGCCATCGAAGATCTGGTTTATGAATATCTACATTTAAAGAATATCTTAGATGCTTCTTTCTTCCAATCTCTGCTTGTAAAAATGACATCCAACCCAGCCAATACAGAACCTGTAAACTTTCTGGTTGGACGCAAAATTCGTCAGGAAGAATACATCTTAGAACATCATCAAGTACGTTATTGCGCCTACGCACAACGGCTCGCAACCCCAATGGAACATTTCTTTACTGGCGGAGATGAAAAATATCGGAAACACTTTGATAACCTTCCATATCTTTCACAGATCACCTCTGTTGATGTATTGCAGAAAACTGTTGCAAAAGAATTGGATGGATTGATTCAATATTATGACCAGCAATCCGAATATAATCCTGTAGGAAAGCCTGTGAAATCTTATGTTTTAAGATAATGCTACTTTATAGTTTTATCTTCGAAAAAGCCTCCGCAAATGCATTATTGATCGGCTCCTGTGCTTCTTTTTGCTGTTTTTTCAAATATCGGTTCACTTCTTTTTTACTCATTCCAGAACCTTGTTTTTCTTTTCTTTGTTTAAATGCAGACAGTTTTTCTTTATACCCGCAAACACATACAAACTTCTGTCCTTCACCTTCTCCGACCATCTCCATCTTCTTGTGGCATACGGGACATCTGGCGTTTGTGACTTTTGAGATCGTCTTTTTATATCCGCAGATACGGTCCTGACATACTAGACGTTTTCCGTGTTTTCCATTGACTTCCAATAAAAATTTTCCACATTCCGGGCAACGGTGTCTTGTAACATTATCATGTCTAAATTTACCATCTGATGTTTTAATATCATTGATCAATGCCTGTGTATAGTCTGAGATTTCTCTCATAAATTTCTGATCATTTTGTTTTCCTTTAGAAATTGCTGTCAGTTTCTTCTCCCAGTCAGCGGTTAATTCTGCTTTCTTAAGATCTTCCGGAACTAGTTCTAATAACTGCTTTCCTTTGGATGTGATATGAATTTCATTTCCTTTTTTCTCAAGAAGATAGCTGTTAAATAATTTATCAATGATATCGGCTCTTGTCGCAACCGTTCCAAGTCCTTTTTTATCCATCTGATCGATCAATGTTCCTTCTGTGTAACGCCCTGGTGGATTCGTTGTTCCTTCTGTCATGGAAATCGTTCCAATCGGATATTCTTTTCCTTTGACTGGGATATTTCCTGCTTTGATCGTGTCTTTTGTTTGAGTTTCCTCTTCGTAGAGTTCTCTCCATCCAAGCTGTTTGATATTCTCTGCTTTTGCACGGAAAAGTTCTCCATTTATGCTTGCTTTCACAGAGAGTTGTTCAGAAATTGCTGGTGCTGATAAAACAGCTAAAAATCTTGCAACAACCATATCATAGATCTTTCGTTCATCGGAACTAAAACTTGTCAATGATGCATACTGCTCTGTTGGAATGATCGCATGATGGTCAGATACTTTTTTATCATTAATAAAACGGCTGCTTGCTTTGATTTCTTTTCTTAATAACATTGCTGCTGCCTTTTTATATGATCCATTCTGACATGCTTTGATCCTGTCTTTTAATGTATCTGTCATGTCATTGGTCAAATATCTGGAATCTGTTCTTGGATATGTCAATACTTTGTGATGCTCATAAAGACTCTGCATGATATTTAATGTCTGTTTTGGTGAAAAGCCGTAACGTTTACTCGCTTCTTTCTGCAAAGTTGTCAGATCATAAAGTTCTGGAGCATAGTTCTTTTTCTCTTTTTTTGAAACCTCCGTGATCACAAGATCATGACCTCTTAATTTCTTACCAAGTTCCTCTGCCCATTTCTTGTCAGAAATTCTCTGATTTCCTTTCTGATTCTCCCATGTGAAATTCATTCCTGTTGCAAAAATCTTATAACCGTAATATTTCTGCGGTTTGAAACTCTTAATTTCCTGCTCTCGGTTCATGATCATTGCCAAAGTTGGGGTCTGCACACGCCCACAAGATAACTGAGCATTATATTTACATGTCAAAGCTCTTGTCGCATTGATCCCGACTAACCAGTCTGCTTCAGCTCTTGATCTTGCTGCACGGAAGAGATCATCATATTCTTTTCCTGGTTTTAAATGTGCAAAACCATCTTTGATCGCTTTGTCTGTTACCGAAGATATCCACAAACGGTAGATTGGTTTCTTATTTCCAGACATCTGTAAGATCCATCTGGCAACTAATTCTCCTTCTCTTCCTGCATCGGTTGCAATGATCACATCTTTGATATCATTTCGAAGGAGTAATTTCTTTACTGTCTGGAATTGTTTGGATGTCTTCTTTAACACTGTTAATTTCCAATGTTTTGGCATCATTGGAAGGACATCCATATTCCACTCTTTGTATTCCTTTCCATACTGCTCAGGATCCGCCAGAGATACTAAATGCCCTAATGCCCACGTTACAATATGATCATTTCCTTCGATATAACTATACGTTTCCTTCTTACAGCCAAGAACTCTCGCAATATCACGCCCAACCGAAGGCTTTTCTGCTAATACTAATCGTTTCATTTTATTATTTAAACCTTTCTAAAATTGACATCTCAAATTTATCATCCCGACCATTTTAACATATTTTGTGGTATACTGGAATAAAGATATTTTATCATATTTTTACAGAATTGAGGTATTTACATATGAAATTAATGATCGCATCCGATATTCACGGATCTGCTTTTTACTGTAAACAATTAATCGAAGCATATAAACAAGAACAGCCTGATAAACTACTTCTTTTAGGAGATTTACTTTATCATGGTCCAAGAAATGACCTTCCTAAAGATTACGCACCAAAACAAGTTATCGAAATGCTAAACGCTATCAGCGACCAATTGATCTGTGTCAGAGGAAACTGCGAAGCCGAAGTCGACCAGATGGTACTAAACTTCCCTGTCCTAAGCGAATCCTGCATCCTATACATCGATGGACAAACCATCTACGCAACCCACGGGCACATAAACTCTCCAGCAAATCCTCCAAAATTACATAAAGGAGATATTCTGTTGACTGGCCATACCCATATCCCAGCCTGGGAAGAATATGATAACTTTTTATATTTAAATCCAGGATCTGTGTCTATTCCAAAAGAAGGATCCGAACATGGGTATATGATTTACGAAGATAAGACGTTTTTATGGAAAACTTTAAAAGGTGATGTGTATCATACACTTTAGTTCCTTTTAAAATTAAAAAAGCGAAGTGCTTCCTATAATGGCACTTCGCTAAAAGCCTAATCGGGTTGAGCATAAAAGCTTGATTAGGTCTATATATATTTTATGCAACGTAGATTACTTTATGCGTTTAAATGTTCTATTCTCGAATTATGTGCACACATATTGCGTAATATAGAAATTCCTTGAACCAAAGATGTAAACATTTTCTGCGAGGGTCTTACCAGATTTCCTTTTTTAGATACATATTTATAGTTATTTGCTAAAATTACATATGCACTATCTTATATATGTTTTATTATATTTGTCAAGATAGTAATTTTATTTTGTTTTCTTCGGCAACACCAAACTAAGTATCAATGACACTACGAATACGCCCGCAACCGCATTCCCATTAAAGATATCTCCAACCTCTTTCGGAAATGCCGCAAAAAAGTTCCCTGATGTCTGTGTTAGTCCAACTCCAATACAAAATGCTAAAGATACGATTACCATCGTGCGGTCATCAAACTCACATTCTTTTAACATCTTGATTCCTTCATACATGATAGAACCAAACATCATAACCGTACATCCACCAAGCACTGCCTGTGGAAGAGAGTTAAAGAATGCTCCAAGTGGTGGAAATAATGACGCTAAAATTAAGATCAGTGCTCCCATTAAGATTGTAAATCGATTGATAACTCCTGTCATTGTGACAAGTCCGACATTCTGGCTAAACGATGTTAACGGAAGACAGCCAAAGCATCCGGAAATTGCACTGGAGAATCCATCAACTGCCAGTGATCCCTGTAATTCTTCCATCTCAATGTCTCTCCCGATCGCACCTGTGCAAATAGCCGTCGTAGCACCTGTCGTTTCTGCGGCTGATACAAGGAATACGATCGCAATCGTAAAGAATGCCCCAAGATCAAATACTGGTTTATGACTTGTAAAGAATACAAGCTTTGGGATACTTACAACTCCAACCTGAGCGATCGTTTTTGAAATTCCAGAAAAATCAACAAGGGGCGCAATCCCTACAACGGTAAAGATAACAGAAAGCAGATATCCTAAGATCAGTCCAACTAATACATTTAAGTTTTTATATACACCTTTTAAAATATATCTGGCTGCAAGGCACACGATCAATGTAAATGCTCCAATAAAAAGATGATACCATGCTCCAAAATCTTTGGCTCCATCTCCGCCACCCCAGGAATTCATTCCAACAGATAGTAATGATAGTCCAATCGCGATAACAACACAAGCTGAAACAACGGGTGTTAAAAAACGCTTCCAGTATCTCGCACTTAAACCTACGATTCCTTCAAAGATACCTCCGGCAATGACGGCTCCAACCATTCCTTCATATCCAAGATCTGGATTTGTACAGATCATTAATAGACTTCCAAGGAAAGTAAAGCTGACTCCCATAACGATCGGAAGCCTTGATCCGATCTTCCAGATCGGATATAACTGAAGACATGTACCAATTCCTGCAACAAACATCGCGCATTGTAATAACTGCGTGATCTCTGCTCCTGTCAAATGATCGTTCGTTCCATGTACAAATGCCGCACTACACACGATCAGTACTGGTGCAAGATTGGATACAAACATTGCCAGCACATGCTGCAGACCAAATGGAATTGCCTTGGATAATGGAACTCTGCCATTCAGCTTGTAAATATTGTCTGCACTGACATTCTGATTCTGATTTTCCATATAAATTTTAATCCTCTTTTTCTTTCTTAACCTTTAATGATATCATCGATCGTGTCAAACGGGATTCCTTCATTTTCCCCATTGTCTTTATGCACATGTACAATATCATCTTCTTCTAAGCATCTTGCAAATTCAATCTGCATAAAAATACCTTTGATCTCCCTTCCATTTAATGTCTTTACGATCACATGATCATTTTGTGAAACAAAAAGTTCTTCCTCATTCCCAGCTTCATCTTGTTTTACCAATTTCACTCCTGGTAATACATTTGTAAATTCCATAAAAGTTGCTCCTTTATCTTATAATTTTAGAAAAAATTTCATCAATTGTTCTTTAGCTTTGTTATATGGCATATAACGAACTGGAATATCAATCTTATCTGATTTCTTTATGATACTCTTTTCATGCGTAAATGTATCAAAACTTTTCTTCCCATGATAAGACCCCATTCCGCTATTCCCAACTCCTCCAAATCCTAGATATGAAGTTGCAAGGTGGATGATCGTATCATTGATACAGCCACCGCCAAAAGACAACTGTGAAAGTACATCTTGTTCTACTTTATCATTTTCTGTAAATAAATACAATGCCAAAGGTTTGTTATGATCTCTGATATACGAAACTGCATCTTCTAATTTGTCATATGTCATTATAGGAAGTAATGGACCAAAAATCTCTTCCTGCATCACCGTGGATTCTTCTTTTACATTCACAAGTATCGTTGGGGCGATCTTTCGAAGTCTTATATCTCCATAACCGCCTTCAACGATCTTTTCATGTTTCATCAATTCCATAATGCGCTGATAATGTCTCGGATTTATCATAGATGAATAATCTTTATTCGACAAAGGATGTTCCCCGATCATTTTATTGATCCAGTATTTTAAGTAGAAGATCAGTTCACTTTCTGCTTTTTTATCTACGAAAATGTAATCTGGCGCAACACAGGTCTGCCCACTGTTTAAAAATTTTCCAAAAACAATTCGTTTTGCTGCCAACTTAATATTGGCACTTTCTTCTACAATGCATGGACTTTTTCCACCTAATTCCAAAGTCACTGGTGTTAAATGTCTCGATGCTTTTTCCATCACGATCTTTCCAACTCGTTCTCCACCAGTATAGAAAATATGATCAAATGACTGTTCCAGAAGTTTTTCACTGATTTCTACTCCTCCATTGATCACAGCAACGTAATGAGAAGGGAAAACTTCTCCAATCATCTTCTTTAAAAGACTGGCACAATGTGGTGCGTGTTCAGATGGTTTTAAAACACAACAATTTCCTGCTGCAATCGCTCCGATCAACGGCTGTAAGGATAAAAGAATTGGATAATTCCATGGGGCTATGATCAATACCTTTCCGAGTGGTTCTTTGATCTTATAACTTTGGGATGGAAACTGGGCAAGCGGTGTTTTTACCTGCTCTGTTTTCATCCATTTTTTTAGATGCTTCTTTGCATAAGAAAGTTCACTTTTTACCATGCCAATCTCTGCCATATAGGACTCAAAAGATGATTTCCCTAAATCTTTATATAATGCATGTTCCATATCTTCTTCATGTTGTTTGATTGCACATTCCAAGCGCAATAATGCTTTCTTTCGAAATTCGTATTTCTTTGTCTTCTGACTTTGAAAAAAATGTTCTTGTCTTTCTAACATTTGATTGATTTCCATGATAACCTATCCTTTCTTTCTCTACCTTCACCGCGTTTTATCTTAATTTTACCATATATAGTAAACTACCGCCTCTCTTTTTTATTTATTGCCACTTTTTAAGAAATTCGCTATAATAAATTTGTTTTACAACAACCATATCTTTACAACGAAAGGATTTATACATACATGAAACGTAATATCAGATTAACAATTGAATATGATGGTTCCCGCTATCAGGGTTGGCAGAGGCTTGGCGGTGATTCCAATGCGAATACGATTCAAGGAAAATTAGAGTCTGTTTTATCAAAAATGACTGGAGAAGATGTCAATATCAATGGATCTGGCCGTACCGATACTGGTGTTCATGCTTATGGTCAGGTTGCCAATTTCCATACAGACTGTATGATGTCTGTTAATGAGATCAAAGACTATCTTACCAAATATCTTCCATCTGATATCGGTATTGTGGAAGTTTCTGAAGCTTCCGAACGTTTTCACAGTCGTTTAAATGCGAAAGAGAAAACTTATCTTTACCGAATTGCAATTCCTGGTGTATCGAATGTTTTTGAACGTAAATACCTTTGGTATTTCCCGGAAACTTTGGATATCAAAAAGATGGAAGAAGCTGCATCATTACTGATCGGAACGCATGATTTTAAAGGATTTTCTTCAATTAAGAAAACGAAAAAATCTACCGTCCGTAGTATCTATAACATCGAGATCAAAAAGACAAAAAAAGAAATCCAGATCTCTTATACAGGAAATGGCTTCCTTCATAACATGGTCCGGATTCTTACTGGAACTTTAGTAGAAGTTGGATGTGGAAAAATAAAACCAGAGGATATTACAAAAGCACTGAAAAGTACAAAAAGAAGCGATGCAGGGATTACTGCACCGCCTCAAGGGTTATTTCTGGTTTCTGTGGAGTATTAAGATCTAATCTTATTCTCCCCAGACTTCCTCAGCAATTTCTTTCACTAATTTTAGTTTTGCCCACTGTTCTTCTTCTGTTAATTTATTACCGATTGCACAAGAAGCAAATCCACACTGTGGGCTTAGGCATAGTCTTTCCAAAGGAATGTATTTTGCTGCCTGTCTGATTCTGTTGATCACTTTTTCTTTGTCTTCAAGATCTGGTTTCTTTGTCGTGATCAGACCAAGGACAACTTTCTTGTCTTCTGATACTTTCTTAAGTGGTGCAAATCCTCCAGATCTTTCATCATCATATTCAAGGAAAAGTGCATCAACATTTTCTTTTGCAAATACATAGTCTGCAACTGTATCATATGGACCACTTGTGAAGAATGTAGAATGATAATTTCCACGACAGATATGGGATGTAATTACCATATCTTCTGGTCTTCCTTCTAATGCAAGGTTGTTCACAGTAAGCAGCTGTTTCTTCACATCTTCAAGATCAATTCCTAATGCTTTATATCTTTGTTTCGCAGCATCTCCCACGATCGCTCCCCAAGTACAGTCATCTAACTGAAGATTACGGCATCCTGCCTTATAGAACTGTTTGATCACATCCTGATATGCAACACCAATATCCTGAATCAATTCTTCATTTGTCGCATAATATTTTCTTGTCGTTTCAATGTTTGTTGGAACGATCATTTGCTGAAACATCTGTGCTGGTGCAGGAATTGTATATTTTGCAATTGTATTTTCATCTTCAAACTGTTTTAAATATTTAAAATACTCTACAAATGGATGCTTTTCCGCTTTGATCTTTCCTACCAGATAAGTGTCTTCTAAAGAAGCTAATTCTCCATCGAACTGTACTCCACTTCCTGTCTGTTCATGTGCTACACCCTCAAATCCCCACATAAAATCTAAATGCCAGTAAGTTCTTCTGAACTCTCCGTCCGTAATCACATGATATCCTAATTCTTTTTGTTTTGCTACTAATTTTGCGATCTCTTCATTTACGATGTTATCGTATACTTCTTTTGTGATCTTGTTTTCGTTATATTGTGTTGTTGCTTTCTTTAATTCTTCTGTTCTTAAAAAGCTTCCTACATAATCATATCGAAATGGCTCTTGTAATTTACTCATTTTCTGTCGTCTCCTTTTTGCCTTGTTTTTTAAGTTGTATATAGTATATCATTTCAAAATCATCTTTTAAAATATATATATTTAGCGGTTTGTCATAGTTTTAAGTTATAGCAACGGAGTACCTAGGAATTAAAGTAAATTACATTTTATACAGGGTATGCTTCTTCATTTCCTTCTGTAACATTAACTTTCTTTTCCTGTGCATCGCGATATTTAAAATACTCTGTAGCAACCTGAGGGAATAAAGCATAACTTAATACATCTTCATCCTGTTCTTTATAAGCTGCTACCTCCTTTTCTTGTTCTTTTGTATTTTAATTCTATCGTGGTATTTCATCGGAATTTCCTATGATATAAAGTTAAAAAAGGGCCTGCCTATCCTACGGATATGCAGACCCTTTTGTCATGCTTTACTTTAAAAATATATGATCTAAAATTAAAATAATCCTTCTTCATTAAAATAATCAATTCTCATCGCATGACGCACATCTTTCATTGTTTCCTGTGCTTTTGCTCTTGCGGCTTTTGTTCCCTGCTGAAGAATCTCTGCAACTTCTGGAAGTTTTGCTTCCCACATCTTTCTTCTCTCGCGGATTGGTTCTAATTCTGCCTGAAGTACTTTGTTTAAGAACTTCTTCACTTTGACATCTCCAAGTCCTCCACGCTGATAATGGGCTTTTAATTCATCTAAGTTATTGTATTCTGGCCAGAACTCTTCAAAGTATTCTGGTTTACAGAACGCATCTAAGTAGATAAATACTGGATTACCTTCTACCTGTCCTGGATCTTCAACCCTTAAATGATTTGGATCTGTAAACATGGACATTACTTTCTTCTTGATATCCTGTGGTTCATCAGATAAGTAAATACAGTTTCCAAGAGATTTACTCATCTTCGCTTTTCCGTCGATTCCTGGAAGTCTTAAACATGCCTGATTGTCTGGCAGTACGATCTGTGGGTCTGTTAATGTCTCTCCATATACAGAGTTAAACTTGTGTACGATCTCTTTGCACTGCTCTACCATTGGCATCTGATCTTCTCCTGCTGGTACGACCGTTGCTCTAAATGCAGTGATATCTGCTGCCTGACTGATCGGATATGTGAAAAATCCAACTGGAATGCTTGCTTCAAAATTCTTCTGTTTGATCTCTGCTTTTACTGTTGGGTTACGCTGCACTCTTGCAACTGTAACTAAGTTCATATAGTAGAAAGACAGTTCTGTAAGTTCTGGTACCATAGACTGAATAAAGATATTGACTTTCTCTGGATCTAACCCACATGCAAGATAATCAAGTGCTACCTGCATAATGTTCTGTCTTACTTTCTCTGGATGTTCTGCATTATCTGTTAATGCCTGGGCATCAGCGATCATGATATAAATTTCGTCGAATTTACCAGAATTCTGCAGTCTCACTCGTTCTTTTAAAGATCCTACATAATGTCCAACATGCAGTCGTCCCGTTGGTCTGTCTCCTGTTAATATTACCTGTTTCATTATTTTCTCCTTTTCCGCTTTCCGTATAGACTTTGTACGTCTTCTCTTATGATCTATACTCTTATGTTTTATTGTAAAATCAAATGCGTAAAGTGTCAATATTTCATTGTGAAAAGATTTTTGTGTGTCCGCACTAGAAAGACATTCATTTCCGTAAAAAAGACATTTTGTATTGACTTAAGGAATAAAAGTAAATATAATGAATAAGATTGATTCTTTATTTTTAAGAAAATATGATGTAAGTATCAAAATATCACTTAAAAATAAAAAAATAATGAAAGAAGGAATTTTTAAAATGAAAAACTTATTACAAAAGTGGAATAGCTTAAGTCTGATCGTAAGAATCTTAATCGGTCTGATCATCGGTGCTATTCTTGGTGTAGCTGCTCCAAAAGCAACAGGGCTTGCTCTACTTGGAGATTTATTTGTTGGTGCTCTTCGTGCTGTAGCCCCAATCCTTGTATTTGTACTTGTCATTGCTTCTTTAGCAAATTCTAAGAGCAACGGTGCAAAAAATATGCGTATTGTTATCATCCTTTATATGCTAACAACTTTTATTGGTGCTGTTGTCGCAGTATGTGGAAGTTTTCTCTTCCCAATCACATTACGTCTTGGAAAAGCTGCTACATCTGAAGCCGCTCCTCCAACGGGTGTGTTAGAAGTATTAAAGAACTTATTAATGAATATCGTATCAAACCCTGTTGATTCCCTTGTAAAGGCAAACTACATCGGTATCCTTGCATGGGCTGTTGTTTTTGGACTTGCATTAAAAGCTGCAACTCCTGGAACTAAAAAAGCTCTTCATGATATCTCTGCTGCAGTTACAAAAGCTGTACACTGGATCATCAACTGTGCTCCATTTGGTATTCTTGGACTTGTATATAACACTGTATCTACAAACGGATTAAGCATCTTTACTGATTATGGTAAACTTCTTGCCCTATTAGTTGGATGTATGTTATTTACTGTATTTGTAACAAACCCAATCATCGTATTTAGTATGCTTCGCAGAAACCCATATCCACTGATCTTAAAATGCTTAAAAGAAAGTGGTTTAACAGCATTCTTTACAAGAAGTTCTGCTGCAAACATTCCTATGAACATGGCTCTTTGCGAAAAACTGGGATTAAATGAAGATAACTATTCTGTATCTATCCCTCTTGGTTCTACGATCAACATGGATGGTGCTGCGATCACGATCACAGTTATGTCTCTTGCAGCTGCTCATACAATGGGTATCTCTGTTGATATTCCTACAGCGATCATCTTAAGTGTCTTAGCTGCTGTTTCTGCATGTGGTGCTTCTGGTGTTGCTGGTGGATCCCTGCTGTTGATCCCTCTTGCATGTTCTTTATTTGGTATCTCAAATGATGTTGCCATGCAGGTTGTTGGTGTTGGATTCATCATTGGAGTAGTACAGGATTCTGTTGAAACTTGCTTAAACTCTTCTTCTGATGTATTACTTACAGCAACTGCTGAGTTATATCAGAGAAGAAAAGCTGGGGAAGATATTGTATTGATCCCTAATAAATAAAAACTTATGAATAAATAAAATTTGTGGAAATATATAAAAAATAGATTGTTTCCCTTGGACCCACTCTCGTTCAGATTCGCACGTAGCGGACACTAAATTCGACAGCGACGATGAATCGTCACTGCTCATTAAGTGCCGACGAGCTCATATGGTCCAAGGGAAACAATCTATTTTTTATATATTTAAATTTTGTTTATTGATAAGCTGTAGGTATGAGTGACTGCTCATGAGTATTGGATTTTAACTTTAGTTTTATAATAAAATAAAGATTTTAAATGCTTGTTCTCATTCCCAGAGTACAATGTTCTAAAAGTTTTTCACTATTTATGATTTCAATTTGTCTCCTTGATAAGAGAAGCTCTCGCCATTGTTACAAGATCTGCTTTGTCTGCTTGTAAAACACTTTCTGCAATTTCAACATCATTGATTCTTCCTACTGCGATCACTGGAATATCTACCACTTTTTTGATCTCTGCTGCATTTTCTACATATGCTGCTCTTGGAACAACAGATGGTGGAATGATCACATGTGTGGATGCATAAACACCCTGTGAACAATGAATACAATCTGCTCCTGCTTCCTCTACCAGTCTTGCAAGTATCTTAGATTCCTCGATTTCTAATCCACCTGGGACATATTCAACCGCTGACATTCTGTATAAAACTGGATAATCTTTTCCGCATTTTTCCTTAATATTCTCAATGATCTCCATTGCAAATCTTGCACGGTTTCGGATCGTTCCTCCGTATTCATCACTTCTCTTATTGGAAAAAGGAGAGGCAAATGCTCCAATCAGATATCCATGTGCCCCATGAACTTCAACTGCATCAAATCCAGCTTCTTTTGCTCTTCTTGCGCAATCTCTGAATTGCTCAACCAGTTCATGAATTTCTTCTACTGTCATTTCTCTTGGTGTCTCTGGCATTGTTGGATCTTTTAACGCGGAAGGTCCGACTGGCTGTTCTCCTGTGATCGCACTGCTTGTCTCTCTTCCTGCATGATAAATCTGTGCTGCGATCTTTCCACCTGCTTCATGAATTCTTCTTGTTAACTCCTTATAGCTTTCAATCTGTCCATCTTCCCATAATCCAGGAAGCTTTTTAAATCCACCTGCAGTTGGTGTCACTGCATAATCTTCTGTGATGATCAGTCCCCCTCCACCTTTTGCTTTATATTCATGATAGGCAATAAATTTCTCTGTTGCCATTCCATCCTCAGAACAATAGTTTGTTACCATTGCTGATACGACCATACGGTTTTTAAGCTCCATCTGATTGATTTTAAACGGTTCAAATACTTTCATTTTACTGCTGCTCCTTCCTTTCATATCCGCTATCCTTTTGATAACTTTACTATAGTCTGATTCCTGGAATTGTTCTCCCTCATATGAGGGAGAAACGAAAAAAAGTAGTTATACCAAACATTTTTGTTTCATACAACTACTTTTGTTTATATTATTCATTTTTCTAATAAATTAAAATTCTTTTTTTAACATAATTCCTTCAGCTATTTTCAATGACAGGAACCAAATGACAATGGAAATTATATATATAGAAGCCCATAGTGTAATATTTTTTAAATACATTTGATTCATCACGATGTCAATCAGCTCAATCCCTGCCGTTTCAAACATTTTGAAAAAGAAGATAACAACAAAAACAATCCCTCCGATCATAGCTGCTAACGCGATTCTTCCCTTCTCTGCTTCATATTTTAATAGAAAAGGAAGGGCCATTGATTGAAAAATCAATAGCATTGGAATATTGAGTAAGACTGTCATCACAATTTCTTCTGACCTCATTAACAATGTACCTTTTGCTGCTGTAACGATGACTACTAACAATATACCTCCAATGACTGTTATCATTCCCCAAAAGAGGCTAAACAGATATTTTTCTCTTGTATATTCTTTTCTGCTAAATGGAAGCGTAAATAAAAACGCATTGCCATTATCAAATGTATCGTAACTGATCGTACTGATTGCTGTCATGATTGTAATCACAGACGTATAGCTAATTGCAAATGATATTTGATCCGTAGCGATTAAGATTCCTGCTGCAACTAGCCAGATCACTGCCAGATTTTTTTGTTGTGATGAGATTAATCTGATGTCTTTTGTCCATAATCCTTTCATCTTCTACACCCCCTGTATCATTAATGTAATGATCTGATCGATCGTTCCTTTTTCTACCACGATCTTTGGATAATTCTCCAGATAAAATTGTTTCTGATCTGTAAGACATGCATATCCATAGGATTCTTTCTTCATTTTTATTATATATTGTGGATCTAGTGTTTTTGACTGTTCTTCATCAACCTTTAAGATCGCATAATTACTTAATAACCGGTCTGTTTCTTCGTGCAAGATGATATTTCCTTCATTGATCATATAAATATTATCACATAAGGTTTCAAGATCTGTTGATATATGAGAACTTACAAGAATCGAACGTTCTTCATCTTCTTCCATATAATCTCTTAACATATCAAGCATCTCATTCCTTGCCATGACATCAAGCCCTGCCGTTGGTTCATCTAAGATTAATAGTTTTGCTTTGTGGCAGATTGCTGTAATTAACTTTAATTTTGCTTTCATTCCAACAGAAAACTGTTCTAGTTTTTTGTCTGTTGGCAACTGATATTTCTCTATATAGTTTGTAAATAACTGTTCATCAAATGCTTCATATGTATTTTTTAGAATATCCTTGATGTCTTTTACTGTAAGATATCTGCTAAAACCAGAATCAGAAAGTACGACACCGATCTGTTCCTTATCCTCTGGTTTTATATCCTTGACATTCTTTCCAAAAATCTGAATATCTCCTCCATCTATGTAAATCAATCCAAGCACTGCCTTTAAAGTTGTGCTTTTTCCAGATCCATTCGGACCTACAAACCCGGTGATCATCCCCTCTTTTACTTCCATGGAACAGTTGAGGGTGAAATTCTTATATTGTTTCTTTAATTTATCAATTTTTAACATACCTTATCCCTCCAATATTAACTCAAACAAGGTTTTGATATCTTCATCACTGATGCCAAAACGCCTTCCTTTTAGAATTGCTTGTTCTAAGTCCTGTTCTACTTCCTTCTTTTGCTCTTCCATCATCAACTCCGTGTTCGCCGCTGTCACATAGCTGCCTTTTCCATGAATCGTTACTGTAAAGCCTTCTCTTTCCAGTTCATCATAAGCTTTCTTTACCGTTAAAGCACTGATCTTTAATTCCTTTGACAATGCCCGGACAGATGGCAGCTGGTCATTCTGCTTTAATTCTTGCTTTCGGATCATTGTTTTGATCTGGTCTATGATCTGCTCATAGATTGGAACCATGGATGATGTGTTGATTATGATCTTCATTTTGTATCATCCTCCTTTACTTATAAACAGTGTATAACAGCATCAAACTGTTGTCAACTGTTATATGGTGTTTGTTTTAAAATAAATAAAAAATAGAGTTATTGCATTATCATAATAAAAGTTCAAAAAGAACTATAGATAACGCAATAACTCCATTTTTATGTTTAAATTTTATATAATTTAATAATATTCTTCTACATATTTATCAGCAACTTCTTTATCCAAAGAAAAGTCCTCCATGATATTTTTTATTGTATCTTCTCTTGATGCTTCCATCTTCTTATAAATTTTAATTGCACCCTCTACTCTTCCTTCTATCCTTCCTTTCTCTCTTCCTCTTTCTTCTAATTCTTCTAAGATCTTGCACATATTCAACTCAACTCCTTCCTGTTCTAATTTCAATGAATCATCAATTAATTTCTGCGTTTCTGTAATTGAACCTATTACCATTCCAAGTTCTGGTGATATTGTTTTTTCTTTTTATTCCATTTTTAATTCATTGTCGATATAATTTTTAACAATTCTTGCAATTAATTGATACTATCTTCAAATATTTATAAAAACAAAAATAGAGATTGGAGTACAAAATACCATCAATGGCATTCATTTTTCATACTTCAATCTCTATTTCTATTTTTATGAATATTCAATACACTTCTGTATTACAATCTAATTTTTCTCATCCATCAATCCAAACTGTATCGTCACACAAGTAGCAATGATCAATCCAAACATATAAAATGAATATTTTAACACATTAAGTGGTGACACATCTGCGAGTGCCGTGATCATTAACATACCTCCATCATGTGGCATCAATGAGATAAATGCACAGGCAAAGATATCTACCAGACTGGCAAGTCTCTTTGGTGCAATCTTGTATTTTTCACCGATTTCTTTTGCAATCGGACAAGTAACAATAATAGCAATCGTGTTATTTACCATTGCTGCAGAAAGAATTCCTGACATCAGCCCGATTCCATATTCTGCACCACGTCTATTCTTGATCTTTCCACTGATCGTTCCTACCAGCCACTCAACTCCGCCATATTCGCGAACAATACCAATGATTCCAGATACCAAGATCGCAACCATACTGATACTAAACATATCACTCATACCATTTCCAATTGCCTGAATCCAGTCAAAGAATCCGCAGCTTCCCACACAAAGTCCGATAATACCTGCAGAGAGGATTCCTACAAAAAGTACAACTGCAACGTTAATCCCCATCAATGCTGCTCCAAGAACGATAAGATATGGAAGGACTTCAATGATATTGTAACTTCCTGCCTTGATTGCTCCACTTCCAGTACCTCCGACCACTGAATAAAGGATCATTGCCACGATCGCAGCCGGTAATGCGATAAAGAAGTTCATCTTAAACTTATCTTTCATCTCAGAACCGCATCCTTCTGCTGCTGAGATCGTTGTATCAGAGATCATGGAAAGGTTATCTCCAAAATAAGAACCTCCGATCACTGCTGCTCCAACGATCGCAACATTTAAGTGTGCTCCCTGTGCCACATTGATCGCGATTGGCGCCATTGCTGCAATGGTTCCCATGGATGTTCCTATCGATGTAGAAATAAAACAGCACATTAAAAACACTCCTGGAATCAAAAATGTTACTGGAATCACATGAAGACATAGATTAACAACAGAATCTTTTCCTCCCATTGCCGCTGCTGCTCCCTGAAATCCCCCTGCCATCAGATAGATCAAAACGATCATCATAACTCCAGAATTTCCCATGTTTGTCGTCATAATATTTAATTTATCTTTTACATCTATACTTCTGTTTAAAAGAAGTGCTACCGCACATCCTGCCAAAAGTGCGACATGACGTGGAAATTTTCCAAATGGGTCGTCTGCTCCCATCAAGGTAAATGTAATTCCACATCCTACATAACATACTAGAAATACGATCAGTGGAAGAAAGGCCACAGATCCTAGATTTTTCTTTTGTTTCTCCATTTCTTTTCCTCTCAATCTTAATATATATCCAGATAAATCTGTCTTATTTCTCTGCCAGATGCTTATCCAGTGCATTTTTTAACTGTGTCAGTGCCTGCTCAACCATCACTCGTGGACACGCAACGTTGAAACGCTCAAACTGTGCTGTCTCTGGTCCAAAGATGATTCCAGAATCCAGCCACAATTTTGCTTCTTCTAACATTAAATGTTCTAATTCTTCATTGCTGAATCCATATCCTGAGAAATCAACCCATACTAAATAAGTCCCTTCTGGTTCTACCATCTTTGCTTTTGGAAAGTTCTCTTTTACATATCGGCTCATATACTTTACGTTTTCATATATATATTCTACCAATTCATCTACCCAGTCAGCACCTTTTGTGTAACATACTTTCACAGCAAGCTGTCCCATTAAGCTTCCCTGACTGTAAGCTGCCTGTGTATTAGCCCATTGATATTTTTTTCTTAATTCTTCGTTTGGAATAATGATATTTGCTGGCTGTAATCCTGCAACATTAAATGTCTTTCCTGGCGAGCTGTAAAGTGCAATGATCTCATGAAATTTTTTATCCAGATTCATACAGCTTGTAAACTCATGTCCTGGAAAAATAAAATCACAATGCATCTCATCAACCATCCAGATTACGTTGTATTTTAAACAGATTTCTGCGACTTTTTCCATTTCTTCTCTTGTCCAGACTCTTCCTACTGGATTGTGTGGGTTGCAGAAGATCAGTGCTTTTACATTTTCTTCTTTGATCATTTGTTCCATTTTTTCAAAATCAATGGAATAACGATTGTTTTCATAACGAAGCTGACAGTTTACCAGTTTTCTTCCATCATTTTTGATAACTTCACTAAATGGATAGTACACTGGCTGCATAACCATCATGGCATCTCCTTCTTCAGTAAATGCCTTAACACTTGTTCCAAGTGCATAAACGATTCCTGCTCCAAGTGTTACCCATTCTGGTTTGATCGTATATCCGTATCTTGTTGAAAACCAGTGGTTCATTGCATCAAAATATTCATCTAAGGGATCCGTATATCCAAAAATCCCATGATCAATTCTTTTATGAAATTCATCAAGAATCTCATCTGGCAGACGAAAATCCATATCTGCTACCCAAAGAGGAAGCAGGTCATCTCTTCCTTTTCTCTTCATTCCAAAATCGTATTTCAAACAATCTGTTCCATGTCTGTCGATTACTTCGTCAAAATTGTATTTTCCCATTTTCTACTCCTGTGTTGTTTTTTCTGTCTTTTTATACTGGAACATATAATATTTCGTTTTTACCACCACAGATCATGCCAAGTGTTGCACTCTGTGCATTCGATAGATCATATTTTTTTCTTGTGATCTCTTTCATCGATGGTGCTTCTTCCATAACAGTTTTTTCTAAGTTTCCTCCACCAATACTTCCAATAATTCCATCTTTTGTGACAAGCATCATACTTCCAACACCTCGTGGAGATGAACCGGATTTCTTTGTGATAATGCACAGCACTCCTGATTCTTTTGTCTCAAAAAGTTCTTTACTCATCGTACTTTCTGTTTCGTGATTTTTGATTGCGATCATCTCTGCTGCGATACTGATTGCAATCTCTTCTGGCGTTCTTGCACCGATCTTTAATCCGATTGGTGCATGGATCGTGCTGATCTGTTCTTCACTGTATCCTTCTTCTTTCATTATCTCGAAGGTTTTTGCAACTTTTCCTTTGCTTCCGATCATTCCAAGATAGAGATATGGTCTTCGTAATACCGTTTCTGCACATAATCTGTCATTTGCATGTCCACGTGTGACAACCACATAAAATGCGTTATCTTGTTCTGGCAAAATATCTTCTATGTCATGAAAATCTCTGCAGTAAACTTCATCTGCTTGTGATAGTTTCTCTGGATCTGCAAATTCCTCTCTGTCATCGATCATAATCGTGTAGAAATCTAAAAATTTTGCAATCTGGAGTAACTGAATCGCTATATGTCCAGCCCCGAAGATAACTAATTTCGGCTGAATCTTAAACCAATCTTCCTTGATCTGTGCGACATCTTTTTCTTCCTGTAAGAATCGAGCGATCACTCTTTGATATAGTGTATCTGCCTGTCCTGGATATACTTTGATTTTTGTATCTTTATATTGCTCTCTCAATGGTCCTAGATATCCTTTCTTCAGTAATTTTTGTAAATGCAGCGGTGTAAGGATCGTATCTTCTTTAATCTCTAAATCCTTATCCGCTAAGGAAAGTCTGTGAACAACCTCGCTGGCTGGTTTTCCAAGTGCTGACATTCCAATCACGATATGAATCTCTTCGATATTTTCAGGGATCACTGGTTCATAATCCGCTGGAATCTTTGCCGGCATTCCCCTGGAACCATCGGCTTCTATCAGCGTGATATCTGCTTCTTTTACTGCAGTTTCATAGAAATCTTCTGGTAATGGTCCGATTTTTTGTACTAACGCATTTTCTGGCGTCGCAGGCATTCCCGCCATACAATATCCGGTTTCATTTAATTGCTTTCGAATATCTTCTATATTTTCAGGGATCACGGTATCGGATTCCTTTTTCATATGAGTTGTCGTTGTGACAAAGACTTTCTTTCCAAGACTTCTATAATACTGTGCTAACTTATGAACTCTCGTTGTTTTCCCACCGGAACCTGCAACTGCAATGATCATATCTTTTTCCTCTTTATTCTTCTGCAAGAATCTTAACTGCATTTATTATCTGGTTGATTTCTTCCATTGTTGTCTCATGTCCAAAACTGAATCTTACCATTCCCTGCTCTATCGTACCGAAATGCTCATGTACCAATGGTGCACAATGAGCACCCGATCTTGTCTGTATCTGAAAACGTTCCATTAATTCATCACTGACACTTCCGGAATCATATTCTTCCAGATTAATCGAACAAATGGCGGTTTGTTTTGTCAAATCTAATTGATTTTCATGGTAAATTTTAATTCCTTGGATCTTCTGAATTTTTTTATAAAATATTTCAATAAGATTCATTTCCTGTTCACGGATCTTATCAATTCCATATTTATTGATGAAATCAATCGCTGCTCCAAGTCCTGCGATTCCTATCCCATTTAATGTTCCTGCTTCCAATGCCTGTGGCAGCACTTCTGGCTGTGTTTTCGAAAATGATAAGATTCCTGTTCCACCTGTTTTTAATGGACGGATCTCTACACCTTTTCTAATACAGATCCCCCCAATACCCTGCGGTCCCATCAAGCCTTTATGTCCGGTAAAACATAATATATCGATATTATCTTCCTTCATGGAGATTGGGATCACTCCAGCACTTTGAGCGGTATCAACGACAAATAAAATTCCTTTTTCTCTACAAAGTTTTCCAACACTTTGGATATCAAACATTTCACCTGTCACATTGGATGCATGCGTCATCACGATCATCTTGGTATCTTTTGTGATCGCCTGTTTGATATCCCCCACATCTGGTGAAGTGATCGTTAAGCAAACTCCTTGTCGTTCCATCTCATATAATGGACGAAGAACGCTGTTGTGCTCCATAAACGTTGTGATCACATGATCACCATGATTTAAGCTTCCTTTGATCACTGTGTTTAAGCTTTCTGTAATTCCACTGGTAAATACAACTTGTTCTGCTCCATAGCCGTCAAAAAACTGATCTACTTTCGTACGAACTTCGTAAATCTTTCTTGCAGCATCCAGAGAACTTTCGTTGACACCTCTTCCGCTGTTGCCAAGTGCTAATGCGCTCATAACTGCATCCTTGACACACTCTGGTTTCGTGATATGCGTTGCTGCATAATCTGCATAAATTGTTTCTACCTTTTGTTTTTCATGGGTACATATAGGAACATTCGGTTCTTCCTGCTGATCAGAAAGATTATTTTTCAAATATAATAATGCTTCCAAAACACCACCTGCAATGCATCTGGCTTTATCTGAAATTGTAAAGCAGTTATCGTATTCTTCAGCTCTCGGATCAATATCTGCGATCTTAAATCCTTTTGTCACCGGATATCCATCACGAATTAAACCTCTCAGTAATCCATCCATACTTGCAGGTACATCAACAATCGTACCTTCTGGCGTTTCTATCTTTGCTAACAACTGGTCTTTGCTTACCATATCTGTGATATGACAGATATTTCTTAAGATCCCTTTAGCTGGGGAATGGATCACTCGTTCTTTTCCAAAGCCTTTGATCACTCCTGGAATTCCTGTGTTCGGGATCGCACTGCCTTCTTTGATGATCCTTCCAAGCCTGTGTCCACGCATCGTCTCGATCACAACATCGACATCTTCCCCTGCTGTAAATCCAGGTCCTAAAGCGATCGTGATCGGTGCCATATCTCTTGTTGTACCGAGATTTTTCTTCGCAAGAATGGCATCAACAACTGCGATCGGATGCAACTGTTTGATCATCTCTCCATTTGGATCGATCATTAATGCCGGATTCCCTGCTTTCATGATCTGTTCTGCTTCTTTGATATCATATACAAGATGGCAGGTCATATCCTCAACCTGCCACTTTTCTTCATAAACTGCTTCTGAAAATGCAACATTTCTACGAATTGCAGATGGATGTGCAATTTCTAAGATCAATACATGAAAACCACTTTTTACCAATTTATAAATTGTACCTGTGGCGATATCTCCACCGCCTCTTACAATGATTAAATCTTTCATAGATATTCCTCAAGGTTTGATCACTTTTCCTGCTTTTTCCATCATTTCTACGATATCATACATATTTGTGATGGAACCAACCGCTAATTTATCTGTAATATCATAGAAATTTAAGCATGTTCCGCAAGTATATATTTCGACCCCTTCTGCTTCTAATGTTTTTAAATCTTCTAAAGAATCAGAATCTTCGCATGTAAGATATGCTCCTGAATTATAAAATAATACCTTTGATGGAAGTTTATCCTGTTTTGTTACTGCAAATAAAAACGCTTTGATCAATGTCTGACCAAGAGCTTTCTCTCCTTGTCCCATCTCGTTGGATGATACAGCGATGATAAAATCATCCTTTGCAGATGGTGCACAGACAATCTCTTCTTCCTCATCTGCCGGTGTATAATTCTCTGCCATGATCTCAATCTTAAATTCATTGTCTGAGATCTTCTCGCTTTTAACTTCGCAGTTTTTACCTTCTGCAAATCTTGTAACATTCTGGACAGCTGGTTCATTATCTACCAGAACGATTAATTTTGTCTCTCCATCCATTGATTCTAATGCTTTCTTTGTGTGTACAACCGGAATCGGACAAGCATTCCCTCTTTCATCAATCTGTTTCATACTTAACCTCCCATTTAAATTTCTACCTGAAATACCCCTTGTGGGGTGATTTCATATTCTGACATAAATTGTACCACAGATTCTTCATTTTCTAAAGGGGTCATCCATGCCATTCCACATCCTGCTGTGATCTCTTTTGGTACTGGGATCAATCTTCCTGCGATCTGATGTTTTTTGCAGGCACTTTCCATACCGATCGCCTGTGTTGTTGTCTCAAATGTGATCACTGTTTTTAATTCTTTTTTTCTCATGATATTTTATGATTCTCCTGAATTTCCAAAGTTTTTTATAAAAGAACGTTTTACTGCTTCAGCAACTTCTTTCTGAAAGTTTTCATAACGATTCAAAATATCTTCGCCTTCTGGTGTAAGGTGTGAACCTCCCCCTTGCTTTCCGCCGGATTTTCGTTCTACTAATTTGACTCCAAGGTCTGCTTCCGCACGATTTAAAATCTTCCATGCTTTGCTTGCAGCCATTCCCATGGATTTATATGCAGCAGATAAAGAACCTTTCTCTCTTGTTAATGATAATAACTGTGCAACTCCTTTTCCAAAATCTGGTTCTTCCATAAAAACTCTGACCCTGAAATCAAAACGTTTTGGTAAATATGATTTCATATCTACCACCCTTTTCCGAATCCACAGTTTGGATAAGTACAAACTTTACATCCAAGACATAATCCGCCTTCTCCAAGGTGTGCAAGTTCTTCTGCACTTACTTTATCATCTGCCATGATCCTTGGCAGAATAAGATCAAAAACAGTTCTCTTTGAATACATAACACATCCTGGAAGTCCCATGATCGGAATTATCTGATCTCCTTTTTTATAATATGCAAGTAAAAACATTGCTCCTGGCAAAACCGGTGCTCCATAAGATATGATATCGGCTCCTGTATTCTTGATCGCAAGTGGTGTCTTGTCATCTGGATCAACACTCATTCCTCCTGTGCATAATACCATTTCTGCCCCATTTTCGATAGCTTCTAAGATTGTTTTTGTTAAAAGTTCATTGTCATCTGGCAACTGTTTTGTACTGGTCACTTCTGCACCGTATTCTTTGATCTTTTCTGCCACAACTGGAGTAAATGTATCCTCAATTCTATGATAATACACTTCATTTCCTGTAGCTAAGATCACGGCTTTTTTCTTCTTATAAGGCAGAAGAGACAGGATTGGTGTATCCCCAACCCTGTCTTTGACTTCCTGCATCTTATCTTTTTCAATGACCAGTGGAATGATTCTCGTACCTGCTAGTTTGTCCCCTGCTTTGACTGGAGTATTTCCAGATCTTGCCGCGATCATCATCTGTCCGAAAGAATTGACGGTAAATAGTTTTTCTTTGTCGATCTTTAAGAGTCCGTCATATTCGGCAGATAATTCAATCTTACCTTCCTTAACTTCTGACTCTTTCATTCCTTCATTCTTGCACAGATCACAAAGGATCCTTGCTGCATCATTTTCATGAAGCATATCGTCTCCGGCTTCCCAGACGTATAAATGATCTTTTCCAAGGGATAACAACACTGGGATATCTTCTTCTTTGACTACATGACCTTTCCTGAATCTTGCGTCTTTTGTAACACCTTTGATGATCTGTGTGATATCATGACATAGCACAGTTCCTACAGCATCTTTTGTATCCACTAATTTCATTGTTTTTCACCTTCTACTTCTTATTTATTAATTGTAAATCCATAAGATCTGAAGACTTTTAATGCTTTTTCACTCTGTAAGAATTTTACGAATTTATCAGTTGCATCTTTATTTTTACTTTTCTTTAATGCTGCAACTGGATAAATAACTGGCGTTTTTAAAGCATCTGCTGGTGCTTCTGCAAGAACTTTTACATCCTTGTTACTTGCTGCATCTGTTGCATATACAACACCGCAAGAAGCACTTCCTTTTGCTACCCAATTTAAAACTTCTGTTACATTTGTTCCAAAGCTTGCTTTTTTCTTCACATCATTCCAGTTCTTTAAGTTTGTCAAGATTTCCTGTGCATACTGTCCAGCTGGAACGCTCTTAGGATCTCCTAATGCTATTGTATCAGCTTTTGTGATATCTTTAAAGGATGAAACTTTTTCATCACCTTTTTTAGGAGCGATCAGTACAACTTTGTTTTCTAATAATTCTACAACATCCCCCTTGCTGATGTATTTTCCTTTGACAAGATTGTTCATCTGTTCAGTCGCTGCTGACATAAATACATCAGCTGCCATTCCATTTTCAATCTGGCTCTGTAATTTTCCTGAACTATCATAACTTCCTTCTACTTTAATTCCTTTATTTTCTTTTTCGAACATTGGAATTAATTTCTCTGTGTAGCATTTTTCAAGACTAGCTGCAGCTGCAAGTGTGATGGTTGTTGTTTCTTCTTTCTTTACTGCCTCTGTTGTGGATTTAGAGCTGTCCTTATTGCTTCCACATGCTGTTACCCCAAGAACCATAGCTCCTGCTAATAACACTGCTAAAAATTTCTTTTTCATTTGCAACTTCCTCACTTTCTTAAAAATGTTATGTAAAATTTCATAGTAATGTGGCTTTTTCCATATGACCTCTTTGAATATGGTATTTTTTGTCACATAGATTTTCTACTTCCTTACTGCTGTGGCTCACCAAGATCGCTGGTTTATCCAACATTGCCAGCATATTGGATAATTCATCTTGCATCTGTTCTCTTAAGTATTCATCCAACGCTGAAAATGGCTCATCCATCAGGATGACTTCCGGTTCACACACAAGCATCCTTGCTAACGCTGTTCGCTGTTTTTGCCCTCCTGAAATCTGTCTTGGATATCTTTTTGCTAATTCTTCGATATGAAATCGTTTCATCATATCATTTGTCTTTTGTTCGATTTCATCCTTCGGAAATCCTTTTGCTCTTAATCCTGTTTTGATATTCTCTTCAATCGTCATATTAGGAAACAGTGCATATCCCTGAAATAAATATCCAATCTTTCGTTTTTGTGGTGGCAGATCGATCTTTTTCTCGGAATCATAAAGTATTTTCCCATCTAGTACAATTCTCCCACTATCTGCAGTTTCCACACCTGCGATACATTTTAAAGTAATGCTTTTTCCACTTCCAGAAGGTCCCATAAGCCCTGTACAACCTGTTTCTACATTAAGTTCTGACTCTAATGTAAATTCTTTTAGTTTCTTTTTGATCTTTACTTCAAGACTCATACATCTCTCCTTACGCTTCCTGTTTCTTCTTTTCCATGATCAGGTAAATATTCATGGCTGCTACGATTGCAAAACAAATGATCACGATCACAAGTACATACTGATATGCTGCATCCATATTTCCCGCTGCAACTTCAGAGTATACTGCAAGTGGCAGAGTTCTTGTTCTTCCCGGAATATTTCCAGCGATCATTGCTGTTGCTCCGAATTCACCAAGTCCTCTGGCAAATGCAAGCACTCCACCAGAAATGATCCCTGGCAGTGCATTTGGGATCATAACTCGAAAGAAAATGCTCCACTCACTCATTCCAAGTGTTCTTGCCGCAAAGATCAGATCTTCATCAATCTGTTCCAGGGCACCTCTTGCAGAACGGTACATCAATGGAAATGACATCACAACTGCCGCAAGGATCGTTGCGGCCCATGAAAATGCAATCTTGATCCCAAGATAATTTTCAAATAATTTTCCTACTGGTCCATATGATCCGAAAAATACAAGCAAGAAAAAACCTGCAACAGTTGGTGGTAATACTAATGGCATCGTAAAGATCCCATCCCAGAAGATTCTTGTTGCGTCTGATTTACGATATAAGATCCATCTTGCTGCTAATAGTCCTAAAATAAAGGTAAATAAAATCGCGATCGTTGCCGTTTTCATCGATATGATGATCGGTGATATATCCATACATTGTCTCCTCTCTTAGTTTCTTCCGCAATCTTCTGTGTTTTCCCTTAAAGTATCTAATCCATGTGGCAGCTGATCAATGATAAAAGAAAGACTCTCTTCCACTGCCTTTTTGCTTCCAGGAAGATTAATGATCAATGTTTTCTTTCTTATTACACTGACACCTCTTGATAACATGGCTCGTTTTGTGATCGTCATAGAACCTGCTCTGATCGCTTCTGAGATTCCCGGCACATTGCGGTCTGCAACAGCTAAAGTTGCTTCTGGTGTACGATCTCTTGGAGAAAGCCCTGTCCCACCGGTTGTAATAATTAAATCAACCTGCCGGCTGTCGCTTAAACGGATCAGATGTTTTTTGATCTGAGCTTCTTCATCCGGAAGAAGAATCTCCTCTACGATCTTAAATCCATGTTCTTTTAAGATTTCTGCTGCTCTTGGACCGCTTGTATCCACTCGTTCTCCTCTGGAGCCTTTATCACTCAATGTCATGACTGCTGCCATGTATGGCATATCTTTCTCTGGGTAAATGACCTCAATCTTATCTCCGACTTTGATCGTTCCGCTTTCTAATACTTTTGCAAAGATACCTTCTCTTGGCATGATACAGTCCCCAACACGTTTATATATCTCACAATGACTATGGCATTCTTTCCCAATCTGAGTGATCTCAAACTTTGCATCATTACAGATCAGTTTTGTTCCAACTGGAAGTTTCTTAAAATCAATGCCGTAAGCAAGAATATTTTCCCCAAAATCACCCTCGATCACGGAAGCACCTTTTTCATTGAATTCATCCACAATATCCGCGCTCAAAAAACTAACCTGACGATGCCATTTTCCTGCATGGGCATCTCCTTCTAATCCAAAGTCTTTGATCACATTGACTTCGTTGATATTTTTCTTCACGGTTCCTCGTTTTTCACTGATACAGACTGCTTTTATGATTCCTTCCATACAAAATCACCACTCTTTCCACCTGTTTTCTCTACTAAATGTATCTCTGACATAACCATATGTTTGTCAATTGCCTTGCACATATCATAAATCGTTAATAAAGCAATCTGTACTCCTGTCAGTGCCTCCATCTCAACGCCTGTTTTCCCTGTTGTTTTGACAAGACAGACTGCTTTGATCTCTTTGGTTTCTTCTAGCATTTCAAAATCAACTTTACACTTTGTAAGCATCAGAAGATGGCACATCGGGATCAGTTCAAATGTCTTCTTTGCCGCCATGATCCCTGCGATCCTTGCAGTTCCTAAGACATCTCCTTTTGCCATACTTCCTTCTTTGACTTTTTCAAAGATCTCATCATTAACTTTGATCTTTCCTTGTGCGATCGCTGTTCTTGTTGTTTCTTTTTTCTTCGTCACATCGACCATGACCGCATTCCCATGCTGGTCAAAATGTGAAAATTCTCCCATTTATCTTATCCTCCAATTGTATACATCTTGCTGTTTGACGGCATTTCTTCAAAATGATGTGCCTGTGGTTTTTTATAAATGATTTCTTTTAAAACCTGTTTGATCTCTTCGTCTGACGTTTTAGCCTTTCTTAACAGATCTCTTAAATTTCCTGCTTCTTCATAATAAAGACATGGTTTGATCCCACCGATAGAAGTCAAACGAATACGGTTGCATGTATCACAAAATTTTCCATGCAATGCCTCGATCCATCCAATCATTCCCTTATATCCTTCCATTGTTTCATAAACTGCTGGCCCATTTCCCATTCTTTGTTCGGTTTTGTGAAATCTGATCCCTTGATCTTTTAGGTTCTTTCTGATTTCATTTCTTGTTAATGCTATCGTTGTCTTCTTATTTCCAAGCGGCATTTGTTCAATAAATCGTATACAGATTTTATGATCTTTCATATAGTCTATAAATTTTTGAATATCCTCCATCGTCGTCCATTCTGTCAACACAACATTTATCTTTATATTCAATCCTATATTGACCGCTTTATTAATTACTGATATGACCTGTTTGTATCCATCGAATCCTGTGATCTTTTTATATTTCTCCTGATCCATAAAATCAAGACTTATATTGATCCCATCCACTCCTGCCTCTGCTAATTTCACTAAATCTTTTGATAATAAGATTGCATTGGTTGTTAACGTAACTTTATTAACTCCATCCGTTTTCTTTAATTCACGGATAAAATCTGAACAACCTTTTCGTACCAACGGTTCGCCACCTGTGATCTTAAATTTGTCAATTCCAAGCGTTGTAAGAATCTTACATACTCTTAGGATCTCCTCATATCTTAAAATCTCCCCATGTGACAACATTTCTTCATGATCAGGGCGGCAATAGGTACAATATAAATTACAACGATCCGTGATCGATATTCTTGCATAATCAATGGTTCTTTGAAATTGATCTTTCATCTCTTTCTCCTATCGTTATTCTCAACCAAGAATAACGCCTGCCTAAAATCAGACAGGAAAAACCATGTTTTAACATTCTTCCTGTCTATTCGTTCTTCTATTCTAATATGATTGATTTTTCTTCTTTTTCTTCTATGTACCCAATTATTTTAGCACATGGGATTGTATTTTGTAAATCCTCTAATAAATTTTTTGCATCATTTTCGCTAACTGCGATCATCAATCCTCCAGATGTCTGTGGATCATATAAAATATCTTCCAATGCTCTATTTATTTTTTTCGTTTTTGAAACACCTTCACTTGCATATTTACGATTTCTATAAGCACCTTCCGGGATCATTCCAAGGTCTGCCATAGAAAGAGCTTCTTTGTGATATGGAATCTCTTCTGTCATAAAATGAATCGTTACATCACTGCCCTGTGCCATCTCATAACCATGTCCAAGTAATCCAAACCCAGTAACATCCGTACAACTGTGCACTTCATATTTTACCATAATATCTCTGGCATATTTATTGAGCTGTCTCATCTGATCATAGATCTTATCCATTACTTTTTGATCGATAAATTCAGCCTTTGCTGATGTTGTTAAAATTCCAACTCCTAACGGTTTGGTCAAAATTAAAATATCTCCAGGTCTTGCCCCGCTGTTTGTCAAAAATTTTTGAGGATGTACAAATCCAGAAACAGATAAACCATATTTGGGTTCTTGATCGTGAATCGTATGTCCACCTGTGATGATCACTCCTGCTTCATATGCTTTTTTATAACCACCTCGTAAAATTGCCTGAATGCTTTCTTTTGGCATATCTTTTGTGACACACATGATATTTAAGGCAAGCTTTGGATCTGCTCCCATCGCATAAATATCACTGATCGCATTCACTGCTGCAATCTCTCCGAACATTTCCGGATCGTCAACGATCGGCGGGAAGAAATCCAATGTCTGAACAAGTGCTGTATTTTCATCAATTTTATAGACAGACGCATCATCACTTTTATCAAAACCAACTAATAACCGTTCATCTGATCTTGTTGGAATTCCGTCTAATAATTTTGCTAAAGTTCCAGCTCCAACTTTTGCCCCACATCCTGCACACTGGGCGAGTTTTGTTAATTTCACTTCTGTTTCCATAGACCTTATCCTCCCGTAAATGTTCATGATCTCTCTTAAACATTATCTCTTGTTACATCTTTTAACCACTTGAAACTGCGATATCTGATCAATGTGATCGGTACTTTGATCAATTCATCACTCATCAATAATACATAAACTGCCGGCACACTCCAATGTAATACAAATGCAGCCAATGCTCCTAATAAAATCGAACATCCCCACATCGTTGATACATCCATGATCAAGCCAAACTTCGTATCACCGCCAGATCGGAAGATTCCAACGACCATTGTTGTATTAAATGCCTGCGCGATCACAAAATAAGACATCACATAAAACATCATCTTCAGATAGTATCTTGCAGTTGCACTTAAGGATAAGAAAGAAATTACAACTGGAGATGCAATTAAGATCAATCCTCCTCCGATCACTCCCATCACCACACTTAAAATGATAAACCGTTTGGCATAGGCTCTTGCATGATCGAATTTTCTCTCACCGATCGTCTTTCCAAGATAGATCGCTGTGGCGCTGGATAGCCCAAAAGACACAACCGTTGCTAACTGTCTCGCCACCTGTGCAACAGAATTGGCTGCAACTGCAGAACTTCCCATATGTCCAAGAACTGCTGTATTGGCTGATGTTCCAAGCCCCCACATTACCTCATTTAAAACAACTGGGAGGGAATAGACTAAGAAATCTCTCACTAACAGTTTGTCCTGATGAAGGAAATAGTGAACTCTGAATTTTACATCTTTATTATATATTTTTGCATAACCACAAACCAGAACAAGTTCCATAATCCTTGCGATCAATGTCGCAATCGCTGCTCCACGGATTCCAAGAGCTGGGAATCCAAATAATCCAAAAATAAAGATCGCATTAAAAACCACATTGCATAAAAATGATACTAGATAAACAACTGTTGCCACGATCACTCGTTCAATGCTTCGCATGACATATAAATATACATTGGTAATTCCCATGATAATATATGAACATGCAACGATCCTTAAATACTTAACTCCTTCTGCGATCACATGTGGATCATTTGTAAAAATTCTCATCAACGATGCTGGAATTGTAAATGCTGCGATAGTGAATATCGCAGTTATGATCACTGCTGATCTAATCCCTAATGCCAAGATCTTTTCAATCGCTGTCTTGTCACCTTTTCCCCAGTATTGTGCAGTAAGAACGGTTGCCCCCGATGTTAATCCAAACAAAAACAGTACCATAATGTACTGAATCTGGCCAGCAAGAGAGGCCCCTGATAATACTTTTTCACTGACTTTTCCAAGCATCACAACATCGGCTGCTGTTACTCCAACGTTGATCAGATTCTGCAATGCCATCGGAACGACCAGTGCAAATACATTTTTATAAAAATCTTTCCATTTGATGCTTAAATCATTCAATCTTTTTCTCCTGTTCTTTTCATTTCCTCATAATAGGATATAGAAGCTTTGTCTGCTTGTCAAGCACATATTGCCTGCCTGTATTTCATTTAGTATCCCCAAAAATGAAAAATAAAAACCACTTAATAAAATCATCTGCAGATTCATCATTGCGATATTTATTAAATGGTCTTTACCTTTATAATTAGAATTTAATTTTTTGGCATTTATAGATATGTAGTTTATTCTTCGATTTTTAATGCTTCTTCATTGCTGAGCTCTTTGCCATCTTTTGTTGTTGCAACATAGTAGATATCGCCTTCTTCTGGCTGATAATAGATATCTAAATTTACGATCGTGTTCATTTTAACACCAGCTGCTTTTAAATTTTCTTTAACAAGTTTCTCTGTGTCTTTTACATCTATGTTGCGTTCCTGAAACTGTACTTCGATTTTTGTTTTCATACTACTCTCCTTCTTCTTGATCATCTACTCTTTATGTCAACTCTTGATGTGATTATTATTAGATTCTTGTATGCGTACATTGTATTCTACATACGATTTATAATTCATATTATAGCCTTTTTTTCCAATTTATTCAACTTGAATCTGATTTAGTACAAAATCTATCTACTTTTCCTTGATCTTTTTTCCATAACTTTTTGGATGATCATATCTGCGATCCATCCACATAAGAGCCCAATGATCAAACCTCCTAAAACATCCGTTGGATAATGAACGTATAAATACATTCTTGAAAACGCGATTAAAACAGATACTATCAAAGCTCCTGCTGCCATTCTCTTTCTTCCCGCAAAATACAGCGCACTGACCGATGCAAATGATGCAGCTGTATGTCCCGATGGAAAAGAATAATCCTTCAATGGTGTGACCAACAGCTGGACCGTCTGATTAATGCTATATGGTCTTATTCTTGCCACGATCGGTTTTAAGATCACATTACAAATGATCAAATCTGCAATTAATGCAACTGCCATGTATACTCCTGATTTTCTTGTTTTTGGTATCAGTAATAAAATGACTGTTAAAATGATCCATACGATCCCTGCATCTCCCAGTTTCGTAATAGCTACCATAAATCTGTCTAATAATGGAGTATGGATCGTTTGAAGTTTGTCTAAAATCTGAAATTCAAATCCCATAATGATTTTACTCTGCCTTTCTTTTTCTATTATAACATTGATTCTTTGATTTTATAAAACATTGATACATAGGTTGTATCCTTAGATTCTAAAATATGCCGTACTCCTATTTCTCGAAGCTGCTTCGTTGTCTTTTCTCCAATACTGATACACGGAATATTCTCTATCCATTGTTGCTTTTCTTCTCCTATCTGATCAAAAAATCTTCGAGCTGATGATGCACAGGTAAAAGAAACACTTCGGATATCTTTCATTTCTGGAATTTCACTTAAAATCTTTCTATTATTTTCATACATGACCTTTTCTGTTACCTGACAGATCGGTGTAAGGGCTTTTTTTAATTTTTCTCCACCAGATATGCCTTTACAGTACCAGACCACATCCTTTGCATCTACTTCCTGTTTCATAAGTTCGGAAAGATTGATCTCTCCTGCTTCTTCTGGCATAAGATCTGCTATAATCCCATATTGCATCAAGACATCTTTTGTCTTTTTACCTACAACGACCATTTTTTTATCGAAGAGATCTCGAAGATCCAGATTCGAAGATTTCATCTGTTTCATAAAACCATGAACTCCATATCTGCTTGTAAAAATCAGATAGGTCACTTTCGCTAATTCCTCTTTGGAAATCCGGTCATATCTATAAGAAATCTCTCCTGTCTGAAGTTCCTTGATCTTATATCCATGATCTTTTAATATCTGCGCTAACTTTGATGGCTGATCTCCTATTTTGGTAACTAAATGACAGGTCGTATCTTCTGGTTTTTGAATCTGTTTTTGAAGTTTCACAACCTCTCCTACAACAATGACTGCTGGTGATGAAAGTTTTTCTTGCTTTACTTTTTCATGAATCGTATTTAATGTTGCTTCACACGTTTGCTGCTTTGTAGATGCTGCACTAGAAACAACTGCAACAGGTGTATTGGCATCCATTCCATTTTTTAATAGATTCGTTGTGATCTCTTCTAGTTTCGAAAGTCCCATTAAGAACACTAAAGTTTCTTCAGACTTTGCCATAGATGCAAAATTAAGATCAGATAACTGATTTCTTCGATCATGTGCTGTCACAACACGGAATCCTTTGGAGATTCCTCGATGAGTTACAGGAATCCCCGCAAGTTCCGCAGCTGCGATACAGGAGCTGATTCCTGGAACAACTTCACAATAAATTCCATGATCGGCTAAATATATGGCTTCTTCTCCACCTCTTCCAAAGACAAATGGATCCCCACCTTTTAAACGCACTACGATATCATATTGTAATGCTTTTTGTGCTAATAATTCATTGATCTGTTCTTGTTTCATCGTATGATGATGATTTTCTTTTCCAACATAGATATGTTCGCATCCTTCTTTTGTTTCATCTAATAATTCTTGTGGGATCAATCTGTCATAAATGACACAATCCGCTTTTTTTAAGATTTCTTTTCCTTTAACCGTGATAAGTCCTGGATCTCCCGGTCCTGCACCAATTAAATATACGATTCCTGCCAGCTGTTTTTTGATATTTTTTACTGCCGTTTGTGCTAAGATCTCAGGGCATGTTCCATAAACTTTCGTATATGCCTGTTTATTTCCATCTTCATTTCCAAACATAGCATATAGTTCGTACCCTTGATCTGTCTTTTGACATCTGGCACCTGCCGGAGTATGACAACTGCCTCCCATTTGTTCTAAGAAATTTCGTTCTGCACATACTTCGTTCATTGTTTCTTCATCACAAAATACATCCAACATCTTTTGCAATTCTTTCTGATCTTCTCTTACTTCCAAAGCCAGAGCACCCTGTGCTGGTGCTGAGATCATGTCTTCTGGTGCCAGATATTGCGTGATCACATCTTCCATTCCTAGTCTTTTAAGACCTGCTGCCGCAAGAACGATTCCATCTAATTGTTGTTCCTCCATTTTTCGAAGTCTCGTATCAACATTCCCTCGAATATTTATAATCTGAAGGTCTGGTCTTAACTTTAATAACTGAAATGCTCTTCTTTTGCTTCCTGTTGCTATCACAGCACCTTCTCGTAATTCAGACAGATGTTTCGCTGTTCGAAGGATCAACACATCTCTTGGATCTTCCCTTTTCCATACTTTTGTAAAAACAAGGCCTTTTGCCGGGGTTGACGGCATGTCTTTCATGCTGTGAACTCCCATATGGATTTCCCCAGAAATGATCTTTTCTTCAATCTCTTTGACAAACAGACCTTTTCCACCAATTTTATCTAATGGTTTATTCTGAATCTTATCACCTTTTGTTTTAATGATCTGGATTTCAAAAGTGTGTTCTGGATAAGCTTTCGCTAATTTTTCCTGAACATATTTTGTCTGGATCAGTGCAAGGCGTGATCCTCTTGATCCAATGATATATTTCATAGGTCATTTTCCTTTCTTTGTCTCTATCCCAAAAAGCTGTTCTACCATCTTCTTATAATCTGCTTGTTCCTGTCTTGTTTCTAAATGTTTTAATTCCTGAATCGGTTCTTTGATCATGCGCTGCAAGGATGCATTTAACACCTTCTTTAGAAGTTTCTGCTCTCTTGTTCCAAAATCTATTTTTCTTGATAAATATGAATAACTATCTTCCACGATCTCTGTACATTTTTCCTGCAAAGAACGAATTGTTTCTTCCATTGGTGCCTGAAACAGCCACTGCATCGTTTCTTCTTTTGCTTTGCTGATCATCGTATTGCTTTGTCTGCAAAGTTCTTCACGTTCTGACTGATTTGCTTTAGAAATCTCTTTGATCGTATCTAAATTGATCAGATTTACCTTTGAATCATCTGAAAGTTTTGGATCAATATCTCTTGGTGTTGCAAGATCTAAAAATGTAACTTGTTTTTCTGGCGTATAATATTCTTGTTTTACAACCACATGTGGTGCTGATGTTGCAGATACTACAATATCACATTGTTTCATGATCTCATATCTTTGTTCGTAAGAAATGATCTCAATCTCTTGAAACTCTTTCTGAACATTTCCTGCATGTGCCAGTGTTCTGCTGCATAAATAAATCTTGCCTGCTTCATATTCCTGCAGATAACGAAGTGCAAGAACTGCAGTATCTCCGCTTCCGATCACCAAGACCATTTTGTCTTTGATATCACATATTTTCTGTAATTCACAGATTCCGATATATCCAACAGATACTGGTTTCTCACTTATTCTAAACGTTGTTTTTACCTTTTTTGCACAAGTAATAGCATCTCTTACGACTTTATTTAGTTCTTTCTTGCTAAATCCCATGGTTCTTGAAAAATCCAAGGCATCTTTTACCTGTCCAAGAATCTGATCTTCTCCTAGTACCATAGATTCTAATCCTGCGGTTACTTGAAACAGATAAGAAACTGCTTTATCTTCTTCGCAATGTCTGATATATTGCTCGATCTCTGCTTTATCGAACATATCACAGTATATATTTTGTATTTTTTTGATCTGTTGTTCATCATTAAAAAAATAATAAATCTCACTGCGGTTACAGGTCGATAAGATCATCACCTGTTCAACCCCGATTTCCTCTGCTTTATGAAAAAATTCAAGCTTCTTCTGATCCGTAAATGAAATTTCATCACGAATAGTAAGATCTGCATTTTTATAATCAATTCCTAGAAATCCAAACTGCATAGAGCCTCTCCTGCAAGTTTACATGTTTTCTCAATATCTTCTTCTGTATGTGCATTAGAAATAAACATTGTCTCAAACTGAGATGGTGCAATATAAATTCCGCGATCTAGTAAATATCCAAAATAATCTGCATACTGTTCTGTATTGGATGTCACAGCACTTTCAAAATCTCTGACTTTCTGGTCTGTAAAGAATACACTCATTAAAGATCCAATCTGATTAACACAAATATGTCCTTTTCCTGCTTCTCTTGCTGCATCAGCAAGTTTTCTTGTTTTTTGCTCTAGTCTTTCGTAAATCTGCGGATCATTTTTTAAGATATTTAATGTCTCAATTCCTGCCGTTGTTGCAACTGGGTTTCCTGACAATGTTCCTGCCTGATAAACTGGCCCATCTGGAGAGATCATATGCATGATTTCTCTTCTTCCGCCATACGCACCGATCGGCATTCCTCCACCAACAATTTTCCCAAGTGTTGTGATATCCGGCTTGATATTATAATACTGCTGTGCTCCTCCTAGAGATAGCCTAAAACCTGTAATAACCTCATCAAAGATCAATAATGATCCGTGATCTTTTGTGATCTCTCTTAAAAATTCGAGAAATCCTTCTTCTGGAAGTACTAATCCCATATTAGCTGCCACCGGTTCTACGATCACTGCTGCGATTTGATCTTTATTTTCATCAAATAGTTTTTGTACAGAATCTTTGTCATTGTATTCTGCGACTAATGTATTCTTCGTATCATCTTTTGGAACTCCGGCACTGTCTGGAACAGATGTTGTAAGTGCTCCCGATCCTGCTTTTACTAACAAACTGTCGGAATGTCCATGATAGCATCCGCGGAATTTAACGATCTTATCTCTCCCTGTAAATCCTCTGGCTGCACGGATCGCACTCATAACAGCTTCTGTTCCAGAACTTACCAGGCGGCTTACTTCCATAGACGGGATCAATTCACTGATCAATTCTGCAAGGATCACTTCCTTCTCTGTTGGTGCTCCGAAAGTCAAACCGTTTTCACAAGAGTCCATGACTTTTTTGATGACTTGAGGATGAGCATGTCCTAAGATTCCAGGTCCCCATGAACATACATAATCGATATATTCATTTCCATCGGCATCAATAATACGGTCTCCTTTTGCAGATTCCATGAATCTTGGAGTACGATTTACCGCACGGAATGCACGAACTGGACTGTTTACCCCTCCCGGAATATGTATTTTTGCTCGTTCATATAATTCTTTTGATCTTGTATCTTTCATTTTATCTTTCCTCTTCTTTCAGCCATTTTGCAACATCAAGTGCATGATATGTAATGATCATCTTTGCACCAGCACGTTTTAATCCGACCATATTTTCCATAACGATCTTTTTCTCATCGATCCATCCATTGGCCGCAGCTGCTTTTACCATGGCATATTCTCCGCTTACATTGTATGCAACGATCGGAATATTGTATTTCATAGATGCTTCTTTCATAATATCCATATAAGCAAGTGCTGGTTTGGCAATGATCAAGTCTGCTCCTTCTTCGATGTCTTCCCCAATCTCTCTTAGAGCTTCCTGTCCATTTGCTGGATCCATCTGGTATGTTTTTCTATCTCCAAATCCTGGTGCAGAATGTGCTGCATCACGAAATGGTCCATAGTATCCTGACGCAAACTTGGCACTATAAGACATGATCGGTGTGTATACAAATCCTGCTTCATCTAAAGCTTCACGAATAGCTTTCACTCGAAGATCCATCATATCACTTGGCGCAATGATATCTGCCCCTGCTTTTGCATAACTTACAGATGCCTTTGCAAGAAGCGGAAGTGTTTCATCATTTAAGATCACTCCGTCTTTCACAAGACCACAGTGTCCATGAGATGTGTATTCACAAAGACATACATCCGCAATGATCAAAAGTTCTTCATACTCTTTTTTGATCTGGCGGATCGCCTTTGGCACAATTCCATCTTCAGCATATGCACCGCTTCCAACTTCATCTTTATGATCTGGGATTCCAAAGATTAAAATTGCTTTGATCCCCGCTTCTTTGATCCTGTTAATTTCCTCTGATAAACGATCCAGCGAATACTGATAAATCCCTGGCATAGATTCTACAGGATGTTTGATATTTTCTCCTTCTGTAACAAAGATTGGATAGATCAATTCGTCAATTCTCACATGATTTTCTCTTACCATATCTCTCATATAGTTGCTTGTTCTTAATCTTCTTGTACGTTCCATTTTTACTGTTCCTCGATTTCACTCTGATATATATTTTTGAATGATTTCATTGATTCGTTGTTCTTCCAATGAATCAATATCCTCTAATCCGATTTGTAATAATTCTTTATAAAATGCCTTTCGTTCCTGTTCTGTGGCAATGCATGATTTTGCAAGTTTTCTTAGACTTCCCAAAATCTGTGCGAGTTGTCCTAATTCTTTATTCAAATCTGGTTTGATCTTTTCTTTTAAATACTGTGTGATCAACGGACTCTGCCCGCCACTTGAAAATGCAGCGACAACTTCTCCTTCTTTTACATAGGATGGAAAAATAAAGCTGCAATCTTCTTTCTGATCGACCGCATTGACAGGAATCTTTTTTCGTCTGCAGATCTGGCTGATCTCATGATTTGTTTTTTGATCATCGGTTGCTGCGATCACAAAATCTGCCTCATTAAAATCTTTCTCCATAAACGTTCGAAAGATTCGGCAAATCTGATCGATCTGCCGAATCTGTGTTATCATCTCTGGTGCGATCACGGTAATATCTGCTTCAAAATCTTTTAAAACTTCAATCTTACGAAGTGCGATCTTACCACCGCCGATCACTAGACATTTTTTCTTCTTTAGTTGTACAAACATTGGAAAATATGCCATTATCTCTGTGTCCTATTTTATATATTCTTTTGCGATTTCCTTGATTCCTTCTGGATGTTTTAAATTCCACTGTGAAAAATCAAGTTCTTCACTCTCAACTGCCTGTCCTAATTTTACCAAGAACTGTGGAATATCTTCTTCTAAAATGATCCCAACTTCTTCTCCCATCTTCTCTTTTCCCTGAAGATCAGATCCATTGATATGAAGTACAAATGCAGAATGAGCAACTTTATCAATTACTTTCATACTTCCGTGGAATCCGATTTCTCCGATCTGATGTGTTCCGCAAGAAGACATACATCCAGAAATATGAATCTTAGGCAGTGAACCATCCTTTAATCCAGCTTCTCTTTCTGCTTCGATCACTTTGTGTAATAATCCTTGAGAATCTCTTAATCCAACCTGACAGATCGTTGCTCCGATACAAGATACAGATGTCTCAAACAACGTTTCTGCACCATCATCTGTCGCATCTAAAACTTTCTTTGCTTCATCTCCTGTCAGATTGATGATGTACATTGTCTCATCTGGTGAAATTCTTGCTTCCACTTCATCCATATCTTTGATCACATCATAGATCTCTCCTAATTTCTCAGGTTTTGGACAGCCACCGAATGGGTGATAAGAAACTGCATATAATCCTTCCTGTTTCTGATTGATCACTCGTTTACCAGATACTTTACTTCCATCTCCCTGTTTCTTCACTTCAGAAATTTCTACATGAAGATCAAGATCCTGTCCGGATGCGAAAACTTCATCTAATTTCTCATGGAAAGCTTTGATATATCCTTCTTCACCTAAAGTCTCCTGCATATAACGCGTTCTTGCTCTTCCACGTTGTTTATAATTTCCATGTGCAATAAATGTTTCTCTCATTGCACAAATATAATAAAGAATCTTCTCTGGTTGTACATTCTCAGCAACTTTCAGTCCAAATCTCGCATTGTTACCAAGTCCTCCAGCACTGTAAACATCAAAGTTTCCATCTTCCCTTGCCACAAATCCAAGATCACGGAATGTTGCATGTGTCTCATTAGCTGGCCCGTTTGAAAATCCAACTTTTAATTTTCTTGGCATAACTTCTTTTTTGATAAATGTCATCAAATATTCTCCAGCTGCTTCGGCATATGGAAGAACGTTAAAATATTCTCCTTTTTCAACACCTGACAATGGAGATACGGTTACATTACGTGGAAAATCTCCACCTCCACCCATTGTGACAATACCATGATCTAATCCACCTTCCATGATTCCATAAATTGCTTCTGGCTGTAAGTTATGTAACTGAATCGTCTGACATGTCGTCAGGTGAACTTTATCTACATTATATGTTTTAATACTGTCTGCGATAAATTTTAATTTATCTTTTGTTAAATGGCCACCTGACATACGAAGACGGATCATACTTGCTTTTCCATCTTTCTGTGCATAACTTCCGTAACCACCGGAAAATCCTTTGTAATCTGCTTTACTTAGTTCTCCTGCATAAAACTGGTCTGTCTTTTCTTTAAATGCTGGCAGGTCTTGTTTCCATTCCTGTGGATTGATCGTTTCCATATGTAAAATTCCTTTCTGAACATTTTGTTTCTTTTATTATGTGAATCCTTATAAAATACCACATTTGTCTTATCATACCACATTTACATAATTGTTTGAATGATTTCTTTCCTTTTCTACAAGAAATGATTCGATTGCTTTTGCAAGGTTTTTATGTCCTTTTTCATTCATATGTTCCATATCTGCCTTACTTGGCTTGGCTACATCACTTGCTGCAAGGAAATCACATCCGTACTTCCATGCAATCTTTAAATAAGTCTGTTTTAATTGCTTGGATACTTTCACAGAATGCTGGTCAAATTCAAGATCAAATCCTGGTTTCCATACATCTTCTCCTAGTTCGATCGGAGATACTAATAAAATATCGATCGCTGGATCAGCTTTTCTGATCTGCTGGATCAGTTTTTCGATTCCTTTTCCGATGCGATCTGCACTTGCATGGTTATATGTTTTGCAGTCATTGGTTCCAAGCATTAAAACAACCTGGTCAAGTGGTGCGTGTGTCTCTAAGAGCATTGGAAGTACTTTCGCTCCATTTCTTCCATCTCTTGTCGCATCGTCAAATACACTGGTTCTTCCACATAATCCTTCTTCTATAATTCGATATCCTTTATCGTAAAGCTTCTCTGCTAAAATTCCTGTCCATCTTGCTTCTCTGTCATATCTTCTTGTTGTACCTGGGATCAGTCCATATGTATTGGAATCTCCAAAGCATAATATCTCTTTCATATCTGTCACCTTCTTCGTTATATTTCATATAATTCTAATAGGAATAATATGATTATAAGAAATATGAGTTTGATTGTCAATAGGTTTTAAATAGAAAAATACCCTATAGGATATAGATTTTTCCTATAAGGTATTATACGTTATTATTATATAAGTTAATTTATAAAGGTCTTAATCATTCTTCTTCCCAAACAATAAACTTACGATCACACTTAAAATGATCGTGATCACCATATCAGGAAGTGTATTTCCAAGGATCGTATCAACCCCCATTAACCAGCGATATGCAATAAATCCAACAACCCATACAAGCATGTTCTGGATACATACAGATTTTCTTGAGAAATCCTGATGAAGGATAAAGAAATCTGCGATCTGTACAGCGATCATTGGTGCAAAGACTGATCCGATCAGATATAAGAAATCTGTGATATCGTCCATCGGATAAACAATTGCCCCAATCATTCCGATCACTGTTGCCGCGATCGCAATCCATTTTCCATTAATATTCTTAGATAGGGATTCACTGGAAATTCCGGCAGACCAAGCATCTAAGAATGTTGTTGTTACAGTTGAGAATACGATAATTAATAATCCTGCAATTCCAAGTCCTGCTTTTACCATGATCTGTGCGATATCGGATTCTCCTGTAAAGATAGAGATTCCCATACCGATCACATACATCCAGCAGCTGACCAATCCATAAACGATCACACTTGCCCATGTTGCTTTCGTTGGTTCTTTAGCTTCTCTTGTGTAGTCACTGATCAGTGGCAGCCATGATAATGGCATGGCAACTGCAAGTTCTACAGCTGCTCCGAAAGTTAATCCATCATTTGCAACCGGCTTTAATGAACCATGTCCGAAAATAATAAAACTTAAAACTAATGTCAAAATAAATAATGCTGCCATTGCAACCGTATTGATCTTTCCTAAATTTTCAATTCCTACCAGAATCCAGATAATGATCAATCCTCCGATAATGACTGGCCATACCCAGTTCGCAATATTGAAGATTCCTGCTGCTGCTAATGATCCGTCATAGATCATGATCGCTGTCCATCCAACTAACTGCAGGATATTTAACACTGCAAATAGCAAAGCTCCCGTTGATCCAAAACTCATTTTTACCGTTTCCATTGCACTTTTTCTTGTCTTTCCACCGATAAATCCGGCAAAAAACATCATACCACATCCAATGATATGTCCAATGATGATTGCTAATAATCCTGTAGAAAATCCTAAGGATGCGAAATATGTACCTGTTAAAATTTCTGCCAAGGACACTCCGGCTCCAAACCAGATCAGTCCGTTTTCAAAAATTGATGTTCTTCTGCTACCCATTGTCTATGCCTCCTCTTTCCATTCATCTTTTAAATCAAATGCATGATTCATTGGTCCGCTTCCAGCTCCAAGATCCAACATATCTGCCAATGCTCTTGAAATATAGTCTTTTGCACGCTGTACAGAAATCTTAAGGTCAAAACCTTTGGCAAGATTTGCTGCGATAGCACTTGAAAGAGTGCATCCTGTTCCATGTGTATTTGGGTTATTGATTCTTTTTCCTTTAAACCAGGAAACTTCTTCTTTTGTATATAAAAGGTCATTTGCATCGTTAATATTATGACCACCTTTTAATAACACTGCGCATCCAAGATCTTCATAGATCGCTTTTGCAGCCGCTACCATGTCTTCTTCTGTGTGGATCTCCATTCCACAAAGAATCTCAGCTTCTGGAATATTCGGTGTAATTACCGTAGCGATCGGTAATAATTCTTTCTTTAATGTATCTACGGCATCTTCTTCTAATAATCGTGATCCGCTTGTTGCTACCATCACTGGATCAACAACGATATTTTCCGCTTTATAATGCTGTAATCTTTCTGCGATCGTTTTGATCAGTCCGCTTGAGGAAACCATCCCGATCTTGACTGCATCGGGTCTGATGTCTTCAAAAACTGCGTCGATCTGTTTCTTTAAGAATTCTGGATCTGCTTCTAATATTCCTGTTACGCCGGTTGTATTCTGGGCTGTCAGTGCTGTGATCGCACTCATTGCAAATACACCATTCATTGTCATGGTCTTTAAGTCATGTTATTTTTCCCTTATAACGAATACGAAGTCCTATCCAATCTTTGCCTTCCCGT
>ENA-OROR01000071-OROR01000071.1-human-gut-metagenome-genome-assembly--contig:-NODE-71-length-98970-cov-7.342405_pt1 | contig 98970 bp, 92 predicted proteins | sample MGYA00242135_ERZ509060 | MGnify/ENA primary metagenome ERZ509060 (study PRJEB26280, sample SAMEA2338742) | human gut metagenome | biome: human gut; feature: human-associated habitat; material: faeces... | reverse complement strand
TACCTTTCCATCGTATACATAGCTTGTCTTAGCAAGTTTTACGGAAGCTACTTTTACTTCCGGTTTTTCTGGCTTTGATGGTTTCTCCGGTTCAGTTTTTACCAATGCTGCTTCTGCATCTTTCACTGCCTGAATCGCATTCTGGATCTCTGCATTTGTTGCACTATTATCTTCTGCAATTTTCTTTGCAGCTTCTACTGCATTCTTATAAACTTCCCATGACTCTGCTGTATAATCAGATTCATTTTTCTTTCCGGCTTCTGTGAAGATTTCTACCATTGCGTTTTTCGATTCATCTGTCACTACTGTTCCTGCAATCTTGACACCATTCTCGCCTTTTGCCATATAATATCCATCTTCTGAATTTGGAATAGTCTCTACTCCGATTTCCCAGTATGCGGCTTTCGGAAGGTGTAAAACAGACGGAAATTCTGCCTCAAATGTACGAAGAGTTTCTGTACCTTTTGCTTCCGCTTCTTTTTCTTCTACCTGTCCTAATAAGACTCCTTTTGGTGAATAACAGTGTACTACGTAATAGAACTTTGCAGGAAGACTTGTTCCTTTCACAGTAATTGTAGCTGTCCCACCCTCGCGACTCACTTCTGCACCTGCGCCAGATACCTCTGAAATACTTAGTTCGTTCTTTTTTACAACAAGCTTTACTTCTTCGCCATCGTATTCCTGTCCATTTACTTTAGCGATGTAATTCTCATTCTGGTCTGCGTCTCTTTCAAAATAAATATTTTCAATCGGTGTAACGATTTCATAATCTTCGCCTTCTGCAAGTGCTATTGCAAATGACATGCCGATTCCTTCTCTCTGTGACAGTGTATAGCTTGCTGTCCCGGTTGCATCTGTCGGTTGTGCGAATGAATTTCTACAGCAATGCGGAGAGAAAATCTCTAAGTGTACGTCCTCTACCGGAAGACCCTTTTCATTTACTACTTTTACGTTCAATGTCTTTGGATGCTCTACCGGTTCCACTGGTTTTTCGCTCTCTGCCACTTTCAATGTCAGATCAACTGTATCACCTGTATATGCTTCTCCGTTTACTGTTGCAATACAAGGATATCCCCAGCTTTCGCCAGAATTTTGTACATCCATTTTCAAAGAATCATTTGCAAGTGTATATCCACTTCCTGATGCTGGTTTTACTTCATAGATTCCGAATCCTGTTCCGTCACCGTCCGCAGCATCCATGTTTGCCATAACAAGATCAGTAAAATCATTTTCATCCAAGTATGCTTCACCACTATCATCTGTTGTGACAAAATCATAAGTTTCTCCGTCTTTTTCAAAGACAAGCTCCACGCCACTTAAAGCTTTCCCTGATTCATCCACTGCGCGAACTGTAAGTTCTGTCGCATGACTTGCCGCCTTTGCCGTCAAAGGTGCTGCTCCTGCAAATGTTCCAAGTACCATCGCTACTGAGAGCACACCTGCAAGAAGTTTTGCTTTTAATTGTTTCATAATCTTCCTCCTCTGGATTTTATTTTATCTTGATTTTAATGGTCTTCTTAATACCACTTCCATCCGTTGCCTTTGCGGTTATTTTTACTGTCTTTCCTTTTCCCGCTTTTTTCGCTGTTACTTTACCCTTTGCAGTAACTGTTACATACTTGCTGTTTGAACTGCTCCATGCAAGCTTTTTATTCGCATCTTTTCCAGTTGTCTGCACCGTTGCTTTGACTGTTGTTGCTTTTCCGTTCTTCAATGTACCGGAAGCTTTCAATGTGATTTTCTTTACAGCATGTTTGCGTATGCGGATTGTATAGCTATCTGCTTTCTTGCTTCCGTCAACTGCTGTTGCTTTTATTGTGACTTTCTTTCCGGCTCCTGCTTTATTTACTGTTACTTTTCCAGTGGAAGTTACTGTTGCATATTTTTTATTGGAAGTTGTCCATTTCACTTTTTTATTTGTCGCTTTCACCGGAGAAATTTTCGCCTTTAACTGAATTTTCTTTCCTGCAGCGATTTCCTTTGATCCTCCTGTCACTTTCACTTTGCTGACTTTTGTTACCAACGGAACAGATTTCTTTTCATACTCGATCACTACATGATGGATTCCAAGACTATGCATCGTGAAACATGCTTTTCCGTCTTCATTTGTAAAAGGAATTTCCTGCAACTGCTTGTTCTCATCAATGTAGTAAACCTTCTTCACCGCCTTACCTTGCGGAACTTTTCTTGTAACAGTAAAGTCTCCGGCTGCAAGCTTTGCTCTCTCCCAGCGATGTGGATTTACGACACTGATGTCCAGGACTTCATAGTCTTTATTCGGAAGTTCACTCACAAGATCTTTGCTTAAAGATTTCTCATATAAAAGCATATCCTTGAAATTGATTCCTGTCACACTCGTATCACCTGATTTGCTTACAAGTATTGTATCCGAATGATGTGTCTCGTTCTTATCTACCAGTCGAAGCTCATCTACTTTTGCACAGCTGGAATGGTTGTATGCATATCTTCCAGCGCCGTACTCGGATTTATCTTTCGCAACAAGTGGGAACGAATCTATATCCCATTGCTCACTTTCAACTATAACCATGTAGTTTTGATCTTCCAGAAGTTCCGTCTGCAATCTGCCATTTTCTCCGGTAGTGCATTCTAATGTCTCGAGTGGACTTACCAGCTTTATATTTACATTTTTCAAGAGGCCTGTTCCTTCTTTATAATAAACCGGCAAGCTGACTCCGACACGCATGTCGTTTTCCAGCTTATCGTATACTTTATTCGGGTCTCTTTTATACATTCTAAGCTCATCTACTTCCGGATAATCGTATACCGTCTGATTGTCTGATCCTTGACTTATTTTTTTGATATTATAAATCTTTCCTTCTTTTACCCAGATATAAAGAATCGGTGTACGGTATTCTTCATCCTGCGCATAGATCATATAATTATTGTTATTAACGAGACTTAAGTCCGGAAGTTTTCCATTTTCTACTGTTACTTCGCCTTCCGTCTCCTGTTTAGTCGTGTTATAGATTACAAATTTGACTGGTTTCGTCATAGGTCGCGTGACAATTGGATTTGCGGAAGCGATCACAACTTCATTGACATTGATTCCTTTAATCGTAACCCGTTCGGTCGCGTAAATATCCTTGTATTGATATCCCGGTACTCCGTTGTATCTTTTTTGTTCCAGATCTTTTGTTGTCTGCACAACTTTCTTCTGTTCTATACTTGTCTGTGCGCTCGCAGCGCTTACATCGCACATCCTCCCCGGTGCAACGCCTGCGACCAGGTTCCCCGCAACAGCCGCACAAAGTAAGCCTGTAAGTATCTTTTTTCCTTTCATATTCCCTCCATTTTTCTTGTAATTCTACGTTAAATCATTACTTTTCTTTACTTTTATTGTAATATATTCTCCGCACTCCTTCCAATCGATTACATTGATAAACGAGCCTTTTTATAGATATCATCTATTGTATATTATTGCTATATAACAAATGAGCAGGTCCCTTATTGTAAGGGTTTCCTGCTCATAAAATGGATTTAATTATTTTACTGTTGTCTTCTTAACTGTAGACCATCCGGAATATAATTTCATTGTCTTTCCGTTTACTTTCACATTCTTGTATGTACGAACGCGAACGTAGTATGTCTTCTTCGCAGTTAACTTCGTTACTGTCTTTGAAACAGTCTTATTGTTAGAGATTGTCGAAGTCTTCACGCTGCTCTTGAAACTCTTGTTTCTTGCATACTGCAACTGATATCCAGATACTTGTGTTTTCTGTCTTGCCCACGTTGCTTTGAAACTCTTCTTGGCTGCCTTTAATGACTTCACCTGTGTTCCTTTCGGAATGATTGTAAATGTTTTCGTATATTTTCCTTTGTAGTCATTCTTGAACGTAACTGTTACAGAATACTTGCCTACATTCTTACGACCGGATGCATATTTTACTGTGTAGTCAGATAATGGAATAATTTCCTTCTTATCATTTTTCGCTACAACTGCCGGGCGTTTTACTTTGCCATTATATGTGTAAACAGTTGTCTTCAGTGCTACCGATGATACTTTCTTAATTTCCGGTGTCGGTTCCGGCTTTGGTTCTGGCTTCGCAATCTTTTCCAGTCCTGCAATAGCCTGTTCCAGCTTTGTTCTTGCTTCATCTACCTGCTGCTGAGTTGCATCTTCACTATTTCTGACTTCATTTGCTTCCCAGAATACCGGATAGAACGCGTTCCATGATTCTTCTGTGTAATCAGCCTTTTTCAGTCCTCTTGCAATACTAAGCTGTGTCTGAAGTCCTTTCAGATCAAGCTTTTCTTTTTCTTTTTCTGCTACTTCTACAAAGAAACTAAGATCCGCAGGGTCGTCTACAGTGATCGACTTTATAAGTTCACTGTTTGCGCCATATTCGCCTTTCACATAATATACTTCTATTTTCGTTACTTTTGACTGTTCTTCTACAAGACGAATTCTTACTTTTTCATACTTTTTCGATTCAAGCATGTCTATTGTATAGTAATTATAAGATCTGCCCTGTGTCGTATATTCTGCAAGTCCATCTGCATCGGACTCTATCTCTGTAGTTCCCGGTGTCCAGGAATTTCCAACCGTAAATTTAAGTCCAGGAATTGCAACACCTTTACTATCTACAAAAGCGATGTGCAGTGTCTTGTAATCCGGTCCTTTTTCGAGTCCATCAATGGCATTGATCAGTTTTTCTTCTGCTGCATCGATCTGCTCCTGCGTCGCATTTTCATTTTCATTGACACTGTTTGCCTGAGCAAGTGCATTTTTCAATGCTTTATAAGACTCTTCTGTGTGCCCAGCCTCTTTAACTGTTTCCGCCTTTTTGATTGCTTTCTCAAGATTCTGTTTATTTACACAAAGCACCTCACCTGCGTTCAGCTGTAGTGTACGATTAATGGATGGCTTATCAACTGCTGTTCCATTAATCTTACCAATCTGTCCTTCTTCATTCACCTCAACTGTGATCACATCTTTGTCTCCGGTAAATTTAGACTCTTCATTCAGTGAAATATTATATGTAAGCGTCTTTACTGCTGTCGGGAATGTGTACTCTGCAATTCCGTTGCCATCTGTACTGATTTCAGAAAGCACTTCATCGGAGCCCTGCTTTTTCACACTGAATTTTACATTTTTCAGTGGCTGTCTGTCTGCATTACCAACAAAAATATTAATTGTAGATTTGTCTGCTTCATAGTACTTATCGTATTTGGAAAGAGAACTGTCTGGCTCAACAGCCTTTCCTTCTTCTAAAAGTTTAATATTCTTCTCTGCAACGCTGATACGATTCTCATTAATATAGGATTTCGCATCTTCGGAAGCTTTGTTATATGCTTTTCTTGCAGCAATCACATTTGTCTTGTCACCAAGTTCTACTGTATTCGCATTAAACTTCTCAATCAAACGATTTACATTTATTACTTCGAATAACAAATCTTTCTTTGTCTCAATCTTTGTACCACTTAAGTTCAATTTACCCTTTGTAAGTTTTGTAAGCTCTGTCAGCGGTGTAATATCTGAGATATTTTTATTATTACCCAGATTCAAAGATTCCAGATTTCTAAGATTTGCAAGTGGAGTAATATCTGAAACCTGATTGTTAATAAGATCAAGTTCTTTTAACTTTGTCATATTCTTAAGAGCACTGATATCTGTGATCTTATTATCTCCAAGCCACAGCATCTTCTCTATATTCGTGACACCTTCCAGTGCAGAAATATCAGTAATATTATTATTACGCAGTGTTACTTCCTGCAAACTTGTACATCCCTCTAAACCGTTCAGCGTTTTGATGTTGTTAGACTCCATCGCCAGATATTTCAGCTTGCTCATCTTCTTTAACGGTGTAAGGTCTGATATTGTGTTATGGCCACAGTTCAAACGTTCCAGATTCACTAAGCCGGAAAGTGGCTTGAGCGTTGTAAGCTCATTCATGTAAAATCTTAAATCACCAAGATTCGTCAATTTTGAAAGTGGGCTTAAGTCCTTGATCTTATTGTAAGATAAATCAATCTTGTAAAGATCTTTACCATACTGTAATCCTTCTAAGCTGTGTACATAAATATCCAATGTCTCCGGATATGCTTCCGGATGTGTACCTGCTGAGAAAGTAAACTGTTTCAGCCCTTCAAAACGTTCCGGTGTAATGGGTTTATAATCTTCTTTTTTATAACTCTGATCGAGTGTCACACCACGGATAACCCAGTTTAACATCCAGTCCTGGATCACATCTTCTGGTGCCGGTTGGAAGACATCCTCTTCCTCTACATTCACTCACGCATCTGCTGCATGGGCTGCCATAGATATGTTTCCCGCACATAACATAGCTGCCAGTAACGCTACTGTAATTTTTTGTCCTAATTTTTTCCAGTTCATTACTATTTTCCTCTCTATTTTAATACATCTATATAGTACCAAAATTAATTATAACGAGAAGCTTACTCTTTGTAAATTCATTTTCTGTATAACACTTATAGATAATTTTCATATGCCATAATTTGTGTTATAAAAAGAAAACGGTGCGTAAGAATCTTAATTTTCTCACACACCGTTTTCTTAAATTATTATGCAACTCATATTTATTTATTATTTTGTTTTAACAGATTTAGCTGATGACCATCCGGAATATAACTTCACAGATTTTCCATTTACTTTCACTGTCTTGTAAGTACGTACACGAACATAATATGTCTTTTTAGCTTTTAATTTCTTAACTGTCTTAGAAACTGTTTTGTTCTTAGAAATTGTAGCTGTCTTAACGCTCTTCTTAAAGTTTTTGCTTGTAGAATACTGTACCTGGTATCCTGTTGTCTGTACAGACTGTTTTGCCCATTTTGCAGTAAATGCTTTCTTCGCTGCTTTTACAGAACTCATCTTTGTTCCTTTTGGAAGAATTGTAAATGTCTTTGTATATTTTCCTTTGTAACCGTTTTTAAATGTTACTGTTACAGAATATTTCCCAACATTTTTACGTCCTGCTGCATATTTTACTGTGTAATCAGATGCAGAAATGACTTTTTTCTTATCATTTTTAGCAACTACAGCTGGTTTTTTCACTTTTCCGTTGTATGTGTAAACTGTTGTCTTGAGTGCTACAGTTCCAACCTTCTTCACTTCCGGCTGTGGTTCTGGTTCTGGTTTTGGTTCCGGCTGTGGCTCTTTTTCTACTAATGCTTCAATTGCTGCTTTTAAGTTTGCAACCTGTGCATCTACTTCTGTCTGTGTTGCTTTTTCATTTGCATATACTGTGTTTGCTTCTGCAAGTGCGCTCTTGAGCTCTTCTACTCCGGCACTGTATTTGTTTGTATCGATTGCTGTTGCTTCATCAATTGCTGCTTTCAAAGCTACTTTGTCCGCTTTTTCAGCTGCACCTTTTTCTTTCAGGACATATACTAATTCTTCACTGATATCTCTGAGATTCTGTCCATCAATCTTCTCAATTTTTCCTTCGTAGTAATATGTCGTATAACTATGTGTTGTTTCACATTCCCACTTATCATTCTCTGCGAGAGAAATTGTTTTTGCTGCATCAATGTCATACTGATCAATTGCAATTTCAACTACACCATTTGCATCACTTGTTACTGACTTTGAAGCTAAATTGTTGTATGAATTTTTTACATCAAATTTTACACCAGCTACCGGATTGCCATTCTGATCTACTGCTCTTGCGCGGAAATGACTTTCATCTGGTAAAACTTTTTGTGTATCAGGAGTTCCAGGCTCTGTTCCTGTTGCTGCTGCAACAGTAAAAGTTGCTCTCTTTGCACCAGTCTCTGCCGTCCCCCATAAAGTTTCAAATTTTCCACTTGTCAGGTTTACAATCAGTTTATATTTGACATCTTTTGTTTCTTTGTTTGCTGGGATATTTATTTTGAGTTTGTTACCAACGACCTGACCTTCAACATTGTCATATCCTTCTACTACTTCATACTCATACTCACCAACAGCTTTCTTTAACTGATAATAAATCGGGATGTCTGTTGTTGCAAAGTCATCAAACTGAATATTTGCGACAAGTTCTCCACCTTCACTTGAGAGTTTGTCTGATTCCAGTCCAAACTTGTAGATACCTAAATTTGCAGCTTTAACTACACTCACCTGTCCTGCAAACAATCCAAAGACCATTGCAAGGGACAGAATCCAAGCTAAAATTCTCTTCTTGTTCCCCATAACGTTTCTCCTTTTCTTTTTTTGAAATCCATTGATTTCAGACAGTCCTTTACATTTTCATTTTACCTTCTTTTATGATATGTATCCAATCGTTTTTATAAATATATCGTCCGATTTATTTATTTTATCTATATATTATATAGCAAAAAAGCGTGGTCTTTTGCCACGCTTTCTTTTTATTTCTCTATTCCGGTTACAAGTTGGTCTTTGTAATTCAACACCAGATTCTTGCCACCACCGGTCAGAATATACAGTTGTTTCTTCGCAACCCCTGCATCCATCAGGACTGCTGCCGCACGCTGAGCTCCCTGCTCACCAGCCATACATACAATAACTGTCGGAACATCCAGATCTTTGATCTTCGCTTCTTCTTTCCGCACATTCGCCTGTGCTTCTGCTGTCTTCGTCGGCCAAGCAGGCGCCCACATAGATCCTTCGATATGTCCGGCTGCATATCCTGCCTCAACACCGCCTACTACTTCTTTTTCAAATCGAATGTCGAGAACATTCAATGTTCCGGCTTCTACCCTTTTCAGAACAGTATCTGCATCCAGATACATATCATCCCACCGCATGAGATAATCTTCGCCCCTTGACACTGCAACTTTATAACTTACTTCTTCTGATGCTGTTGTCTTTGCCGTAATAGTTGCATTACCAAAGCCAATTGTGTTCACTTTTCCATCCTGATCTACATTAACAATCCGATTACTTAACTCGGAACCATAACCATATATTATGTTCTTACGAACTCTCGCCGGCCAGCAGGTCAGTTTATTTTCGGCGACAGTTGCCTCAAGCGCTATCAGCTTATGTCCTTCACTGTCTGTTGTAACTTCTTTTTTTGCAAATTTCAACTGACCATAAGTCTTTGCATCTTTCGGTGAAACTTTCTGGATTGGCCAATTTTCCGGCTCTTTCTGCCAGTTTACCTGCCATGCCCACCAGCCGCCATCGAAGACGCTGATATTTTTTATTCCATTCTGATAACAAATTAAGAATGGAATCGTTGCACGCCAACCGGTACCACAGTAGAAGGATAATTCATTATCGAGGGATGAGTCGGATTCTGCAAGAATGGATTTCACTTTATTAAGTCCGACTACTTTTCCATTTTCAATATAGCTTCCATCGTCTGTATTGTGTCCCCATACTGCACCTAACGGTTCACCTGCATATTTAATATAGGAATATCCTGTCTCTTCGCCGCGGAATTCTTTCTCCGAACGGATACTTACAAGGCGGAAATTAGCATCATTCTATAACTTTTCTTTTGCATCATCGGTAGACAGAATATATTCCGGATGTGCCGGAATCGTCGTACCAAACGTATAATCTGTGCCACCGGCTGTTGCTTCATTTACTTTTGTCTCTGTCGGTAATCCTAGTTTATTCCATGCTGTCATGCCACCATCTATCACTTTGACATCTTCTACACCGGCGTATAACATAGCGAATGCTACTCGTGTAACACTGGAATCCGATGCACTTCTTCCGTACAGTACTACCTTGGTATCTTTGGTGATTCCGTTGTTTTTTAGAAATTCTCCAAGCTGCTTTGCACTTCGGATATTGAAATTATCTTCTGGTTTTACTTCTGTCTCTTCATAAAGCTGCTGATCGTCGATTCCATCCAGATTCCAGTCGTCATACTCTACTGCATCGGAATTGATATGAACCGCTCCCGGAATATGTGCTTCGTTATAAGCTTTGTCATTTTCTGTCTTGCCATAGGCAACTTCTGCTAAAAACACATGTTCATATCCAGGCTGCTGTCCTTCTGCCGCACTCTTATACCACTCCGGTGATACATACACCTGTCTCTTAGGAACATTTTTCACTTTCACCGTTATCTTGCAGCTCTTTGCCAGGTATTTTTTCTTATTGTTCTTCTGTGTTGCGCGAACAGTAATTGTTGCTGTTCCCGGCTTCTTTGCTGTAATCTTTCCGGTGCTGCTTACTGTTGCAACTGCTTTATTGCCGGATGACCATTTTACCGGACAGTACACACCTGACGGTTTAACTATCGATTTCAATGTCTTTGTCCCACCAACATATAAGGCTGCCTTTGATGCACTGATTGAAATGCTTGTCGGTTTTAAATCTTTTACTTTCATTGTTACCGACTTTTTCAGCTTTTTATTTGCCTTTGCTGTTACTGTAATCTTAACTTTTCCAGTCTTTTTTCCTGTCACAACGCCCTTGGATGATACGGTTGCAATCTTTTTATTGCCGGATTTGAATGTTACCGCTTTGCTTGCTTTTGACGGTTTGACGGATTTTACAGATATCGTTGCATGTCCTTTGATATCAATCGTCTTCGCTGTAACTTTGAGTGACATCTTTGTTGGCTTTTTCGATGCCGCTTTACTCGGGATTGCAGTAAATGCAACTGCCATAACCACAACTAAGGCAAGCAATCCCAGTGCTTGTTTTTTGATTTTCTTTTTCATCACGCATTTCCTCCAATGTAATGATTTACTCCGCAACGTTTATCCACAGTATAACATTAACTCTCCGGTTCTTCAATTTATAAAAGAAGCAGCCGCCTCAGAATTTTTCCGGAAACGGCTGCCTCTCTTATTTAAGCAAAATATTTCTTTATTTTACCTTTACGCTTTTTACTTTTGACCATGTAGAATAATATGTAGTCTTGCCTACTTTCTTGTATGTGCAGATTCTTACATAGTATTTCTTATTCTTTTTCAATTTCTTGATTGTCTTGCTTGCGTATTTGTTCTTTGTTATCGATGATGCCTTCACAGACTTCTTGAACTTCTTGTCCGTTGTGTACTGGATCTTGTAACCGGTTGTCTGCTTCTTCTGCTTCTTCCATGTTACTTTGATCTGTTTCTTACCGGAGCTCTTCACTGATTTCAGACTTGTTCCTTTCGGCAGAATCTTGAATGTCTTTGTAACTTTTCCTGTATAGTTGTTCTTCATTGTTACAGTAACTTTGTATGTTCCGACATTCTTTCTTCCGCTGCTGTATTTTACAGTGTAGTTTGAAGCAGCAACTTTCTTTCCGTTTACAACGACTTTCACTGCAGGTTTGCGAACCTTTCCGGTATATGTATAAGCAGTTGTTGATAATGTTACGTTTTTAGATGTAACTTTTTTCTTAATCGGTGTATTGTCAACGTAAACGATTTTCTGGCAAGTGCTGGATTTGAATTTTTCAAACTGGCTCTTTGTTTTTACGTTTACAACTACTACATGGTCGTTGTTTGTTCCTGCATTTGCGTAGAATGCATCGTCTGCAAGCTCTGTCACGGATTCTGGAATGTCTACGCTCTCAAGATATCCTTCTTTGAATGCGTATTTGCCGATCTTTTCTACACCGTTTTCGATCGTCAGCTTCTTTAATGTGATTGCTTTGAACGTTCCTTCAAACGCAGACTCGCCGATTTCTTTTACGTTACCTGGAATTACAAGCTCTTCGATGTGGTGTAAGTGGAAAGCTTTTCTTCCAATCTTTGTTACGGATGCCGGAATTGTAAGACTTGTAAGTCTTGCTCCTGCAAATGCCATTTCTCCAATCTCTGTTACTGTATCCGGGATGTCTACATGATCTAAGCGGATGTTCATTGAGAATGCTCCCTGTGGGATTACAGTTACATTCTTGGATAATGTAAGGTCTGTGATGTCATTCGTTGAAAATGCTCCTGCTCCTAAATCTGTTACTGTATCCGGAATAACAAGTTTCTTCAACTGGTTGGAGTTAAATGCACTTTCTCCGATTTTTGTTACAGATGCCGGGAATTCTACATTGTTAATCTTATTATAACGGAATGCGCTTGCGCCGATGGTTGTAAGTGTGTCAGGTAATACAACCGTATCCATACCATTCGGTGATTCTACGCTGTCTTTTCCCTGTACCCATTCGCCATCCGGAATCTCAAATGCTCCGTCTGCAACTTCTGTGATTGCTTCCTGTGTCTCAGGATTCAATGACGGGATTACGAGTGTGCGTACACCGTCTTTTACAACTGCATCGCTCTTACGTGTTTTATTTCCCTGCTCGCTCCATCCTGTGATCTTATTTCCATCATAAGTGAAGTCTGCGTGTGTCCAGCCGCTTCCTACGATTTCATCATAGATGACTTTATGTCCGGTTCCATCATTCTTGTCTGCATATTCCGGATAGAATACATTTGCTACTTCTTCTAAATGTGCTTTATTTGAAGTATATAATTTGACCTGTCCTTTTTCACCTTTGACAAATGCTGTGTTTGCCAATTTCTGCAGGCTTGATGGGAGATATACACTTGTTAATAATGTTTTTTCAAATGCTGTCTTTCCGATCTCGGTCAGACCTTCGTGCAATGTTACACTTGTCATTCTCGGTGCAAGACCTTCTCCGGTTACATTCTGTGAGAATGCACTCTGTCCGATGGTTGTTACGGATGCCGGAATGTCTACAGACTCTAACTGGTTTCCTTTAAATGCATCTCTGTCAATTAATTTCACTGTAGAAGGCAGGCTTAAAGAAGTAAGCGGTGCATTTCTGAATGCCATTCTTCCAATCGTTTCTACTCCTTCCGGAATTGTCAGTTCTTTAATCTTTGTTGCATTAAATGCAGAAGTCGGAATTTCTTTTAAGGATTTGGAAAGTGTTACTTTCTCCAAAGAAGCACTTGCTGTAAATGCTCCATTTCCAAGTGTTGTTACACTGTCCGGAATGGTTACTTCCGTAAGCGCTGTTGTCTGGAATGCTGTTGCGCCAATAGATGTTACCGTATCCGGAATCGTTACTTTTGTCATTCCGATTGTGGCAAATGCACCTGCACCGATTGCTGTAATTGCTTCACCGTTTTCATTTGTCTCCGGAAGTGTTACTTCTGTATCACCATTTGCAATTTTCGTCTTACCGGCATCATTTAATCCGGTAATGGTTGTTCCGTTAAATGTAAACTGGGAAGTATTCCATGGCTGCTCTTCTGCCGGCATCTCACCGTAAATGACTTTCTGTACCCAGGATTTGGTTCCCTGTGTATTTGTACCATTTCCGGTACCCTCTACATGCTGGATCATTCCCTTCTTTCGAAGATCCACATTCTCATTGTACATGTATACGATACGACTTGCCTTTAAGATTGTATTTGTCGGTGCACCTGACTCCAGATCTTCTTTACCTGTGTTTGCTCCAAATGCATATACTGTGACTTTCTCTGTTCTATCCGGAAGTCTTACAGATTTGATGTTGTTATATGCAAAACACATATTATCCAGATTCAGATTAAAATCACATGTCTTCGGGAAATCAACAGTTGTAATCTGATTTTTAGCAAACGCTGCATTTCCAATCTGCCAGATTGTATGAGAGAATTTTACGCTCTTTAACTGGTTGCTCTGGAATGCTGTTCCACCAACATAGATTACGCCTTCCGGTAAATCCAGGGATGTCAGCTTATTGCCTGTGAAAGAGTTATTCTGAATAATGAAATTTCCTCTTTCTGTCAATCCTTCTGCAATTGCGCTTCCACTGTAACTTGCCATCACTCCCTTCGGGAATGTTACAGATGTAAGTCCTTTGTGATAGAATGCTCTTGTTCCGATACCAATAATCGTATTTCTATCTGTATCTTTTGCCGGAATCACAAGATCCGTGTTTGTTTTTAATTTTTCTTCTCCGGATGCAGATAAGCCCGTGATACCAACACCACTGATTGTTGTTACATCAGATGTATCTGTTGCCGGATATAATTCCTGACTGATCGTACCATATGTAAAATCTTCTGCGTTCCATTTATCTTCCTGTCCCGGTACTTTCAGGATCAGGCTGTGATAATCAGACTGTGGGAAGTTCTTTGTATCGTTGTACTGTGTTTCCGAACTTACAAATACTTTTGTCTTCACTGCTGCAGCACCGGAAGAATATACTTTCTCGAATGTATTTGCCTGCAGTTTTGTAACTGTAGACGGTAACACTACCGATGCGATTGTTTTATTTCGGAATGCTCTGCTTCCGATTGACTTTAAACCTTCCGGCAATGTCAGTGTACAGTCATCTGTCAGATATTCTTTAGTAGAGAATGCATAATTTCCAATCGAAGTTACCGTAGATGGAATGACAATCTTATGGATGTTATTTCCTGCGAATGCATTATTTCCAATCGTTTTAACTCCTTCCGGAATGGTCAGTTCTGTCAGATCTGTCATATAATTCTGCGCATCGCTGCATCCGAATGCTCCTCCCGGAATGTCTGTCAGGTTCTTGGAAAGAATAATCTTCTTTAACTTCGGATTCGTTCCGAATGCGCCACCGCCGATCTTTGTAACACTGTCCGGTAAAATAATACTCTCTAACTGATTCTTCTGGAATGCTGCCACACCGATTTCTGTCAGTGTCTTTGGAAATTCAATCTTCGTAATACCGCAGTCTGCGAAAACTTTTGCACCAATCTTTTCCAGTTTTGCCGGAAGTGTAATGCTTGTAAACTTCTCGTCCGCTGTTGCAAACATACCAGTATAGCCATTTCCTGTGTAATCAGCGATTGCTGTTACATACTCACCATCTGGATTCTTGTCCGGTAATACCAGATCTTTATTTTCTTTTCTCTTTTCAATTCCGCTCTCAGAGAAACCGGTAATCGTTGTTCCGTCAAATGTAAAATCATCTGCTGTCCATGTCTTGTCCGCATTCGGATCTTCGCCAAGGATCAGTTTCTGATGCCAGGAGTGCTGTGACTCTGCGGTACGATCCATATGGTGGATACGTTCCATGTCAAACAGCTTTTCATTGTCTGTGTACATATAGACAACGCCGCCAAATTCCTGCTCTTTCTCCGGTGCATCTTTGGAACACTCTTCCATTCCCGGATTCCAGTAGAAGACTTTCTTTTCTACTACTTCCATATAATCCGGAAGTCTTACGGATTTGATGTTGTTGTGTGCAAATGCAAAGGCATGAATCTGTGCCTGGAAATCACAGGTTTTCGGGAAATTGACCTTTGTGATCTCATTGTATGCAAATGCGGAGTTCTCCAACCACCAGAATGTATGTGGAATGGTTACGGATTTCAGTTTATTTCTTGCAAATGAACTTGGTCCGATATAGATCACACCTTCCGGCAAATCGAGAGAGGTCAGTTCATTTCCGTCAAAAGCACCTGCGCCAATCAGGAAATTACCTCTTCTTGTTACTACATGTGTAACTGTGTCATTATAATCTACCATCATACCATCCGGCAGTGTCAATTTTTCAATCCCCTGCTTTTTAAATGCACTGTCAGCGATACCTACGATTGTAGTTCCATTCGGATCTTCAGACGGAATGACAAGATTCTTGTTCACTTTGATCTTCTCTGAACCTGTCTCAGAAAATCCTGAAATTGCTGTACCGGATACGGTAAAGTCACGACTGTAATCACAGCCGTTCAGTCTCTGGCTCATCTCTGTGTAAGTGAAATCTTCCGCTGTCCATACAGATGTGTCGATGTCACTTGCAGATGCGTCAGAGTCTGCCTGTTTCTTATCCGTCTTGGTCGTCTTGGTTACTTCTTTTTTCACTTCTGCGTTCTCAGAAGCATCCTCTGCCTTCTCATCTGTTTTGGAAGCTTCTGTTTTAGAATCTTCTTTTACAGTTTCGGCAGACGCATCTTTGGACGTATTCTCGTCTGCAGATACGTTCTCATCGTTCGAAGTTTCCGTTACTTCGGACTGCACAGCCTGGGCTGCGCTTGCTGTATTATCTTGCGCAAATGTCGGCATTGCAAGGGAAAACGACAACGCAAACGATAATACAACCGCTAAAAACTTTTTCATTTTCATGCTTTTAGCCCTCCTTATTACTTATTTATGTAAACTTTATTTACATACATCTTTTACCGGCACACGAAGCCAGGTCTCATATATATTGTTTTTAAATGGCGCTTCTTCCCCGATTTCCGGAAGATTTAAATTGGTTTGTCCATCCTCGGCCCATCGCAGGAATCCGGTTTTTAAGTCTTCTTCTGATAAGCAGTAAGTACCCTTCTGATCATCGAATAACTCCGGATGAACCAGATACACCGCTGCGATCACATCCCAGTTATAGAATCCATGGATTCCGTAATCTCCTTCGTTATAACCGAAATAATAATCGGTTTCTCTCAGGATATACTCACCCATCGGGTTATTCTGCCCACCTAATCTCTGCCGATATTCCTCTTTGGTAAATAGCACTTTCAGGCAATTATTTCCTGTAATAACAGAAACATTGTTTCCTTTTGTCAGCACCAGATAGGTGGCTTTTGGATCACAGGAAAAATTCAATTCATTCATCTGCTTTTTTTCAAAAATCAACGGTTCTGTAATTCCACCCATGAGCACAATCCTTTTTACATTTTCAAAGAAATGCTCATCCGCATAATAGGCATGCTTTAGATTCGTAAGCGACCCGGTTGCAAGAATGGAAAGTTCGCCTTTGTATTTTCTTGCCATCTCTGCGAGATAATCTCCTGCCGGACTTTGCTCTGTTCCAGCGGATTCACCACCTTTTTTCACAGTCAGATCTGTACGGCCGATATCTTTTAACAATTTTTCTGTCTGTGCGTACACAACCGGAAGCTTGTTGTTTCCATAAGTGCAAGTCACTCCATGCACAGTTACTTCTTCACATCCGAGCAGGTAGAGAAGTGCCAGTCCGTCATCGACATCACAGTCCTTTACGCCCAGTGTATTATCACAGTCAAATATTACATGTTTCATTCTCTCTTACTCCTTTTCTTCCGGAAACAGGCAGATGCTCTCCGGTGCAAATTCTATTCCCACTCTTGCTCCTTCCTTAAATCCGGCAACATGGATTCTTGCACTGATATCCTGTGCATAGAATGTCTGCTTCTCATCCTGCAAATAAAGATCCACAGTCTCTCCTAAGTACGTCATTTCCCTGATCTCCACAGCAGAACCCTCCGCTATAACTTTTACATCAAAAGGCCGGACAAGAAGCTCATACTTTCCATCCGCATAACCTTTCGCCTCACAGGAAATATAATCGCTATCAAACTGTTCTTTCTGCACGGTTCCTTCAATATAATTGGCTTTTCCGAAATATGCCGCCACTTGCCGGTTTTCCGGATGCTGGAAAATCTCTGTCGGTGAGGCATACTGCAATATATGTCCGTTGCTCATAAGTGCGATCCGGTCAGACATCTGCAGCGCTTCTTTCTTATCGTGTGTGACAAGGATTGTCGTGATCTTTCGCTCTTTCTGTAATTTTCTGACGAGCGCACCCATCTCCAAGCGTAGCTTTTCATCCAATCCGGAAAATGGTTCATCCAGAAGCAGGATCGACGGTTCACAGGCAAGTGCCCTAGCAAGCGCCACTCTCTGCATCTGTCCACCGGACATTTCTTTGATCTTACGTTTTTCGAATCCCGGAAGCTGTACGTCTTCCAACAGTTTCTTTATGATCTCTTTCTGTCTTGCCTTCGGGACTTTTTTAAGTTCCATTGGAAATGCTATGTTCTTTTCCACTGTCATATGTGGGAACAGTCTTAAATCCTGAAACACGATCACAGTTCCCCGTTTCTCCGGCGCCATATTCTGAATTTCTTTTTCATCCAGACAAATACGTCCCTTTTCAATATCGAGTAATCCGGCTATGCTTTTCAACATTGTACTTTTTCCACAGCCGGAAGCTCCCAGTAAGGAAATTAGTTCGCCGCTTTTGACAGTCAGGCTCACTCTATTTAATATTTTATTTTTTTGAAGTGTTACTTCCAGATTTTCTATTTTTAATTCCATTTCTTATCCACCAATTTCTGTACTTCTTTATCTCTTTTCCACATTTCCCGATCTCTTATGTGTAATATTCTCCGCTTCCATTTTTCGTCCACAACTTACTGATTCCTTCAAATATCGCAAACACAATCAAAGTAATTCCCAGGAAGATCATGCTGTAAATACTTGCGATATTGCGGTCGCCGCCTTGCAGATACGGAACCATAACAATCGCGAATGTCTTGACACTTCCTCCACCGATCAGCAATGTAATGAAATACTGGCTGAACGAAACAATATAAGACATACTCATAGAAGCTAACATCACAGGCATTAACATCGGAAATGTCACTTTGAAAAATGCTTTCCATGGTCCGGCGCCAAGTACTCTTGCCTGCTCTTCGAGTTTATTTCCAACTGCCTCTGTTCCTTCAATCATCAGATGTACTGCATACGGAAGCGAACAAATCGTATGTGCTACGACGACTCCGGTAACGGTATTGCTCAGTCCCCAGCGTATGAAGGATACTTGGATTCCCATCGCAAATACAGTAGAAGGCACTAAAAACGGCAACATCGAAAGGAAATAAAAGAAGCCTTTTCCTGCAAAATCATACAACACAAGCGCTCTTGCTGTCATTGTGCCTATCATTACTGACAACACACCTACAACAGCAGAAATAAAAATGCTGGATGCAAACAACTGTATTAATTCTTCTTTTCTTCCAAATACTTCATCTAATGCACGAGTAGAAAAAACCTGTGGCAGGAGATTCGGCCATGCCCACCGTTCTGTAAATACCCAGACGATCATCGTCAGTATCGGAAATAGAATGAGAAATACAAATATCCCAAGCAGGATTTTGCCTAAATAACTGTTACTTTTTTTCATTGTGCTCTTTCTTAGCCTTTCTACGATTTAAAATCTCTGTATTTTTCTGCATCAGCCGAAAATATGCAACTGCACAGATCATGGAAATGATAATAATAATTCCATTCAACGCCATTGCATACGGACGATTTTCAAGATCCGGATGAATGTACTGTGTATGTGCCAGGATCGGTAGTGCTTCCGGGGAGGTCGGTCCCAGTAAAAGCGGAAGCTCATAAGCGCCCAGTGCAAATGTAAAAATGATCAGAAAACTGCTGCCAATCGCTCTTCGGCAAAGTGGCAGTGTAACTTTCATAAATGCCTTCAATCTGGATGCACCCAGATTGATCGCTGCTTCTCCAAGACTTCCATTAATATTGGCCATCAGTGCAATGACAAAATAAATTACAAACGGAATCTCTTTCCACAAATATGCAATAATGACTCCTACACCATTCGTACTGTACAAAAGCTGTACAAAATCCTGCTGTTCTTTAATAAATCCCATTGCACATAAAAGTCTGGCAAGCAGACCATTCTGCGAAAGAATATTCACTACAAACAGTGCAACGACTACATGAGGCACAATGATCGGGAGCTGAATGATCCGCATCCCTTTTCCTTTTGTATCTGTATTCATAACAAGTACCGTACACATTCCAACTCCGATCAGAACTGCCAGAGTTGCTGATGTGACTGCAATATACAAGCTGTAAATGATTGATTTTACAATATCCGGTCTGGATAAGATCTCTTTATAATATTTAAATGTTGGTTCTGTAAGACCAAAAGCCGGAATCACCCCAAGACTTTGGGTGATTCCGGTTGCCAGTCCTGCTATAAATATGATTCCAAGTATAATCTGCGGAACCAACAACGCATATGGTATGAATTTTTTCCACATGTATTCTTTTCCACACTTACTAAATCTTATTTTGCTAAATTATTTGCCGACTACTTCTTCCTGCCAGATCTCTTCAATAACCGGAACAAGCTGTGCAGGCATCTCAGGAAGTCTCTTGGAAAGGAGCTCATCCTGTGCGATAACACCTTTTCCTAAGTCAACATTGTCAAATTCTTTCTTCTGGTCATCAGACAGTTTGTCATAAGATACAACCGGAAGAGTCTTCATCTCTTTGTAACGGCTTGCCTGGATCTCCGGTGACATCATCTCATTGATTGCTACCATTGCTCCGGCTTTGTTAGCAGAGTTTGCTGCGATCGCCATAAAGTTCGTATTACCGATTGTTCCTTTGTCAAACTGGAATGTCTGAGTTGTCTTCGGATAGGTTCCGTTGTCAATTCCTACAGCTGCATCATAAGCGCCATATGTCATATACATAACCAGTTCGCCGTCAGAGTACATCTTCTCACACTTTGTAGATGAATCCGGGAATGATTTTCCACCGTTCCACAGATATGGATTTAATTTCTTCAGGTAATCCAGTGCTGGCTGAATTGCTTTTTTCACAGTTGCTTTGTCTGCTTTCATATCCATGAACTGCTCGTATCCACCACAGGTTTCATAAATGATATTTCGTACAAATACGCTTCCTGTGAAGTCCGGAAGTTTTGGATAGGTTACTTTTCCTTTATATTTCTTGCAGAACTCTAAGAATTCTTCTGCATTCTTTGGAGTTTCTTTTGCAACAGCATTGTCTTTCATAAATACAAACTGTGCTTTTCCGTATGGTGCCTCGTATCCTTTGATCGGATATGCAAAATCATAATTTACATCTTCAGACTTGGTGTCAATATATTTTGAGAAGTTAGGAAGCTTGTCTGTAAATGGTCCGTACAGCATGTTTTTCTCTTTTGCTGATTTGAAGTTCTCTCCATTGATCCATATCATGTCGATGTCGCCATCTTTTTTGTTTCCTTCCATTTCTCCGGATAACTGGCTTAAAATCTGGTCGATGTCCATCGGAACACGTTCCATTTTAATGTCGTATTTTTCTTTCATGTCCGGTGCGAATACATCATCCAGCCATTTATTCAGGACTTCATCTCCGCCCCATCCATAAAATGTTACGGTTGAGCCTTTGGCTTCCTTTTTCATGTCATCAAATGACATCTCTTCCACTTTCGAATTTTTCTTGTCCGAAGAGTCTTTGCTGCTGTTGCTGCTGCATGCTGCAAGTGAAAGTGTCATCGTAGTTGCAAGCAACACTGATAAAAGTTTCTTTTTCATTGTGTCTCTCCCTTTGTATCATATATTTATGTAAATTTTATTTACATACAAAATGTATCTTTCAGAAACTGATGCATCTTCTCCAGAAAATCTGTGTCCAGATATGCGTTCAATTTCTCAAACGTAGACTGGTTAAATAACATTTTCCCAGGCTCTCTGTACTGTACCCATGCCATGGCACACCATGTAATTCCACGCAGGCAAGTGATTCCTGTAAACTGCATGGCACGTTTCTTCAGTCCTGTGACATCGAATCTTCCGGCAACCGCCCTAATATATGTATCGAGGAAATCTAACATCTCCTCTCTTTCTAACAGCACATCCGTCTTCCAGAATGTCGTTGTCGGTGCCAGAAAATGTCCGAGGTCCTGCGCCGGATCGGCATATAACGGTTTTTCCCAGTCTACGAGATAAGTATATCCCTTCTCATCTACAAGAAAATTCGTATTGTTCAATTCTGTATTGACGCAGCACTGGTAAACCGGCTCATTCGGAATGCTTCTTACAATCTCCCAGCCCGTATCCAGCATCTCACGAATCTTTTCTTTCTTCTCTTCTTCACCAAGCGATGATTCCATATATGTCTTCACCATTTCCTCACACTCATCCAGAATCGCTTCCAGCGGATTCTCCGGTGTGATCAGTGTGTGCATACCTTCTTCCGGCATCTTCACACTGTGAATATCTGCAAGACATTCTGCTGCACCGCCCAGCCCTTTGTGATAATCCAAAGTTGTTCCAGGCAAAAATTCCATGACCATAATACCATGGTCCAAATACTCCAGACTGCCATCAACATAAAGTGGCTTCGGTGTTCTTCCTGAAGATTCCAGAAGTTTCAATGCGTGAAATTCATATTCAATCTGATGTCTTAAATGCATCTGGCTTCCGCAGTTCACGCGAAGCACCAGTTTCTTACCGGTCACCGGATGTGTAAATACATAATTACGGTTGTATTCACCCTGCGCCAGCATCTCATATCTCTCTGTCACTTTCTCCGGGAGCCCCAATGTCTCCCGGTAAAAGGGAAGACGGACATATTCTTTTAATCCTTTAATGCTATCCATATTTGTCTCCTAAATTACAATACATCTATCGCACATCCTTATAGAGGCTTGCGATCTTCTCGATTGGAACACCATCCCGGTACATCTTGCGTAACCGGTTCATCAGCCACATGAGCTTTAATTTGGGAATGGTTCCATTCGGGAAACGTCTGTCCGATGTGTAAATACGGTGTCTTGCCATTCCTAAGCGGATACCTTTTTCTTTTAAAGTCAATGAGAACTGATAATCTTCCAGTATCGGCAGTTCTGCAAACATTCCTACTTCAAAGAACAGCTCTCTTGTCACGAATATACCCTGATCTCCGAACATGACTTTCCGGTCTTTAATCCGGTGATTGGAAATCACGCGGCATGTCCACATGAAAAAATTCTTTGAATGAAATGCGATTCCAAAACATCCAGCCTGATGGTCTTTCATTACATACCGGATCTCCGGTACAAGTGTAACCGGAATTTCACTGTCACAGTGCAGAAAACATAAAATATCTCCGTGGCTGTTCTTTGCACCAACATTCATCTGTGCTGCTTTTCCTTTATCCGAATGATATACCGGAAATGTATCTCCCAGCAATTCCAATGTCCGGTCTGTACTTCCACCATCTACAAATATGACTTCACATTTATCTTTCAGACCTTCCATCTGCCGTTTCATAGCAAGGATCGTTGTCTCTTCATTGTAAATCGGTATAATAATTGATATCTTCGTTGTACGCATCAGGTATTTTCCAGTCTGCGTCTTCTGTAATTTCGAATTCTTCCGCATCTTCTGCCGGAAAGCTATAACATCTTCTTTTCTGTCAATGTCACTTAATTCCCGGATAAATCCGACCTGTAATCCGGCTTCCTTCAGTCCTGCCAGTGTATTTTCCATCACACTGGCATGTCCATAACTCTGCTTTTCAAATACTTCTTTGTGCGGCTCATTCATTCCAACCAGATAGTACCCGCCGTCTTCCGTCGGTCCGAATACAATATCTTTCGTCTCCAATACACGGAATGCATTTTCCATATCTGTGCTATGAAGTTCCGGGATGTCTGTACCAAATAAAATGCAGGAATCATATCTCATCTTCAGGACATCTTCAATCGCAACATACATCCGCACACCAAGGTCTTCGCCTCTCTGCGGAAAATATTTTGCTTCTTTTCCAAAAATCTTACGGATCTTCTTCTCCTTATCTTCCGGCGTGTAACAGACAAAAATATCTGCTGCCACCTGCTCACATTCTCTCTCAATATCCTTAAGCAGGCAAATATGTATCTGCTCACACTGTTTCGGTGTAAAATACGGCATCAGCCGCGTCTTAGTCTTTCCCGGAACAGGCACTCTTGTAAAGACGATCACCGCCCGTTTATTCTTCATGTTCACTCTCACTCTCTTCCGGCTGTACATAACGTTTTTTGAGGAATGCGCCCATCACAAGCACAAGCACTGCGAGTACGACTGCAATTCCGATATATAAAATTCGATTCTCTTTATCTGCCAGTCCGGCTGTTCCTACTGTATACATTGCCGTTCCCGGCAACATAAAAAGGAGGGAACATACGGTGTAGGTCATAAATTTGATATCTGTCACACCATATGCAAAGTTCTGTAAATTATATGGGAACAGAGGCACCAGTCTTGTGATCATTAAGATAAAGATCTCGTTATTTCCAAATTCATCAAATAACCATTTTTTCAAATATTTGTTCTTCATAGCTGCCGGTTTGATACTGTCTTTCAGGAAAAATCTTCCTGCAATAAATGCAAGCATCGCACCGATCGTTGTTGCTACGGAACATGCGATTGTTCCGAGCACCGGTCCGAAGAGAAGTCCGGCTGCAATGGCAAATGTGATTCCCGGCAATGCCAGTACTACACAACCGACAATTGTAAGCCCTACATAGATTGCCAGTGCCACCGGCAGGTTATTGTCTACCATATCGTCTAACATCTTCAGGTTGTTGATATTACCAATATATTTCGACCATCCGAATATATGGTTCAGCACCAGAATTGTTATGATGATTACGACAAAAATAATTAATTTTATATGGTTTTCTTTTTTCTTCTCTTCGTTCATACCGCTACTCTTCCATACCTTTTAACTTTATAACTAGTGTTGGGGCAGAGCCCCTGCTTATTATTGAATGTAATTGTGTTTCCTTGACTACCAGATCATTTTCACTATTTGATCTTTACTGTTACTGTTTTCTTCTTATTACTTCCGTCAGTTGCTGTTACTGTAATCTTCACTTTTTTGCCTTTTCCGGCTTTCTTGGCAGTTACTTTACCGGAAGATGAAACAGTTGCATATTTTGTATTACTGCTTGTCCATCTGACTGTTTTGTTTGCACCTTTGCTTGCAGTTACTTTTACTTTTAATTTTAAAGTCTTTCCTGCTTTTACAGATTTGGCTCCGGAAATGCTAATCTTTTTCACAATTCCTTTCATAGAAGTGATCGTATAACCGGCTTTCACTTTGCTTCCGTCTTTTGCAGTTGCTGTAATGGTAACTTTCTTACCACCTGAATTTTTCTTTAATGTCACATTGCCATATTTATCTACAGTTGCAACTTTTGTATTGCTGCTCTTCCATGTGACTGCTTTGTTTGTCGCATTGGATGGTGAAACCGCTGCGGTAAGCTTCACTTTCTTTCCTGCTGCGACTTTTTTATAAGAACCTGTAACTTTAACTTTTTTCACTTTTACAGTTGCAGGTTTTAATCTGCGATATGTGTATGTGTAATTGCGGCCGGCATCCCCGATCAGATCTTTATCCCATTTTACTGCCGGGCTGATGACCGGTTCTCCCGCTTTGTTTTTCACTACTTCATATCCCGGGATACTCTTCGGCGCAATGTCAAACTGTTGTACCATTGAGATTGCATAAGCCTCATATTTATCCGGTTTTGCAAGGGCTTTTCCTGTGCCCTCTTCTTTGTAATTTACAGTGACTGTTCGAATGTCTTCTTTATCTGTAAATGCGTATTCTGTCTCTTCTCTGATTCCAGTATTATCTACTCTTAATACTACGGACGGACTTTCCAGGAAATGTTTTCCATCCAGTGCTACCTGAATTGTAAATTTCTTAGGTTCGTCTGTTCTTGTGCCGGCGAATCTTGCCGGAAGGACTTCGATCAGCTGACTGTTTCCATCACCAACTGCTCCGTTCTTATTCATTCCTGCGATTGCAACGAATCGTAAGGTGCCATCTCATTCCGGAATGTCGTACACCGGGAAGATAATTCCATTCTCATCAATGGCACGAACTTTTACTATTTTGGAATCAAGATTTGTTCCATACAGACGAAGAACGGTTTTTAATTCTCCGACCTGTGGGGATACTTTTACTGTAATATCTTTATTGAAATCACCCGTGTTGTCTTTGTTATTACCGGTGATCGTCATTGTTGCCAATGTCTGCTTGGCCGGGTCTGTTCCTTTTGCCAATACAGAAATGATCGCCTTCTTCGCCGGGTTTCCATTGCTTCCTTCGTATACTAACATGCCCTTATACTTTACATTAATCGCATAGGCCATTGTATTGTCTGTCGTATTCTCCGGTACAGTTACTGTCATCTGCAGACCATTCTCTGTCTTTACAACATCAAGCGTTGTTCCGACTGCCGCATCTGTTTCTCCTGCTCCGGTTAAATACGCTTCTACATCCTTTTCAATATCAATCTCATCTACACGTACACCTTTGAGTGTGGCAGTTACTGTTCCACCCTGATAGTCAAGAACCTCTTTACTAAGATCAATCTGGCTGATCGTTGGTTTTGTAGTGATTGACCATGATACTTCTTTGTTATATTTGTTGTCGTCATTTTTTAATGCACCGGCTCCGACATAAAGACCGGAATCCACTCCAAGTTCGTTTTTCGTAAAATCATCTTTGAAGCGAACGATAAGCTGATTTCCTTCGATAATCACTTCATCTTCATCTGAAACCGTACGGATTTTCTCGAATGTACCGTGCATTTTTGCAATATAGATTTTGCTCTTAACTCTCTCCATATCCGCATATCCAAACTGGATATCTTCCTTGAAGGTTGCTGTGATCGCATTGGAACCTGTCTGTGCGATCTGCTCTACTGGAAATTCCACCATATCTCTTGTCTTCTTTTCCAGTAAGACTGTTGTCTCAGCCTGTTCCTCAATTGTTTCCCCGTTTTTGACACCTGCTTTGATTTTTAAGTCAATATCATTCCTCATCGGGTTCTCCGGAACTTCGATGATTGCAGTGTCTTTTTTCACTTCTTTGACTGTAGGCTGTATCTTGTTCGATACAGACATTCCTCCCTCTTTCAAAGTCGCATCAAATTCTACTCCCCAGTTTTCGGATGTGAGACCTGTTCCGGTTGCTTTAACCGTAATCGTCCCTCCGTCCTCCGGAAGCGTGTCTGGCGTAGCTTTAACAGCTGTTACTACTGCCTCTTCCTGCGCTGCTTCGTCCTGTGCATGAACAGTGAATCCCTGTTCTGTTCCAGCCAGCATACAGCAGACGAGAGCAACAGAAAGTGCCTTCTTCCATCTGTTGTTTTTCATGTTTTTCCTCCTAAATGACCTGATAGTCTATTATGTAGCGTATCATATTTTCCGGCTTTTCACTAATTGATAAATTCAATAAATATGGCTTATTTATCATTTATATCAATAAATAAGCCATATTTTATATTTTTGTCGTTTTAATCAATAGATTTTCTATCTGTTTCCTTCTTCATCGATACTTTTCTTAGATTTCCCTTTAATTTTCTTCTTTAATCGCTTTATTTTCTCATTAAGAGCCAGTAGGAATGCCAGTCTCCTGCGCACCCTGCGAAGCGTATATTTTAACTGGTCTCTGTCATTCATCCGTTCCGTTGCTTTACATAGAAGAAAGTCTCCTGCCGACATCGACTTCATTCGCATGAGGTCCGCATACATCCATGGTTCTTCTACCATATCTTCTGTCACGTCCTCCAGATCAACCGCACGCATTCCCTCCTCTTTCAGAAAATCATACAATTCTTGATAAGCGGCAAAAGAAGTCTGTATATTCAAAGACCGAAACAATCCTCTTATCATCTTATTACGAAAACTTTTCTCTACCAACGCAAAATCATCTTGCTTTTTCAACTGTTCCCATGTATAACGATACGATTCAAATGGGCATTTCCATGTCTCTGATGCCTGTGACGTTAAACTTCCTGGATTGTTCATTCTATAATAAGCAAGCTCTTTACTGACCGTTGTAATCCGCTCTGCCTGATACATTGCCTGCATGACAAATGCAGTATCATTTCCCTGCCGGATATCCTGGAATGTAATCTCATTTTCCACAATGAACGCTCTGCGAAGCATTTTATTCCACAGCATGTTCGATGCAAAGCCAAAGATATCCCCCGGTATGTCATATTTATTAAATGGATCTTTCTCCGGCAATTTATCTTTTTGCAGATATCCGCCTGTTTCATATAATTTGCCGTCCCCGCGAAATTCACACACTTCACAGACACAGATGTCTGCCTGCACCTGCTCGGATTTGTGATACAGTTCCTCCAGTGCTTTTGGATGAAATCGGTCATCTGCATCCCAGAACACAACATATTTCCCCACTGCACATTCCAAACCTTTGTTTCTTGCAACTCCGGCATTGTGCTTTTCCTGCTCGATCAGATGGATTCTCGGATCTTTCTCCATGCGCTCACGTATAATCTTAATGGAGTCATCTTCTGATCCGTCACTGACGCACAGAATCTCAATCTCCCGGAATGTCTGCGCTTCTACAGAATCCATCATCTCTTCCAGGTGACTCTGCGCATTATGAAAAGGAATGATCACTGATACCTTCGGCACATGCTCTCCCGACTCTTCTCTGACATTATTCACTTGTATCATTTTTTTATCTTCGTTCTTATCTTTGCTCCTGTTCATAAACTCTCCAGCTTTTCTTTCGAATATTCTGATACTTGCGGTATTCTCCCTTCTGGTAAAAATAAAACGCTTTTTTTCCGTCTATTCCCAGTTCGTGAAACCAGGTTTTCTTTAATATCTGATACAGTTCTTTCTTCTTTGGGCCATTCAGCGTCTCCAGATTCCAGAGCGAAAAATGCAATGCATAATTGATATAGTCCTGCTCCAGTTCATGATAGAGTCCTCTTTTTTTCAACTCCTCTCGAAGTTCCAGAAGTGCTTCATAAAAGCAGGTCCATGACTGTTCTCTTGTGTTAGACAGCGAATTCTGATTGTCTCTGCGCTGATGGATGAGTACTTCATCCAGAATCTCTATATTCTTTGCGGTCACAATAGCAAGAAAGGTAAATAGCAGATCGTTTGATGTGCGCTGTTCCTGGAAATAAAGCCTCTGTTCCTCTACAAAGCTTCGAAGAAAAAGCTTGTCCCATGTCCATCCGACAAATACTTTGAATACATTATCGGTAAACTGTCGGTAATTCATCGGGCGGTATGGAGGAAGTGCATGCCGCCTGATCGTCCATGCCACACTTTTGTACTCGCCGGTTGTTTCGTAGTATTGATCTGATCCAAACACCAGAAGCTCTGCCCGACTTTCTTTTGCTTTTTTATATGCTTTTTCCAGCATATCCGGTTCAAAGAAATCATCTCCATCCAGAATGGATAAATATTCTCCTCTTGCAATGCGAAGTCCTGCATTTCTCGCCGCTCCGGCACCGCCGTTCTTCTGACTGATTATTTGGATACGGCTGTCTTTTTCCGCATATTTTTCAAGAATCTGCTGTGTCCGGTCTTTCGATCCGTCATTTACACATATGATCTCAATCTCTTTTAACGTCTGTCCGATGATACTGTCCAGACATTGTGCAAGATATGTTTCTCCATTATAAACCGGAATGATCACCGATACTTTGCACATTTTATCTGCCTCCACGAAGTTTCTTCTTTAAAAGACTCGGTGCTCCAAGGAGAAGTTTTCCAACACGAAATGTTTTGGAACTCCTGATCTTTTTAATCTCTTGGCGAAGTTCCTGATTTTCTTCTTCCAGCTTCGTAATCTGTTCGAACACCTGCTGATTGATGGTTCTTGGATACACGCACATTTTATAATAATGTTCCGGATCTTGCACTATCCGTTCAATGTTATTCCATGTTTTCTTTGTAAATGTATCCGGATTAACATCTCCTAATGCAATTCCTCTTTTTAATTCCTCACTGAATCGCATCAGATACTCATAGCGGTATTCTTCTGCGATCCGCCAAAGTGTACCGAGGTAATTGTGATATTTTTTAAACCAGTATACATGACGAAAACGATTCCACAACGCTTCATCCTGCATTAAAATATCCTTAATATAGTCATATTCCTGATTAATACAATATACTTTTTCACGGTTATTCACGGATGAATTCGGATTATCTCTGCGATTCATATAATAAGGTGTATCTAAAATCATTGCACGTTTCGCATAGATAAACGTCTGAAACCAGAAGCCATTATCCTGAAAAGATGCTCCTGGTGTCTCATGATGTCTTATTTTATACTGTTCAAGAAAATCTCTTCTGTAAATACCACTCCATGTATTCATAATAAAGCGGATTGCATCCGGTGTTTCACTCGGATTAAACACATGATTATAATCTTCCGGATTCAAACTCAGATGATTATAATATAATTCTTTATTTCCATTCTCTGCGGTTACAAAACGGTAAAAATCAGCTTTCACAAAATCCAGATTCTGTTCTTTTGCTTTTCTATACAAATCTTCATACATATTTAACGGAACATAATCATCCGGCTCGACAATACCGATATATTCACCGGATGCCGCATCCAATCCCTGATTCATCGCTTTCCCATAGCCACCATTTTTCTGTGAAATAATGCGGATCCTGTCATCTTTTTTCGCATACTGCTCTAGAATCTGCAGCGAATGATCCGTTGATCCATCATTAACGCAGAGAATCTCAATCTCTTTCAGTGTCTGATGAATCACGCTCTCCATACATTCTTCCAGATATTCTTCTACATTATAAACCGGTATGATCACCGATACTTTCTTCATATTTCAAGTTCCTCGTTTCTTATTGTTCCTTCGCTTTTTTGAAAAGTTTGCGTATCATACGGATGGGAAATCCAATCACTCTAGCTACACGGTAAGTAGTCGAATATTGGATGCCCGACAGCTTTTTCTGTGTCTTTGTAAGCTCTTTTCTGGTTTCCGAAAGTTCTTTTTTCAGCTTCTTAATCTCCACTCCACGGTCAAATTTCTCTCCATATGTGATCTGAAGTTTACGGTTGATCTCGGATTTTTCCTTATATGTCCGGAACAGTTTTTCCGTGATCCGTGTATGCTCTCTCACCAGCGTCTGGAACTGGATCTTATCCAGCCCCCACAATCCTTCATATGCGTACTTCTGTGCCTCCGGCATCTCGGAATATTGTTTTGCCGCACGCCATAATACAGTATGCATTGTATCATAAAGGACATCTGCCATCTCTTCCGGCATGGAATGGATTTCCAGAAAATGTTCCATCGCCACATAGCTCTTCATCAGTCCGTAAATATGTTCAAAACTGGTCTTTGCCGTCATAATAGAACCCGATCGCACTCTGCGGTGGAAGAATTCCTTCTTCCAATATCCACATCTCTCTGCCATCAGCATTGTCATAAATGTAAAATCAATATCCTCATGCAAAATACCCGACTGAAAAGCAAAATGATGTTCCTCAAGATACCGGCGTTTAAAAAACTGCATGCCTACATTTGTGCGGTACTCTTTTGTCTTCTGCATCCTTTGAAACATTTCTTTCCCATCACAACAGGCAGGATAGTTGCCCTTTCTCTGGTAATATTCGTCAAATTCGTTGTGCACATCCTCCATGTCTTTCTCTTCAAAGAATGCACAGCCATCGTAGTATAAAACTTCCAAATCATGTTCCTGACATCTTCCGGCAAGCTGTTCCAGTGCCTCCCGTTCCAGCCAGTCATCACTGTCCATAAAATAAATATAATCTCCGGATGCTGCTTTCATTCCTCTGTTTCTTGTCACAGACAATCCGCAGTTTTCCTGTGTATATACAGAAATTCTCTCATCTTCTTCTGCATAATGCTTCAAAATTCCCAGTGTATAATCCGTGGAACCATCATCAATACAGATAATCTCCAACTCTTTTAAAGTCTGTCCTGTAATGCTGTCCAGACACTCTTCCAGATATTTTTCCACATTATAAGCGGCAATCACAACAGTAACTACCGGATGCCCGGTTGACTTTCCTTCCTTTATGCAACGTATATCTCCATAATTCTGTCTGCGTTCCCGTTCTTTTCTCACCTCTCTGGCATATGGAAGTCCACGCAGATAATTGATATTTTCAGGCATATCGTATTCTTCATCCGCATGCTCCAACAAATGCATATCCAGAAATCTGTCCGAACATAATTTATCGATCACTTTCTGGCGCACCTGTTCCGAATGAAGTGTCCGGAGATTATAAACACAGCCGGATGCCACCATATTGCAGAATCCTATCTCCAGTTCTTCATAAATACCTCTTCTTGTCAGCTCTTTATAAACCGATTCATACGCTTCAAGAAAACAAAGCGGGTTCTGATCCTTTCTGTTTTGCAGGCTTCCACCATAATTGACTCTGTAATATACCAGATCTTCTCTCACAGCCGCCACACGCTCCGCTGCTCCAAGTGCCGTCAATGTAAAATAGACATCATTGCTGTTTGGGAGATTCTGAAACTTTAGTTTCTGCTCCTGAATATATTCTCGCCGGAAAGACTTGTTCCACGGAGCAGGTGTTGTCAGTGTAAACAGTTCCCCTTCCATGGTCTTTCTCGAAAACACTTCCTGTACCGGCAATAATTTTCTCCAGAGATAACGCGGTACGTGCTCTGATCTCCCTGTCAGATCATCATACTTCCTTGCTCCAAAAAGAATCACGTCCGCATTTGTTTTATTACCTTTTTTGGCAATCTCTTCCACAAGTGTATCTGCGAAAAAATCATCTGCATCCAGAAACAACAGATATTCGCCTTGCGCACTCTCCATTCCCAGATTCCGTGCTGCTCCGGCGCCTTGATGATTTTGCCTTAGTATCTGCACACGCGGATCCTTTTCTGTATACTCTTTCAAAATGGAAGCCGAGGCATCCGTCGATCCATCATCCACACATATGATTTCTATATTCGGATTCGTCTGTTTAAGAAGCGAATCCAGCGCTTCTCTTAAATAAGGTTCTGTGTTATATACCGGCATAATCACCGATACGTCTGTTTTTCCTACTTTTTTCATCCTCTTATCAATTTTCTCCACATTCTGACCGGGAAACCTATGCATCTTGCAAGGCGGTATGTTTTACATCCTTTGATTCCGTCAATCTTCTTCTTCAGCTCTCTGTTGATCTGTTTTAATTCTTTAATTTCCACACCACGGTCGAATTTCTCACTATAAGTCTGTTGCAATTTCCTGTTAATCTCCGATTTTTCATCATAAGTCCGCTGTAACTTTTCCTGAAGCTCCGTTCTTTCACGCACCAATCTGTCTTTCCATTCTTCCAGAAATTGATTCCGTTCTTTTAATTTGTCATTTTCTTTTATTTTTTTAGCCGTTTCATCAAGAAGATGCTGTTCCTGCTCTTTCCAGGTTCTCTCTCTTCTTTGTCTTTCAGCAACCTTTATTCTTTCTTTCAGTCCCGGAAAGCAAGATTCAAATTGAATCCGCTTCTTATCTTCCAAAAGCTCTTCAGACCTCTGCGCCATCCACGGGAGCTGCATATACGCTTCCTTTATTGTTGTATATTTATCATGCCATGTCTCATAATCCAGTGTATCCGCTTCGCTTTGTAATTGCTCAAACTTCTTATAAAACATATCAAATATCCCTTGATTTTCTCCCTGCAATTCTTCTCTTAATGTCAGCAGCTGCTCTACACGGCTTTCAAAGGAATATTCTTCTTGCAACACCTGCCACATCTGTTCTACCCGTTCCCGGATTGCAGGATAATCAACCTGTATTTTTTCTGCCTGTTCTACAAATTGTTCTTCATTAGTATAAAACAGTACCGAATCTCCAAATAATTTTTCTATAATATCTACATAATCGGAAAGAACCGGAACTCCACATGCCATTGCTTCCAGTATCCTAGTGTTCATGAAGCCATGTTCCGTCATGTCTTCATAATGATCGTTCAATGTAATCTTCGTCTCCCAGTACAATTCCGGCAGCATATAATTAGGAATGTTCTCTGCCATGACTGCATCGGCGTGCTCCGGCAGTAACTTATCCCATCCTTTTCCCCATATCTTAAGCGGGATATGATGCTCCAGCGCCCAAACAACACTTTTTCTTTTAATTCCTCTGGAATTACCTACAAACACCCAGTCATATTTTTTTTCTTTCTCCACTCTTGCCGGGTGAAAGATCTCCATATCTGCACAGATTAACAACTGACGTACCGGAACCTGCACTTTCCTACAGATCTCTTCCAGATACTCTTCTTTTGCGGAACCAATGCAGACCAGGTCATAGGCATTATACTCTTCCACCGTAACTCTGTCCGGATGGCTTAAATTCCACATAATGTAAATGGTATCCGGATCCCTTCTGTCCGGATAATATGCTTCCGGTCCCCGCAATGCAACTACAACATCCGCAGCACCTTCGTTTTCCCATTCATCTCTGGATTCTATAACTGTATATACGCCTGCTCTGTTCAGATATTTTTTTAATGTACAGGCAAAAAAATAGTCAGACCAGTTCTTCTTCGATGTATTATTCGGGAATCCGGCTTTGATGACCCATATTTCTTTTCCGTTTGCCAGTTTTCTTCTATCTTCCATATCTGATTTACCGCTTTCTCCTCTGGATTCTTATTTTAGACACAGTATCTCCATTTTCTATATCTTATTAATTATAGAGAACATTTTCCGGACCGTCTAATTGATTTTTTCTATTATAGGCATTATCTATATGTTGTATTCTTCACATAACTGTTCACAATACTCTTCATCTTCCGTTACTCGCTTTGCGTCATCATACTGTTTCTTTTCTAATAGTAATTTTATCAATTCTACTTGTCTTCGTCCTTCCTCTCTTCCCTCTTCTCTTCCCTCTTCTCTTCCTTTCTCCCTAATCAGTCTTTCGCGTTCCTCTGCTTTCATAAAACTCGCCTCCATCTCATCGCTGGCTTTTATTTGTTGAATTTTATGATGCAAGTCCTTCAGCCGATGGTCACTGTTTTCACGCAATCCTGTATCATTGCTTTCTGTAATATAATGCAAAAAATCCACTAGCTCCGGCTCTACTTCTTCGGCATTTGTTCCGTTCGTGTTAAGGAATATTTTTCTGCAACAAAGTCCATACGGATTCCTCGTTTTCCCGGCAGATTATGTATTACTTTCTGTCCTTCTTTCCAGCGCAGGCTTTTTAATCTTTTTCCTGTTGCAAACTCAATAATTGTCTTACATGTTTCCAAATCTTCTGTTGCAACATCAAACAGGAAATCGTCCATCAAGTTAAGATCTTTCAATGTACGACCTTTCTTCCCACCCTGATTCTTCTGAAGCATTGCATCATTTTCCATATTTATTTTTTCGTTTTTAATCATATGTTTCCTCCTTAAGTATAACGGATTAGTGAAAAATCGTCTACATCTACACAGTCCGCCCTTTTCTATTAATATGCTAGAAAGTAAATTTAGTTTGGATTCTCCTGTTCGACTCGAACCTTTTGAATATGTTTTGATATTCTTTTGATAATGGTTTTTTTGATTTTTTTGAAATTAAGTACTCTTAGATTTTTATGAATCAACATATGTTGTAGATGTATTTTATCACAGCGGTGCGAAAAAAGCCACAGAAAAATCCGGTGCTTCTCCATAACGCACCGGACTTTTCTGTTTATAATTGAGTAAGGGATCTATTCCATTCATCTATGAAGCGTTTTCAGCTCTTATTCATACAGCGGATATTTTGCGCAGATCTTATTAACTTCTTCACGGATCTCATCTGCTTTTGTATCAAAATCTGTAACTGTCATCTTGATCAGTTTTGCAATTGTCTTCATATCTTCTTCTTTCAGTCCACGAGTTGTAACTGCAGGTGTTCCGATACGAACTCCGCTTGTTACAAACGGACTTGCAGGATCGTTCGGTACTGCATTTTTATTAACAGTAATATATACTTCATCCAGACGATTCTGTAATTCTTTTCCTGTAATGTTCATATTCTGAAGATCAACTAAGATCAGATGGTTATCTGTTCCACCACTTACAAGGTTAAATCCTTCTGCTACCATAGCATCTGCAAGTGCTTTTGCATTCTTAACAACCTGCTGCTGATACTCTTTGAATTCTGGTTTCAGAGCCTCTCCGAAACATACAGCTTTTGCAGCGATGATGTGCTCAAGCGGTCCTCCCTGTGTTCCTGGGAAAATAGCTTTGTTAATTGCTTTTGCATGCTCTTCTTTGCAAAGGATCAGTCCACCTCTTGGTCCACGCAGTGTCTTATGTGTTGTTGTTGTTACAACATCTGCATACGGAACCGGGCTCTGGTGAAGTCCTGCTGCTACCAGTCCTGCAATGTGAGCCATATCAACCATCAGATATGCTCCAACTTCTTTTGCGATATCAGCGAAAATATCAAATTTGATCTCTCTTGGATAAGCAGATGCTCCTGCTACGATTAATTTGGGTTTGCATTCATGTGCAATCTTACGAATCTCGTCATAGTCCAGGAATCCTTCGTCATTTACGTTGTAAGGAACGAAATTATATAAAATACCTGATAAGTTTACCGGTGAACCATGTGTCAGATGTCCGCCATGTGCCAGGTTCAGTCCCATAACTGTATCACCCGGTTTGATGAGTGCCTGATAAACTGCTGTATTAGCATTTGCTCCGCAATGTGGCTGTACATTTGCGTGCTCTGCACCAAATAACTTCTTCGCACGTTCGATTGCAATATTCTCCAGAATATCTACGTCTTCGCATCCACCATAGTAACGTTTTCCCGGATATCCTTCTGCATATTTGTTTGTTGGAACAGTTCCCATTGCGAGCATAACCGCAGGGCTTACGATATTCTCTGAAGCAATCAGTTCGAGATTTCTTCTCTGTCTTCCAAGTTCCAGCTCCAGTGCTTTTCCAACTTCGTCATCGTACTCTTTGATATAATTTGTTACATCTTCAATTCTGTTCATCTTATTGTCCTCCTTCGATACGCCTGTTTCTCCCAATAAAAAACAGGCAAAAAACCTTTGCTTCATTTACTAAAGATCTTTTGTCTGCCTCTGTCCTTTTACCTGAAAGATTGCTGATCGTTTTTCCCCATATAACTACCAGTTTACTTCTTCGGTACAATTAAAAATATTGTTCTCCAGAGTGTCGTCCGAATCCATTCCTTTTACCTGAGAGTTTCTGCCTACCCCTTCGGCTCCGTTTCGGATAAAGTCTAGCCCCTGTTCTTTATCCATACGGTATCTCACGAATTCATCTGCCGACTTATCAACTGCTCTTAGTATACACAATGCTTTTGTTTTCGTCAATAATTACAAAATAAGTTATTTTTTTATCAATTTTTTGTGCATTTATTATATCTATCTATAGAGTCATCAATTTTTTAGATAATCTATCTGAAAACTTCTTTGATACTTTCATAATGCAGGAAAATGCCTTCTCCGGCAAGATCTTCAATTTCTTTCTTTGTCGCGAAACGGTATCCCGCTGTTTCTTCTTCCTGTAAATGTATATCACTCTCGTCAATATCCAGAACAAAGCGATAAACATCTACAAAGTAATTATCTCCTTCTCCCGGGTTCTCTCTGTGATATGTGAAACAATATCCACCTTCCGCATTCCTTACATCCAGCCCTGTCTCTTCCTTCACTTCACGTATAACAGCTTCTTCCGAAGTTTCTCCTGCCTGTGCTGCGCCTCCGGATACTTCCCACCATCCCGGTGCCCACGCTTTTGTCATTACACGTTTTGTGATAAGATACGTGTGATCTGATCTTGCAACTACTCCAAGTACTGTCAGATGATATTCATCATCTTTCAAGCACCAGTCATTTCTCTTCATCGTGCGACCGGTTGGATTTTTGTCTTTGTCATAAATATCCCAAAGTTCCATTCTTCTGCCTCCTTCTTCTGTCTTGATATTACTGTCTGCAGTTTCTCTACCTCATTGCCCCCTGTTTATTATACTATAACTGTGCCTGAATCTCCTCTAACATTTCCCGCACTGTTTTTCCATACACCGGATGGCGTTTGTATGGTGCAATTTCGGCCAATGGTTCCAGCACAAAGCTTCTTTTGTGCATTTCAACATGTGGAATACAGAGATCATCTTCTTCCAGTACGATGTCATCATACAGCAGAATATCCAGATCCAGTGTTCTCGGTCCCCAGTGTATAATCCGCTCCCTGCCCGCTTCTTTCTCGATCCGGTTTAATTCTTTTAACAATTCTTCCGGATATAATAGCGTCCGCATTTTCAGACATGCATTTAAAAAATCCGGCTGATCTGTCACTCCGTAAGGCTCTGTTACAAGATAAGAAGAAACTTTTTCAACTGTACAAGTAGGAATCTGTCCTATTTTTTCGACTGCTTCATTCAGATAAGTTTCACTGTCACCAATATTAGAGCCAAGTGCGATATATGTTGTATGCCATTCGCGCGAAATCTTCACACTGACTGTTTTCAGCGGAAGTCCTACCGGTGCCCATGGCTTCTTGATCTCCAGATCGATCTTGCAAAGTCCCGATATGCTCTTAAGCATCTCTTCCGCAAGGGTTTCTGCCACCCGTTCTAGCAACTGGTAGGTATGTTCTTTCATATATTTTGTGATAAATGCACTGACTTCACCGTAATGGATAGATGCCGTCAGATCATCTGTCTTCCCGGCTTTTCTTGTATCTGTATAAAGCACTGCAGAAATAAGAAATTTCTGTCCCAGTTTGTTTTCCTCCGGAAATACACCGTGATTGGCAAATACTTCCAGATCTGTAATTTTTATCTGGTCATAATCCTGACTTGTTTTTTTATTTATATATTTCATAATTATTATTCCTCACACCTGTCACTCTTTCTGCCAGTCTGCTTTCCTGTTTGCAAAACTTCATGAGTATTATTGTCCTAATCCGCTACCTGTTTTCCATATTTTACACTTCATGCTCACGCATAATTGCCTGCGTCATGCGGATTGCGCGAAGATTTTTCTGTACATCATGCACACGCACAAACGCACAACCCTTCTGTACACCATATACAGTTGTAACAAGCGTTCCTTCTTCTCTTTCTTCTACCGGAAGATCAAGAGTAAGTCCGATCACAGATTTGCGCGACGTACCGAGAAGCACCGGATAGCCGAGCTTGTTCAGGCATTCCATTTTATCAATGATTTCCAGATTCATCTCATAAGTTTTTCCAAATCCTACACCCGGATCAAGAATAATCTTATCCTCTGAAATACCTGCTTTTTTTGCAAGTGTCACACACTCCTCCATATCTGTCATGAAATCCGTCAGAAAATCTGTATATTCTGCTTTTTCCCGGTTATGCATCAGGCAGCATGCCACATCATACTTTGCAATCACTCCTGCCATCTTCGGGTCGTATTTTAATCCCCAGATGTCATTCACCAGATCAGCACCCGCCTGAAGTGCCGCTTCGGCAACTCTGCTCTTGTAAGTGTCGATGGAAACAGGAACAGCAAACTCCTGTTTCAGTCTTTCGATAACCGGTGTTACTCTTGCAATCTCTTCATCCTCCGTAATCTGTACATGCCCCGGTCTTGTCGATTCGCCCCCTACATCAATGATCGCAGCACCTTCGTCTATCATCTGTTTTGCATGTGCAAGTGCTCTATCCATACCGTTATATTTTCCTCCATCCGAAAATGAATCCGGCGTTACGTTTAAAATTCCCATTACATACGTTTCATTTTTAATATCAAACTCTTTTTTCCCGATGATCATATCTGTATCTCCCTGTTTTTCTTTTCTTCACTCCAGTTACATTCTTTTTTCGCTGGGCAGGCAAAGCAATTTCTGGAACATTTATCACTTTCGTATAAAAGTCTTTCCAACTTTGTCATATCTTTTCGTTCCCTGCGATGCCCACGGATGGCTGTCAAAATTTCTTTTTTTTCTTCTTCCGTATAGGCGACTGCCTCTGGCAGTGAATCCAGAATCTTCTCTGCAATCTGCGCTCCGGCAATCTCGTGCGGAATTTTTTCTTTGTATTGCAATGCTTTTCCGATATCATGTAAAATCGCTGTCGTATACAGCAATTCCTTCGAATATCCAAGATTGTTTTCTAAGTTCCGAATATATGCAATTCTTGCTACATCTAACAAATGTTCCATCTGATGACAGCAGAAGATCCTGTCTCTTTCTTCTTCTCTCAGTTCTTTGTAATACTGCTGATATAACGGATGTCTGAGTACTGTATTTAGTCGTTCCATCTTCTGTTCTTTCTCTGCATGTTCCATTGACTTCATCTTCACCATTTCATCTATTTTCCAAGCATCCGGAAGAACCGCTCTTCCAGAGTCGGATCGGTTTCAAATACACCTCTTCTTGCAATTGTCACGGTCTGACTTCCCGGCTTTTTAATGCCGCGCATTGTCATACACATATGCTCTGCTTCTACCATAACCATTGCGCCTTTCGGACACATATACTGCATCAGCGCATCGGCAATCTGTCCGGTCAGTTGTTCCTGTAACTGCAGCCTTCTTGCAAACACTTCTACTGTTCGTGCCAGTTTGCTAAGTCCTACAACTTTTCCGTCCGGAATATAAGCGATATGTGCTTTCCCATAAAACGGAAGCAGATGATGTTCACAGGTTGAATAAAATGTGATGTCTTTTTCGATAACCATTTCGCTGCTGTCTACGGTAAATGTTTTTGCCAGATGGACTCCTGCATCTTCGTCCATTCCGCCATAAATTTCCTCGTACATTCTGGCAATTCTGTCCGGTGTATCTTTAAGACCTTCCCTTGTTACATCCTCTCCCATACCTTCCAGTAATAAACGGACTGCCTGTTCTATTTTCTCATGATCGATCATGTCTCTCTCCCTCTATAGTTCTACTATCTGTTTTATTCTATCAAAAATGTTATTTTCTGCAAATATATCACTTTCATGCCTTATCCCATGTTTCCACAATCTGAATCACATCTCCCAGATAAGATAGAGAACCGCAGGCAATCACAACGGATTTCTGATTCTCTTCTGTCTCTTTTTTTGCATTTCTATATGCAGTCTTCAATGCCTCTTCCAAATCACTATGTGCGTCTGCTTTTTCAAATGCAATTACGTTCTCACAATATTTCGCTGCGTCTTCCGCAAGCACTCCTGCCAATAATGTGCGTTCTTCATTCGGAAGATGAATCGCATATACACACTCTGCGTTCGGACACAACAATGCTGTGATCTTTTTATATTCTTTATCTTTAAAAACGCCCATGATCAGGTGGATCCTGTAATTCGGAAAATATCGTCTTATTGATATAGCGAGCTTTTTTGCTGCATCTTCATTGTGTGCGCCATCAACAATCAAAGGTGGATTCTCCCGCAGACTGGTAAATCTTCCCGGCCACTTTGTCTCTGCCACACCAATTTGCACAGCTTCTTCCGGTATTTTGTATCCTTCTTTTCGAAGCGCACAAACTATCTCCAGCGCTGTTGCCAGATTTTCTTTTTGATATTCACCTGTAAGTCCGCTATGAAGGTTTCCAAAATCCGGTGTTTCTACATCCATTCCTTTGTATGTTTCTTTTTGTATTATCAAAAGTTCCGGTTTTGCCTCCGTAAACGGGCAGCCTGTTCTTTCTGCCTTTTCTTCCAGTATCTTTTTCACTTCCGGCTTCTGTTTTGCAGACACAACTTTACATCCCGATTTAATAATTTCACATTTATCTGCTGCAATTTCTTCGATTGTATTTCCCAAAATCCCAATATGATCCATACTGATTGTTGCAAATGCCGCCAACACAGTTGTCTTTACAATATTCGTTGCATCCAGTCTTCCGCCGAGTCCGGATTCCAGCACAACCAGATCACAGCTTTTTTTCTTAAAATATAAAAAAGCCATTGCCGTCTCAACTTCAAACAGCGTCGGTATCGGTGCACCTGCTGTTTCTAATCCGGCAATCGCTTCTTTTATCTCTTCCGTCAACTCTGTAAGTTCGTTTTCGGAGATCCATTCTCCATCCACCTGAATCTTCTCACGATAGGAGAGCACTGTCGGTGAAACATATCGTCCTGTCCTGTATCCTGCTTTACTTAATATTGTTGAAGTATACGCAAGCACAGATCCTTTTCCGTTTGTTCCGGCAATATGAATGAACTTTAAATCCTCCTGTGGATTCCCCAGTTCCTCAAGCAGTCCCCGAATCGTATCCAAGCCAAGTACACTTCCGTATCTGGACATCGCATCCAGATATACCCTTGCTTCTTTATAAGTCACGTTTCTATTTCCTTTCTGAAATTGTTCTAACCTCTTCATAATAGCACTAACCTTTCATTCTCTCAAGAAAAATCGCTGCCCTATAGTATCATTTTTATTAATAAGCACTTTCTCTTTTATCTATAATTCATATATTTTATCCCGTTCCTGTCAGGAATAATCTTAAAAGTTAAGAGGTACAGCAACCATTTTTCATTGTTGCTGTACCTCTTAATATCTCTATGTTATATGTCTGCCTTAACCCCAGTTCATTCCTTTTCCTGCTTCCAGAGCCTTGTCATAAATAACTTTTGCTGCCACCAGATCCTGTGCCGCTACGCCAACTGTTTCATAAACAATGATTTCATCATCATTTTCTCTTCCTTTTATTGTACCGTTTATTACATCACCAAGGCTTCCAAGTATATCCTTTTCTGAAATGATACCGTCCTTTATCGGAATCAATAAATCTCCGGTCTCAGAAAGTGCCGCCTCTTTGGAATCGCAGATGATTTTAGACGCTCTTGGAAGGATCGCCGGATCCATTTCATGCTTATGTGGCTCATAAGTGCCGACACAACTGATCGTTGCTCCGGCTTTGACTTTTGTCCCATCAAATACCGGCTTTGCCGATGGAGTAACGGTAATGATCAGATCTGCATCTTCTATACACGCATCTGAATTTTCTGCTGCTATAATCTTTGCCCCGTAATCGGCTAACTCTTTCTGCATCTGTTCGGCAAATGCCTGGCATCTTTCTGCATTGAGATCATAAATTTTTACTTCATCCAGCTTTCTTGCTGCAAGCATCGCCTCTAGCTGTGTCGCTGCCTGGCCTCCGGTTCCGATCATTGCTCCTTTTTTGCACTCTTTTTTTGCAAGCAGATCAAATGCTGCACCGGAAGACGCACCCGTCCTGAGCTGTGTAACATAAGTTCCATCCAGCAATGCGATCACGTATCCGTCTTTTCCGTCAATCAACATCACCTGTGCCGGTGATGTCATTTTCCCATTATCCACATTGTGTGGGAAAATGTCGATTACCTTCATAGCTGCCGCATCTAATTCCGGCGCATATGCAGGCATAAACAAAAATGCTCCATCATATTTGCCGTCAATAACTGTACGTAGAGGCGTTTTTACTGTTCCGTCAACTGTCATTTTAAACGCAGTTTTGTCTGCCTCGATCATGTCTTTCATTGTAACTACACTTTTAATATCTTCTCTTGAAAGTAATAACATACTCTTCCTCCTTTTTCTCTATTCATGATGATATCCATAATCTGCATCCAGTGCCCATGGCTGCATAGCTCCACCCTCTTCGGCCGGTCTGCAGTTCTGTGCATAAATATTCAATACACCCTTCTGCTGTTTTAACGGTGGACGTATCCAGGATTTTTTTCTTTCGGCAAGTTCCTCGTCTGAAACAAGTAAATTTACCGTTCCTCCTGCAATATCCATTTCAATTTTGTCTCCGTTTTTAATCAACGCGATCACGCCTCCGTCATACGCCTCCGGAGAAACATGCCCGACAATTGCTCCATAATTGAATCCTGAAAACCTTGCATCTGTGATCAGTCCGACTTTCTTGTCCAGCCCAAGCCCGATCAACGCATCAATACTGAGCATCAGTTCCTTCATACCCGGTGCACCTTTACAGCCTTCATAGCGGATGACCAGAATGTCTCCCGGAACGATCTCACCATTCATAATTGCTTTATAAGCATCCTGGTCACATTCGTATACTTTTGCCGCGCCTTTGATGTATTTTACTTCTTCATATACAGCCGTTGGACGTACGATTGCTCCTGCCGGGGAAATATTTCCGCGTAAAATCTTAAGGCCCGGTTCTTTTGCAACCGGATCTTCCAGCGAGTGAATCACTTTATTTGGCTCGCCTTTCACTGTTTCCAGCAATTCTCCCCATGTATTTCCATAAATTGTAGGAGCTTCTGTATGTAATTTACTCTCCAGTTGTTTCATTACATTTTTCACGCCGCCGGCATAATGAAAATCAACAACCGTATATGGTCCGCTTGGAATAACCGCGTTAATACAATAAATTTCTTTCGCATATTTTTCAAAATCTGCCAATGTAATTTTAATTCCTAGTTCATATGCATATGCCAGAATATGAAGTACCGCATTCGTAGATCCGGCAACTGCCATATCAAACATGATTGCATTTTCCAATACTTCTTTTGTAATGAGATCCTTCGGCGTTCTTCCGGATTTTGCAAGCTGAACCATGTATTTTCCTGCTGTTCTTGCCGCACGGAGTCTCGCATTATCGGATGCCGGAATTGTTGAAGTACCCGGCATTACCAGATTCAGGACTTCTCCAAGCATCTGCATCGTGTTCGCAGTTCCCATAGAAGGACAGGCTCCAAAAGACGGACATACACACTCTTCCATGTCAAAGAGTTCCTCTTCCGATGCGCCGGAAAATCTTGCTGCGTCCAGATCTGCTTCTACAACCGTCTGTCCACAATGATTTCCTGCCTGCATCGAACCACCTGTCACAACCATCGCCGGAATATCTAGCCGGCATGCTGCCAGATAACATCCCGCAATAATCAGGTCACAGGATGCGACACAACAGATTGCATCAAAATTATGTACTCTCGATACAAACTCTATCGACATCGCAACAATGTCACGGCCGACCTGTTCATATTTCATCTCATCTGCGCCATTTGCCATATTTCCACATGTTGCCGGGATTCCAAATTCTACCGGGATTCCGCCCGCTGCCCAGATGCCTTCCTTAACAGCCTCTGTCACCTGTCTTAAATGTGCTGTTCCCGGCGAACCAGCCATATAAGAATTTGGCACGCCGATATGTGGCTTTTTGCGAATGTCCTCATCTGAATACCCTGCTGCCTTCATCATAACACGTCGATGTGCCGCCTGCGCTCCGTTCCAATAGCTCTCTCCCATCTTACAACCTCCTTGTTTTATAATTCCTGTAGATTGTTCTATGCCATGCACTTTTCTAATCTTGTCTACCATTTTCTTATTTCTTACATCATATGTCATTTTTTTAACATTGGATAGAACAGGAAATTGATAGTTATGTTCATTTTTTCTGAACGATACCAGACATCGAAAGATTTTAAGATTACATTCACATTATCTGATGGATATATGCACTTTTTCTTATATACACTGCCACTCATCTATTGCATAACTTTTCAAATTTTACTAAAATATAAGATGCCAGAGTCAAAAGCCTAAAACTACGAATTGTGGGAGTACGAAGTACGGAACAATTCGTATGGCATCTTTTGACCCTGACATCATACAGGTAAACAAGTGACAGCACCGGAGGCTGATATCCATGTCAAAAATCAATATAATTTTAGATGTATATGAAACACATAGTATTTCCAAAACGGCAGGCAGACTGAAATACACACAGTCGGCTGTCAGCCAGGCAATCCGTAATTATGAAAAAGAAATCGGAGTGACTTTATTCAAACGTTCTAAAACCGGTATGTCTCCACTTACCGGAACAGACAGCATTTTTGAAGAATTAAAGAAAATTCGGGCTTCCGAAAATCATATTGAACAGATTGCAGCACATATCAATGGATTAGAAAGCGGGTTGATCCGCATTGGTACTATCCAGAGTATTTCTTACCACTGGTTACCCGGAATTTTAAAAAAATTTACAGATGAATATCCGAATATCACGTTCAACCTCTATGTCGGCGGTTTTCAGGAATTGAGTGCAAAATTAAAAGAAGGAAAACTGGACTGTATTTTCACTTCAAAATATATTATGGGGAACCTTCCCTGTATAACGTTAGGTAAGGATGAATTAATGCTTGTTACATCAAAAGATCATCCACTTGCCAATAAATTTTCCGTTTCTCTTTCCGATGTAAACGGACAGGACTTTATTATGTCCGCGGATAATACCGACTATGAAACCGGAGAACTGTTCCGCATCCATCAGATTCAGCCAAATGTCCGTTTTCACATCAACGAAGATTATACCGTAGTCAAAATGGTGGAGCAGGGGTTTGGCATCGCCATTCTCCCAAAGCTTCTTCTGCTCCATATTCCTTTTGATGTATGTGTACGTCCATTTACAGAACATTGCAAACGAATTCTTGTTGTGGCACATTCTCCATCGGCAGAGCCGACTCCGGCTTTGAAGCAGTTCATGGAATTTGCCGCACTCTGGAGCCAGGAACACCAGCTTCTTATATAATACACTGCCGGCGGTGGTCTTCTCGTACTGTTATCCAGTCTTGATTTCATCTACTGTAATCAGTTATCCTGTACCAGTCCTGCGATTACACAGACCATCTTATCTAACTGTATCGGCTTGGAAATATGTGCATTCATTCCTGCTTCTTTATTCTTGCGGATATCTTCTGCAAATGCATTTGCTGTATTACTGTGAAATGCTCTTGCAAACCCTTTCAGTTCAATAACTGCTGATATGATTCCAACACATTTTCCATCTTTAAATATAGGATTCGACAGCATGATGATCTGCGTCTTGTCGTCTTTCAATGATGTTCTGCGCTCCGATACTGTGAAACCCTTTTTAACACGATCCCTGAATGAATACTTCGGCAGCAACTTAAAGGTTTCTCCATTTGTCCGCATGCCACTCTCATCCGGAAAACAGATCTCTTAGCAGACTGGACGCTGCCTCCAGATGCTCCTGTTCATTCTCCATCTCATTCGTGATCATCTGTCCTAACTTATCTCTTGATTCATCCAGAATGTCGAAACTCTGTCTGACCGATCCTGAACACTGGAGCTGTACCAGTATAATACAGTTCCTATAATTATCATCAAAATAATAGTCAGCTCAATATAAAAATACTTTTTATGACTTGTCCTTATCTTCATATGCGCCTTCTCCCTGTTCTCCAGCCGCAAAATAAACTGCCGGACTTACCATTGGCCATGCCTTTAAAAATGCTATGGCAGTCTGAATATTTATCTATAGTTAGAGTCAGTATACCCTGTCAGACGCCGGTTCGCAAGAAGACTTTATACTTTATCATTCACCTTTTCTTCCGCGCGCATTGCCTTTAAAACAGCATCTTTGATGCACTGCGCATAAGCTTCTGCCCCTTTCGGAAGCAAATGTGTATCGTCCTGGTCAAAATATTCCGGATGATCTGCACTTGCCGTATACCAGTCGATCAGATAGGTATGCTCGTGTTCTTTGACAAACTTGCGGATTTCTTCATTATTAGAACTCTCAAAATCTTCCTTCGGAGCATGGACAGTGGTCAGGAACAGTGGTTTGTCTCCGACTTTCTGTCTTATTCGTCCAAGTGTATCGTACATTGGACCATTTGTTCCAAGTGCAAAGATCACGCCATCGCCGTCCCATTTCTTCTGTGTCTGGTATTCGTCAAATACTTTCACTCCTGTCAGGGTAGAACGTCCGATCTTCGTATCGCTGATACTGTTTGGAAGTACTTTGTAAAAATAATCTGTTACATCTACAGTAATGGAATCACCGATCAGCAGCATCTGTACATTTTTCAGCAGTTCTTCATCCGTCATTGTACTCTTGCTGGTCTTTGCTGTCTTTTTTGCTTTCTGTTCTTTTAATTTCTGATTCGTCAGCTTTGTTACTTCAGTTGCTTTCTTTTCACGCTTTGCTACCGTATCCAGTGTTGTCTTCTTCGGAACAAATGCAATACATAAGCTTAATGCAAGTCCTGTGGCTAATACTGCTGCCATCGCCTTAAGACTTCTCCGTGCCACCTGGATCTGTCTGTGACGTTCTCTTCTGTTACGCGGTCTGCTGTTGATGATTCCGATATATTCTCCGATGATCCCATGACGGACCGGTGTCTCAATAAAACGATAGGAAAGTTCTGCAAACCCCACACTTAAGACTACTTCTAAAATCACAATCCACCATTCCGCTCTCTTTCCGCCGCTCATCAGCACAATAATCGGATAGTGCCACAGATAAATACTGTAAGAGCGGTCTCCGATCCATTTCAGTATGCTGGAGCCTAATATTATATTTAAAAGGCTTCTGCTTACTGTCACTGCATATACGACAAATGCCGCCAGGACAGATACAATTGCCTGACCTCCATAATATAAGAAACTGCTGTAGGAGCTGATGAGCATCATCATTCCGATCAGGATCAATACAGAAATACTTCCGATCACTGCCCATAGTTTTCCCCGCAGCTTTACCTTTATAATATGATATTCCTTCTGGATCGCAGCCAACGCTCCGATCAGAAGAGAAAATGCTCTTGTGTCTGTTCCATAATATACGCGGCTCGGATCTCCGTCCGGGCTGTAGAGTACGCCCATCAATACTACTGAGATCATCGCAAGCACTGCTGTGACTGCCGCAAATACTTTTCCTCTGTTTCTTGCCTTCGATAACAGAATCAAAAGGATTGGATAAATCAAATAAAACTGTGTCTCAATCGCCAATGACCAGCAGTGGGTAAATGGAGAAGGCGCTCCTGCATTTTCAAAATAGGATACTTTTCTGAAAATCTGCCACCAGTTGTTATACCCAAACACTGCGGATAACAAATCATTACAACCTTTCGTAAATACAACCCGGTTCACGACTGCGCTGACGAAGATCATCACAACTGCCATGGAGAGTACTGCCGGCAGCAGTCTTCGGATTCGCCGCAGCCAGAAGTTCTTCAGATCTACGCCGCCGCTTTCTTCTATCTCATTTACCAGAATTCCTGTGATCAAGTAGCCGGATATTACAAAAAATACGGTTACTCCCAATAACCCGCTCTTCGCAAATGGCATCTTCAGATGATATGCCAGAACCATGATTACAGCAAGTGCCCTTAATCCGTCAATTTCTTTGATATACTTTCTCTTTTTCTGTATTTTCTTTTCCATTTTCTTTTCCTCATTCGTATTCTGTCTTTCGTATGTTGTCGTTTTATCTATTGATTATAACATATGCTCCTTCCTCTGCGCTTTCTTAAATAGTTAATATTTCTTTAAGTTTTCTTATTATAATACTTCTATTTCTCCGAATGCTTTCAGAAACTGTTTCTTTCCATATCCCGGAAATTCCACTTCTATCGTCATATCATCTTCTGATGTGATGATGCCTTCACCGTACTTTGGATGTCTGCCTCTCCGTACAACCCGCTCTTCTGTATTTGTATGTCTTTCTTCTTGTTTTACAGACTCTGTTTCTATCTGTCTTTCTTTTTGTTTTACAGGCTCTGTTTCTGCCATATTTTCCTCCGCAGATTTTCTCCTTATCGTTTCTACTGCCTGCCGTCTTAAACTCTGTAAATTTGCTTTTCGCTCTTCGCTTCCCGGTTTTTCTTCCCAGTCAAGCAGATGCTCCGGCAGACGCTTCAGATATCTGCTCGGTGCTTCAAACACGCCGGGAATTGTCGGATTCGTGTAATAAGATAATTCCAGATTCTTTCTCGCACGGGTAAGCCCTACGAAAAACAGACGCATCTCCTCTTCTTCCTGCTCCATACCGGTGCACCGAAGGGGAATCAGTCCCTGATTCAATCCGACAATAAATACATAATCGAATTCCAGACCTTTTGATGCATGCAACGTCATAAAATGTAGTACTTCTCCTTCTTTTCCGACATTGGAAAATGTAACTGGCAATTCCGCTCTTTCAAATACCTTTTCCAGAATCTCCGCCTGCTTCTGCACACGGTAAAAGACTGCGATCTGGCTGTATGGCAGACCATCTTCGTGAAGTTTCCGGATTCGTTCTGTCAGATATTCTGCCTCTATAAACGGATCATAATGATTCTTTATCAGAATCTTATCACCTTTCACACCGCTGCCCTCAATCTTTCCTCCAAATTGCAGAAAACGGTTCGCAGCTTCCAGGATCACATCACTTGAACGATAATTGACCGGCAGGGAAAGTTCTTTTGCTTCAAACCGGTGCTTGATCATGAAGAACATATTCGGTGCGGTTCCTCTCCAGCTGTAGATCACCTGATTCGGATCTCCTACTGCGAAAAACCGGGTCTGTGCATCTTTCAGTGCTTCGATAAAATCCAGCTGCTTCTGGTCGCTATCCTGCACTTCATCTACAATAATCCACTGAAGTCCCAACTCTTTTCTGTGTTCCTCTGCACATTTCGTTCCCTCACGGATAAGATCTGCGAAAGACATCTTGTTCTCCTGACGTTTCTTTCGATCAAGAAGCGGAAATACCCGAAACAGATCATCCTTATATTTTCCCTTTGGTTTTCCCTGCAGATATGCTTCGTAGTCATTCTCCAGCCTCGCCTGCAGACGGTTCTTATACTTGATCTTATATCCGTTCGCATCTGCAAGGTCAAGCAACATCTGCAGCTCTTCTTCCGGTTCTATCACTTCAAATTCACGATTCCAGTCAGTTGTCTCATTCTGATTCACTGCTCTATCTGTACCTTCGACTGTACATTTTTCAGGAAGATACTTACAGAGAAGCTGTCTTGCTACACTGTGGAATGTGCCGAATCCCCACATAGATTTTTCAATACCCAGCCGCTCCGCGATCTCGTCCGCTGCCTTATTCGTAAATGTAAGCACCATCATTTTCTCATAAGGAACAAGTCTCTCCTCATGCAGATAGCGTACTTTTTCCGTCAATACTGTCGTCTTACCGCTCCCGACATTCGCATTCACAAGACATGCCGGGCTTTCATCTAATACGGCTTCTTTCTGGTAACTATTCAGTCTTTTTCTTTCCAAGCTGTTCATCATATTTCCTTTGCAGGCGGACTTTCTTTCGTTCCTGCTCTTTCTCTTCCTTCTCTCCCTGTCTGTTTTCAAGAATAACTTCTATCTTCATATCACCCGGACAGATTGCATAGTATCTGAGAATATTCTCCAGGCTCTTCCGATTCTCTGCTTCCTGTATCCATCCGGCATAAAATGCATTCTCCACAGTAAGAATCAGTTTGTGCTCTTCTACACACACTGCTTTTACTGTTTTAAGGAAACGACCGCCACTTTCCCCGTTTTTCAGAACTGCCGCACAGAAACTCTGCCATTTCTCCGGCAATTCAAAAAAGGAAAATTCTTTCGTTATTGCAGGATGTGGCTCTTTTATGTTCTTACGCACATACTCCGGTGCTTCTGTCTCTTCCAGAAGATTCTCAAGTCCCCAGAGTATCATTCCTTTATCCAGCGTGTAATCGCCCACGCATGCTGGGCAGCCGTCTTCACATGGACAACCTTTCACCATCCTGATCGCATTGTACAGGATCTCCGGCACCAGTCCATAGATCTTCTCCGAATACCCAAGACCGCCTTCGTATTTATCATAAATAAAAAGAGAGACTTTTTCATGATAATAATCATCCGGGATCGTCGCATTGTTTGACACCGCAACATCTATATCATCACGCTCTGTCATCGTAATCATCATAGATGCGTTCTTTATCGCATATTTCATTCCTTCAAAATGGTCATTAAGTATATACTGCCCCTGACGGTTCGGAACCAGCAGACTCCGGTAAGCACGCACTACATTCTCCGGCAGTGTGATCCATGCACTTTCTGTGTCGTAGTCTTTCTTTAAAGGCTGAGTCAGTGTTACATAGCCAAGATTCTGGTGATTGTGAAACTGTAATTTCTGGAACATGGAAATCACTTCATTGACATTCACATCCCCAAAATGAAATTCTGTCCTCTTATATTCCTCTTCTTCAAAGCATCGTAAAATGCGCGTCTCTTTTGTTCCTGACGGGACGGTGTAATAATTTCCATCAAAATCAACTGCCTCTGCGGTTCTTCCGACCAGATCCATCTTCACAACTTCATACAGTGTTCCCTCATGCATATAAACTGCACCTGGGTGGATCTCATGATACGCCTGCAATTCATCCATCTCCGTGATCTCATGTCCGTCTTTCTTCGCAAGAAGTTTGAATCTTGTCTTGTCCATATTGCGGAGGCTGTAGTCACCTGCCGGATATGCCGGTCCTGCCCATATGAACCGTCCTCCAAGGCTCTTCACTTCTCCTGCACTTAAAAGAACCGGAATCATCTCTCCCAGATCCGGGAACAGTGCAATATCATCCAGCGACAATGGTAGTTCTGCTGCCGCCGCACGCAGATGCGCCAGCTCAATGAGAAGATTGTCCGGATCAACGATTGCATTCTCACTCTCATTTGAGAAAAGCCATTCCGGATCAATCGCAATATACTGGTCAAAGGGGCGGTTCTCCAAAAGAAGGTAGTTGACGCAGGAGACACCACTTCTTCCGGCACGTCCGCTCTGCTGCCAAAACGAAGCTCTTGTTCCCGGATAGCCAACGATCACGGTCGTATCCAGCTTACCGATGTCAATTCCAAGTTCCAGCGCATTGGTGGATACCAGCCCCGCCAGTTCTCCATGTGTCATCTTTCGTTCAATCTCTCTTCTTTCAAGTGGCGTATAACCACTCCGGTATCCGGCAATCAACTCTTCCGGCTGTTTCCCTGCTCTTCCGAATGCGCCAAGAAATCCTGCAGCACTCATCTTATCTCTGGCTTCTTTTAAAATGACTTCCACATTCCTTCTGGAACGTCCGAATGCAATGAAGTGTCTGTCTTCTGCCACAAGATTCGGGATTAATTTTGCCGCTACTGCCGATGCCGCGATTCGTCCATATACTTTATCATTCTTTCCTTTGATCTCCGGCGGCTGGACAATCTGATAGATTTTATCCGGTGCCGGAGCACCGTTCCGGTCGATCAGCGAAAACGGTACACCACAGATCTTCTCTGCAAGCTCTATCGGATTGGCAATCGTCGCAGAGCTACAGAGAAACTGCGGTTCTGAGCGGTAATATGTGCAGATCCGGTGAAGTCTCCGAAAAATATTCGACAAATGCGCTCCAAACGCTCCGCGGTAAGAATGTAATTCATCAATGACAATATATTTAAGATTTGCGAAAATCGTATCAAACCCGTAATTGCTGTGATTTGGCAAAAAAGCTCCATTTAACATCTCCGGGTTCGTCAGGATAATATTTGCGCTCTGTCTGATTCTCGTACGCTCTGCCGGTTTCGTATCTCCATCATATACCCCGGCAGATATCTTCCCGTCACCGAAAAACTCAATCGCCGGCTGCAGGGCACGATACTGGTCGCTTGCCAGTGCCTTCGTCGGGTAAACAAAAATTGCTCTCGCCAGCGGATTCTCAAGAATCTCCTGCAAAACCGGAAGCAGAAATGCCAGCGTCTTACCACTCGCCGTTGAAGTTGTGATCACGACATTCTTTCCCGCTTCCGCAGTTTTGAACATCTCCACCTGATGCGAATAAAGCTGCTGATATCCGTTCTCTTTAAGATAATCTCTCAGCTCATCCTTAAGCGATTCTGGATATGCTTCACAAACCGCCTCTTTTGCCGGTATCTTTCTTGTATGAATAATATAATCTCTGAATTCTTCTGTCATGTATTTCCAGCCCTCTGTCCTCGAACGTATATTCGCATTTAAGTATAGCACAGAACTGTTGTTCTCGCCACATTATTTTCTTCCAATAATGCGCAGAGTAAATGCCGCACACCGGAAGCACTGTAATCCCATCGGAATTCCCACAATCGTAATGCACCAGATGCAGCCGATGGCAAGCCATAAAAGCCCCATTAAAATGCTACCTAATAATCATCATAAAATATTTCCTAATTTCTTCAATTCGTTCGAGAAAATCTCTGTGTCTTCCTTCTCTTCTATGAAATGATCCATTCGCCTGATTCATTTCCCATGCGTGTTCCTTTCTTTGTGGTTTTAATATCCTACTATTTCTTATGATTGACAATATATATTCCGGTGCAGACCAAAAGTAAAGCCACCAGACTTCCAATATTAAATGCCTGACGTACCTCTCCTAATATCAGCGCAGATAATATCACACTGCACAATGGATTCACAAACCCGAAAATCGCAACTTTTGAGACATCATTCCATGCAAGAAGCACCGACCAGAGCGTATATGCAACCGCCGAAACCATTGCAAGATAGAAAATAATTGCTACACCGCCAATCGTGACATTTCCAAGGTGTCCGCCCATTCCGGTGCCGATCAATGTCAGCACGATTCCGCCCATTGTAAACTGTGTTCCGCTTAATATTACCGGAGAAACTTTTCTTGAAAATATATTGATCAATACGGTAGAAATTCCATAGGAAAGCTGTGCGATCAGAATAAACCCTTCACCAGTCAGCTTAAATCCCATGTCCAGAGAATTTCCCATGATGTTGATCACAACAACTCCGGCAAATCCCAGTATGCAACCTGCTGATTTTCGCACCGTCATACGTTCATTTCTAAATACCAGACAGGATAGTAAAATTGCAATAAAATTGCCAAGTCCGGTAATAAGGCCACCTTTCACACCTGATGTATTTGCAACACCTATGTAGAAGAAAAAATACTGTCCGACTGTCTGCGCCAGGCAAACCGGTATCGCGTATTTCAGGACTTCTTTATCAGGAAACATCACCTTTTTCTCTCTTATTGATGTAAATGCCAGAACCAGCAGTCCCGCCAGCGTAAACCGTATTCCGGCAAAGACAATCTGGCTTGCCGTATCTGCTGAATCCATCTGCATAAGGTGATATCCTGTTTTTATCATTGGTATTGCACTGCCCCATAAAATGCAGCAAACGCAGGCAAGAAGCGCCACGATGCCGGTTCTGGTTAATGTGCTTTGTTTTTGCGTCATTAGTTTATACTCTCTTTCCTGTTGTATGATATAAATTGCTATTTTCTGTTATAGCGTATTTGATTTCGCAATTGATTCTCCTGACAAGATACTTGCCTCCAGATCTGTGATTCCCGCTTTCTTTACAGCTTCCTGTATCTCCTCACAGTTTCTGTCTATATAGGCGTTTGCAAAACGCCACAACACCGCATAAATACGGCATTTTTTGTTACCTAAAAACAAATAACTCCTCACTGGACGTGATATAATAAAGGCACCTGTTGATTCGGTTCCACCAAGTGCTCTTTAAAATTTCCCTTTATATTCCCATTTTATTAATAATCTCCTGATTCATTGCATCGTATGAATCCCATTGTTCTTTTTTTGTGCCAATACCAATCATCATACATAAATTTTGGATCAGTGACATGATCTCTTCTGGGGTTTTATTCGTTTGTTTTTTCACCCATTCCTCAGTAACAGAAACAATATCATGTGCTGCTATATTTCTCACATTTTCCTCTATCTTTCTCAGCATACTCGTCTTCTCTTTTATAGAATATTCACTTGATAAAGTATCAATAATTATAGTTAAATGTACCGAATATACCGGACCATACTTAAACTCACCATACTCATCTTCTAATGCTTTAAGAGCCACTGTTCCCTGTAATTTTTTTTGATCCCATTTCATTATATTTTTCTTATCATAATAACAATAATCCTTTATCGTAATCCCACAATATTTCTTCACGATCATCTCAAACATATCAACGACCAGCGGCGTAATTCCACGTACAAAATCAGCATACTCTTCTCTTAATACCTTCACTTTCAAGCCAAGAGCATATTCAAACATCTTCTCTTTATTACTTTCCTTTACAGGCAGAAAATCATAGCCATATTTTATCTTTATTTTATTTACACGACTCAGATTCAGCTTCATTCTTGCATCTGCCAGTTCCAGAAGCGCAAGCTTATCTTCCCCGATATCAGATCCAATCTCTTTGCCGACCTCATAGGCAGCATGGTAATCATACGCGAGCAAATGTTTTTTAATCATATCCTGCTTGAGTAATGTGATCAGATTACCACATTTCACTTCCGTACAGCGATTGGTAAAGCCTTCCTCATTGTCCTCATCTAATTCCCAGTTCATCTCCACATCATACTCGTCACGATCCTCGTATTCCGAATTACTTTTCTTCTGCGGTGTGGATACCTGAATCGGTGTAAATCGATACTCTGCCAGCGTTGCCATTACAACAAGCGCACTCTTCATTGCCGGTGTACCGGATGCCATATTAACCAACAGTCGGTCATCCTCATCCATTTTCTGCTCGATATCTGCAATAATATCATGAAATTCATGATAAAACGAATCATACTCCTGTACATCCGTCAGATCTTCTCTGGAAATAATCTTTACTTTAAATGTATGTCCCAGTTTCTCCCCGAGTAACTTCAAAGTTTCCGCATATCGGTTATCTTTCTCATGATTCTCCAGCATTTCCTTTGATAAATACATAATAACAACATCCGGCTTGTAAACACGTGCAATATGTAGCATGGAGCCGTCTCTTAAATATTTTATCGGATCCGTATTTCCTATTGGTGAAAATAAATATGTCTTACCCATCATCATTCTCCTTCTTATATCAAAATAACTTCTCCCGTTTCATTGTCCTCATATATTCCCCATGAAGTGACCTGTCCTTTTCCGGTAATTCTATATATCCGAACACTATCCTCTGTCCTATCAATATACTTCGGAATTTCTGATATAAGTTTATCATATTTCTTAGCAGGCAATAAAGCTTCAAATGCCGATTTCTGCACTCTTTCTCCATAGCCCTGTAATAATTTCGCAAGCTTCGCTCTCTTGCCATTATCCACAATATCATATATAATCAGCACAAATTTTCTGTCATCTGTAAAATCATCGTCAATTTGAAAATAATATTCCTCTTCCATAATTTTTCCTCTTAACGTATCAAAATAGGATTATATAGTCCTGCATCTTCATTTTCAATTGCCTTTACCAACTGCTCCATCTGCAGGAAAATAGCTCTACGGAAACTCACTGCATAATCCACATATGGCAGATATCTCACCTCTGTTTTAAACTTCTTCTCCAATTTATTCAGATAAGTACGCAGTCCGCTCTTGGACAGATAACATCCCGGCTGATCTATATCAATATAGAAATTATCTTTGTGAATCTCATGCCCATTGATCATACTCATCACTGTTGCGTCAACAATAACCGCACGCCACTCTTCCATCAGATCACTTGCAAGTGTTGGATGCTTCTCAGCATCTCTGTGTAAAAATCCAAAATATGGATTCAACCCTTTCATTTCAATCTTGCAATAAATTTCATTCATCAAAATGGAATATCCCAGACTGATCATAGAATTAAATTCATCCCGTGGCGGTCTTCGATTTCTTCCCTCAAAATGAAATTCCTCTTCAATACATTTGGAAAGACCTGCAAAATAGTACTTTGCTCCCTGTCCTTCATAGCCAATAATCTCTGAAATGCTGCTGCATCCTTCCAGCTTTCCCCGACAAATGGAGAGCATTTTCTGTTCTTCTCCGGCTTCCAGTCCACGGCTTCTCTCATATCGACGCAATACTACAATTTGATTTTTTAACTTTGCATTGATGATCTTCTTCGCTAACTGCACTGCGAAATCCGTATCATACAACTGACATTGTTTTCTCTGCCGTGCAGTGTTCACATGCCCGGTTGACTGTAATCTTCCGAAATAATTTCCTCCACGTGAAAAATACGCTACCGGAACACCACGTTTCAGACACTCTTCCATGCAGTTCGTTGTTACCTGAGCTCTTCCTAAAATAGTAATTCCTTCCAGAGATTCAATCGGAATTGAACGTTTCAGTCCATCCTTATATGTTACCGTACAACGATTTGCTTCTACACCTATAACAGCTCCGTTCTCGTCTACATACAGTAATCCCATATATATTCTCCTTCCTCAAGTGTACATTGACCAAATATTGCATCGTGGTTCTAGCCTCTGGCGGAGTGATTTCATTTTTCACTCCGTTCTTTTATGTGGCTTTATTGTTGCGTTGATATATTGTTATACATTTTGTTGCTATATTGCTAATTATATTAAAGTTATGTAATGTTGTAAAGCTTTTGGCATGCAGATGAATGTAGTGTATGACAAGCAACAAGGTATGGCTACCGTCCCCCCGTTGGGAAATCTTATTTTATTTCTCAATCATGATTTCGTCCCCTTTCTATCTTTCTATATATGGGGCGATTTGTGTTCCGCCCGTCTCTACCATTCTATAAAATCGTGTGAAATTGTTTCACCTTTTCCAATTTCTTTTTCAGCTTCTTCTAACGCTCTCGCTTCGTCTGGCGTGGTCTTCGTATAATCGGGATCCCACGCTATTACAAGCTTTTTCACTATCTCAAGTACTAGACTCTGGTCACTCTCTGGAAGTAATTGCATTAGTTCTATAGTTTTTTTAGTTGTTGCGTTCATTGTCTGACCTCCTACTATTACATAAAGTTATAGTCTTTCTTTAGCTTTTCTACAGGTTTGACTATGCTATTTTAAGATACTGTGGATTGATTATCACCTCCTACCACTTGATGGTTTAAAAAAGGCTCCAACCACAGTCTCTTTGTTTATTTGTTAATCTGTACATAAAGGTCTAAGCCTTAGACAGACGAAAACGGATAAAGTTGATGCCCCTACAATTGCTTCTATGCTAATGTCTGACGTAAGCTTAAAGTCCTAGATACCTTAGATATGCTTTGTTTAATGCAACCGCATATGTTTGTCTATGGAATCCAACCTACAAGACTTATCCTACCAAGAAACGAACTGAAGGCAAGCATTACTATGTTGCAGTGTCTCACACGACCAAGAAACTAGTTCGGCTAATTTATCATCTCGAACTCACTAGACAGCAATACCAAAAAGCAATCTAATTCTTTCAATATCATATCTTCTTGTCAGAGCACATACTCGATGCTCTATTTGTCATGTCAGGAAATCTTATTTTTCAATCACGTACAGACTGAGAAAAGAAAAGCTAGTCAGCGGTTTCCGTCCCCTGTCGGGGAATCTTATTTTTCAATTATGGTGAATTTTTATATGATGGTGTACGAGCATAGTTTCCATCCCCTGTCGGGGAATCTTATTTTTCAATCGATCGAGTGCGATTGCAATGGCTTCCAGTTGGGTTTCCGTCCCCTGTCGGGGAATCTTATTTCTCAATGATATTTTTACCCCGAGTGCAATGGCAATGGCTTCCAGTTTCCGCCCCCTGTCGGGGAATCTTATTTTTCAATTATATGCTTTTTGCTAGTGAGTCAGATTACATTGTTTCCGTCCCCTGTCGGGGAATCTTGTTTTTCAATTTGTTATTTATCCGTTTTTTGAACCTGTAATAACGTTTCCGTCCCCTGTCGGGGAATCTTATTTTTCAATGAAATGACAAAAGAGGAGCAGAGACAGTTAGCAATTGAGTTTCCGTCCCCTGTCGGGGAATCTTATTTTTCAATTCTTTCTGGTGCGGAAAGCCATCCATTTTCCCCCCACTCATTTCCGTCCCCTATCGGGGAATCTTATTTTTCAATTATTGCTGTACTTACCACCAAACAGAAAAGAAAAATGCCAGTTTCCGTCCCCTATCGGGGAATCTTATTTTTCAATCGCAACAAGAGAATTTTTCAGAAATTTGTTTACTAAGAAGTTTCCGTCCCCTATCGGGGAATCTTATTTTTCAATACATAACCAATCTTATCCACTATAAGGTTATCTGTTTCCGTCCCCTATCGGGGAATCTTATTTTTCAATTTTGAACTCACCAATGAGCTGACAAAAACAGATGAATTGTTTCCGTCCCCTATCGGGGAATCTTATTTTTCAATATACGAAGCAGAGCAAAAAATAAAGCGTGGCACGCAGTTTCCGTCCCCTATCGGGGAATCTTATTTTTCAATCACTGAAAGATTAAGAAAGAAAAAAGAGACGGAGAAGTTTCCGTCCCCTGTCGGGGAATCTTATTTTTCAATGTAATGCCTGTAATATCAAGATTTCACGGAATAGGTGTTTCCGTCCCCTGTCGGGGAATCTTATTTTTCAATACTATATAGATTATAAACAAGGAGCAAACTTCTACACAGAGTTTCCGTCCCCTGTCGGGGAATCTTATTTTTCAATGATATACTGGAAATAATAAAGGACTTAATAGAGTTTCCGTCCCCTGTCGGGGAATCTTATTTTTCAATTAAAAGTTCTTAACTTTGAAAGGAGGTAAAACGTGTTTCCGTCCCCTGTCGGGGAATCTTATTTTTCAATAAAAAATACAACGTGGAACGCAAGAACGTACCACTAGTTTCCGTCCCCTGTCGGGGAATCTTATTTTTCAATACCCTCTCCCACACCTGCCTGTTCCTCAGGGCTGCCAGGGCACTTTGCGTGGGAAAGAGATTTTTCATGGAATTCTTAGTATTTATTCGTGTTCAATATCCGCGAAAGCCTTGATTTATGGGTTGCGGCGCAAAACTAGCTTTTTTCCTGTATTTTGCAGGTACATAATCCCATCTGAACAGTTTTTCCACGATAATGTGTACACTTCAATATATGTGGAGATACACCATATTTAAGATCTTGTCCGTGTTTATGTACTTTCGATACACCTGTTTTCTCAAATATGTTCTGAATCGTCTTTATGCCTTCTGTCTTTTGAAACAATGCATAGATAATCGTCTTAGACACAAATCCTGCTCCACCGCCAAGATAGACCGAATCAGCCATCAGCTTATCCATTGTTTTATATTTAGACAGAAAATTATCTTCATACATTTCTCCAAACAGCTCGATTGCATGTTGTATATCTTCCACAGTAATTTTACAGATCGAAGTATCGATTGTCAAATCACATTCAATTACTGTCCCCGGTTTCAAACATTCCCGCAGCAGATTTAATTTTGTTTCTCTTCCATCTGCATGTTTCTCAATCTTCTGGCACAGAACCAGATCGCTTATTTCTAATGGTGTACTGTCACTCACAATCATCCCTGACATATAATCATTGACTGCATCCGCCATTTTCTCAGTTCGTGATAAAGTATGGAAATTCTTGTTTTCTATGTCCCGTATAGTACGTGATAATACTGCACGGCGATTCACTTTTCCTTCGCGTCTTCCAAATACTTCTCTCATTATATTTTCCCGGTATTCACTATATTTCTGCGGATGTTTCAGAATGTCTGCGGTGAGAAGAATTGTCCGGAGCATTCCTTTTACAGAACTTCCCGGAACATATGGCTGACCATAGGAGTCCTTTACAAATTCCATAATCTGTAAAGCTTTTCCTCGTTCCAACTGTGCATCTTGATTTGATAACCGGTAACGAATACATGCTTCTACCTCGGATGGACGGACTTTCTTTTTTTCCAGCCACTGACCTAATGGCTCTTTATAACCATTCATCAGGAAATCAACATAACTTTTTTCCAGACGGTTTTTCTCACACAAAGAATATATTTTATCTATATTCATTATCTGGACTTCTTTTCCTGGCAGATATATGTATTCTTTTTTGGAAATTTCTTTTCCCGAACCTATAAACACCGGTCCTTTCACTGTCAAAAGCAGCTTATATGTTTTTAACTTTCTGTTCATACATCTACCCCCATAAACAAGCCTTTTGCATACCGATACACCGGATGACTTCCACCTTCAGACACATCATAGATATCGCCTTTAAATGTATTACCAAAACATGATCCTGCTTGAAAAACATACAAGTCTCTTTTTCGCATCTGCTGATCTGCATAGTTTTCAGATGCAACAAAACCACTCCTCTTTAACAGCTGGTAGTCTGCATGTTCCATAACATTCTCCAGTTCTTTTTCTTCCGGCAATGCTGTTGATAATAACAGATATCGTTTTGTCTGCTTATTTAATTGCTTTTCCATATGTTCCGGTATTCTCGCCATTTTGACTTCAAAACGCCCCATACCGGAATACCGCTTGCCTCCTATACCACTGTAAGATAATGTTTCCAGCAATTCTCCTATTAATTGTAATTGTTGTTTATCGCTTGCTGATACAATGAAATATAATCCACAGTTTTCTTCAAATGAGTAGTATCTTACCCGGTATGGTTCTGGTTCTTCTTTTCCCCGGACCGCAACCGATACTTTCACATCTGCATGTCCAAATTCTTTTTTATGTTCTTCCTCTTCAATCTGGAAAGATCCATTCACCCAGTTGCTTAACTGATCTGCCGGAATGTATTTGATCTTCTTATATTTCTTTTTTTCGCTGGAATTTCCTTGATTTTCCTGATTTTTTATTTTTATGTACGGCTTCGGAATATACAATTCATTTCCCCGGTATGGAAAAGCATCTGAAAATGTCACATCACCATTTTTCGTAATATCATAAAATTCTTCCTGCTTTCCCACTTTTAAAGCCTCTATATACAATGCCGAGTACAATGTATCCGCATGCAATGTATATTCTACATCATTCAAGGATCTCTTTCCAAAGCGAACATGATTCAAAAATTCTAATTTATATAATTGATATATCATCAATCCCACTTCCTTAAATAATTATTTTACAACTGCTGCCTGCAATACTTTATTGCACTCTTCTAATATATCATCCTTGACCTCGCCAACAACTGTCTCTGCCGCAAGATTAGAAAAGCCTACTTTTCCATATCCACGCGAACCATTTCCGCCCAGATAATCAAACTGAAGTAATCTCATTCCTTCTGCAAGTGTTTCCATATCTTCTATGATATCTTCTTCATTTTCCACTTCATAAATGATATCTAATTCAAATACTGCTCCGCGCACAACTCTTTCAATCTGTCTTGGATTTGCCACGGCAGTTGCTCTGTTGATCGTATTTTCAAATTTTACTTCTGTCATACTCTGTAATCCACTGTTACGCAATTCCTTGGAATTTGCCATAATCATATCGGAAATAAGTACACGGCTTCGTTTTACATGTTCTTTTTTTGCGGTACCAAATAATCTTGTCAACTGCGGTGCGTCATCATCTGGATTTACAATCTGATCGTTATATTCTTTTGCCAAGAGGCTTCTCATCTTACCTTTTAATGAACTTCCTGGAATCATCGGAAGATTCGTTCTGGTATCTTTGAGCACACTGGAATCTACTGCTCCAATCGCTGCAAATGCACTGTTTCCTCCAATATGCATTCCTGTTTTTACTTCTAAATCACCTGTTATCTGAATCTTTGCATACATAATATCCGACCTCTCTTTCCTTTACTCGTCTCTTCCACCATAGAATCTGTGATATGCCACCAGTGCTTCCATATATCTGCTGAACAAAAGATATGCTCGTTTGTTTCCTTTAACTGACTCTAAAAGCTGTAATAAATGTGCTTTTTCAACAAATACTTTAACCTTCTCATCTCTTCCTGATTCATATACCAGCCGCACCTTTAAGTAATTGATTCTCGCACAGACATCCTTCGATAATTCATCACTTGTACCCTCTGTCTGATTCATGATTTCATTATAAATATCCGCTGTTACCGCCAGAATGTTCCGGATCTGGGAAGTTGTGAGCGGTTTAATCGGTTTTCCATATTTATTTTTTGCCTCACGTATTTCTTTTATTGCAATTTCTGCCTGTTTTACATAATTTTCTTCATTCATTCCCATAATCTATTCCTCCTCACCACGTGTTTTGTATACATACAGTTGAATTGCCGTTCTTAACTGTCTGCAGTCTTTTTCTGACTGAATCCACTGATACATATTTCTAGAAAATTGTTGATATGCTTCCATTCTCTCTTTTCCTTCACTTCTAGCCGGTTCCAGTCTGGCAAGAAGATAAATATATCTTGCAAAATTAATCTTATTTTTCTGATTGCGAATCAGCTCCAACAGACGATATAAAAATGCATTTCCTTTGTCTTCGTATGTGTCCAGAAATGTTGCTATTTCCTGATACTTTTCTCCGATGACTTCCTTCTCTAATTCCTTCCATTTATATGTACCATCACTGATTTCCACATCATCTTGCATATGTGTGTCTCCGTCTTTTAACAATGTCACTGCATTTTTCTTATCGAGTTTTTTGGATTTATCTTCCTGCTGCCCAACCTCATCTGCCATGATCTGCACCGGATATCCGGCATCATATATGCCAATTCCACCGGATATCGTCAGGGTATTCTGTGTAAACTGTTTTAATTTCTTCTCAAGATCAATTGCAAGCTCTATGACGTCATCCCATGCACCAACCAGAAATACATCGTCACCACCAGAATAGATAATGGTTGCATTTCTCTCTTTCTTCTCTTTTCCATCTAATGTGTACTCTGGATGTTCCAAAATCGAATTAATATGTAATTTGAAGAATAAGGATAACTGACGGGATAAGGTTGCAGTTCTGGATAGTGTAACATATTTACTCTGATTTTCCTTATTTTCAAATCCAGATACAAATGTCTGCCCAAGGTTATCCACATCTGCACGTAATACACCGATACGTTTTACACCGTCAGCCTGTTCTGCCAGATCCTTAAAGGTCTGTCCCTTTGTGTAATCACCTACCCATACCTTTGTCGCTACATGTTTTCCTGTATACATTTTGTTTTTTGCATAAGTCCGCACAAACGCTTCTCTGCTCATCTGCTCACGTATGTTCTTGTCATCGGATGCTACCAGTTCATATCCGCCCGGCAGTAATAAACCCTTCTCACTATCTGTCTTTAATACTGTAAAAAACTCACTGTAAAGTACATATTGCGACAGCTTCTCGATCTTCCTGCAAAGTGGACACACGCCTTCATCATCCACATTTCCAATGTTCTTACAGACTTTACATTCTCTTGTATAATCCAGATGATTTTTATAATTAAGTTCCAAAATATCTTTTGCTGTATAACGCCTGCTTTTCTTTGTAGAAATAGCATCTCCTACACTTCTGAACAAATTGCTGTAGCTTCCTTCTGGTTCATTCTTCAATGTATTACTGTTGCATGCTGCATAACCGCCTGCAACATATAATTCTGTACGGTAATATTTTAAAAACCATTGTTTCAGTTCTTCCAAATAATCATCGACGATTTCTTTCACATGCTCTGTATTCGGCAGCAGCATATAGCAATGTCCACCACCGGAATAAATCAGATTCGCTCTGGAAAGATCCAGTTTTTCCAACAAGGAATCTATGATGTGTTCCATCATAATTTCCAGATAAAAGGATCTGGCACGCAATGTCCGAAGCGCATTCTTTGAAGCAATTGTATAAATGAAATCCTGTATACCTGATACATCCATGGAACATAACAGGAAACAGTCTTCTTTATAAAGTTTCTGTTCTTTTCCAAGAATTACATCTTTATAATTGTCTGTCCCTTTATCGTTCAGATACTGATACAGACAGGAAGCGATCGCCGCCGTCATCTTTACATGGTCATATAATGAAATATCAGCAAGCTCTTCTTTATTGGTAGAGGATGGAACATAAGTTAATGTTGCTTCCAGTACTTCCAACAGAGAGTTGATATATTCATTGCTCCATTCCACCCTTTTTAGGTTTTCTGTTATTTCATACTTGACTTTTGTGTAAAAAGTTCCATCAAATGGGATTTTCCGTTCCTGTGGAAATGGAATCGCACCTTCTGCATTCAACATTCCCGGCTTATAATAATATTCCTGTTTATTATTATTTAGAATATTAAATACACTTTGCAAAGGAACTTTCTGATCAAATCCACCTTCCCCTTCTTCCTTTTTTCTCCGGTCCGTAGCTGCCGCAATATTATCTGCAACATATACAATGTATGCCATATCATCTTCCGGGATTTTAGCTGCCCCAAGCGGTCCTCCATGATGATATCTCACACAATGTAACACACTTTCTTCCTTCAGCTGAATATCTTTTTTCAAATATTCATATCCGCTCTGGCTGTGATTTCTCCGGTCGTCACCCTGCCTGTACACAACTTTGCCGATATCATGCAGCAAACTTCCGATAATCAGTTTAACTTCTTGTTCTGTCATATGCTCCTCCTCACTTTTCTAATTTTATTGCACCCATCCCCATTGCTGTCTTAATTCCGACGCCGGAATAATTTCCAAACCGCATCAATAGTCTTGCATATCTTGCCATTGTATCGGTTCCTCTTATACGAATCCTTATATTTCCCCAGAATCCCTGTACATTGACTCCTTCTAATGGGAAGTTCTGACTCTGCAGACGGTATCTTACGATTTCACTGTTTTGTGTCAGCTGTTCCAACGTATCTTCATCTATCATATCCATCTCGTCAGATGTAGCTGAATACTTCATCATAAGGCTCTGATATATCAGACGCAGATCTGGGTAAAATACATATCTTCCATTCTGTTTAAATGCCGTCGGTGTCTGAAATGCCAAATTGAAATAACGTTTTCCCTCTTTGTTGTAAAATTCTTCCAGTAATTCTTTTTCATCAATTGTCTGTAATTGTCTTTTGGTTATCTGTACTTTCATACTGTCTTTCTTAAGGGAAAACTCAGACAGCTTACTCATCGGAAGAATGATCTTTTCATATGCTTCGTCTGTCATCGTACAGATCTTCCATGTATGTTTATCATCTTTGTGCAACAGACACTGGCTATACGGATTCACCTGATTGTAGTGCAATTCTTTTGCATAATTGCTATCTATCGTCTCCATAATTACCCCTTGTAGATTGGACGATTGACGGTAGCTTAACTCTTCATTCTCAAGCTCTAATTTTAATTCCGCGTACATACTTCATCTCCTCAAAATTATAATAATAAAAAGAGATAGAAACTTACTATAACTACTGCATGTTTCTATCTCCTTCCGTTATCTTGTATAGTATATTCAGACAAAACTATTAATTTTTTCTTTTTAATCTGATTATACCATATGATTTCATTAACAACAATAAACCGTTGGTTTAAAAAGAATTTACTTTTTCCTCGTCACCATAACAATCAAAAAACTGATACTCCATAAATATGAAGTATCAGTTTTCTTATTCATAAAAGTTCTGAATAGTTATTATTTATAATATCTTACTCAAAAATTCTTTCAGTCTCTCATCTTTTGGATTACTGAAAAATTCCTCCGGTTCTGCCTGTTCTTTGATCTTGCCTTCATCGATGAACACAACTCGTGTTCCAACTTCTCTGGCAAATCCCATCTCATGTGTGACAACGACCATTGTCATTCCTTCTCTCGCGAGCTGCTTCATGAGATCCAGAACTTCTCCAACCATCTCCGGATCAAGTGCGGAAGTCGGTTCATCGAAAAGCATCACTTCCGGATCCATCGCCAGTGATCTTACAATGGCAATTCGCTGTTTCTGTCCACCGGATAACTGCTCCGGGTAAGCATTTGCTTTGTCAGCAAGTCCTACTCGTTCCAGTAACTCATCCGCTCTTTTGTCAGCTTCTTCTTTTGTCATTTTTTTCAGTGTGACCGGAGCCAGCGTAATATTTTCACGGATCGTCTTGTGTGGAAACAGATTAAAATGCTGGAATACCATTCCCATCTTCTGTCTGTGCAGGTCGATATTGGTCTTCGGATCTGTAATCTCATCTCCGTCAAAAATGATCGAACCGCTTGTTGGCTGCTCCAGAAGATTTAAAGAACGGAGAAATGTAGATTTACCGGAACCGGATGGCCCGATAACTACAACCACTTCACCTTTTTTAATATCTGTTGAGATACCGTTGAGTACATTATTTTTTCCAAATGATTTATGCAGGTCTTTGACCTGGATCATTGTATCCTTATTATCGCTCACTGTTTCTCAACCTCCTTTCCAGCTTATTCATAAAGAATGTCAGCAGCATAACAAGTGCCAGATAAATGACTGCTGCCGCCAGAAGAGGCATAAATGCATCGAATGTACGGCTCTGAATGATCATTGCCGCCTTTGTCAAATCCTGCTCCCCGATATAACCGATGATCGCTGTCTCTTTGATCAGCACGATCATCTCATTTACCAGCGCCGGAAGCACATTTTTAAATGCCTGCGGAACAATGATCAGACGCATTGTCTGTGCATAATTAAGTCCCAGGCTTCGTCCTGCTTCTGTCTGTCCGATTGGAATAGACATAATACCGGAACGCACAATCTCTGCAACATATGCACCGGAATTAATACCAAAGGCAATACCACCGATGATAATGGAATCCAGTGAAGAAGAGCCGAACACAACCAGATACATGATCAAGATCTGGATCATCGTCGGTGTTCCACGGATCACTGTCAGGTACACTTTACAGATTGCATTTAATATCTTTAATTTGTTTGTCTTATCATGGTAAGAACGAATGATCGCTACAATAAAACCAATGATAACACCTAAAAGCAAAGCCTCTAAGGTGACAATAATTGTCACCTTGAGACCGCTCACAAGACCGAGCCAACGGTCATCCTTTATAAAGTTCGCATAAAACTTTGCTGAAAAATCTGCCATGATTACTCCTATTTCTTAACGATCACTACCTGTGAAGCGTTAGCATATGTATCTGTGAAATCGGCATTTTCTTTTCTCTCATCTGTTACTGTCATACCTGCTGCACCGAAATCAGCTTTTCCTGCTGCAACTGCCGGGAGAATAGAATCAAATTCCATATCTTCTACTTTTAATTTGTATCCCATCTTATCGCAGATTGCCTGTGACATATCAACATCGATACCTACAATAGCATCTCCTTCGTGATATTCATATGGTTCAAACTCAGCATTTGTTGCCATTACAAGTGTTCCTTTGGAAGTATCTGTTCCTTCTGGAGTTTTGTACTGATATTTACCTGCATCATCACCAATGTAGTTACCGATGATCTTATCAACTGTTCCGTCTTTTTTCAGTTCTTCTAATGCTGCATTCATTTCTTTTAACAGTTTGGAATTACCTTTTTTCACGCAGATTGCATACTGCTCATCATCAAAGATACCGTCAATGATCTTCAGATTGTCATTCTTCTCAACAAACTTCTTAGCCGGCTGAGCATCGATAACAACACAGTCTAATTTCCCAGATTCCAGAGCCTGTACTGCTGCTGCACCCTTTGGATAACGTTTCATCTGTGTATCTTTCTTTACGATCTTAGAACTCTCCAGATCTCCGGTTGTTCCCTGCTGAACACCAATTGTAAGATCTTTCAGATCTTCTGCTTTTGTTACTTCTACTTTTTTGTCTTCGCTTTTCTTGTCACTTCCGCATGCTGCAAGTGAAAATACACAGGCAGCTACTAAAACAACACTTACTAACTTCTTGAACTTCATATTTCTTCCTCCTAAAATGATCTTTCTCATTCATACAACTTGTATCGTATTAAACAAGATTCTGTATAATCATACAGCTATAACCTTCATTTTACCATGTTTCAAATAAAAGGCAAGTATTTTTATGCAAGAACTGCTTTTACAACCGTCATAATTATGATGATTGCACCGAGAATGATACGGTAATATCCAAATACTTTGAAGTCATTTTTCTTAATATAATTCATTAAGAACTTGATCGCTACGATGGACAGTCCGAAGGATACGATACATCCGAGCATCAGATAGCCAAACTCAGCTCCTGTAAATGCAAATCCAAATTTGACAAGCTTCAGTAAACTTGCTCCGAACATAACCGGAATTGCAAGGAAAAATGTAAATTCTGCTGCCACTTCTCTGGACACACCGATTAGCAATGCTCCGACGATTGTTGCACCGGATCTGGATGTCCCCGGAATCAGTGCAAGCATCTGGAAGGCACCGATCCAGAGCAACATACGGATATCCAGTTCTGAAATCTTCGTAACCTCTGGTTTTCTGTTTTTATTACGATTTTCAACAACAATAAACAGAATACCATAGACGATCAGCATGATTGAAACCGGAAGTGGTTTATAAAATACAGAATCCAACCAGTCATTTAACAAAATACCAACAACTGCTGCCGGTACACATGCAATGGCTACTTTGATCCACATCTGCCATGTCAGCAATTTCTGCTTATGAGTCTTCTTCGGTGAAAATGGGTTCAATTTGTGGAAATATAATACAACGACCGCCATAATCGCTCCAAGCTGGATCACGACATTAAACATTTCCATAAAATCACGACTTAAATTCGGTGACAATACATCACCTACCAGAATCAGATGTCCGGTACTGCTGACCGGAAGCCACTCGGTAATTCCTTCTACAATTCCGAGAATAATAACTTTTAATGCGTCTAACATAGTTTCTTTCCTTTCTACTATAATATATAGTAATGTCTGGTGGAAAAGCTCCAAACTTTGCCACCTGTTAATTTCTTCGTGTTTTACAATATGTATTTTTCAATAAATGTTGCGACACCGTCTTCGTCGTTCGTTCCGGTAATATAATCGGAAACTGCTTTTACCTGATCGGTCGCATTTGCCATTGCAACTCCAATCCCTGCTTTCTTAAGCAGCTGGATATCATTATTACCATCGCCGAAACCGGCCACTTCCTCATGCGGGATTCCCAGATGATCTGCAAACCACAAAATTGCGTTGCCTTTATCTACGCCAGCAGCATTTACTTCTATATTATTGGAAAGTGCTCCGGTCACTTCGATACCTTCTACTGCTTCCAGACGCTTACGTGCTTCTGTCCGCTCTTCATCTATCTTAAATACTCCCTGTACTTTGTCTGTGTCCTGCCCTTTTTCACGAATCAGTTGTAAAATATCCGGCACCGGTGTTCTAGTCGCACGTACATATACCGCCATCTGCGGAGAACGCATATATTCTCCGACTCTGGAAAATTCTTCTGCTTCTGCATATCCTTTTCCACCATAATAGACTTCGCGCAGTGCGTCATAGTCACTGAAAATCTCCATGATCTGCTCAGCTGTCTTCACAGGTACAAGCCGTTCATAGAGGCATCCACCTGTCTGTGTCTCCATGATCCTTGCGCCGTTCGCTGTAATCGCATACTGGACTCCCGGAAATTCTACGACTTCTTTTGGCAGTCCGCCAAGTGGTCTTCCTGTGACCGGCAGAATCCAGATTCCCTGTTCGACTGCTCTTGTCAGTACTTCTCTTGTATGCTCTGCGATATGCTTCTCGCTGTTCAGCAATGTCCCATCCAGATCAAATCCGATAATCCTGCACTTAATTTTCATAGGTTGTCAGTTCCTTTCTCTCTTTTGAAAAGAAATACGGCTGCAGACTGATCTTATCGCCTTCTGCTTCATAGGCTCCTTTTGCATGATCGCGAAGCTGCTCTACAACCTTCTGCTGGCTCGCCGGTGCAAAGATTACGGTATCTTTGTGCGGCACATAGATAACCAGATCGTCTTTTAATTTGTCAGCACACACCTGCCAGATATGGCGAAAGCACACAGAACTTGCCTCATGTACGCCATCCGCAATAATTCCAAATCCGCCGTACCATGTATTTCCAATGACAAATTCTACGTCACGCACCAGATTCTCGCATGCTGTGTGATACAGCTCCTCCACTGCGATCTCCGGTGGGAGCATAGCATCTTTTAATACTTCGTAGCTTTCTTCGCCTCTCTTAATTACAAAAATGATCTTCAGATCTCCGACAAACCCAATCACCGGTGTATCTTTCTCTGAGAAATTCTTACCATTAAGTGCCTGCTGATCTGTCAGCTCATTTTTCACCCATGGATAAATTTTATCTTTGATCTTATCATATTGATAGTGTTCTTCTTCGTATTTGCGCATCTCATGAATCCCTTTCTTCTTTATACAAATATAGTTTATCTCTTAATTTGGAATATTTTTTTAGATTAGTTAAATAATATATAAATTTCCATTATCTTTTATTTTACCAAAGTTTCTTATAGAAAGCAATTACATCCGCCTTTTCCTCTTTTCACTGCCTTGACGCTTCCTCTGTGTTACGGTATAATATACTGACACTTGCACAGAAACAGAAAGGATATGTATATAATGAATAATAGAAAGAAACGAGTTTTACTGGCAGCTACAGGGCTTCTGTGTGCCGTATCCATTGCTTCTGCCCAGACTTTCGTATATGCTGCCCCTTCTACAAAAGATCTTGAAAAAAAGACATCGGATCTCAAGGATGATCTGCATAGCATGAACAGTGATCTTGCTTCACTTAGCAAGAAGCTGGATAAAACATCTGGTAAGATTGAGAAGATGTCCGAACAGGTCGAGAAAGCCAAACTTGATCTGGCCGCTGCGAAGCTAAACGAAGAGGCACAGTTCAAGTCTATGAAAGAACGTATCAAATTTATGTATGAAGGTGGGAGTGTATCTCTGTTCGAGATTCTGCTGACTTCTGAGAATATGGCAGATTTTCTGAACAAGGCAGAGTACGTTTCTAACATCAGTGACTATGACCGCAACATGCTGGATAAGTTCCAGACTGCGCGCGAAGAAGTTGCAAAGAAGGAATCCGGATTGAAAAAGCAGCAGGCTGATCTGGCTTCTATGCAGAGTTCTCTGAACGAACAGAAAAGTAACTTAAGTGATAAGATTTCCAATACTTCGAGCAAACTGTCTGATTATAATGCACAGCTTAAGAAGGCAAAAGCTGCCGAAGAAGCGATGCGTACTGCCCGCAACAACGATGTATCCGGCAACACCGGTAAGCAGAGTTCTGGCAATGGCGGCGGTACTTCCAATTCCGGCAAGAAGTTCAATGCGAATACTTCCGATGTTGCGCTCCTCGCCGGTATTCTGGAATGTGAAGCCGGTGCTACTTATGAAGGCATGCTTGCAGTTGGAACAGTCATTATGAACCGTGTGGAGAGTTCCCGTTTTCCAAATACGATTTCCGGTGTTGTTTATCAATCCGGTCAGTTTGCACCGACATGGAATGGTGCATTGAACCGTGTACTTGGACGTGGACCTTCCTCTTCCGCTTATTCTGCTGCCAAAGCAGTGCTCGGCGGAGCCAGACATAACAAAGTCCGGAATTGTTATTTCTTCTGGGCTGCCTTTACCGGACATGCCGGGATTAATGTAGGTGGCAATGTATTCTGGTAGATTTAATACTATATATTCAATAATCTAATTATAAAAAAAGAAACGAGCAGGCATTCATTTTGCCTGCTCATTTCTTAATTAATTTAATTTCCCTGAATATTTTTGTCAGTTCTGATGGCATTGCTTCTATCAATGCCTCTGCCAGACGATACTTCATCTTTTCGCTTTTGTTCTCTGCCTGCTTCATTTTATGTACTTCACTATTACCTCTGCTCCACCTGATGAGCTACGGAATCATCTCCCGGTAGCGCAAATGTCTCTATATCCACCATCCGATTCAGTCTTCCTTCTCTCCATACCATCAGGTACACATGAAATTCAATACTGTCTCTTGCTGTAACAAAAGGCTCTTCCCGGAGAATCACCGTTTCTCTTCCTTCTCTTTTTAATTCCATTTTGCGTTTTCTTGCTGCATCCATGATGAGCTTATATTTTTCCATCGACGCTTCATCGTATTTACGTTTTGGATAAACAGCGCCTGCATGACGGAACTTCCGCATCAAGATATCAATTGTCTTGGCGTGGCTTTTGCGGTGCAGTTTCACAGCAATCCATTTTGCCATCACGCGTGCAAGAACCGGATTCGATACACATTCGGATGCATATTTCCGGTAAGTCTTAAGACTGTGCACGAGGCTCATATCCTCTGCCTCTGCCGCGATCTCTTCCAGAACTTTGATTCCTTCTTCGTCCGGAACCCACAAATGCTCTTTCGGAACAATATATTTCCTCGGCGCTGAAGGATAACAGCCATAACTAAGCGGTGGAAATCCGGCAAGTTTCACAAGCCACTGCTCCCTTTCTGTGCAGTAGGTATCACCCAGGTATTTCCATTTGTCCTGTAAAATAGCAATTTTATATTCCAGCTGTCTGAGATATTCATAGCCTCTCACCCAGAAATGCCCGATTTCTCCGTAATCATACAGCATATATTCAAATTCCAGCCGCTGAAAAAATATCGTTACCATTGAATCGCCGCAAAGTACCGCCAGAATATAACGATCCTTGTCCCGCTTCAAGGTTGCATCAACCGAACCTTCATAACCTTCTTCATAAAATCCGGTCATCTTTGCTTCTTTGAATACAAGAAAGCTCTCAACTGCATCATTCATCAGATAAACAAGACGAATTTCTTTTTTCTCTTCATTCGGAGGCAACAGCTCAAACTGGTTCTGTGCCAGTAATTCCTCCAACATATCAAATGTATTTAATAACCCCATTTCGACATCCGCTTTCATAATATTTTTTGATCTTAATATCATTCTAACAAATCATGCTGGAAAATCCAATCGAAAAAAACGCACCAGACAGATTTCCTGCCTGATGCGTTCAGTTAGTTTTTTAGGAGTTTTATAAATGAGTTTATAATTAATTCTATCTTTCCATACTTGCGATGTGGTCTGTGTGAAGCAGCATATGTGCTTTGTGAGAATTTGGTTTCTCAAAATATTCTTCATACATCTTAAGTACATCTTTGTTCTCATGTGAGAAACGGATATCTGCATTCTTATCCAGATAATACAGATTCTTTCCTCGCTCAAACGCAAGCTCTTCTCCATCGTGGATCGGCTGTCCGCCACCGCCTACGCATCCGCCTGGGCAAGCCATAACTTCTACGAAATCGTAATGGACATCTCCGCGCTCGATCTTCTCAAGCAAGGCTCTTGTGTTTGCAAGTCCACTGACAACTGCCGTCTTTACAGTGATATCGTCAATGGCAAAATCAGCTTCTACAACACCGTCGTTCTCCTGGAATCCCTGGCTTCTGACAACTTTGAATGCGTCAGCTTCCGGATTCTCATTCTTAAGCAGGTAGTAAGCGCTGCGAAGTGCAGCCTCCATAACTCCACCGGTTGCTCCGAAGATCACACCTGCTCCGGAACCTTCCTGCATCGGTCTGTCACTTGCAATATCTTCTAATGTATCCGGACTGATATGAGCAGAACGGATCATTCTTACCAGCTCTCTTGTTGTAATAACTGCGTCAATATCATGTCCTGCATACTCTTCATAATACAGTTCCATCTCACGCTCGCCCTTCTTAGCCACACATGGCATTACGGACAGTGTGTAGATCTTCTCCGGCTCTACGCCCAGTTTTTCTGCGAAATATGTCTTCATGGCAGCACCGAACATCTGCTGTGGTGATTTTGCAGTTGAGAGCTGTTTTACCAGATGTGGAAACTGTGACTTAATGAAACGAATCCAGCCCGGACAGCAGGATGTGAACATCGGACGTTCTTTTAACTCTCCGGATGTGAAACGTTTCAGGAACTCCGTTCCTTCTTCCATGATCGTAAGATCTGCTGAGAATGTGGTATCAAATACATAATCAACGCCCATTCTCTTCAAAGCATCCAGAATCTTTCCAACTTTGGCATCTTCCGGTGCAAGACCTAACTCTTCACCCCATGCTGTACGAACAGCCGGTGCAACCTGAGCTACTACAATCTTGTCTTTATCCTCAATTGCTTTCCATACTTTCTCTGTATCGTCACGCTCACGAAGCGCTCCTACCGGACAATGTGTAATACACTGACCGCAAAGTGCACAGTCTGCTTCATCAATACTTCTGTGACCTGCAACATTGATCGTTGTTCTTGAACCGGTACCTTCTACATCCCAGATTCCAAGTCCCTGGATCTTATCACAAACCTGTACGCAACGCATGCACTTGATACATTTGGAAGAATCGCGGATCAACGGGAAATGTTTGTCCCATGGCTGTTTCTCCAGCTGCATCTTGAACGGAATATCAAAAATATTCAGATCATTCGCCACTGTCTGTAAACTACAGTTACCACTTCTTGAGCATGTCACACACTCGCAATCATGCTGAGATAAGATCAGTTCCACTGTTGTTCTTCTATGTCTACGTACCTTCGGGCTGTTTGTATAGATCACCATGCCTTCCTTTACAACATTGTTACAGGATGTGATGAGTTTTTCTTTTCCTTCTAATTCAACAACACAAACACGACAGGCTGCAATCTCGTTAATTCCTTTGAGATAACAAAGTTTTGGAATCGGAATTCCATTTGATGCGGCAGCCTCCATAATTGTGGTATTCTCTTCTACTGAGATCTTTTTTCCATCTATTGTAAGATTTACCATAATGTCTCTCTGCCTCCTTTAAATATTCCGTATCCAAAGTGATCGCAGCGAAGGCATCTGCTTGCCTCCTGTTTTGCTTCCTTCTCTGTCATACAGTTTTCTACGCCTTCAAAATCACAGACTCTCTCACATGCTTCACGCTCTGTCAGATTGACTCTTCCACATGGAGTTCTGTCACGAAGGGCCGCTTCCGGAATCTCAACATCACAGGAAATCTCGTGATGGTATCCCAGATATTCATCAATATTGGCAGCAACAACTTTTGCAGCAGCAATTGCTTTAATAACAGATGCCGGACCACTTGCACAGTCTCCACCGGCAAATACACCTGGCATATTCTCAAATGTTCCTGTACTCTTTGTAACGATCTTACCACGCTCAACCGGGATACCTGCTTCTTCAAAATGACGCGTCTCGATATTCTGTCCGATTGCTACGATCAGTACATCACATGGGATATAAATGTCGTCTTCTCCGGTCGGTTTGATGCTTGCTCTTCCATCTTTGATAGAACTGATCATCTGCGGAGTTACATAAATTCCCTTAATATGGTGCTTCTCATCAATATCGAGTGAAGCAGGTGCTTTGAGTGTCTGTAATTCGATACCTTCTGCTACAGCGCCTTCTATTTCCCCCGGAAGAGCTGTCATATCTGCTACTCGTCTACGATATACGATACTTACCTTCTTAGCGCCCAGTCTCTTAGCTGTACGAACTGCATCCATGGATACGTTACCGCCACCGATGACAGCAACTTCTTTTCCGGTCAAATCCATGATCTCGTTCTTTCCTACATTACGTAAGAACTGCACTGCGGATAAGATTCCATCTGCGTCTTCCCCGTCAAGGCCCAGTTTCTTATCTGTACTAGCTCCGATTGTAATCAGCACTGCATCGTACTGTTCTCTTAATTCCTGAATATTGATATCCTGACCAATCTTCAGACCATATTTGACTTCTACTCCGGTCTTCAGGATTGCGTTAATGTCATCTTCGAGTCTCTCTTTCGGCAGACGATAGTTTGGAATACCATAACGTAACATTCCTCCCAGTTTCGGAAGCATCTCATATACAGTTGTCTGATGCCCCATTAACTGAAGATAATATGCTGCACTTAATCCTCCCGGTCCTCCACCGAGTACTGCGATCTTCTTACCTGTGCTCTTTGCACACTTCGGCGGCTCTACTTCTCCTGCGAAATCAGCCGCAACACGTTTCAATCCGCGGATATTTACAGAATCATCTACCATGTTTCTGCGGCATCTTGCCTCACAAGGATGCTCACAGATAAATCCACATGTCGTCGGGAATGGATTATCCTTACGGATCAGGCGGATCGCATCCGCATATCTTCCTTCTCCTACTAATGCAACATATCCCGGAATATCAACATGTGCCGGACATAAAGACACACAAGGTACCGGCTGATTATATGTACAGGTACAACGTCCTCTCTGAATATGCTCTACATAATCATCGCGATATCCGATCAGTCCTTTGTATACCATGTTCGCAGCTTCGTAACCAATCGCACAGTCCGCTGATTCCATAATAGACAATGCTGTCTGCTCCATAGTGTCTAATGTCTCCATTGTTGCTTTACCATCCAGTACATCTTTGATGAACTGATTTAACTGTCCCAATCCAATACGGCATGGTACACACTTTCCACATGTCTGTGCGTGACATAACTCCAAAAATGCTCTTGCCATATCAACCGGACATAAGCCCGGAGGGCTTGATTCGATTCTTCTCTCCAGATCTTTGTAAAGGCCTTCCATAACGATTTTCGCCTTTTTTGGAGAGGCAATTTCTAACCTACTCATTTCATACATCCCTTCTTTGTATTATTATTGATGCAGTTTTCTTATTATAGCATTTTTTTTCTCATTTGTAATCATGCACAGCAAAAGTAGATAATTTAACGATTTATTGATGATTTTGTCACAATTTATTTATTTCATCTATACTTACTTGTACAGTTTTCTTTAACTTTTTCTAAATTAATCTTCGAATAAGTAACATTTAGCAATAATATAGTTGAAGACAATTACAATTCCCTGCGTAATGATTTTCACAGGAACACCTACAATTTCAACCCTTTCACTTTTTCATGGAATAAAGAATGTGCCTTGGCACATTCTAGCGCCTGCGGCGGTCGCTTGCGACATCATCATTGTACGCCGCAGTGCGCATCCTGCCGGAGGCTTTTTATATAATAGGAAATGCAATTTCCTATTATATAAAAAAGACTATGAAACAACTCTGCTTCATAGTCTTCCGATATTCTTTCAGCAATCTGATAATTAAACCAGCTCGATCAGAACTTCCATTGCTGCATCACCTTTACGCTGTCCGATCTTGATGATTCTTGTGTAACCACCGTTACGATCAGCATATTTTGGTGCGATCTCATCAAAGAGTTTTGCAACAAGGTCAACATCTTTTGTATTTTTCTTTCTTCCAGCCTGTGCTGTCGGAACTTCTTTTACAGGATAGAGAACTTTTAACATCTGACGACGTGCGTGAAGTCTGCTAGGCATATCTTTCTTGATTGTCTTGTCAACTTCATCGTATACTGTAACTTTCTTACCGTCTACAACTTCTTTTACACGTTTTCCGTCTTTGTCTTTGCGAGCAACTTTAGCTTTAACAGTTACTTCTTCAAAGTTGTCTTTTTCTCTGACAGCCATAGCGATCAGACCTTCAGCAATCTTGCGGATCTCTTTAGCTTTAGCTTCTGTAGTCTTGATCTTACCATTGTTAAGTAATGCTGTTACCTGGTTTCTTAATAAAGCTTTTCTCTGGCTTGATGTTCTGCCGAGTTTTCTATACTTTGCCATTATTCATATCCTCCATATTTACACTTGGTTATACTCTTCGGGCTTACTAGCCAAATGCTCTGCTGTGCACTTTCAGACTTATCAGCAGAAGGCACTTTTAGGAAAAACCGTGGAAACCCGATTTATTCCTCTCCTTTGCTTAAGCTTAATCCTAATTCATCAAGCTTAGCAAGTACTTCTTCTAAGGACTTACGTCCAAGGTTACGAACTTTCATCATGTCTTCCGGTGTTCTGTTTGTCAGTTCTTCAACAGTATTAATACCAGCCCTCTTCAGACAATTGTAAGAACGTACAGATAACTCCAATTCGTCAATGCTCATCTCAAGCACTTTCTCTTTCTCGTCATCTTCTTTTTCGATCATTACTTCTGCAGCCTGAGCTACTTCTGACAGATCGATGAACAGTTTCAGGTGCTCGCTGAGTACCTTAGCTGCCAAACTTACTGCTTCATCCGGGAGCAGTGTTCCGTTTGTATATACATCTAATGTTAATTTGTCAAAATCTGTAATCTGACCAACACGAGTATTTTCAACGGTAAGATTTACACGTTCAACCGGTGTGTAGATAGAATCAATCGGAATTACCGCAATCGGCAAATCGTCGTTCTTATTCTTATCAGAGCTTACATATCCTCTTCCTTTCGTGATGGTTAATTCCATGTAAAGCTTGCTGTCTGCACCGCCGTTCAGTGTAGCGATTACTGTCTCAGGATTCATGATCTCGATGTCCTGATCCACCTGAATGTCTGCTGCTGTTACAACACCTTCACCCTCGAACTCGATATAAGCTGTCTTAGGCTCATCTGTCTCGGATGTATTCTTGATAGCCAGTGATTTCAAGTTCATGATAATCTCTGTAACATCCTCTTTCACCCCTGGAATGGAGCTGAACTCATGAAGTACCCCATCAATCTTCACCTGGCTGATTGCAGCACCCGGTAAAGATGAAAGCATGATTCTTCTAAGGGAGTTACCTAATGTTGTACCATATCCTCTTTCGAGTGGTTCTACAACAAATCTTCCATATTTCTTATCTTCTGAAATCTCAGTTATTTCAATATTGGGTTTATTAAAATCAAACACTAAGTCCACCTCCTGTGGTGTTACGGGTTATTATTTAGAATACAACTCGACGATTAACATCTCGTCTACTGGAACATCGATTGCTTCACGGTTTGGAAGTTCTTTAACTGTTCCTTTCAGAGCTTCAGCGTCAACTTCTAACCAATCCGGAACCATACGTCCGCCTGTAACTTCTACGATCTCTTTATATCTTGTTGAGCTCTTCTTAGCTTCTTTGATTTCGATCACATCACCAGCTTTGATAAGGTAAGATGGGATGTTTACCTGTTTACCATTAACAAGTACATGTTTGTGGTCAACGATCTGTCTTGCTTCACGTCTTGTTCTTGCAAGTCCCATACGGAATACTACGTTGTCCAGTCTGGACTCAAGAAGAACCATCAGGTTTTCACCAGTCATACCTGACATCTGTTTAGCTTTCTTGTAGTAGTTTCTGAAAGGTTTCTCTAATACACCATAGATGAATTTAGCTTTCTGTTTTTCACGTAACTGAAGACCATACTCGCTCATTTTTCTATTGGATCTTTTTAACTGTCTGTTGGACTTTTTATCAATTCCTAAATATACCGGATCCATTCCGAGAGAACGGCATCTTTTAAGAACCGGAACTCTATTTACTGCCATGTTTTATTTCCTCCTAATTTCAATCAGTTTACGGTAAGCGTATAATAAATCTAAAATAAGTATTACACTCTTCTGCGTTTCGGCGGACGGCAGCCATTGTGTGGTACCGGAGTAACATCCTTGATACTTGTTACGTCAATTCCGCATGCCTGCAGGGCACGAATTGCTGCTTCTCTACCTGAACCTGGTCCTTTAACCATAACGTCAACTGATTTCAAACCATGTACTAATGCTGCTTTAGCTGCTGTTTCAGCTGCCATCTGAGCTGCATAAGGGGTAGATTTTCTTGAACCTCTAAATCCAAGACCGCCTGCACTTGCCCATGAAAGAGCATTTCCCTGAGCATCTGTTAATGTAACGATTGTGTTATTAAAAGATGACTGGATGTGAGCCTGTCCATGTTCAACGTTTTTCTTGACACGTCTCTTTGTCACTTTTTTTGTAACTTTCTTTGCCATAATAAAACTAACCTACACTTTCCTTTTTAATTATTTCTTTTTGTTTGCTACTGTTCTCTTAGGACCTTTTCTTGTTCTTGCATTTGTCTTAGTCTTCTGACCACGAACCGGAAGTCCTTTTCTGTGACGGATACCTCTGTAGCATCCGATCTCCTGAAGTCTCTTAATGTTCAGAGCGATCTCTCTACGAAGATCACCTTCTACTGTCTGTGTCTCATCGATTACTGCACTGATCTTCTTAACGTCTTCGTCTGTCAGATCTCTGCAGCGGATATCAGCGTCAACGCCTGCTTCTGCTAAAATACGTGTTGCACTTGCTCTGCCGATTCCATAGATATAAGTTAATCCGATCTCGACACGTTTGTCTCTTGGTAAGTCTACACCTGCTATACGAGCCATGTGATTGTTCCTCCATTTTCTTTTCACTTAGTTTTCATTGTCTTTAATAGGGGATTCTCTTAATGAAATCCCAGGTGTGTCGGTATCCACACCCTTTCCGGCCACCGCTTCCTAAAACGGTAATGACGAGCCGGCATTAGAAGCAATATACGAGGATAGTCACCGGCTACAGGTGTTTCCTTGTATATTTCAAATAGTCTACACACCTCCTGGTGTGTCGTCTATCAGCCGCCTTAATTAACCCTGTCTCTGTTTATGCTTCGGGTTCTCGCAGATAATGCGAACGCTTCCTTTTCTTTTGATTACTTTGCATTTTTCGCAAATTGGTTTTACTGATGATCTAACCTTCACGGGGATCCTCCTTTCATCCATTGCTCTGCCTTTTGTATCTTGCGCTTTTTCGCTGTAAAAACCGCAACTCATTCGTCTTTACACATAGAAATGCCCGAAAACGCGCTTATATAGTATAGCATCATTTGTCCAGCAAAGTCAATAGACTTTTTATAATTTATTTATCTCTCCAGATAATTCTTCCTTTTGAAAGATCATATGGGGATAATTCCAAAGTTACTTTGTCACCTGGCAGAATCTTGATAAAGTTCATTCTGAGCTTTCCACTGATATGTGCAAGTACCTGGTGACCATTTTCCAGTTCTACCTGAAACATTGCGTTAGGTAATTTTTCTACTACAGTTCCTTCAATTTCAATTACGTCAGCTTTTGACATCTCTAATCCTCCTGATTTTCTTCTTTCTTATTCCATTCCTTTATGATCCGTCTGATCTTTACATCGTCTGCATCCTGTATATCATATTGCTGCAATATGATCTGCACATGTTTCTTCTTTTTCTTTTTTGGTTTCTGTAACGTGCGTAGTCTTCCATCCGCCAGATATACATATGCATCTTCTGTTCCGGTTATGATAAAGATCTCTCCCGCATCATGTCCGGCTTTCGATCTGACAAGCATTCCTTTTTCAAATCTGTCCATACTATATGCCCTCAGTTAAAGAAAGAAGTTTCGGTTCGTTTTCTGTGATCAATACCGTATTCTCATAATGTGCAGATAACGAATGGTCTCTTGTTACTACAGTCCAGTCATCATCCATCCAGTCAACTTCCCATCCACCGATGTTAATCATAGGTTCAATAGCAAGTGTCATTCCGGCTTTTAACAGTACACCTTTACGCTTCATCTCATAATTCGGTATTTCCGGTGCCTCATGAAGTGCTGTTCCTATGCCATGGCCGCACAGGTCACGCACAACGCCGTATCCTCTCTCTTCGGCGTATCTTCCGATTGCCCCGGATATATCAAATAAATGATTGCCTTCTTTCGCGTATTTTATACCTTCGAAGAAACACTCTCTTGTCACGCGTACCAGATCCTGCGCCTCTTTGGATACTTCTCCAACGCAATGTGTACGTGCTGCATCCGAGTGATATCCTTTATAAATAACTCCTGCATCCAGGCTGACAATGTCGCCTTCTCTGATGATCCTGTGTTCACTCGGAATTCCGTGAACCACTTCATCGTTCACTGACACACAGATCGATGCCGGATATCCATTGTAATCCAGAAATGACGGGATACATCCATAGCTGCGGATGATCTCTTCACCAAGGCGGTCGATTGCCTTGGTCGTCATTCCCGGATGAAGTGCTTTTTCTAATTCCTTATGAACAATTTCCAATATACGTCCGGCTTCTGTCATTAATTCAATTTCTCTGGACGATTTTACTGTAATTGGCATGTTCTTATTCTCCTAAAATCTTTACGATTGTCTGGAATACATCCTCGATATCAATCGTTCCATCGACTGTAGTCAGTATTCCGGCTTTTGTATAATAGTCAATCAACGGCTGTGTCTGCTCATGATATACCCCAAGACGTTTCTTCACTGTCTCCGGCTTGTCATCATCTCTTAAAATTAGCTCTTTTCCGCATGTATCGCAGATACCATCTACTTTGGTCGGAGCATATTCCAGATGATATGTTGCGCCACAACCTACACATGCACGGCGGCCACCCATACGATGAACTATATTCTCATCCGGGACATCTACATCAATCGCATAATCTATTTTCTGTCCCAGTTTTTCAAGTGCAACATCCAATGCTTCTGCCTGCGGGATTGTTCTCGGAAATCCGTCCAGAACATATCCTTCTTTACAATCTTCCTGGTTCACGCGGTCTACAACGAGATCTACAACCAGTTCATCCGGAACAAGAAGTCCCTGATCCATGTACGTTTTCGCTTGTTTACCCAATTCCGTACCATTTTTAATGTTTGCTCTAAAGATGTCTCCGGTTGAAATATGAGGAATGTTATATTTTGCGGCAATTTTCTTTGCCTGAGTTCCCTTGCCCGCTCCAGGGGCTCCTAACATAATAATTTTCATATGAGTTCCTCCTTATAGCATTTTAACCCGCGGATAAAATCCGCGAGTCAAATTGCTTATATGCTTAACTGTTCAAAAATCCTTTGTAGTTACGTACTAATAACTGTGACTCAATCTGTTTGAGTGTTTCAAGTACGACGCTGACAATAATGATCAGTGATGTACCACCAAAGGATACTTTTGCACCTAACCATCCATTAAAGAAAATCGGAATAACCTGTACAATGACAAGTCCGCATGCTCCGATAAAGATGATATAGTTAAGTCTCTTTGTTAAATATTCTACGGTTGGTTTACCAGGACGGATACCCGGGATAAATCCACCGCTTTTTTTCATATTATTTGCAATCTCTAATGGATTGAATGTAATGGATGTATAGAAGTAAGCAAAGAATACTGTCAGTATAATGTATACGACTAATCCCCAGCTGTACTGGATCTGATCTGGATTCAACCAGTTACCCTGGTTCATTCCCTTTAAGATCTGACTTCCAATTCCGTTACCGTTTCCCTTGCCTGCCAGTGAAGCAATGACAATCGGAAACTGCATCAGAGATGATGCAAAGATGATCGGAATAACACCTGCGGTGTTTACTTTCAACGGGATGTGTGTTGTCTGTCCACCGTATGTTCTTCTTCCTGTCACCTTCTGTGAATACTGTACCGCGATTCTGCGTTCAGCATCCTGAAGCAATGTAGTAAATACTACAAGTGCAAGAATGATTGCAAGAATAATTACTGCCGCGAGTCCGCCTTTGGCAATGCTCTTGCCTTTTACGAACTGACTGTAAAGTGTTGTCATATCATTCGGTACACGGGAAAGAATATTAATTACCAGAACGATGGAAATACCATTTCCTACGCCCTTCTCTGTAATCTGTTCACCTGCCCACATCAAGAATGCGGATCCGGCTGTCAGTGTTAATACTACGATTGCAGCATTTACAAAGTTGTATTCTTTCAGAAGTCCCTGACGTCCAAATCCAACTGACATCGCAATTGATTCGATCAGAGCAAGTACAACAGTAAGATAACGGGTAATTTTTGTAAGTTTCTTTCTTCCGTCTTCACCATCTTTCTGCATCTCTTCCAACTGCGGAATCGCAATTGTAAGAAGCTGGATAATGATGGATGATGTAATGTATGGTGTAATACTCAGAGCAAATACGGACATCTGCTCAAAAGATCCACCGGTGAAAGCGTTAAATAAATTAAACGCTTCACCTGTGTTCTGTGCAAAAAACTCTTTGATATAGCTTGGGTTAACTCCCGGTGTCGGCAGTTCTGAACCGAGTCTAATCACGATTAACATTAAAAATGTATATCCGATTCTTCTCCGGAGATCCTTAATTTTAAATGCTCTTCGCAATGTATCAAACATTAGATCACCTCTGCTTTTCCACCTAAAGCCTCAATCTTAGCAATTGCCCCTTTGCTGAATGCATTAGCCTGTACTGTAAGCTTTTTAGTTAACTCTCCGTTTCCAAGAATCTTAACTCCATCTCTAGGATTTTTAACGATTCCCTGTTCGATCAGTGTCTCTACTGAAACAACTGCATCGTTCTCGAATACTTCAAGAGCATCTACGTTAATTCCAACAATTGTCTTAGAATTTCTGTTTGTAAATCCTCTCTTCGGAATTCTTCTGTATAACGGCATCTGTCCACCTTCGAAACCTGGTCTTGTGCCTCCTGAACGAGCTTTCTGACCTTTGTGTCCCTTACCGGCTGTTTTACCATTTCCAGATCCGTGTCCACGTCCTTTTCTGAAATTATCACTCTGTTTTGATCCATCAGCTGGTCTTAAGTTAGATAAATCCATTGTAACACCTCCTTATCTGATATCTAAATTCTTACGCTTCTTCAACTTTTACCAGGTGTTGTACCTGTTTTACCATACCTCTGGTAGCTGCATTATCCGGAAGTTCAACTGTTTTGTTGACTTTCTTCAGTCCAAGTGCTTCTACAGTTTTCTTATGCTTCGGTACAGCACCAATTGTAGATTTTACTAATGTAACTTTTAAATTTGCCATTTGGTTCTCCCTCCTTAGCCTAAGATCTCTTCAACAGATTTACCGCGAAGCTTAGCTACTGCTTCCGGAGTCTTAACCTGACGTAATCCTTCGATTGTAGCAAGAACAACATTCTGTTTGTTGTTAGAACCAAGAGATTTTGTACGGATGTTCTTGATTCCTGCCATCTCGATTACGGCACGCGCCGGACCACCGGCGATAACTCCAGTACCTTCCGGAGCTTTCTTAAGTAATACGGAAGCTCCTCCGAATTTACCGATAAAATCGTGTGTAATACTTTCATTTTCATCTAATGCTACATTGATAAGATTCTTTGCTGCATCTTCTTTTCCTTTACGGATTGCTTCCGGAATCTCTGTAGCTTTTCCTAAGCCTGCACCAACATGACCATTTCCGTCTCCGACAACTACTAAAGCTGTGAATCTCATGTTACGGCCACCTTTAACAACTTTGGTTACACGCTTGATTGATACCACTTTTTCATTTAACTCTAACTGACTAGCATCAATACGTTCCTGTCTCATGTGTGCTCCTCCTTATTAGAAATTCAATCCAGCTTCTCTAGCTGCATCTGCTAATGCCTGTACTTTACCCTGGTAAATAAATCCACCTCTGTCGAAAACTACTTCTTTGATTCCTTTTTCAAGAGCTTTCTCAGCGATTACTTTTCCAAGATATGCTGCTGCATCAACGTTGTTTGTTTTCTCTAAGTTTGCCTTCACATCTTTCTGAAGAGTGGATGCGGAAACCAGAGTTGTCTGTGCTACGTCATCGATGATCTGTGCATACATATGATTGTTACTTCTGAACACTGCCAGACGTGGGCACTGTGCTGTACCACTTAAACGGTTACGTAACTTTCTGTGTTTGTTTACACGTACTTCACTTCTAGATTTTTTGCTAACCATTTTCACACTCTCCTTTCTTATTTCTTACCAGTCTTACCGACTTTACGTCTAATTACTTCATCAGCATATTTGATTCCCTTGCCCTTATATGGCTCCGGTCTTCTCTTATCTCTGATCTCAGCTGCATACTGGCCTACTTTTTCTTTATCAATACCTTTAACAGTGATCTTGTTCTGACCTTCAACAACAGTCTCAACACCTTCTGGATCTTCCATCTCTACCGGATGAGAATATCCAAGGTTCAGTGTTAATTTGTTTCCGGATTTAGCTGCTCTGTAACCAACTCCGTTTACTTCCAGAACTTTCTCATATCCTGCTGTAACACCTACTACCATGTTGTTGATCAGTGTTCTTGTAAGACCATGTAAAGATTTCATTTTCTTTAAGTCATTCGGTCTTGTTACGACGATTTCGTCGCCTTCCTGTTTGATTTCCATCTCTACAGGGAGAGCTTTTTCAAGTGTTCCTTTTGGACCTTTAACGGTCACATAGTTATTCTCTGCAATTGTTACTTCAACGCCTGCAGGAATAGCAACTGGATGTCTTCCGATACGTGACATATCCTGTTCCTCCTTAACTTAGATTCTCGGAGTGAGCTTACGCCCACTCTGTTTTCAGTTTGCAGTTACTACCAAACGTAGCAGAGTACTTCTCCACCTACGCCAAGTTTTCTAGCTTCTTTATCTGTGATCACGCCTTTGTTAGTAGAGATGATCGCTGTTCCAAGTCCGCCCATTACTTTCGGAATGTCTGCGCTGTTAGCGTAAACACGAAGACCTGGCTTAGAAATTCTCTTAAGACCTGTGATTACCTTTTCATTCTTGTCTACACCGTATTTCAGTGTAATATGAATTGTCTTGAAGATTCCGTCTTCGATGACATCATATTTTGTGATATATCCTTCATCTAACAGGATGTTTGCAATCGCAAGTTTCATTTTAGATGCCGGTACATCAACTGTATCGTGTTTCGCAGTATTTGCATTACGAATTCTTGTAAGCATATCTGCAATTGGATCGCTCATAGTCATGAATTGTTTCCTCCTTTACCAACTTGCTTTCTTAACGCCTGGGATCTGTCCTTTGTATGCCAATTCGCGGAAGCAAACACGGCAGATTCCATATTTTCTCAAATATGCATGTGGACGACCACAGATTTTGCAACGATTATATTCTCTTGTGGAGAATTTCTGCTTACGCTGCTGTTTTACTTTCATTGCTGTCTTAGCCATAATTTACCTCCTTATTTTGTGAACGGCATGTTGAACTGTGTTAACAATTCACGAGCCTCTTCATCAGTCTTTGCTGTTGTAACAAAGATGATGTCCATTCCTCTTACTTTATCTACTTTATCGTACTCGATTTCAGGGAAGATGAGCTGCTCTTTAATTCCGAGTGCGTAGTTTCCTCTTCCGTCAAATGCGTTTGGATTAACACCTCTGAAGTCACGTACACGAGGAAGTGCAAGGTTGATCAGACGATCAACGAACTCATACATCTTTTCTCCTCTTAAAGTAACTTTACATCCGATAGCCATTCCTTCTCTTAATTTGAAGTTCGCTACAGATTTTTTAGCACGGCAGATAACTGCTTTCTGTCCTGTAATCTTCTCCATATCAGCGATTGCAGAATCTAACAGTTTTGCATTGTCTTTTGCTTCACCTACACCCATGTTGATAACAACTTTATCGAGCTTCGGTACTTCCATAATATTCTTATATCCGAACTTTTTCGTTAATGCATCAACGATCTCGTTCTGATACTGTTCTTTCAGTCTACTCAAAGTGTATACCCTCCTTTCCAGAATTAATCGATCACTTCGCCTGTTGATTTAGCGAAACGTACTTTTTTGTCTCCGTCCATCTTGATTCCAACTCTTGTAGCTTTTCCTTTGTGGATGTACATTACGTTAGAAACGTCGATAGCAGCTTCCTGCTGGATGATTCCACCAGCCTGGTTTGTTGCACTAGGTTTTGTGTGCTTTGTAACCATGTTTACGCCTTCAACAACAACTCTTGCGTTTTTCTGATCTACGGAAAGAACTTTTCCTTCTTTGTCTTTATCTTTACCAGCGATAACTTTAACTGTATCGCCTTTTTTAATCTTTAACATTGACATCTTCGTTCGCACCTCCTTACAGTACTTCCGGAGCCAAGGAAACAATTCTCATGAACTGTTTGTCACGAAGCTCTCTTGCTACAGGCCCAAAGATACGGGTTCCTCTTGGTGTCTTGTCATCTTTTATAATAACTGCAGCGTTCTCATCAAAACGAATGTAAGAACCATCTTTACGACGAGTGCTGTTTACAGTACGAACAACAACTGCCTTTACAACGTCACCTTTTTTAACAACGCCGCCTGGTGTTGCATCTTTAACAGTAGCAACGATCACGTCTCCGATACTTGCATATCTTCTTGTAGATCCACCAAGTACACGGATACACAGTAACTCTTTCGCACCTGTATTGTCTGCTACTTTCAGTCTGCTTTCTTGCTGTATCATGCAGGTTTCCCTCCTTATACTATTTTGCTTTTTCCATAATTTCAACAAGTCTCCATCTCTTATCTTTAGATAATGGTCTTGTTTCCATAACTTTTACTTTGTCACCAATGTTGCATTCATTTGCTTCATCATGTGCTTTTAATTTGTATGTTCTCTTTACGATCTTCTTATAAAGAGGATGCTTTACATGATCTTCAACTGCAACTACTATGGTCTTATCCATTTTATTGCTGATAACCTTACCAACTCTGGTTTTTCTAAGATTTCTTTCCACAGTCTCTGCTCCTTTCTTTTATTGGATGCTTATTGAGCTGCCTTTTCAGTAATTACTGTCTGAATTCTGGCAATGTTTCTTCTTACTTCTTTGATTCTGCTTGTATTATCTAACTGATTTGTTGCGTTCTGGAATCTTAAGTTGAAAAGTTCCTTTTTAGCAGCTACTAATTCTTCATTCAGCTCTGCAGCTGATTTTGTTTTTAAATCTTCTACAAATGCATTAATTTTCACTGTTATCACCGCCTTCTAAGTCTGCGCGAGAAACTACTTTACATTTACAAGGAAGCTTGTGTGTTGCCAGACGAAGAGCTTCTCTTGCAACTTCTTCTGATACACCGGCGATCTCGAACATTACGCGTCCCGGTTTTACAACAGCTACCCAGTACTCTAAGGTTCCTTTACCAGAACCCATACGTGTTTCAGCTGGTTTTGTAGTTACAGGTTTATCTGGGAATATTTTGATCCAAACTTTACCACCACGCTTGATGTAACGTGTCATAGCGATACGGGCTGCTTCGATCTGGTTGGAACGGATCCAGCATGGTTCCATTGCAACAATACCATATTCACCGTTTGTAATCTTATTTCCGCGAAGTGCTTTACCTTTCATGGTACCACGGAACTGTTTACGACGTTTTACTCTTTTTGGCATTAACATTATTTATCTCTCCCTTCCTTATCTGCTTTAGTCGGAAGAACTTCGCCTTTGTAAATCCAAACCTTTACACCGACTTTTCCGTAAGTTGTGTCAGCTTCTGCGAATCCATAGTCAATGTCTGCTCTAAGTGTCTGAAGCGGAATTGTTCCCTCGCTGTAGAACTCTGTACGAGCCATATCAGCTCCGCCGAGACGTCCGGATACAGAAGTTTTAACTCCAAGAGCTCCTGCTTTCATTGTTCTGGACATGCAGGATTTCATAGCACGTCTGAATGAAATACGGTTCTCAAGCTGCTGGGCAATGTTCTCAGCTACAAGCTGTGCGTCTTTGTCCGGTCTTTTGATCTCTTTGATATCAACGATAAGTTTCTTATCTGTGAACTGAGCAAGCTCTGCTTTTACTTTTTCGATCTCGGAACCGCCCTTACCGATAACAACGCCCGGTTTAGCTGTATAAACAATGATCTTCACGCGATCGGAAGCTCTCTCGATCTCGATTTTGGAGATTCCGGCGCTGTATAATCTTTTCTTTAAAAATGTTCTGATCTCGTGGTCTTCAACCAAGTTGTCAGCGAAATCTTTCTCTGCGTACCATTTGGAATCCCATTCTTTGATAACGCCGACTCTCAAGCCATGAGGATTTACTTTCTGTCCCATATTGTCCTCCTATCTTTCATTCAGCACGATTGTGATGTGGCTCATTCTCTTCTCGATTCTATAAGCTCTACCCTGTGCTCTCGGTCTGATTCTCTTCATTGTCGGTCCTTTGTTTGCGTAGCACTCCTCAATGTAAAGGTTGTCAACGCTCATACCGTTGTTGTTCTCAGCGTTAGCAATCGCTGATTTCAGTAATTTCTCTATAACTGCTGAAGCATATCTCGGATTGTAAGCTAAAATACCGAGTGCTGTCTGTACATCCTTACCTCTGATGGCATCAAGAACGTAGCATGCCTTCTGAACAGATATTCTTGCGTAAGAAATCTTAGCTGAAGGTCTTGTATCTCTCTGCTCGTTTCTTTCTCTCTTGATTTGGGATCTGTGTCCTTTTGCCATGGATGAACCCTCCTTTCAAAATATATGAATCTTATCTGACTTTCGACTTCTTCTCGTCTTTGCCGTGTCCTCTGTAAGTTCTTGTCGCAACGAACTCACCGAGTTTGTGTCCTACCATATCTTCTGTAACATATACCGGTACATGTCTTCTTCCGTCATGTACGGCAAATGTGTGGCCTACAAATGACGGGAAGATTGTAGAACGGCGTGACCATGTCTTAATAACTGATTTATCACCTGCAGCGTTCATAGCGTCTACTTTTTTCAGTAAGCTTTCGTCTGCAAATGGTCCTTTTTTAAGTGAGCGAGCCATAGGTTCTAACCTCCTTGTGAATCTAATTATTTAATCGCTTTACCGTCTCTTCTTCTTACAATCAGCTTGTTAGAAGCTTTGTTTTTCTTGCGGGTCTTAAGACCAAGTGCCGGTTTACCCCACGGTGTACACGGACCCGGGCGGCCGATACCTGTCTTACCTTCACCACCACCATGCGGATGGTCGTTCGGGTTCATAACAGAACCACGTACTGTCGGGCGGATGCCCATGTGACGCTTACGTCCTGCTTTACCTACATTGATCAGGTTGTGCTCTCCGTTTCCTACCACACCGATAGATGCGCGGCAGATGATCGGAACCATTCTCATCTCGCCTGACGGAAGTCTGAGTGTTGCATATTTTCCTTCTTTAGCCATAAGCTGCGCGCTGTTTCCTGCTGAACGAACAAGCTGTCCGCCTTTTCCCGGATAAAGCTCGATGTTATGGATCTGAGTACCTACCGGAATCTCAGAAAGCGGGAGGCAGTTTCCTACTCTTACTTCGGCATCTGCACCGTTCATAACTGTCATTCCGTCTTTCAGTCCTTCAGGAGCAAGGATATATGCTTTTTCTCCGTCTGCGTAGCAGATCAGCGCAATGTTTGCAGATCTGTTCGGATCGTATTCGATACCTACTACTGTTGCCGGGATTCCGTCTTTCTTTCTCTTGAAGTCTACGATTCTATATTTTTTCTTAGCGCCGCCACCGCGATGTCTTACAGTAATCTTACCCTGTGCGTTACGACCTGCTTTTCTTTTTTTGGAATCAAGAAGTGATTTTTCCGGAGTTGTCTTTGTGATCTCGGAGAAATCAGATCCTGTCATCTGTCTTCTGGAAGGTGTATATGGGTTATATGTTCTGATTCCCATTACTTTCTCTCCTTTCATTTCGTCTAATTATTTGTTTCACGGATTTGCACCGTATATAGTTTCTGATCTTACAGTCCTTCAAAGATTTCGATTTCTTTACTGTCTTCTGTAAGCTGTACGATCGCTTTCTTTGTCTTAGCTGTTTTTCCGACTACCATTCCGCGTCTTCTGTTTTTTCCTTCAAGGTTCATTGTGTTGACACGAGCAACCTTTGTTCCTTCAAACATTTTTTCAACAGCTTCTTTGATCTGAGCTTTTGTAGCCTCTGTGTGTACAAGGAATGTATATTTCTTGTCAGCCATCAGATCCATGCTTTTCTCTGTGATAACCGGTTTAAGGATTACATCATAATACTGAATGTTTGCCATTATGCGTACACCTCCTCGATTGTTGCAACAGCAGCTTTCGTTGCGATCACTGTGTTGTATTTCAGGATGTCATATACGTTGATCGTATTTGTGCGTGCTGTCTTAACGCCAGCAATGTTTCTAGCAGAAATCTCTGCGTTTGTATTTCCGTCTTCCAAAACAACAAGCGCTTTGTTTACGTTCAGGTTGTTCAGGACATTCTGGAATTTCTTTGTTTTGATCTCATCGAAGTTCATCTCGTCAACTACGATGAATTTGTTCTCTTCTACTCTGGAAGAAAGTGCGGATTTAAGAGCAGCTCTCTTCTCTTTTTTATTCATCTTGAATGAGTAATCTCTCGGAACCGGAGCGAATACAACACCGCCGCCTGTCCACTGCGGAGCTCTTGTTGAACCCTGTCTTGCGTGTCCTGTTCCTTTCTGTCTCCACGGTTTTCTTCCGCCGCCTGAAACCTCAGAACGTGTTTTGGCTTTCTGTGTTCCCTGACGATTGTTTGCAAGCTGATTTACAACTGCCATGTGTACGAGGTGCTCATTTACTTCAACACCGAATACAGCATCGTTTAATTCGATTGTATCAACTTCTTTACCTTCGATATTGTAAACAGATACTTTTGCCATCTGTGTGTTCCTCCTTTCTTATTGTCAGCTTAGTTTCCTTTTACTGTTTCTTTGATCGTTACGAGACATTTCTTCGGTCCCGGAACTGAACCTTTTACGAGAAGCAGGTTGTTCTCTGCATCAACTCTCACGATTTCAAGGTTCTGAACAGTAATCTTCTTGTTACCCATCTGTCCAGGCATTTTTTTGCCTTTGAATACTTTACTCGGATCAGATGCCGCACCATTGGAACCAGCGTGACGATGGAACTTGGAACCATGTGTCATAGGTCCTCTGCTCTGTCCGTGACGTTTGATCGCGCCCTGGAAACCTTTACCTTTGGAGATTGCTGTCGCATCGATGTGATCTCCCTCCGCGAAGATATCAGCTTTGATCTCCTGAGCAAGAGCATATTCCTCTGCATTGTCAAATCTAAATTCTTTTACATATCTTTTTCCGGATACGCCTGCTTTGTCAAAGTGGCCTTTTTCAGCTTTTGTCACACCGTTTCTGTGTGCGATCGCTTTTCTTCCGCTTCCGTCTTTTGTGACAATCTTATCTTTCTTGTCAACATATCCAACCTGTACGGCGCTGTAGCCATCGTTCTCAACTGTTTTAACCTGTGTAACTACACACGGTCCAGCCTGCAGAACTGTTACCGGAATCAGAACTCCGTCTTCGTGATTGAAGATCTGAGTCATTCCAACTTTTGTAGCCAAAATAGCTTTCTTCATTATAAATACCTCCTGTGATTTACAGCGGAACGCTTTCGCGCTCATCCTAAATGTTAGGATTGTTACTGTTAATTTGAATGTTCAGCGGTTTTTCGCTTACTTATTTTTCATTTTGATATCGATGTAAACACCTGCCGGCATTTCCAGTCTGGAAAGAGCATCCACAGTTTTCTGTGTCGGTGTAACGATATCGATGAGTCTCTTATGAGTTCTCTGCTCGAACTGCTCTCTTGAGTCTTTGTACTTGTGTACCGCTCTAAGAATTGTCACTACCTCTTTCTTTGTCGGCAGCGGCACCGGTCCGCTCACCTGTGACCCATTCTTTTTTACAGTTTCGATGATTTTCTTTGCGGATGCATCAACGAGCTGATGATCATACGCTTTCAATGTGATTCTCATTACTTGACTTGCCATAAAAAAAGTCGCCTCCTTTTCGTACTTTTAACTTCAGTACGACAAGCGGTGACTGTACACTCTCCCGTGTGTGTCGTGAGAAACTCACACGTTGTTTCATACCTTTACCCATTATCGGTAAGCAGTAATCAGTTGTGATTCGTACAGTGACTTGTCGCCAGTTTCCTAACTTGACATTCGCTCCACGGAAAACCTGCCTCAGCTTATCTTTTTGCCGGGCAGCAACCTCACGCTTCACAGCTATCATGTCACAGCTTTTTTAGTATATAGGAAATAACATTGTATTTCAAGCTATTTTTATGAAAAATTGTATTTTTTTCAATACAATATCATTTTTCTCTTTTTCCCTATTATATATGGAAACAACAGATGTCATACAGTTCGGACATCTGTTGTTTTTCTCAATTTTGACTTTTATAATTCCCTTCCATTTTTAGCTATTACATTTTGATACCAGCCAAAACTTTTTTTCTTCCAACGCTTTAATGTTCCGCTTCCGTCATCATTTCTATCTACATAAATCATCCCATACCGTTTACTCATTTGGGCCGTAGACGCGCTCACAAGATCAATACATCCCCAAACCGTATATCCCATAACATCGACGCCGTTTTCAATCGCCTTTTCCATTTCCGCAATATGTTTTCGTAAATACTCTATCCGGTAATCATCGGCAATTTCCACGCTTCCGTCCTCTTTATGAATCGGATAATCTTTCGCTCCAAGTCCGTTTTCGACAACAAACAACGGTTTTTGATATCTTTCCCAGTATATTTCCAATACATATCTCAATCCTTTCGGATCTATCTGCCATCCCCATTCGCTCGATTTCAACATCGGATTAGGAACGCCTCCCAATATATTTCCTTCACCTCTTCGCATCTTTTCCGAATGTGCAGTCGCGCACGCGCTCATATAATAACTCAATGAAATAAAATCTACCGTCTCTTTCAAAACTTCCCGATCCGCTTCTTCTATCTCTAAAGAAATTCCATGTTCTCTAAAATATCTCAGCGCATATCCCGGATATTTTCCCCGAACATGAACGTCTGCAAACATTAAGCTTTTATGCTCCTGTTCTTTTGCCGCCAGGACATCATCCGGTTCCGGAGTCAGCGGATATACAGGCACGCTTAAAATCATACACCCGATTTTAAAATCCGGATTAATTTTATGACCGATCTTCACTGCCCATGCGCTTGCAGTCAGTTCATGATGCGCCGCCTGATAAAGCTGCTCTTCCGTCAGTTCATCTTTCGGAGTCATGATCGCTCCACTCATAAAAGGAGACTCCAGTATTGAGTTGATTTCATTAAATGTAAGCCAGTATTTCACTTCATCTTTATATTCTTCAAATACTGCCTTTACATATGTTTTATAAAAATCAATCATCTTTCTGCTGCGCCATCCATCGTATTTTTCCGCTAAATACAACGGAGTTTCGTAATGCGACAATGTCACAAGCGGTTCGATTCCGTATTTTCTGCATTCTGCAAACAAGTTGTGATAAAATTCTATTCCCTTCTGATTCGGTTTTTCTTCATCTCCACGCGGAAAAATCCGACTCCATGCAATCGATGTCCGAAAAACTTTAAATCCCATCTCAGCCATCATTTTTAAATCTTCTTTATACCGATGATAAAAATCAATTCCTTTTAACTTTAAATTCTCTTTCACCGGCTCTTCTGTCATTCCACCTTTCAACCCTTTCGGAAGTACATCTTGTATGGAGATTCCTTTTCCCTCTTCATCAAACGCACCTTCGCATTGATTTGCGGAAACCGCTCCGCCCCAAAGAAAATGTTCAGGAAACATATCCACATCGCCCCTTTCGCCAAAGTCATAATCCCGCGCTAATATAATATCCGTCCTCCATCGCATTCCATACCGTTCCTACCCGATTTGCATCGCCGATTATATTCGTGTCCTGCGCGATTCCGAAAAATGTATTCGCCTCATCGGTTCTAGCCTTCATCCCTGCCGCAAAAATAATTGTATCTGCTTTTATTTCAAATTCTTCCCCATCCTTAGATGCCGCAGTTACGAATCCCTCCTCTATCGAAACACATCGAGTCTCTGTCAGCACGGTTAATGTTCTGCATTTTTCCATTTCTGTTTTTAAAGCAGTTTTCATAATATCATTCAAAGTTCGGTTCAACACTTTTTCAATTTCAAGAATCGTCACCTGTTTTCCTTTTCTGCTCAATTCAACCCCCAACTCACATCCGATAGATCCGCCGCCTATAACGACCACATTTTCACCAATCTTTTCCTGATATTTATAAGCTTCTATGCATGTAAAAACATGATCATTCTTTTCTGTGCCCGGAAGATTTAACTGTATCGGATAAGCTCCAAGCGCAAGGATCAGACTGTCAGGACTCAATTCCTTAACCATTTCCGGTGTAGCGGTTACATTTAATCTTACTTCTACTTCCGCCTTTTGAACTTGAAGGATCAAATAATCTTTCAATCTCTTTAAATCCTGCTTTACCTCATCATACTCTGAGCAGATCAACTGTCCGCCCAATTCCCCTTCTCGTTCTAAAAGAATCACCTGATGTCCTCTTCGTGCCGCCGTCAACGCAGCCTGCATTCCGGCAGGACCTCCGCCGACTACTACTGTCTTTTTCTTTACAGACGCTTCCGGCAGTTCATTCGGGACGCGATCTTCATGCAAATATCTCGGATTCACCGAGCAGCACGGAACTGTATTGAGCCCGACATGCTTTCTTCGTTCTTCCTCTGTTTTATATTGATATGGATTATAACAGTTCATGCATCTGATACACGGAACAATATCTTCTGATCGGCCTTCCCATGCTTTTTTCACCCACCATGGATCGGCGATCAACTGACGTCCTATGACAACAGCATCGGCACATCCGTCCTCAAGTATTTCTTCCGCCTCTTCCGGAGTCATAATCCCTCCCACTACCGCTACAGGTATCTTCACTTTTTCTTTCACAAGTTTTGCCATTTTCGCATTGATTTTATGCGGTGCATATACCGTAGGCGACATGTAGATTTTTGTACGATTATCTATTTCCACTCCGCAGGAAATATGAACCATATCTATCTTATCTTCAATCCTTTTTATAAATTCCGCAACTTCATCAATCTCCATGCCGCCTTCTATATGCTCTTCTCCACTTATCCGCATATCCAACATATAATCTCGTCCAACCGCCTGCCGCACCCTGTCTACGATCATCATCGGGAATTTTATTCTATTTTCAAAGCTCCCCCCATACTCATCTTTTCTTTTATTAAAATACGGAGAAAGAAATTGTGCCGGAAGCCATCCGTGTCCGAAATGAAGCAATACCCCATCAAACCCATACTCTTTTGCGTCACATGCCGACTTTGCAAATTTATCTGCGATTTCATCCATCATTTTTTCATCCATAGCCCGCACCTCTGTTCCATCGTTTCTTACGAAGGATACCGGCCCTATGGCATAATCACCTTCTTCCACAACCGCAAACTGACCGCAGTGACACAATTCAAACTCCGCTTTCGCACCGCGCTGTCTGATCAATGAAACTTCTTCTCTGACTTTAGCCGCCTGGAATAAATCTGCAAAACAATACGGTCCCGGAGTTAAACGCATACGCGTATCATCCACCGATCCGCTCGTCCCTCTGATAATCATCCCTATCCCACTTAATGATTTATCTGTATTACTTCCCAATGGAGCCGAAATAATCCTGTTTTTCAAAACAATTTTGTTCACTTTCAGCGGTTGAAACAAAAGTGGATATTTACATTTTCCCCTTTCCCTTTCAATATTCATTTTTACGCCTCCTCTTCCGGTATATCTTTAAACCCGATCAATATCGTAATCAAAAATGCTCCGACAAAAGAAACCGCCATCAAAATACACCAAATAACAAATGTATCTCCGAAGAATGCCGGCAGGCCGCCAAGTCCACACATACTTAGTGCCGTACATTTTACTCCGAACATCAAAGAAACCGCCGAGCAGACCGCTCCCATAACTCCTAATGCGATGAGTGGTTTTTTCGCAGGGAGCAACACCCCAAACAATGCCGGTTCTGTAATCCCCACTACAGCCATTAAGCAAGACGACATTGCTGTCGTTTTCAAACGATTATTTTTCGTCTTAAACCAAACGCCAAGAGCAGCTCCTCCGACCGCTATGTTGCCATATGCCAACAATGGAAAAAAATAGGAAAAACCCTGACTCGCAAGTTCCGACAAAGTTATCGGCAAAGCAATTCCATTATGAACGCCGGTCAAAACAAGATACGGCGCAGCCCCTCCGATAAGCAGCCCTCCTACAACCGACATCTTTGTAAATATAAACGAAACAACTCCGCATAATCCGTTTCCAATCCACGTTGCCACAGGACCTGTTACAATCAAAACAACCGGTATTGATAAAATCATTGTAATAATCGGAATCAAAAGACTTGACAATACTTTGGGACTGATTTTTTTTGCTAGTTTGTTGATCCACATGACAACCGGCATAGAAATCAAAATAGGAGTAATTGATGACGCATAAGATACAAGCGTAACCGGCACTCCCAAAAATGATGCCGTACCCCCTGCGCTTCCTGCTTCGATTATCGCAGGATAAACCATTACCGCTCCTACCAATGCCCCAAGATAAGGATTGATCCTTAATTTTTTGGCAGCTGCAAACGCAAGGAATATCGGGAGGAAATAGTATCCCGCCTGTCCTATAGAATTCAATACCTGATATGTATATGTCGTCGTGTCAATATCAAGGTAATTCAGCATCGCCAACACACTCTGTAAAAATCCAGACGCTATCAAGATCGGAACAACAGGCTGTATCGAGTTTGCTATATAGTCAATCACTACCGCCCATACAGACTGCTTCTTAACAATACTCTTTTCACCGTTCGCTTCCGTCTCCGTAATATGAACAATTTTCTCTAATTCATCATAGACATCATTACATCGTCCGCCGAAAATAATCTGCACTGTATTTCCGACCCAATTCACGCCCTGACATCCATCCGCTTCTTTTAGCTTTTTCTCATCAACCTTTGTTTTATCTTTTAGTTCCACACGAACACGAGTAAAACAACTCATAATACTGATGATGTTCTCCTCTCCTCCCACATTTTCCAAAACTTCTCTTGCCGTTCTTTTCAGATCCATATGCCTTCTCCTTTCTTTTAACTTTTTATTAGGTGTTTGCGAAACGCCACAAGCCGCATAAATACGGCATTTTAACTTTTATAAAACAA